>ERZ1034363.1582-NODE-1582-length-12593-cov-3.895733_pt1 | contig 12593 bp, 7 predicted proteins | sample MGYA00520616_ERZ1034363 | MGnify/ENA primary metagenome ERZ1034363 (study PRJEB33736, sample SAMEA104284506) | Azolla filiculoides | biome: Urban; feature: Water surface; material: Ditch water | place: Netherlands | collected 2015-10-28 | depth 0-0.1 m ...
GTGGCGGTGGTGATTTTCTCCGGCCTGATCAGCGCCACCTTGCTCGACACCTTTTTAACCCCCGCCCTGTTCTGGCGTTTTGGTCGCACTGCGGCCGAAAAACTCGAACGCGCCAGTGGCGGCGAAGCCCTTTAATTCAAACCAGGAGTTCACGTTATGAATAAACTGATTTCAACAGCTAGCCTCGTTATTGCCATGAGCTTCATTAGTCCTCTGGCGTTTTCCCATGCCGAGCATGGTCAGCCGCAATATGGCGGCGTTGTTGCCGAAGCGGGTGAGGCGCAGTTTGAACTGGTTGCCAAAGAGGGCAAGTTCATCGTCTATCTCAGCAATCACGGCCAGCCATTGGCCAGCAAAGGTGCCAGTGGCAAGCTGACGCTACTTGATGGGGCGAAAAAGACCGAGCTGGAACTGAAACCCGCCGGGGACAATCGCCTGGAAGCCGCAGGAAGCGCTGCGAGCGGTGCCAAAGCCTTGATCAGCGTGCAGTTGGCGGATAAGAAGCCGCTGCAGGCGAGGGCGGTACTCAAGTAATAAAAAAGGCTATTCCTGCGGCGAATTTGATTTATCTTAGCGCGCCGGTCTAGGCGGCTTGAGTAAGCTGGGCGACATTCCGAAATTCGCCCAGCTTTCGCAGGAAACAGCCATGACCATTGTTCCTCTTGAAATTGCCAGCCTGCGTCGAGCGCTGCTTGAAGGCTGGCGCATGGCCAATGCGACGCGCGGCGTCAGCATTGCCTACTCGGCAATTTTCACGCTGGGTGGTCTGCTGATTGTTGGCGGTCTGTTGGCGAACGCGATGACACCTTTTGTGATCGCAGCAGCCGGGGGCTTCATGCTGATTGGCCCGCCGGTGCTGGCTGGTTTCTTTGGCATAGCTCAGGCCAGCGAGAGTGGAGAAAAGGTTGGTTTGGGGGCGATTGTTGCCGGCTTCAAAAACGCCTCGCCCTCGGTATGGGTGATTGCGCTGGTTTGTGCGTTGTTGTTCATGATTTTTATCACCGATGCGGCGATTCTTTACAGCTACATGATCGGCGCAGCGCCGGTCTGGCTGACTGATCTGGTGCCGGCAACGAGTGGCGTGTTCAGCTTCCTGAAATGGGGTGCAATTTCCGGCTTTGTCGTTGCGCTGCTGCTGTTCTGTGTTTCGGCCTTCTCCGTGCCCTTACTCTGTGAGCGCCGAGCCTCACTGGTTGGTGCGGTTTCCAGCAGTGTCAAAATCGTCTTCGGCAATTTCATCCCGGCCATGCTTTGGGCGGCGCTGATTTCAAGCCTGATTATCGGCAGTATTTTGCTCCTGCCTCTTCTGCCGCTAAGCTTGCCCTGGCTGGCCTACGCCAGCCGTGCGCTGTATCGGGAAGTGCTGCCGCTGTCTTAAGGACGGCTTGTTGCACTGCGGCAACGGTATAATTGCGGACTTTTCGCTCTTATACCGCCTGCCGTGACTCCCCTCGAAACCGAAATCTTCCGTCGTCGCACGTTCGCGATCATTTCTCACCCTGACGCGGGTAAAACCACGCTGACTGAAAAGCTGCTGTGGTTCGGCGGCGCGATTCAGGTTGCCGGCGAGGTCAGGGCGCGCAAGGCCAGTCGCCATGCGACTTCGGACTGGATGGAGCTGGAGAAGCAGCGCGGCATTTCGGTGACCTCGTCGGTCATGCAGTTCCCCTACCGCGAATGCATGATCAACCTGCTCGACACGCCGGGCCACGAAGACTTCTCGGAAGACACCTACCGCACGCTGACGGCCGTCGACTCGGCGACCATGGTCATCGACTCGGTGAATGGCGTCGAAGCGCAGACCATCAAGCTGCTCAACGTCTGCCGCATGCGCGACACGCCGATCCTGACCTTCATCAACAAGCTCGACCGCGAAGGCAAGGAGCCGATCGACCTGCTCGACGAAATCGAGTCGGTGCTCGGCATCCAGTGCGCGCCGATGACCTGGCCGATCGGCATGGGCAAGCGCTTCCGCGGCGTCTATCACCTCTACGACGACGCCATCGCCTTCTTCGATCCGCAGGCTGAAAAAGGTACTGCCGAGATCATCCAGGGCCTCGACAACCCGCGCCTGGACGAACTGATCGGCAGCCAGGCCGACGAACTGCGCATGGACATCGAACTGGTCCGTGGCGCCTCGCATGCCTTCGATGCCGAGGCTTATCTGGCCGGCAAGCAGTCGCCGGTCTTCTTCGGCTCGGCGGTCAATAACTTCGGCGTGCAGAGCCTGCTCGACGCCGTGGTCGACCTCTCGCCGCCGCCGATTGCCCGCCCCGCCGTGACGCGCAAGGTCGCGCCGAATGAGCCGAAATTCTCCGGTTTCGTGTTCAAGATCCAGGCCAACATGGACCCCAAGCACCGTGACCGCATCGCCTTCCTGCGCGTCTGCTCGGGCAAGTTCGAGCGCGGCATGAAGGTCAAGCAGGGCGGCGCCGGCAAGTTCCTGTCGGTCAACAACGCCATCACCTTCATGGCGCGTGACCGCAGCACGACCGACGAAGCCTATCCGGGCGACATCATCGGCATCCCCAATCACGGCACCATCCGCCTTGGCGAAACCTTTACCGAAGGCGAAGAGCTGCGTTTCACCGGTATTCCGTCCTTCGCCCCGGAGCACTTCCGCCTCGCCCGTATCGCCAACCCGCTGAAGATCAAGCAGTTGCAGAAGGGTTTGCAGCAGCTGGCCGAGGAGGGCGCCACCCAGTTGTTCCGTCCCCTGTCCGGTACCGATCTGATTCTCGGTGCGGTCGGTACGCTGCAGTTCGATGTCGTGGCCAGCCGCCTTGAACACGAATACGGCGTGCAGGTCATTTTCGAGCACTACAACTGCGCGACGGCGCGCTGGATTCATGGCGATGCCGACGAACTGCGCCAGATTTCCGACCGCTACAGCGCCAACGTCGCCCTCGACGGGGCCGACGATCCGGTCTATCTGGCGCCGAACAATGTTTATCTGAACATGGTCAAAGAGAAGTATCCAAAGCTGCGTTTCCTTGAGGCGCGTGAGGTGATCTGAAGATGACCGTCCGGGTGCAGGAAGCCGATTTCGATCTGGGGGCGGAGATTGCCGCGCTCCGGGCGGCGGACGCCCGGGTCGGCGCACTGGCCAGCTTTCTCGGCCTGGTGCGCGACATCAATGACGGGGCAAGCGTCGCCGAAATGACGCTGGAACACTACCCCGGCATGACCGAAAAGGCGCTCGAAGAAATCGTTGCCGAGGCCAAAGGCCGCTGGGATATCTATGACGCGCTGGTCATCCACCGCGTCGGCCCGCTCAAGCCCTGCGACCAGATCGTCCTGGTTGCCGTGACCAGCGCCCACCGCGGCGAAGCCTTCGCCGCCTGCGAATTCATCATGGATTACCTGAAAACCCGCGCCCCGTTCTGGAAGCGCGAGGCCACGCCGCAAGGCGCGCGCTGGGTTGATGCGCGGGATGCCGACGACAGCGCGGCGGCGCGCTGGCAGACCTGAGAATCAGGCGTTTTCGTGGCCGGATTCGCTGCCGCAGATGCCCTTTTCGATGGCGTAGGCGGTCAGCGCCGATGCGTTGTGCAAATCGAGTTTTTTCATCAGGTTGGATCGGTGTTTTTCGATCGTCTTGATACTCAGGCAAAGGAAATCGGCAATCAGCTTGTTGGAGTTTCCTTCCGCCGCCAGTTTGAGGATTTGCCGTTCGCGCTGGGTCAGCATGTCCCACGGCCCTGAGGTCTTGGCGTGATCTTTCCGGTTGGGCTTGCCGATTCCCTGATGGGCCCCGATGACCTTTGAGGATATCTCCGGGCTCAGGTAGACCTTGCCGCTCAGTACGCAATGCACGGCAAGGTTCAACTCGTTTTGCGTCGCTTCCTTGAGCAGGTAGCCATCGGCGCCTGCCCGAAGACTGGCATGGATGTATTCCTCCGCCTTGTGGCAGGTGATGACGAGGACGCGCGTTGCCGGGTGCCGGCGTTTGATATCGGCTATCGTTTCAATACCGTTCATGCCCGGCATCGAGAGGTCCGTCAATACGATGTGCGGATTCAGGCGCCCCACGGCGCTGACGGCATCGCGGCCATTGTCCAGTTCGCCGACGATCTCGAGGTTCGCGTCCTGGAGCAATAGCGCCCGCAGCCCGGCGCGCAGCAGGGTGTGATCCTCGATGATCAGTATGCGTTGCTTGCCGTTCATCGTTAGCTCCTTAATCTCCTGCCCCGGTCCGTTTCAAGCCCCGGATGCATCAGGCCAGACCACGCGGATGGCAGTCCCCCGGGCGGGGGCGGAATCCAGGGCAAAAACGCCGCCGCTGAGGCGGACCCGTTCGCGCATGCTGGTCAAGCCCATGCCACTCCCGCTACGGTTATCCTCCAGGCGTCGCCGTGGGTCAAAGCCCTTGCCGTTGTCGGTCACCGACAACATCAGGACCTCATCCTGCCTGAGCAAGGCGACCTCTATCCGATCTGCCCCGGCATGTTTGACGATATTGGTCGTCGCTTCCTGCAGGAGTCGGAAAATGGTGGTTTTAAGCGAAGTCGCAATCTCGTTCTCCTTGACCGCGATATGCTTGATCAAGCGGATACCGGGGCAAGCCGATTCAAATTCGCGGAAAAACCAGGACAGGGTTGGCAATATACCCAGGTCATCGAGCATGGCCGGGCGCAAATCCATGGAAATCCTGCGCACTTCGACGAGGGCGTCCTTCACCTTGGCGCTCAAACCCTGCAAGGCATTCCCGGCCTCGGCGACGGTGCTTTTATCCAGCGAGGCGGTGACATTATCAATCGATAGTTTGATCAGGCTGAGCGACTGGCCGATTACATCGTGGAGGTCGCCGGCGATGCGCTGGCGTTCATCTTCCTGCACGCTGAGCAACTGGTTGGTCAGCAAGCGGGCTTCTTCCTGCGAGCGGCGCAGCGCGGCCTCCGATTGAATCCACGCCGTCATGTCCTGCTCGACTATCGAATAGGCGTCGCATTTTCCATCCTGGTTGAGGTGGGCAATGACCACCTGGTTGGTCGAAATGCGGCGGCCGCGACGCCCCAGCAGTTCCGAAGAACCATTCCATGTGCCGGCACACACGGCGACGGGCAGGGCTTCCTCGAGCATGGTCTCCCGGGCTTGCGGCGTCAGGAACTCGAAGATCTTGAAGTGGCGAAAATCCTCGTCCTCGTCCAGTTGCAGCATCTGGCGCGCCGACTGATTGAGGTAGATCAGGGTGCCATCGGCCGCTGCAATGGCGATGAAATTGGGGGTCTTGCTCAAGAGATTGAGTAGTCGTGCCTGCACGCTCTCTGTCTCCAGACGCCGTGTCGTCTCCTCGAGGATGCGATGGCGCATGCTGACATGCATTTTCGAGACGCGCTGTTCTTCACGTTTCGTTTCGCTGACATCATCGATCGATACCAGGGCCAGTACTTCCGCCATATCGGGATGCGCTTCCTCGGGCAGGGTTGGCTGGAAACGGATGGTCAGATGGCGCTGGAGAACGGGGTCGAAAACTTCCAGTTGGGTCCGTTCGGGATGCGCCAGGTCGTTCAGTATCTTTTGTTCCAGGGCCAGCAGATAGCAATCGGCTGCCGTACAACCGGAATGCAGCGTGCCGTGCAGCGAGCTTCCACTGACCGTTGAGACATCGCCCAGCCCCCAGCGCTCCAGGGTCCGGTTGGCCCTGAGTATGCGTCCATCCTTGTCGACGAGACAAAGCAGTTGCGGAATTGCGTCCACAATCATTTGCCACTGCTTTTTGGCTCTTACGATGGAATTCAAAATCGCTCCATTGCACTTTCGTTGACCTGGCTCATGCCGGCGCCGGGATGCAAGGGTATCTTGGGCAGGGGCCTAATCGCCAGTCCATGTTTTGCCTGACCGGAAATATGGGGTGTTTACTGTATTGGTCTGACGAGTCTGAAGCACTACCGTGGTTGAGCAAACAAGATTGAATAAGGATATGTGAATTATGTCGCAAACATCACAAATCTTTTTTACACTTGCGACACGTTCCGGCGGCAAAAATATTGCCGTCTTCGCCCCCGGGCTCTCAGTTTTTCATGGTTTTCGGAAATGAACAGCCAGAAATTGCCCGACATGTTCCAGACCCTCATTGCCGAAGACAATGTTGTTTTTCGCCAGTCTCTGCGCGAGGTGCTGGCACGGCGCTTTCCGGACATGGCCATCGATGAGGCTGCGGACGGGGAGCAGGCCATCCATCAAGGCATGGCCCGCCGTCATGATCTCGTTTTCATGGACATCAACATGCCGGGGAAGAACGGTCTGGAAGTCACCCGCGCCATCAAGGACGGCGATCACGAAGCCGTCGTCTGCCTGGTCACCAATTACGACATCCAGGAATATCGGGATGCGGCGGACGCATGCGGCGCCGATCACTTCATCGTCAAGGACGAGTTCACGGAGTCCTTGATCGTCGGACTCGTGCAATCGGTATTCGACCGCTGAACTGAAATTTCCCGACCCGCAAAACGGACCTGACTGGCGCGCCAGCAAGGTCCGTTTTTCATTGTGGTGGCACTTTGGTCGCTACCCCGAACCGGCCGCCCACGGCGGCTGGAGCACGGTGGGAAGCATTCGTACCACAGTCCCCAGGCTGGGTTGAAGACTCCATGAATATGCCATTCGCGATTGCTTCCGACATAACGCTATAGGAATTTTCCTATGCCTGAATGCGGGTTATTGGGTAGTGAATTGGTCAACTATTAATCGTAATGTTCGATCACGCCACTGTGTTCGAACAGTGTGCCAGCAACGAAACGAACATCCCATTTTTGAGCAGTTGTCCGGGGTTTGACGCTCAAACCAATATTTGTCAGGGGAAACATCATGGCCACCAATTTCATTCTCAAGCCGTTCCGCTTCAATCTTACCGATCTGAACTTCATCCGCGATCAGATCCAGTTCAAGCCACTGTTTGATGTTGCCGGCAATGCCATCATCAACTGGGACGGCACCGGTGCCGTTTATAACGACAAGGGCGTGATCTACGCCGACCAAGGCTCGGTTGCCGCCAATCTGGCAGCCTACGGCAGTTCATACAGCTCCCTGACCGACCTGAGCGGCTTGCGCGACGTTTCCGGCGCGAACAACAACCTGCTGCTGGTCAATAAGTATCAGGGCGCTGTCGATCAGCCCTTCCTGCAAACGGTGGCCCCCGATTTCAGTGCTTACCTCAAACCTCTTGCGGCTGGCGATGCTGATGCCTTCTATGCCAACAAGACTTTCGGCACGAGCATTACAGGCAATACTGATTACACCAAAGACGCAACGGGTCTGGACCTCAGCGTAGTCGACTACACCCCGCGCATGATCAGCCAGCTGGTCACGACCGGTGGCTCCAAGCCCCTGCTCGACGCCAACGGGCAAGTCGTGCACTGGGATGCCGCACGCTATGCTGCAGGTACCGACACTGCCTACAACGCCCTGATCGACTCGGTGTCGCCCACTGGTGCCGGCCTCATCGAAGGCGCTACGGTCATGGCCGAATACGGCATCCTCTCCGGCGGTCAGCACGACCCGCAGGACCCGAGCAATGGCGAAGTTTTCTACGGCGCCATCAACCCGGGCGTTGCCCCGGGCAACAGCTTCCTGGCCTATTTCGGCCAGTTCTTCGACCACGGTCTGGACTTCGTCGGCAAGGGTGCCTCGGGTACCAAGATCACCATTCCGCTGGCGACCGACGATCCGCTGTACCGTGCGCCGGGCACCAATGGTCCGGGCGACATGGGGAATACCAAGATCACAGTATCGCGGGCAGATGTCCAGCTTGATGCCAACGGCGACCCCATCCTCGATGCCAATGGCGATGTTCAGTGGGTCAACCATACCTCGCCCTATATCGACCAGAGCCAGACCTATGGTTCGCACGGGCAGATGACCAGTCTGCTGCGCGAATGGGTGTCCACCGATGGTGGCGCCAGCTACCATGCCGGCGCCCACCTGCTCGACGGCGCCACCTCGGTGGCATGGACCAATGCCTGGGATGAAACGACCACCGCAACGCTGCCCACCCTGGGCGAATTGAATGCCCACCTCATCGCCACCGGCCGCGACCCGCTGACCTGGGATGACGTGCTCAATCTGCGCAATCGTGACGCCAACGGCGATGTGGCTGTCGGCGCCGAAGCGGGCAGCAGCGGGCAAGCCCTGCTGCTCGACATGAATCCGCACTTTGATATGGCCCATCTGTCGGCCGAAACGGTTACGGCACTGGCTACCCTGGGTATCGTTGCAGATGTTAATGGCAACTTCGCCCTGGGCGGCCCGAACTCGCTCAGCACCATCATCAACTTCGCCACCTTCGAGCCGATGACGACTTCGGGATCGACACCGATCAGTCCCGAAACGCAAGCTCTGGCCAAGCAGGTGCTGTTCGACTCGGTCAGCGATCACTACATCGCCGGTGACGGCCGGGCCAATGAAAACATCGCCCTGACCACCATCCACCACGTCTTCCACGAAGAGCACAACTTCCAGGTCCGCAACATCCAGGAAGCCATCCTGGCCCAGGATATGCGCGCCGTGGCGCTGGGCGATACCACCCACACCATTGCCCATGACTGGCAGGTGGCCACTGACTTTATGGATGCTGACGGGAATTACCTGCTGTCCGCAGGTGGTGACATCGCCTGGGATGACGGCAAGCTTTTCGATGCCGCCAAACTGACCGTCGAAATGGAATACCAGCACGCGGCGGTCGACCAGTACGCCCGCACGATCACCCCGGACATCGCCGAATTTGTCGGCTACAACTCTGGTGAAAACTCAACGGTGTCGCTGGAATACTCGCAGGCCGCCTTCCGCTTCGGTCACTCGACGATGCGTGAAACCATCGACATGCTCGACCCGAATGGCAGCATCACGGGCAAGGTCATGAGCGTGGCGCTCGAGCAGGCCTTCCTCAACCCGGCCCTGTTTGCCGAAAAGGGTGCAGCCTCGATTGCCCTGGGCCTGACCCATCAGCAGATGAACGAGATCGACGAATTGCTCACCCCGGCCATGAATACCGGCCTGCTGGGCCAGCCGCTCGACCTCGCGGCGATCAACATCGCCCGTGGCCGCGACATCGGCCTGCCGACCCTCAATGACTTCCGTGAAGCGATTGGCCTGACCCGTTACATCAGCTGGTCTGACTTCGGTGCCAACATGGTGCACCCGGAATCCCTGGCGAATTTCATCGCTGCCTACTCGCTGGATGGCGATGTTGCCAAGGCAGAAGCGATTCTCGGTCTGGAAAGCGGCGCAATTTTCGAAGGCGACCCGGAAGCCATGGGCATGACGGCCGAGTACGCCATCAACTTCCTGAGCGGAACGGATCTCGGCTACAACAAGATCGACACCTGGATCGGCGGCCTGGCTGAAGTCCATGTCATGGGCGGCCTGTTGGGCGAAACCTTCAATGCCGTGTTCGTCGATCAGATTTCCCGGCTGATGGACGGCGATCGCTTCTACTACCTCTATCGCCTGAACAACCTCAACATGGGCGACGAAATTGCCAACGCCCAGCTCAAGGACATCGTCGAGCGCAACACCGGCGTCGAGCACCTCAACGGCAGCATCTTTGCCTACGCCGATCAGTACATCGAGCTTGCCGCCAAGGTCGACGTTGATCTGAACAACGATACCGGCGACTACAAGGTCGATCACAAATACGGCCAAGTTCTCGAGGACCGTGCAACCAATGGCGACGCAGCTATCGGCGTGTATACGACCCGTGGCACCAGCACCGCCAGTAATGGCACGCTGATTACCATCGGCGGCGTCCAGTATCTGCGCGACATCCGCGCTGAAAACCTGACCTTGCCTAATGTTGGTGACGGCGTGGCACTGGACGGCATGCCGACCACCGGTGCCGATAGCAATGAAGTCCTGGTCGCCACCGACAACAAGGACCTCATCTACATGTGGGCGGGTGACGATACGGCCTATGGAGAAGCCGGCAACGACACCATCTACGGCGGTGGCGGCATTGACCGTCTGTACGGTGGTGACGGCGACGACACCATCTACGGCGGCGACAGCGGCGACCTCATCGATGGCGGCGCTGGTGATGACGTCCTCTGGGGCGAATCGAGCGGTACGGCTGCAGCCGGTCTCGACCAGGTCATCGGCGGAGAAGGCAACGACATCATCCACGGCGGTATCGGTATCGACAAGTTGTCCGGCGGTGCCGGTGACGACGTGATTTTCGGTGAAGGCGAGACCGATGCCTTCACCCACGGCGGCGACGGTAACGACTACCTCGATGGCGGCTCCGGTGGCGACTTGCTGTGGGGCGATGGCGGCGACGACATGATCGTCGGCGGCAATGACCAGGACATCGTGGCCGGTCTGAACGGTGACGACATCCTGCGTCCGGGCAATCCTTCATCCGCCATGGGCGTCGGCCCTGACGAAGTCATGGGCGGATCGGCCACGGATGACCTCGGCAACGATGCCATGGGTCACGGCTTCGACCTGGTCGACCTGAGCGATTACGCCGCGGCTCCAAGCGGCGCCACCGTCACCTTCTCGACCCAGCAGAACCCGGCCGGCGCCATTGATGTGGCCGCCCCCTTCGCCTGGGTCGGCATCGAAGGCGCCATCGGTTCGCGCAACAACGACACCCTCACGGCAGATGCCACCATCGCGGCGGCCCCGGTCGGTCTGCTCGACACCTGGACCGACGACAACTGGCTGATCGGCGGCAGCGGCAACGACATGCTGAGCGGCGGCCTGGGCAACGACGTCATCATCGGTGACGGCATCCGCCTCGACAGCCTGATCGGCACCTACAGCGGCACCTATACCAATGACTTCGACGGCGCCAGCCATCGCGCCTTCGGTCTGGCCAGCACGGCTGCCGAGCGTGTCATTGGCACCAACGGCCTGCTCGATGAGGTCGGCTTCGACAAGCATTTCACCAACCTGCTGCAATCCGACATGTACAAGAACCTGGAACTGGGTGGCAGCACCGTTGGCTTGCTCAATGGCGTGGCCGGGACGCGTACCGGTGACGGTGGCGTGGCCGGGACGTCTGACACGGTTGCTTTCTCGGGTAATCGCACGGATTACACCGTGACCAGCTTCGACTTCGTCACGGCCAACCAGGGCACGATTACGGCTTTCAAGGTGGTCGACAATCGTGATCCGCTCGCGGTCGATGCCAACGGCGAACTCATTCCCACCGATGGTACCGATGTCGTGGTCGGTGTTGAAAATTTCAAGTTCGCCAACGGTACCTTCAATGCGACCACCGTGCTCAATCAGGCGCCCGTCATCACCTCTCTGGGTGGTGCGGATGATGCAGCCCTGGCGCTGGCAGAGAACTCACTGGTAGTCACCACGGTGACGGCCACCGATGCCGATATTCCGGCCCAGCCCCTGAGCTTCTCGATAGCCGGCGGCGCCGACGCCGCCCTGTTCGCCATCGATGCGGCCGGTGTGCTCAGTTTCGTCAGCGCACCGAATTTCGAGGCTGCAGCCGATGTCGGTAGTGACAATGTCTATGATGTAATTGTCGAAGTCAGTGATGGTATCGCGGTCGACACTCAGGCGCTGGCGGTCACTATCTCGAATGTGAACGAAGCGGCTAGTGGTGGGCTCAATATCGCCACCTACACGCCGCGCCCGACCGGACCTGCCAATGCCGTTACCCTCACGGCCACCAACACCCTGGCCGATCCGGATCTGCCGGCGCAGGCTCCGACACAGCAGTGGCAGCAATCTGCCAACAACGGTGCGACCTGGACCAATATTGGTGGCGCTACCGGGCTAACGACGGGCAACCTGAGCAACACCATGGTTCGCGTAGTGTCGACCTACACCGACCCGTTTGGATCGCAGACGGTCATCTCGCCGGAAACGGCCATCATTGGCAACGGCAATGGCAATACCCTGGCCGGCACAGCCGGCAACGACTTCCAGCTTGGCCTGAACGGCAATGACACCCTGCAGGCATCGGCCGGCAACGACGTGATCGATGGCGGCAACGGCACCGATACCTACAGCCTGTCGGCAACGTCGGCAGCGGCCAACGTGAATCTGACGGCAGGTACGGCATCGAGTGCCACCACCGGTAACGACACCCTTATCAGCATTGAAAACGTCAATGGCAGCAGCGCTGCCAACGTGATCACCGATGCCGTTGGCGCCAATATCCTGAGCGGTCTCGGCGGTAACGATACCTTTGTCCTGGTCGGTGACAATGTTCGGGACATCATCAATGGTGGCGGTGGCGCGGACGCTGCAGATTACTCCTCGGCCACGGCCAACCTCACGGTGGACCTGAGCAGTGCTACCGCGACGGTGAATGGTAGCGGAACCACCGCGGCCTTAAGTGATACGGTGAACGGCGTCGAGAATTTCATCGCCGGTTCCGGCAACGACAGCATTACGGGAACGGCGGCTGCCAACGCGCTGAACGGAGGTGCAGGCAACGATATCCTTACCGGCGGGCGGGGTCAGGATACGCTGACAGGCGGTCTGGGTGCCGATACTTTCGACTACAACAGCGCAGTACCTCTGATAACTGACGTCGGTGATTCGGGGGTCGGTGCAGCCAACCGCGACATCATCACCGACTTCGTCAGCGGTACCGACAAGCTGGACTTCTCGACCATCGATGCCAA
>ERZ1034363.1583-NODE-1583-length-12586-cov-5.829803_pt1 | contig 12586 bp, 11 predicted proteins | sample MGYA00520616_ERZ1034363 | MGnify/ENA primary metagenome ERZ1034363 (study PRJEB33736, sample SAMEA104284506) | Azolla filiculoides | biome: Urban; feature: Water surface; material: Ditch water | place: Netherlands | collected 2015-10-28 | depth 0-0.1 m ...
TGAGCTGCCCAAACTGGCCGCAGGCCAGACCTTCCGCGCCCACAAGGTGAGCAAGCGTTTTGAGCAAGACATTTCTGCCACTTGCTGCGCCATGTCGTTCAGCCTGGTGGGTGGCAAGTTGAAGAACGTGAAACTGGCCTACAACGGCCTGGCCCCATCGCCCTGCCGCGCGCCCAAGCTGGAAGCCGTGCTGGAAGGTAAATCCCCCGCCGATGTGACGGCCGATGCGCTGGATGCGGCAGTTGCCGCTAGCTTCATCGCCCGCGATGGCCTGCGTGCCACCTGGGCCTACCGCTCGCTGGTGGCCCGCAACCTGGTGCTTGAATTTGTGGAAGACGCGGCTGAAGCTGCTGTTGTCGCCTGAACCCGCTGGAGAATCCCCATGAACGCACCCACCCCCCTCCATGTGCTGGCTCCCACACTTCCAGTTTCGATGCAGCAAGGCCAAGACATCATTCACGAGTCGGCCACGCTGCACGTGACCGGCGAGGCCACCTACACCGACGACATTCCCGAGCTGCGCGGCACGCTGTACGCGGCCCTCATCACCTCGCCCGTGGCCCACGGCGAGCTGCTGGGCGAGGGCATTGACCGCGAAGCCATCCTGCGCGAGCACGGTGTGGTGGCGGTGTACACCGCCAAAGACATTCCCGGCGAGAACAATTGCGGCCCCATCATCCACGACGACCCGTTCCTGGCCGATGGCAAGGTCGAGTTTCTGGGCCAGGCCGTGGCCGTGGTGGTAGCGCGTGAAATGCTGTACGCCCGCGAAGCCGCCCACAAGGCCAAGGTGCAGGTGCGCGAGCTGCCCGCCATCCTGACCGTTGAAGCGGCGATGGCAGCCAACAGCTTTGTCATGCCCGCCAAGGGCATCGTCCGTGGCGATGCTGCGGCTGCCATTGCCAGCGCGCCACACAAGGTGAAGGGCACCACCCGCACCGGCCAGCAAGAGCAGTTTTACCTGGAAGGCCAGATCACCTACGCGGTGCCCAAGGAAGACGGCCAGCTCACGCTGTACGTGTCGACCCAGCACCCCGACGGCAACCAGCGCGAAGCCGCGCACGCCCTGAACCTGCACACCAACGATGTGGAGGTGATCTGCCGCCGCATGGGTGGTGGCTTTGGTGGCAAAGAAGGCAACGCCAGCATCTTCAGCCAAAGCGCTGCCTTGGCTGCGTTCAAACTGAACAAGCCCGTCAAGCTGCGCATCAACCGCGATGACGACATGACCATCACCGGCAAGCGTCACGATTTCCGCATCGACTACGAAGTGGGCTTTGACGACAACGGCCGCGTCTTGGGTGCGGACATCACGCTCATGTCACGCTGCGGTTACAGCACCGACTACTCCGGCCCTGTGAACGACCGCGCTTGCTTGCACATCGACAACAGCTATCACATCCCAGCTTTGAAGTTGGTGAGCCACCGCTGCAAAACCAACACGCAAAGCGCCACCGCTTTCCGTGGTTTTGGCGGCCCACAAGGCATGTTCGGTATCGAAACAGTGATGGACGAAATTGCGATGACTTTGGGCAAAGACCCATTGGAAGTGCGCAAGCTCAACCTCTACAAAGACCCCGCCATCAGCGGCACGCCTGACACCATGACCACCCAATACAACCAGCTCATCGAAGACTGGGTGGGTGACAAGGTGATCGCGCAGGTCGAAGACGAATCCAAATACGCCGAGCGCCGCGCAGCGGTGCAAGCCTTCAACGCCAAGAGCAAAACCCGCAAGCGCGGTTTGGCTCTTGTGCCTTTGAAGTTCGGCATCAGCTTCACCGCCACCCACTTGAACCAAGGCGGCGCGCTGCTGGTGGTTTACATGGACGGCTCTGTGAGCTGTAACCACGGCGGCACAGAAATGGGCCAAGGCCTGAACACCAAGATGGCACAGGTGTGTGCCGATGGTTTGGGCATCAGCGTGGACCATGTGCGCATCACCGCCACCGACTCGCAAAAAGTGCCTAACGCTTCAGCCACCTCGGCTTCTAGCGGTGCTGACATCAACGGCGCGGCCATCATGAACGCGACCATGCAAATGCGTGAGCGCTTGAAGCCCGTGGCGGCCCGCATGTTGGGTTGCGCCGAAGGCGATGTGACCTTTGCCAACAACGAAGTCCACGGTGGCGGCAAAGCTGTGAAGTGGGCTGATGTGACCAAGCAAGCGTGGCTCGACCGCGTGGGCTTGAGCGTCACTGGCTTCTACATGACGCCCGAAATCAAATACGACTTCACCACTCTGAACGGCCGTGCTTTCTATTACTACTGCTACGGTGCTGCCGTGAGCGAAGTAGAGATCGACACCCGCACCGGCGAGTGGTGGCTCAAGGCCGTGGACATCGTGCACGACGTGGGCCGCAGCATCAACCCCGCATTGGACAAAGGCCAGATCGAAGGCGCTTATGTGCAAGGCATGGGCTGGCTCACCATGGAAGAGTGCATTTGGGACAAGAAGGGCAAGCTGCTCACGCACGGCCCAAGCACCTACAAGATTCCAGTGGCTGGCGACATTCCTGAGCACTTCAATGTGTCTTTGTTCGACAACGCCAACTTGAAGCCCACGCCTTTCAACAGCAAGGCCACGGGCGAGCCGCCTTTGATGTTGGGCTTGTCTGCCTTCTTCGCCTTGCGCGATGCGGTTGCCGCCAGTGCCGACCACAAAGCCGTGGTGCACATGGACGCACCCGCCACGCCTGAGCGCATCTTGATGGCCTGCGAAAAAGCCAAGGCCACTGCAGGCCTTTGATCCGCATTGCAGGATGCCCGAAGCGTTTTCGGGCATCCTGCAGGCCATCATCAAATCAGTTTCAGGAGTGGCCCATGTCCGACGATCCAAGGTGCTGTGGCACCGGCACTTGCATCATCAATGACGCAGGCCTTTGCTGGTGCGGCCAGCAATGGGACGGCGAGAAGATGTGCTTTGCGCCAGCGCCTGCAAACCACCAAAACGTGCAGCCCCAAGAACAAGTCCCCTCGGATGACCCGACCTGAGCCTTCAAAAGACCCTGCCCTTGCACCATTGGTCAAAGACGGTCTGATGCTTTCTCTAGTCGGCGCTGGGATACAGCCATGAGACCTTCGGCGATTTTGTTTGATCTGGACGGCACGCTGGTGGACAGTGAGCGCATTGGGCTGGATGTTCTGTATGACCAGGCACTGGCTTGGGGCCTGCCTTGGTCTCGTGAAGAGGCGCACATCCGGTTTCGGGGTGTTCCCATGGCGCACTGCGTGGCCGACATCGCACGGCATGTGCCTGCAGGCGCACCCGATTTGGATGAGGTCCTTTTCCTGAAAGATTTGCGTGTGGCCATGGCCGCGCAATTTCGCCTGCAACTCACTGAAATTCCGGGTGCCAGGGCTTTGCTTCAAAGCTTGCCCATGCCCTTTGCCGTGGCGACCAATGGCCCCCGTGAAAAGGCCGAACTCACATTGAGCTTGACGGGCATGCGCGACTTGTTGGGGGATCGAATTTTTTGTGCGCCCGATGTGGGCAGCTACAAACCTGAACCAGGTTTGTTCCACCATGCAGCGCAGGCATTGGGGTGCCACTCAGCACATTGCGCGGTGGTGGAAGACAGCTTGCCCGGCTTGCTGGCGGGCTTGGCGGCAGGCATGCAGGTGTTCAGTTTGCATGCACCACAGGGCTTGCCCACCGAGGTGGCCCGTCAGGTGGTGTTCATTGAAGGCTTGGCCGACTTGCAAGCGCGGCTCTTGAATGCGGGGGCTGACTGAGTCTTTTCAGTCCTGGCCTTCGGTCAAGGTGTCCAGTTGAAACTTGCCGCTTTTGTGCCACAGCCACACATCGGTGTAGGTGACTTGGCTGAGGTGTTTGGGCGCGGGGTAGGGGGCAGCAGCCTTAACCATGCGCTCAATCTCCGCCATGACCTGGGGCACATGCTTGGGGGCACGCATCCAGTTGATGGATTTCACAGCCCCCTTTTGGTCGATGTCCACATTTAACACACCCACCGCCTCCAGCAATGGCGGCATGCGGCCTTTGTAAATGCGTTGGGCATTCATGCCGTACAAATGTCCTGCTGCATCTTTTCGGTATTCTTTGCTGCTGCGAGCGAGCGAGGTGACGCCCATGGGCGTGCTGACAAGCTCGGGCACTTTGGCAAGGGGTGGCGGTGGTGCTACAGGTTTGGCGACTGGCGGTGGCGTGCTGCATCCGCTCAAAAATCCCAATCCGATAGCGCCCAAACACAGCACTGTGTGGGTGAGTGCATGCTGAAACTTCTGCAAATGTTTGTTCATGGCAAGCCCTTGTCCTTGGCATACTCTGCGGTGGCCATGATTGTGGCACCGACAAAGCCCGGTGGGCAAACAAGTGACAGATAAAAACCTTTGAATGGACCGCCAACGTGAATTGGATTGAGCAAGCAATGCAGCGCTTGCGTGCAGAAAACGCGGTCATCGTGACCGTGTTGTCGACGCAAGGCTCGGTGCCCAGGGGGCCAGGCACCCACATGGTCGTTTTTGCGCAAGGCGAGTGCGGCACCATTGGTGGCGGTCATCTGGAGTTTCAGGCCATTGCCCATGCCCACCAGTGGCTGGCAGGCCAGACCCGTGAAGCCACACTGCGCCAAGTGCTGGGCCCCAGTTTGGGGCAGTGCTGCGGCGGTGCCGTCGAACTGGCCTTTGAGTCCGTGACCGCAGCCGACCTGTCGCGCCTGCGTGCGCAGTTGATGCCAACGCGCACGCCGCTGGCCCTGTTTGGCGGTGGCCATGTGGGCAAGGCCTTGGTCAACACCTTGGCCCCCTTACCATTTGCTGTGCGCTGGATCGACAGCCGCGACGAGATCTTTCCGTCCGATGTGCCCGATGTCGTCGAATGCGAACACTCCAACCCGGTGCAAGCCGCCGTGGCCGACTTGTTGCCCGGCAGCCGGGTGCTCATCATGAGCTTCAGCCATGCCGAAGACCTCGACATCGTGATCGCCTGCCTCAAGCGGCAGCGTGACAAGGCCGATTTGCCTTTTGTGGGCTTGATCGGCAGCAAGACCAAATGGGCCACCTTTCGGCATCGCCTAGAGGATCGGGGTTTCACAGCGCAAGAGATCGCTCACATCACCTGCCCGATTGGCGTGCCGGGCATTGCTGGCAAAGAACCAGAAGTCATTGCCGTGGCTGTGGCGGCACAACTCTTGCAAACGCTGTGAGGGCTGATTCTGGTTTTCCCTAGGCGCGAGCTTGGGATCAAGCTGGATTCAGGCTTATAAACTGTATACACTTCGGTGCACTGGTCGCAGCGGCGCAAAACCCTACGGGTTCTTGTTCGCGACCGAATGACCGCTCACAGGGCCCGCGGTGGTGAGCTGGTTGGAGATCCTTCATGGAAACGTATCTGCTGGAATGGGCCAATCTGTTGCTGCGCTGGGTGCACGTCATCACCGCCATCGCCTGGATTGGTTCCTCGTTTTACTTTGTCTTTCTGGACAACAACCTGCAAAAACCCAACTCGCCTGACCTGCTCGAAAAGGGCGTGGGCGGTGCCATGTGGGCAGTGCACGGCGGCGGTTTTTACAACCCCCAAAAATACATGGTGGCCCCCAAGGTCATCCACACCAAGCTGCACTGGTTCTATTGGGAAAGCTATTCCACCTGGCTGAGTGGCTTTGCGCTGTTCACCGTGCTGTACCTCTACAACGCGGGCACCTTCCTGATTGACAAATCGCTGATGGACTGGACACCTTTTGTGGCCGGTTCGGCTGCCTTGGGCTTTTTGGTGGCTTTCTGGTTTGTCTACGACATCATTTGCCGTGTGTTTGGCTTTCGCAAAAACGGTGAGCTGATCGTGGCGGGCCTGATGATCGTGGTCATCGCCTTTGCATCGTGGCTGGCCAACCAGCTGTTTGCAGGGCGCGCTGCCTTTTTGTTGGTTGGCGCCATGATCGCCACCAGCATGAGCGCCAACGTGTTCTTCTGGATCATCCCCGGCCAGCGCAAAGTCGTGGCCGCCATGACCAGTGGCGAGGCCTATGACGCCAACGCCCTGGCCATCCATGGCAAGCGCGGCAAACAGCGCAGCGTGCACAACACCTATTTCACGCTGCCCGTCATCTTTGCGATGCTGAGCAACCACTACAGCTTTTTGTACACGCACGAGCACCGCTGGGTGTTGCTGTTTGTGATGATGTTTGCCGGGGCCTTGATCCGCCAATTCTTTGTGCAGCGCCACGGTTACCACCTGGGCCGCGCCGCCAACCCCTGGCCGTTTGCGGCCGTGGGTGTGGTGATGATTTTGGGCGTGATCATTGCCCTGCGGCCTGCTACACCCGTGGCGACTGCCACCCCCGCAGCCCCGGTCAGTTTTGCGCAGGTGCAAACCGTGCTGGCGCAGCGTTGCTACAGCTGTCACGGCGAACAGGTGCAAATGAAAAACGTGCGACTGGACAGCCCGGAGCAGGTCAAGCAAAACGCCCAAAACGTGTACCAGCAAGTGGTGGTGACCAAACAAATGCCCATGAACAACGCCACGGGCATCACCGATGACGAGCGTGCCCTGATCGGTCGTTGGTTTCAGGGCGGAGCCAAAGTCGATTGATTCGGGCTAAAACCACCAAGCTACCGCTTGCGGAATCAACACCGCACCCGCAATGCCGTGCAAACCCATGCCCAGGCTGGCATAGGCGCCGGCTTCGGCATTGACGCTGAACGCGCGTGAGGTGCCAATGCCGTGCGCGGCCACGCCCAGAGCAAAGCCGCGTTGCCACCAGGCCGTGATGCGCAAGGCGTCGAGCACATAGCGGCCGAGCACTGCACCCAAAATGCCGGTACTGACGGCAAAGATGGCGGTCAAGGTGGGCGAGGCTTGCACGCGTTCGGCAATGCCCATGGCAATGGGCGCGGTCACCGACTTGGCCACCAGGCCGCGCACCAGCGATTCGTCCACCCCCAGCCAACGCGCCACGCCCACGGCGGTGAACACCGATGTCATGCCGCCCGCCACCAGCGACAGCAGCAACACCCCCATGCGGCCCTTGAGCGACGCAAAGCCTTTGTAGATCGGAATGGCCAGCGACACCGTGGCGGTGCCCAACAAGAAGTGCACAAACTGTGCTCCTTCGAAATACTTGGCATAAGGCATGTCGAGCACGCCGATGCTCAGGCAAACCACCACCACCGCAATCAACACCGGGTTGGCCAGCGGGTTGCGCTGGCTGCGCTCGTAGAGGGTCAGGCCCAGCCAATACGCGCTGAGCGTCAACACCAAGGCCAGCAGTGGACTGCCCGACAGGTAGACCCAGATCTCGGAGATGGGGGGCAGGTCAGCGCGCAAAGGGTTGTTCATGGCGCTCAGTCTTTCTTGGCCAAAACCTTGAGCACCAGCGCCACCACCGCCACCGTGACCACCACGCTCAGCACCAGCGCCGCGCTGATGGCCCAGGCGTTGGCCTGCAACAGGGGCAGGTAAAGCACCACGCCCACCGACGCCGGAATGAACAACAAGCCCAAGTGCTGCAAGATGCCGCTGCCCACCGTATCCATGGACGCAGGCACCTGGCCGCGCAGCGCCAAAAATGCCAGCAGCAACACCAAGCCCAACACCGGGCCGGGAATGAAGGGCAGGGCGAACTTCGACAGCAACTCGCCGAGTGCCTGGAAGATGAAGAGTTGAACAAGGCCTTGGATCATGGCCTCAGTGTAGGCAAGTCCGTGTGGCGTGGCGAGTGCAAACACTTGTGATCAAAATGCACAGGGCGCTTTCGTGCATTGAATGCCCTTGGTCGTTTTTTGGCACTTTCTGCATGTGCATTGGCGTGATCCGATGGCGACGAAAAGCGTCTCAGCAGCGACCATCTCTCCATTCGCAACACATTCACGAACGGAGTTTTTCATGGCATCCTCATCCCCCATTTCCCCCCTCAAACCCCAGGTGGCCCTCGTCACCGGCGCATCGTCCGGCATGGGCAAAGAAACGGCCAAACGGTTGCTGCAAGAGGGCTTGGTGGTTTACGTCGCGGCCCGGCGTGTGGCGCAAATGGAAGACCTGCGGGCCCTGGGCGCGATACCGCTGCAGATGGACATTTCGGTGGACGCTGACATCGTCGCGGTCGTGAACGCCATCACTGCGAGCCATGGCGGCATCGACGTGTTGGTGAACAACGCGGGCTTTGGCATGTACGGCGCGATGGAAGATTCGACCCTGGCCGACGCCCGTTACCAGTTTGAAGTCAACCTGTTTGGGATGGCGCGGCTCACGCAGTTGGCGCTGCCGCACATGCGCCGCCAACAGGCGGGTAAGGTCATCAACATCTCGTCAATGGGCGGCAAGATGTACACCCCGTTGGGCTCGTGGTACCACGCCACCAAGCACGCGGTGGAAGGCTGGAGCGATTGCTTGCGCCTCGAGTTGGCACCTTTGGGCATTCAGGTGGTCATCATTGAGCCCGGTGTGATTGCCACCGAATGGGGTGGCGTGATGCTCGAACCCATGCTGGCGCGTTCGGGCCAAGGCCCTTACCACGCCATGGCCCACGGCATGGCCAAGGCCATGCGCAGCACTTACGCCAAAGCGGGTGCCGCCTCACCGCCTTCGGTGGTGGCCGATGCCATACTGCAGGCTGTGCGTTCGCGCCGACCCAAAACCCGTTACGTCATCGGCAAAATGGCCAAGCCCTTGATGTTCATCCGCAAGTATTTCGGGGACCGCCTCTTTGACATGGCCATCATGAGCCAAGCCAAGTAGTCTGACCGTTGAAACTTCCCTACATGCCAGAAAGCCCCCCACCGTGAAACAGGCCACACGTTTTGCCCTGCAGATGGGTTGGAAACTGCTCATCCTGGACATGGGCTACGCCCCCGCCGACGTGCTGAGCCTGGCGCGGCTGCCGGGTGACCTGTTTGCACGCCCGGGCGGCGCGAGTTTGTCGCCCGCCCAGTACTTTGACCTGTGGCGCGGACTGGAGCAGGCCGCAGGCAATGACGAACTGGCCTTGAAGCTCGCGCAGGCCATGTCGGTCGAGGCTTTTGACCCGGCCATGTTCGCCTGCCTGTGCAGCCCCGACCTGAACACCGCGCTGCAGCGGCTGGCGCATTACAAACGCCTGATGTGTCCCTTGCACATGGGGGTCGACATCCGCGCAGACCGCACGCAGGTCACGCTCAGCTGCTACGGCAGCGACGAGCCGATTCCCCGCAGCTTGGGGGTGTCGGAGCTGGTGTTCTTCACCCAACTGGCGCGCTTGGGCACACGCGAACGCATCGAACCCTTGGCGGCCTCGGTGCCCGATTTGCCTTTGAATCTGGCACCCTACCAAGCCTATTTGGGCTGCGCTTTGGGTGCCTCAGAACAGATCCAGATCTCGTTTTCGGCGCAAGATGCGCGGCGGCCTTTCTTGACCGACAACATGGCCATGTGGGCCGCGTTTGAACCCGCCCTCAACAGTCGGCTCTCTGAGTTGGATGCCCAAGCGAGCATGCGCGAGCGGGTCAGGGCGGTGTTGCTGGAGACGTTGCCCGCTGGTATCAGCAGCATCGACGCTGTGGCCCAGCGCTTGGCGTTGAGCAAACGTTCTTTGCAGCGGCAACTGGCCGACGAATCGGTTGGGTATCAAGAGTTGCTCAGCGAGGTGCGGCATGAACTGGCGCGTCATTACCTGAGCCGTACCGACATTTCAGCCGGAGAGATTTCGTGGCTACTTGGCTTTCAGGAAAGCAACTCGTTCATCCGAGCGTTCAGAGGTTGGACTGGTATTACGCCAGCGGCGTACCGAAAAAGTTGCGTGAACACCCAACTCCATTGAATAGACCGATCCACAAACCTAGGCGAGATTGAAATGACGAAAGAACTGTTGGTTTATTTTGCCGGTGAGAAACAAGAGAGCATTCTTTTTTTGGCCGTGGGTTTACTGGCGATTGGCGTCGCGGTTTGGCTGTGGACCACCGATCATCGCTTTCGCCTCATGGCCGTGCCGCTTGTGGTGGTGGCCTTGATGCAGATGGTGGTGGGATTCACCATTTACGCTCGCACTGACGCCCAAGTGCAGAGCTTGAGTGTGTTGCAGACAAACGAACCCGTGCAATTTCAAGTAGAAGAAATTGGCCGTATGCAAACCGTTATGGCAAATTTCGAAATCTACAAAACGATTGAGATCTTGTTGCTCGTATTTGCCCTGACGCTGATTGCGTTCGCATCTAAATCGGATGCAGCGGTGGGTATAGGTCTGGGCTTGCTAGTGCAAGCTGCATTCACACTTGCGCTAGATCTTTTTGCCGAGGCTAGGGGCGAAGCGTATTTGAATGCGTTGACAGCCTTCAACCCGCTGAACTAGCCCCCAACGCCAACTGCATCGCCAGCTGGTTATGCCGCTCAATCAACGGCCCCATGTCCACCGTGGCAATTTCACCCTGGCGCACCACCACACGCCCGTTGACGATGGTGTAGTCGGCGTTGTCGCTGGCGCACAGCAGCAGCGCACCCACGGGGTCGTGCACTGCGCCGCCGGCCATGCTGAGTGTGTCGGTGCGGAACATCGCAATGTCGGCGCAATAGCCCTCTTTGATTTGCCCCAGCTCGTGGGCGCGGCCCAGCACTTCTGCGCCGCCGCGTGTGGCTAGGCGCAGGGCGTCGCGCGGTGTCATCTCGGCAGGGCCGTGGTCGCAACCAAAGTCGTCTAGTGCTCGGCCCACGCGTGCCAGCAGCATGGCTTGGCGTGCTTCGTTCAGCAGGTGGGCGGCGTCGTTGCTGGCGCTGCCGTCTACGCCCAAACCAATGGGCACACCGGCGTCTAGCATTTTGCGCAGGGGCAAGATGCCGCTGGCCAATCGCATATTGCTGCACGGGCAGTGGGCAATGCCGGTGCGCGTGCGTGCAAACAAATACGTGCCTTCGTCGTCCAGCTTCACGCAGTGGGCGTGCCACACGTCGTGGCCCACCCAGCCTAGGTCTTCGGCGTATTGCGCGGGCGTGCAGTTGAATTTCTCTTTGGTGTACGCAATGTCGTGGTCGTTCTCGGCCAAGTGCGTGTGCAGGCGCACCTTGTGTGCGCGGGCCAGTTTGGCGGCTTCGCGCATCAGGTCTTGGCTCACGCTGAAGGGCGAGCAGGGGGCCACGGCCACATGCGTCATCGCGCCATAGCTGGCGTCGTGATAGGTCTCAATCAGGCGTTGGGTTTCTTTGAGGATGAAGGCTTCTTTTTCCACCACGCGGTCGGGCGGCAGGCCGCCTTGGCTTTCGCCCACGCTCATGCTGCCGCGTGTGGCCGTAAAGCGCATGCCAATGGTGTGCGCGGCTTCAATGCTGTCGTCCAGTCGCACGCCGTTGGGGTAGATGTACAGGTGGTCGCTGCTGGTGGTGCAGCCGCTCAGCAGCAGCTCGGCCATGGCCACTTGGTTAGACACCAGCACCATCTCGGGCGTGAGCCCCGCCCAAATGGGGTACAGCCCTTTGAGCCAGCTGAACAGCTCGGCGTTTTGCACCTGCGGCACGGCACGCGTGAGGCTTTGCACCATGTGGTGGTGCGTGTTGATCAGGCCCGGCACCACCACATGGCGGCGGGCGTCAATCACCTCGTCCACTTGTTTCAGCAGTTCGTCGATGTTTTCGTCGGCAGGAATGATGCGTTCAATGCGGCCATCGCGCAGCAGCAGCGAGGCGTCGTTGAGTTCGGTATTGGCATCGTCTTGCGTGGCGATGCAGCGGGCGCGGTGGATGAGCAGGGTAGTCATGGCGCAAACTTTAACCTTTGTGACGGTGCATTTTTGCGTGTGTCACCCAAGTGGTTTCCACAGGGGGTGGGCCGCACTGGGCACGGCACAATTTGCCGATGCAACAAGCCAGCTCCACCACGCCGAACTTCGCCACTCAGCCCAACGAATTTTTAGCGGCGCTGTACCAAGCCGCCGTCAAACGCGCCTTGCCCCTGCACAACACCGCCGCCTATTTGCCCACCCCACCCAAGGGCCGCACCGTGGTGCTGGGCGCAGGCAAAGCTGGTGGCGCGATGGCCCAAGCGGTCGAGGCGCTGTGGCCTGCCGACAAACCAATGTCCGGCTTGGTCGTCACACGTTACGGCCACACGCCACCGCGCCCTGCGGGTGTGCCCGAGCGCATTGAGGTGGTCGAGGCCTCGCACCCTGTGCCCGATGCTGCGGGCTTAGCTGCTGCCGAGCGCATCTTGGCGTTGACCCAAGGGCTCACCGCGGACGACTTGGTGCTGTGCCTGATTTCTGGCGGCGGCTCTGCTTTGCTCTCGCTCCCTGCTGATGGCTTGACGCTGGAAGACAAGCAGCGCATCAACCGCGATTTGCTCAACAGCGGCGCAGGCATTGGCGAAATGAACTGCGTGCGCAAACACCTCTCGCGCATCAAAGGTGGCCGCTTGGCCGCCGCGTGTGCGCCCGCGCAAGTGGTGACGCTGACCATCAGCGATGTGCCGGGCGACGACCCATCGGTCATTGCCAGCGGCCCCACCGTGCCCGACGTGACGACCTGTGCCGATGCATGGGCCATCCTGCAACGCTACAAAATCGAAGTGCCCGCCGCCATCGAGGCCGCGCTGAAAGCAGGCGCACTAGAACCCCCCAAGCCCAGCCCCGAATGGGACAAGCAGCCTGTGCACCTGATTGCAACCCCCCA
>ERZ1034363.1584-NODE-1584-length-12583-cov-2.523349_pt1 | contig 12583 bp, 18 predicted proteins | sample MGYA00520616_ERZ1034363 | MGnify/ENA primary metagenome ERZ1034363 (study PRJEB33736, sample SAMEA104284506) | Azolla filiculoides | biome: Urban; feature: Water surface; material: Ditch water | place: Netherlands | collected 2015-10-28 | depth 0-0.1 m ...
TACTTCGAGGTATATATTTTCTTTGATAAGATAAAAATCGGGAGTGTATGTTTTTATTTTACCACCAATTTCATATTTCAGTGAATGGTTCGTAGTTTTTGGTTTTAACCACAATATACATTTCTCGGTAAGGACAGTCGCGATATCTCTTTCCCATGTCCCTTGAACTTTTATGCCGTTGACTCCATACCATTTACATCTACCACCTTTATTATTCAGGGAACTCATTTCACTTAATGCGCGCTTTGTATCCTCAGTGTGGTGCTTACCAGTAAAGTTTCCAACCTTTCCCTTTGCATTCCCTTCCGGTATTGGTAATCCTAATTCTCTTGCTTTCTTAAATTGATTACTACCAATTTTACCAGTCATCCCGTTCCTATAATTCCTATGAGGATTAGAAGAACAACATCTTTCGTGGTTTCTCCATGAGTTGTGATTACGTCTTTCAGAACCACAAAACTGACAAATAAATAACTCCATAGCTGGAAATCTCCTCTTATATTTCTAGAACTGATGGGTGTTAGCGCACCGCGATCAGTAATATTTATATAATCGGACATCTAAGGCACGTGCTCTACCAACTGAGCTACCTGGGGATGTTATTTGGTGAGTCACCTAGGAATCGAACCTAGCGTGGGTTTCCCCGACGGATTTACAATCCGCTGCCTCACCTTGAGGCGTGTGACCCAATTTTGGTTGTCCCTCCCAGGATCAAACTGGGGACCTAACGGTTATCAGCCGTTCGCTCTATCACTGAGCTAAGGGACAAAAATTTGGAGGCGCTTGTGTGAATCGAACACACTACTTTCGTGCTTTGGATTTGCAATCCAACCCCTTACCGGCCGGGCCAAGCGCCATTAAATTATCAAAGAGCAATAAAAAACCCTCTAAGAGAAATCTTAGAGGGTTCTGAGATGAACTACTATATTTGCATACAGCGTCAGCCTCGGGAACCCTCCCAAGTCATATATTCTTTAAATTTGCAAATATAGTAAGTCATCTGTTCCTCAGGTTATTTTATCTGGATGGTCTTTTTGCTTGTTTTTGAATAAAAAAAATGCATAAAGGGTTGCTGAACCCATCCATTATTCTATTTATACTAATATAACTGCTTTACTCGTGTATGTCAACAATTATTTTCGTCTTACTGCAGTTATTTTTACAGTCTTTGCTAGTTCCACTTGGAATGTTGCTTGATGTCGTTAATCTACTCTATTACTTCTGTGGTGTCAACATCAAATATTGGTTGATGTGGTAGAAAAAGCAACAGGCCAATTTCGTTTATGTCGAGTGGCCTCATACCGATCACAAATAGTTTTCACAACTGAGCCTTTGACTGGTTTTCCCTCAAGAAAATCGTCAAGATCGTTGTAGGATAAGCCCAGAGCAATTTCATCTGCTTTGCCAACATCAAGTTCTTCAAGATCCGCTGTGGGAACTTTCATATACAGGTGTTGGGGTGCGCCGAGAGCTTCGGCCATCTTACGAACCTGACGCTTGTTCAATCCATTTAGAACCGTGATATCACAAGCCTGATCACCCCACTTAGTGTAGAATGCAGGAACCAGCTCAGAGTTATGATCCGTACCGACAACCAAGGAACCAGTAAGCCCAGCAATCTCATATTGAGCCAACATGCGCATACGAGCCTTCACATTGCCCTTATGGAAGTCGAGTACCAACGGGTCGCTCTGGATGAATGTTACCTGATGATGGATTTCATCAGTTGCATCTCCAATATTGACAGTAACCAGCCCATCAGGCTGAATAAAGTCTAGTGCAGATTGCGCATCGATTTCATCTGCTTGTTTATGTGATGGTAGACGTACAGCAGTGAAGAACGCGCTATACTTTTCATCCCGAAGCTCTTTGCATGCAATCTGACATAGGCGCCCTGCTGTGGTGGAATCTACCCCACCACTGATACCCAGGACCAAACCATTCACTCCCGATTTCCGAATGTAGTCTTTCAGATAATCGACGCGTGCTCGAATTTCTGCTTTGAAATCGATGCCCTCTGTCGCACGCACGCCATGGAGATGGAAAATCTCAGTTGCTACGTCATTCATATGTTTCTCCTTCATTTTGCACTCATCTTTGTCAGATCTGTCAAATACGATACTGCACGTGGGCCAAGCTCGATAAGCGCATCAAGAGTATCAAAAAGGCAATCCAAGCATTTATACTGCTTCACGACAACATCTATATCGCTGTTAATCGCGATGATGCCATTGACAAGTTCGTTATATGACCACCCTCGAGTGGAGATACCCACTTCACCCATCCGACCTAACGCGACGTGTAACCTTGCAGTACCATGAAGCATGGACGAAAGATCAGTATCAATATCTGCGTACGTATTGTTCATCGTTACCCTGTATGTGAATGGTTGGGGTGGAGAGAAATCTCCACCCCAGTTATTGTTACTCGGAGCCAAGCATAGCTTTGACTGCGGCTTCATCTTCACCCACATCCTTGAGCAGGTCAATGATTTGTTTCTCAATACCTTCGAGAACTTCTGCAGCTTTGTTGTAATCACCATACAGGGTTTTCAGCTTGGCTTTTGCAGCTTCGCGTTTAGCTTTTGCAGCTTCGTCCCGGACTTGCGCCAGAAGAGATTTCGCACCGTTGTTTTGAGTTTCATTCGACATATTGTAGTCTCCTATTTTCTTTCAATTGTTGTTTCACATATTCACCAATAGTCTGGTTACCTACAAACTCCACTGGCTTCCTTACGACAGGATACCTTAGCATGAGTTCTTCGAATGGATCAGTTTCAATTCTGACCTCTTTTATTACTTCCTTCACCACCTGCTTGATGATCACTTTAGGCTCAGAAGTTTCAACTTCATCTTTGCCGTTATTCACATGGTGGTCGAGGGTGATGCCATCTCTGACATGTGAGAACATATCAGGGTATCTGTTCAATTCGTCAGTCGTAAGAGTTTTGAGCTTATACACTTCTTTCCCTCGACGGAGGATAAGAGAGTGCTTCTTTCGGTGGGCGAAGCTCTCTACACACAGCACAAAGCCCATAACAAGAAGATCTTTGAGTGTGGTTTCTAGAGGACCGAAACGGATCGTCTTATTATGAATACCAAGTGTATTCTGCTGGATGATGAAAGATCCGTCATCGTAATCTTCTCTTTCCCAGAAAGAGCTAGAGGTGATTTTGACAGTGCCACCGTATTTGTCAGGCTTGGTGCGTGTTACCAAATCGAACGTCTCAATGCTCTCAGAAGGTGGTTTACCCTCTTTACGGAGAGTAGCTTCATAGAGTTGATCGAAATGTTGAACGTATCTTTGAATGTTTGTATCGCTCATACTACCCTCATCATGTTAAAGGGGAGAATATCTCTATTCTCCCCAATAGTCAACTCAGAACGAGTAGCGACCATTCATGATGGTCTTGAGCATCATAGCAAACGGGGTGAACTCCTCAGGATCTGCCCCAAGAACCGAAGCCATGATTGCAGGCGAGAAGCCTGACACAAGAGCAACGCCCTGATCGTTGGTCTTGACTGGAGTGTTGTCAGCACGCGCAGTCAGGTTCCAGAAGATGATCGAAGGGCACTTGTACCCAGCAGCGCGATACTTCTCACGAGCCATCTGTAGAGCTGTAGCATCAGTGCCGCGGATGCTGTGGTCATTGAACTGCATGTCGCTGAGAATAAGCAAGTAGTCAGGCATGTTCTCAGGAGAGACATTGCCCTTCTTTGCAGTGTTCAGCAGAGCATCAAAAGCAGATGCGAGGTTGGTGTCGTAACCAACAGCACCTCGCATCTGTTGCATCTTCTGCGACAGAGTGCCCTTCAGAGACTGAATCGTCGCATTCGAAGTGAACGTGATGAACATGTTCTTGAAGTCTGAGGTGGTGCGATCGGACAGGTACAGACCCAGTGAGACTGCAACGTCCATAGCTGTCATGCCACCAGCAAGGATGGTCCCCATCGAGCCAGACACGTCGACCATAGGCATGATCTTTGTGTCGCCGACGTAGTTAGGCAGTGCATCAAACTGCGCATTTGCGACAGCTTCGTTGCCATTACGAAGGGACTTCACGACATCGTACGGATAGATCGCACCCGCGTTGATCTTGACCTTCGGATCACGCTCTTCTTGTGGCTTTTGCAGCTCACGGATGTAAGCCGAGTACATATCAGCAGCATTCTTACCAAATGCCTTCTGATAACGGGCAGAAGCCAGCGACGGAACGTGCGAGAAGTTAATCTCGTTCCACTGCTTTGCGCACATCAGCTGCTCGACAACACGAGTTGAACCGACCAGAATCTGACGATACTCCTTCGGGGACAGCATCATGAACTTACGCAGCTCATTCGCGTTGCGAAGCTTTTGCTGCTTGCCTGCAGTGACTGCCTTCTTGCTTGAAGCAAGACGAGGAGCCCACTTTGCAGCAAGACCGTCACCGTTCATCAGAGCGTCTGCGTACATGCGCAGTGCGGCCTTACGGTTGATCGGATCGCTGTAGGTGAACAGGTCGTCCCAACGCCCCAGTTCAGGAACCTTATGCATGATACGACCAGCCAGAGTCGGATTTGCCTTCTCCAGAGATACAAGCAGGCTGCGGAACGTCTGACGTTCACCAGCACCCCCACGGACGTCTCGCGCCCACAGAAGAACACGAACAGCCAGGTTGGCATCTTCTGCCAGGGCTGCGCTGAAATCACGCGACATGTCGCGACCTCGGCCAGAGCCGATCTTACCGAACAGGTCCAGGACCTTCGAGTCGGACGTTGCCCACGCCTTCATGCCATTCTCGGTACGAGAAATTTGAGCCGACTTCTGGGCTGCAACCGCTTGAGAAAAAGTAGCCATGATGTATTTCCTTTCAGGTTAGTTTTGGTTTGTTTTACAATAAACATTAGGTTCGCTGAACCTAACCTTTGGATTTGAAGATATGGTCCTCCCGCTAGGATTCGAACCTAGAACTCGATCTTCTGATGATATGCTAATTTGTGGCGGAAACAATCCACAGTCTGGATTGATTTTTTGCTGCACGTGTTACCGTTACACCACAGGAGGATTTGTTTGTTATTGTAGAGTATACTAATCTACATGTCAACAGTTATTTCAGTCTTTTTTCGCCACACTTCTCACATTTATACCAATGCGGTCCGAAAGAGTTTGTATTATATATACGGAAATCATGTCTACAATAGCCTGATTTCCGCCATTCTAGAAGCAATTGTATACCTTTTATCAGACCTACAATTAACCAGAACAGAATGACGATAGTGATGTATAAGGCTGTCATTCAGTGGTCAACTCTTGCCCGTCATACGGTACGAGATCGATTCGAGTTTCGTGGAAAGCACGCCCCAGACCAAAGAAGCTCGACGCCGAGACCCAGCTGGTGATGAAGGTCGTATACTTGCCTTCCTTATCCTTGCACATGATTTCATACAGTTGGAAGGAGCTATCTCCACCAGCAGTAGAATATTCGGAGCTGACGATCTCAGCACAATACGCTTCGGGGTAGTATACAGTGACTGCATTCGCTTGCGAAGCGGCGAGGATGAAACCTGCAGTGTACAACACGTTTTTCATGGTAGACTCCTATTGATCATATTTACATTTATACGCTATGTTGGTACCGAGTCAACTAGAATTTTGTGATTTCTCGATATTTGACACTCGTTTGTGTGATACTTTGCTCAATGGTTGTGACATTCGCATGGTAGGTAGGGAGCATCTCTCCAGGAAACAACACACGGAAGTGTTTGCTACACCCATAGAATTTCAGGGTGTCGGTCAGATAGTCATAATCGATTTTCATCGGAACAAAATCCTTGAATAGTGGATTTTGCTCATCAAACGATGCTGTGTATTCATCGAGAAGTTTACGTGACACCTCAACGATGCCCTTTCGATCACTGATGTTCATCTTGTTTTACCTTTTTGCAGATTACCTTATGAATTCCTGGATTCACAACCAAGACTTTTGGCATTATTTCATGTCGGATGAAGTTCCGCATGTATTTGATATCTTGGTTCGAAGTGTCTTCAATCCAAGGAATGTTGTGAATGCGACACCAATTGTCAAACTCCGCTTTGCGATTCATACGAAAGGGTCGAATGATATTCCCATTAGCGTACGGGATCAATTTACCCTCACCGTTAAGGCTAGACCAAATCCACGTCTCGACACAATCATCAAGATGGTGGCAGGTGATCACGGGAGCGTCAGAGAACTGGTTGAGGAACTTGTAACGCTCAATCCGCCAGAACTCTTCCTGTGACTCCGATTTATGCCGCTCACGTTGCATATAACCAATGTGTACAGGGATGCTCCGTGACTTGAAATATTCAACGACAAATGCATGTTCATCGTAAGAGAACGAGTTCCCATGATGAAAGAACAGCACTTCAACCTCGTGTTTGTTATTGAGGAAGTCGACAACAGCCATCGAGTCTACGCCACCCGAACATGCCACGTAGACTTTCCGAGGGAGCTTACCCTGTACCTTGATCATTCTACTTCAAACCCATCTTGCTCTGCTTGTTCTAGAAGATGTTTAACATACTCGAGGTATTCAGTCAAGGTCATGTCCACGTTGTAGTCTCCTTTATCGGTTTGGATTGTAGGTGCTTTTGTAGTGCATCGAAGTACGGGGACGATTCCCCACCGGTATCTCTACACATATCTGTAAGATGATCCAACCTCATTTCCCAGGAAGCAAGGTTGATTCTATGTCTCACATCGTCGGATATGCCAAATATTTTTGAAATAAACCCCAATGGTTATTCTCCTCAAAGATGGGTTCAGGCAGATTTAACCGCCTGAACCCGTGCTTTAAACATACCGTCTTTGATTTTCACTGGATCGGTTGGCCATGGTGTAGAAAACACTTGATCGAACTTGACAGACTTGACTTTGGCCCAAACATCCAGCAGCTTTACCAGATGATCGGTATCATCATTTTCGGAACCCAGCCGACCGTTGTGGTCGCAAACACCAACAGACCACAGCAGAAAAACTACATCAGGATCACGGAATGCATCCATCTCCATGAACATCTTCACCCACGTCTTTGGGTTCAGCTCATCCAGCTTATGCATGTGCATGTGGAATCGGGTTGTCTTCATAACACGATTCCGCATTCTAGCAGGCACAGACAGACGATTGCAGAAAGACTCCGCAACTGCAACCCCAGACACTTCATGCCCAAAATGGCTAGGCAGTTTGTCTCGAGGTGTCAGTCCCTTTCCAAAGTCGTGAACCAGGCATGCCAGGCGCGCTTCAAGATCGAAATCATTCCGAACTGCCTGAGTCAGCACCAGCATGGTGTGCTCATATGCATCACCCTCAGGGTGCCAACGACGAGCTTCCATCGCAGTCTTCAAGCGATACACCTCTGGAAACAGAACGTGTAGAGCGTCACATTCCAGTAGGGTATCGAAGAACAGGCGAGCATGAGGCTCCATCAGAGCACGGCTCAGCTCTTTCCAGACACGCTCAGACGTCAGTTCATTGAGAACACCTTTCTTTGCCATCCGTGCAACAAGAGAGACAGTCTCCGGAGCAACAGACCATTCAGCACCCAGACGAGCACGAAACCGAGCAAGTCGTAGAACACGAACAGGATCCTCTTCAAAGGCATTTGAAGTGTGACGCAGAACCTTATTGCGAATATCGCTCATGCCATTATATGGATCGATCATCCGCAGTTCGGGTGAATTCTCGTCATCGACTTGCTTGATAGCAATGGAATTCATCGTAAGGTCGCGCCGCCCCAGATCTTCTTCCAGAGTGACGTCAGCGCCAAATTCAGAAGTGAAGCCTAGGTAACCAGTGCCAGTCTTTTTCTCCCGACGAGCCAGAGCGTATTCTTCATGATCTTTCAGGAATACTGGAAAGTCAGCTCCAACCTTTTCAAATCCAGCTGCCAGCATTTCTTCCGCCGACGAACCGACGACAACATAGTCTTTGTCTTTGGGTTCCAGACCCATCAGCATGTCGCGGACTGCACCGCCTACAAGAAATACTTTCATTGGTTCACCTCTTAAATTGCATCTTCAATCTATATGACGGATGATCATTTGTCAACAATCATTTTAGCTGTTTTGATAGCGAGATTCCACCCAAACTTACTCGGTTCAAAGCGAGCGAGGATTCCTGACCCAGTCGTGAAGTGAGGATCGATAACTACCTTATCCAGTGGATTCCATGATGTAAGCAGAATCTTATCCCCTTCGAAATTCTTCGCATCAGGATAGTTGATCTTCGAAACCCAAACATCACCAACTCGGTGACATTTCTTCACCTTAAAGTTAGCTGGGTTCGGACCAGTAGAAACAACCGCTCCAGTATCTGTGACGCATCGATGTCGTTTGAACACTCCCATGATATTAACCGAAGTGAAGGTCAGGATTTCGAGTCCCTTCCAACTCGTATCCGTCCGAGCTACCACCTCGGTTTGTGGTTTGGGGTTTTGTATCACACAAAGCAGAGGCTTCGATACGATCCACATCAAGTTGCCGGTCTTCCCTGGTGACGTGGAAGTTGACTGTGGTGGCATTAAACCCCTTCAGTTTCAAATAGTTGGTGACTGCTTGGTGTAGATCTGCTTGTGTAAGATATGCAGTTACTTTCATTTGTAGCACTCCATCATTTGATACTCTTCACAATCGGACAAAAACTCTTCGTTAGCGTATACCTCAGGGCGAAATGCTTCGCGGTTGTAGACATCCTCGAGGTATTGCTGATTTGCGTGGAAATCCTGCTCTGCTTCGAGGTGGTCTGCCAACTCTCGGTCCACAGGACCAGTGCACGCGCTCAACAACACAGCAACAATCAGAACAGCGAGCGTGTTCCTCATTTCATTTCCTCCTCAGAGAAATTGGCTTCGACCCACTCTTTGGCCTCCCGAAGCCCTTGGCCGGTGATCATCCGGTAGGCTTTGATCAAAGGAATCTTCATCGAACCGCTGTGGTTGTAGCCAGAGTTCATACGAACCTGTTTCAAAACAGCCTGACGCATGACGTCAACCTCATTAACGGTGTTGTGTCGAATGCTATCGATGATATTCTTGATCTGGTCCATGTTTGCGCCAGAAACCGTGATGGTCACGGACCCAGTGTCACGGATGATATTGTAGTCGATGTTGGTGGTGATATCCATATCTTTCACTCCTCTACGGAGGGGAATGTAACTTCCCCATATTGACCAATTTCATAACGACCTTCGTCGAACATCTTCATACGTTCAACAGCAATCTCTTCAGTTTTGTAGTAGTGACGGTCGATCCAGTCATTCATTTCGATGTATTCACCTTCATAGAAGGTTACTTCCCAGCTGTAATCTTCGACCTTACGTCCATTGCGTACACACTCGCCCCACGACTTTTCAACTGTAGCCATGCGAACAATAGTCATTTTGAGGTCTCCTCATGTCGTTTGATAAATATCATATACAGTACCCACATGCCACTATCAACGGAAGAATTGACATGATAACAAATTATTTTTCACCTCTTGAGTTCCAAGTCAACATCAAGAGGTTGCCCAATGTGGAATTCTTCGTGCAGAAGACTGCGATTCCTGGTGTATCTGGGAACCCTGCCATCATGCCTACACCATTCAATAAATTGAACATCACTCCTGACAAACTGCAATATGACCCATTGGAGCTGACATTCATTGTTGATGAGACCTTGAGCAACTATATCGAGATCCTCAGCTGGATCAAGGGCACCACATTCCCTGAAAGATATTCGCAATACAATAATCTAAACAAGTCAGAATACGGGATAGAGTCTGACATAACCATTGTAGCACTGAATAGCCACAAAAATCCAGTTATCAAGGCCACGTTCACGAATTGCGCACCTATAAGCCTGTCCCCGATCAACCTCGACACAACTCAGCCAGACTTGGTTTATCCAGAGGCTACTGTGATATTCTCATATGATTATTTTGACGTATCCCCCTATATTGATTGAACTTTTATGAGTTATGGGTTATAATATGTCAATTACTAATCATGAGTGGGAGTCCAGTATGGATCTTGAAGAACTTAATAAATTATGGGCTGCGGACTGTAAGATTGACGAGACCGATATATCGAGGGAAGCACGACGTATACCAGAAATGCATAACAAGTACTATATGCTTTACGTTAAGTCCGCCCTGCGCGTAAAGAAGCTGAAAGCGGATCTTGTCGAACTAGAAAAAGCTAAAGTCGAATACTACAACGGATCAATGGATCAAGCAGAGTTACAGCAACGCGGATGTAAGCCAAATCCCCTTAAAATACTGCGTCAAGACTTACCTAGATATATCGAAAGCGACAAAGATGTGGTCTCACTCAGCCTGAAGATCGATTATCACCTTTCAATTGCCAATTATCTTGAGGATATTGTGAAGCAGATAAATAATAGGAACTTTATCCTCAACAATATCATTAGTTGGGAGAAATTTAGAGCTGGAGGCAGTTGAGATTGTTATGAACGATGTGATCAAAGTAGAGAAAATAGACGATGTTCATATCAGAGTAACATCGGATCCTGGTCTTAGACATGAGCTGATGGAGTACTTCTCGTTCAGACCACCAGGGTATCAATTTGTTCCATCATACAAGAATAAGATTTGGGATGGGTATGTGAGACTCTACAATCCCATGAAACCGTTCCTATACTCCGGGTTATTGGACTACTTATCCAAATTCTGCGGAGATAGAGGGTATGATATTGATATCCCGCGAGAGCTCCAACCATCTAATGATATAGATGATGATTATGTTTTGAGGTTGGCTGAAGCGCTTAAAACCCCTATGACTCCAAGAGATTACCAGATCGACTACATCCTGAACGCTCTGAGAAATAATAGATCTCTGTCACTGTCTCCAACCTCCTCTGGCAAATCTTTCATCATATACCTCATACAGCAACATTATTTCAGAACATTCGGTCACAGGGCCTTGATAATAGTTCCCACTATATCTCTTGTCCATCAAATGGCATCTGACTTTGTTGATTATGGATGTAATGAATCTCGTATATATAAAATACAAGGAGGCGTTGATAAAAATACCCAGCACCCTATAGTGATATCAACATGGCAGTCTCTGATGAAACAACCCAAGGAATGGTTTGATCAATTCCGAGTTGTATTAGGGGATGAAGCCCACCTCTTCCAGGCAAAATCCTTGACCACGATAATGGAGAAGCTGACAGAGGCCCCCTATAGACATGGGTTCACTGGTACAATATCGTCGGAGTCTAAGATACACAGGTTGGTCCTGGAGGGTCTCTTCGGGCCCATCAAAAGGTTTGTATCCACCAAAGAGCTCATGGACGAGGGAACTGTCGCTGATTTCAAGGTTAAGGCTATTATACTGAATCACTCGGTAGATACCAAGAAGGTTTTCAACAACGCAATCAAAGAAATCAAGAAAAAGAATAAAAACACTAATAAGAAGACCAACCTCTTCGCTATGGAGAAAGAATTCTTAGGAAACCATACTAAAAGGAATCTTTTCCTTAGAAACTTAGTATGGTCCTTGAGTAATCAAAACAACTTGATATTGTTTGACTGGGTGGAGAAGCATGGTAAGATCCTAGAACCCTTGCTACGCAAAGAAGGAAGAATCCTTCACTTCATTCATGGAGATACTTCTGGTGAGGAAAGAGAACGCATTCGCCATGTCATAGAAAACGACCCAGAGAAGCGTCATGATATACTAGCATCATATGGAACATTCTCAACAGGCGTCTCCATCAAGCGTATAGATAATGCAATATTTGCCTCTGGATACAAATCTGAGGTCAAAGTTCTGCAGTCCATAGGAAGAACCCTTAGAAAGGGTAATGGATCAGATAATGCATGCCTCTACGACATAGCAGACGATCTTTCATCGGGTTCTAGAGAGAACTACACCTTAGGTCACTTCAAAAAACGCATAGAAATATACGCTGCTGAGGATTTCGACTATAAAATCTTCAACATCGATATCTAAGTATCCTAGGGTATTTCTGAAGAGCGTATCTCTTATTATATAGAGAGAATCCGAAATGTCAACGGGCATTTTACGTTGATTTTCACCTGGCCCCATAGTAAAATAGTCTATATATATCAAGGAGGTACCCCTGTTGAGGAAGCCAAGAGCGAAAACAAAACAATACGTCAACAACGCAGACCTGTTCGAGGCCATGAAGGCCTATAAGCAGTTATGTGAGGATGCCGATAACTCGGGGGAAGAAAAACCTGATGTCCCCCGATATATAGGGGAGTGCATATGGCATATATCTAAGGGTATATCAATGAGACCCAACTTCTCCGGTTACACGTTTAGGGAAGACATGGTTATGGATGGCATAGAAAACTGCCTACTATACATGCACAACTTCAACCCGGAACGAACAAGTAACCCCTTCGGTTACTTCACACAGATCATCTGGTATGCCTTCCTGCGTCGCATAGCCAAGGAAAAGAAGCAGATGTACATCAGGTATAAGTCGTCACATGAGTTGCTGTCACTTGGCCAGACCTTTGACGGTGACGGCCCTCTGAGCACAACATCCAGTGTCGATTATATCAACGCATTCATCGAAGATTATGAGTC
>ERZ1034363.1586-NODE-1586-length-12556-cov-2.097764_pt1 | contig 12556 bp, 13 predicted proteins | sample MGYA00520616_ERZ1034363 | MGnify/ENA primary metagenome ERZ1034363 (study PRJEB33736, sample SAMEA104284506) | Azolla filiculoides | biome: Urban; feature: Water surface; material: Ditch water | place: Netherlands | collected 2015-10-28 | depth 0-0.1 m ...
GGATCCAGCCGTCGCCCGGGGTGAGGCGCAGGTGCAGCAGGTTGTGCCAGTCGCCCTTGAGCACGACGAAGACGACGCCCAGCAGCGCCAGCCCCATGCCCAGCCAATCGCTGGCGGCCGGCTCGATCGGCAAGACTGAGGCCGAGCCGGCGGACCGGGATGCCGGCGCCGCGGCAAACACCGCAAACGGGTCGTCAACGGGAACAGCGGCGGCCAGTCGATGCCCTGACTGCAACAACGGAGATGGCGGCGGCGGCTGCGATGGCTGCATCCCCCGCGTCAGCGCCACGACCTCGAGCTCGTAGTCGCCGATCGCGAGCTGCTCGCCACCCGCCAGCGGCAGTCGCTGGCCCCGGCCCAGCGGCTGGCCATCGACCCGGGTCGGATTGCTGCCGAGATCGAGCAGCCAGAAGCCCTGGCCATCGAACTCGATGCGCGCCTGCAGACGCGACACATGGCGTTGCGGGTCCGGCAACAGCAGTTCGCAGGATTCGTCGCGGCCCAGGCGGCCGCCACGCGGATCGAACTCGAAGGACGGCACCGGCAATTCGGACGGCAGGGACGCGCCCTGCCAGCGCAAGACGCTGATGCGCAGGGCCTGGACCGGCTCAGGCAGCTGGTCGGACATCGCCGGTCTCCTTCAGGGCGGACCGTTGAGCACGGTCTCGAAGGTATGAATACCGACTGCGCCGCCGGTCCTGAGCTGCGGCAGGTACTCGACCCGGACCTTCTGGAAACTCAGGGCCAGCTCCTCGGTCAGGAGCGCGCTGTCCTCGCCCTCGCCGCCCCGGATGCGCTGCTGCACCAGCCTGGCATTCTCGATGGTGAGGGTGAAATAGGCCAGCGGCTCGCCCCCGGCCTTGCGCACCGTCAACACCGCCTTGCGGATCAGCTCGTTGGCGCGCAGGGCCGACATCAGCGCCGTGCTCGCGCTGTCGACCCGCTTGGTCACGCGCAACAGCTCGACATTGGTGCGCCCGGTCGGCAGGCCGAAGGCATCGCCCGGACTGTCCATGCCCCAGGACCAGGACATGACATCGATCTCGCCCGGGTGTGACTGGTCGTGGGACTCGCCGCGCAGCAGGCCCTGCCGGCTGCCTTCTATGCGCAGGAAGATGTCGCGCTGGGCCATCGGGCAGCACTCACTGCAACAAGGGGCGGATCAGCCAGCTCAACCGGCCGGCGCATTTTCGGCGATGTTCCAGGCCGCGATCTTGGCACCGCCCTGCTTGCCGCCCTTGCTGCTCTGGGTCTGGTATTCGAACTTGAACTCGGCGAAATTGAGCTTCAGCGTCTCGGTCAGGCGGTCCTCGCTGCCGTTGCCGCCAGTCGAGAGATCGCTGACGATGACCTCGCGCAGCGTGAGCTTGAGGTATTCGAGCGGCGCATCGCCCGCCTTGCGCACAGTCAACACCGCCTGATCGAAGTGAGTGCCCTTGCAGCAACCCAGCATCAGCGCATGAGTCGAGGCATCGACATACTTGGTCAGGCTCAGGTCCTGCACGCTGACCTTGCCCGAGCCACCGCCACCGCCCATATGGGTGGTGCCGCTTTGCGACATGCCCCAGGACCAGGACAGGATGTCGATCTCACCCTGGTGCGACTTGTCCGTGGACTCGCCCTCCACGCCTTCGATTTTCAGGAACATGTCGATCGCCATATCCGCTCTCCCTGTTTGACGGTCCACGCAACGCTGCGAACCAGCACCGGCGAGGTGGACCCCGACCGCCAGCGCCGGATACTTCAGACGACCAGGATCAGGCATCGGCCTCAGGCTGATTTCTCGCTCGGCAACCGCGAGACCAGGCGCAGCGACACCGTCAGGCCCTCGAGCTGGTAATGCGGGCGCAGGTAGAACCTGGATCGGTAATAGCCCGGATCGCCCTCGACCGGCTCGATCACGACCTCGGCCGCCGCCAGCGGACGCCGGGCCTTGGTCTGTTCGGAGGAATGGGCCGGGTCGCCATCGACATAGTTCATGATCCAGTCCTGCAACCAGCGCTCCATCGCGTCGCGGTCCTTGAACGAGCCGAGCTTGTCGCGCACGATGCACTTGAGGTAATGGGCAAAGCGGCAGCAGGCAAACAGATAAGGCAGCCGGGTCGCCAGCCTGGCATTGGCGCTCGCGTCCGGGTCGTCGTACTCGATCGGTTTCTGCAGCGACTGGGCACCGATGAAGGCAGCGAAATCCGAATGCTTGCGATGGATCAGCGGCATGAAACCGCTTTTGGCCAGCTCGGCCTCACGCCGGTCGCTGATCGCGATTTCGGTCGGGCACTTGATGTCGACGCCGCCGTCGTCGGTCGGGAAGGCATGCACCGGCAGCCCCTCGACCGCACCGCCCGACTCGATGCCGCGGATGCGCGAACACCAGCCGAACTCCTTGAAGGAACGGTTGATGTTGACGGCCATCGCGTAGGCGGCATTGGCCCAGGTGTACTTGCTGTGGTCCGCCGCCCCGGTATCTTCCTCGAAGTCGAAGGCCTCGAGCGGATGGGTCCGGGCGCCATAGGGCAGGCGCGCCAGGAAGCGCGGCAGCGCCAGCCCCAGGTAGCGCGCATCGTCGCTCGTGCGCAGCGCACGCCAGGCCGCGTACTCGGGGGTGGAAAAGATCTTGGCCAGGTCGCGCGGATTGGCCAGCTCCTGCCAGCTGTCCATCTGCAGCACGGCCGGCGAGGCGCCGGCGATGAAGGGCGCATGGGCCGCCGCCGCGATCCGGGCCAGCTCGCCCAGCAGCTCGGTGTCGGGCGGGCTGTGGTCGAAGTAATAGTCGCCGATCAGGCAGCCGAACGGCTCGCCGCCGAGCTGGCCGTACTCCTCCTCGTAGACCTTCTTGAACAGCGGACTCTGGTCCCAGCTCGTGCCCTTGAACTTCCTGAGCGTGCGACCGAGCTCGGCCTTCGAGACATCGAGGACCCGGATCTTGAGCCCCTCGTCGGTCTCGGTGTGGCTGACCAGATGCTGCAGTCCGCGCCAGGCGCCCTCGAGGCGCTGGAATTCCGGGTGATGCAGGATCAGGTTGAGCTGCTCGGACAACTTGCGATCGAGCTCGGCGATCAGGGACTCGACCAACTGGACGGCATCCTGACCGATCTGAGCAGTTGATCCACTCGACAAGATACCGTCGCCCTGCGCCAAGGCCTGCCGGGCCAGGGTCTGGACCGCTCGCAGCACCGCCTCTCGGGCCTGGTCCGACTTGGGCTTGAACTCGCGGCGCAGCAGTTCGGCCAGCGCGTCCGGCGCCAGCGGCAAAGCGGGCAGATGCCCGGTCTGGGACGGGAAAGGCAGGTTTGACATCGAAATCCCCTCCTGGGCCGGCTTCAGGTCTGACTCACGGTCTTGGTCACGCCGTCGGGCTCGGGCAAGGCCGGCCACGAGGCCAGCGACTCGAGCCAGGCCGGGTCATTCAGCACCTGGGCGATCAGGTCCTCGGCGCCGGTCTTGCCGTCCATGTAGGTGATCAAGTCGGCGAGCTGCTGCCGCGCCGTCAGCAGCTGCCTGAGTGCATCGACCTGCAGCGCAATCGATACCGGGGAAAAATCCTCCATGCGCTCGAAGCTCAGGTCGACCTTGAGCGGGCCTGCACCGCCCAGGGCGTTATCGACCTGGAAGGCCAGCCGGGGCTGGATCGCCTTCATCCGGCTGTCGAAATTGTCGACATCGAACTCGAGGAACTTGCGCTCGGCCAGGGCCGCTGGCGGCAGCGCAAGTGGCGCGGCCGGCTGGCCCGACAGGTCGGCCAGCACCCCCATCACGAACGGGAGCTGGACCCGCTTCTCGGCGCCGTAGAGCTCGACCTCGTATTCGATCTGGACCCGCGACGCACGATTGCGCGCCATGAATTTCTGGCTGCTTTCCGGCATGTCCGTCCTCCCTTCCCTGAATATCCAATCTAACCCAACGGCGGCACAGTAGCAGAGAAGCGATCAATCGTCATCCCTGGAAATCTTCGCGCCGACGACTTTCTCGGCCTGATCGAGTCCATCGGGTGCCATGTCGCGCAGCAATTCGAGAAAGCCCATCTGCATCATCCGTTGCGCCCGGCGCAATAGGATCTGAACCGGATTGGTGGGTTCATTCTTTTCGAGATACTCGCACAGCACCAGCAGCGTTTCAACAACCTGTTGCCGGCTATTGATGGCTCCTGGGAATTGGGCAATGGAACTCTCCCAGGACAATTGATCCACCACTGGTGGCGCTTGACCGCTGGCTGACCCGACTCCTGGGACAACTGGCTCGGGCGCCGGCGCTGCGGCAGCGAGCTTGGCCACGGCCTGTGCCACGGTTTCAAGCATGGCGTGCAGACGGGACAGGTCGGGCAGTAGCGCACCACTGCCCTGCCGATCATCACCCAGCTGATCGGCCAAGACAGCCTGGATGGCCTCGAGCTGCCGCAGTGCCGCCTGCGCCACCCACTCGAGCTCGGGCGAGAGCCGCAACGCGACTTCGAGCATTCGCTCGACCTCGATCGCTGCTGGCCTGGCCTCACCCGGCAGAGGCTCGAGACGACCGGTGGCCAGCTCGAGCTCGCGCACCGTGAGCTGGCCCTGCTGAGGCGAATCGAGCAGACAACTGGCCCGGACATCGCCGGCGACCGAATCGAGCGCATCGAGGGCAGCCAGTGCATTGAGGCGCATGGTCGGGTCACCGTCTTCCGGATCGAGCCCGGGATGCACCCCATCCCAGTAGTCCTGCAACAGCCGCTGGACCAGGTCCAGACCCTGCTGGATCGCGCAAAAGCCCTCGAGATGCAACTCGGCCCGGGTCAGCCAGACAGCCAACCTCAGGTCCTTGCTGCGCAGCGACAGGGCCTGCGCGAGTTCGCGCACCTCGGACCAGGCAATCGGCGCGCCATCGGGCAAGGTCCGGCCGCCCCGACCGTCCTGCTGGGGGACGCGGAACTCCGGCTCGGGCCGGGACCGCAGCACCTGTTGCAGCTGCAGGAAGTCCGGGTCGTATTCCAGGTCGGGGCCGCAGGGACAGTCGGCTGACAGCGGCGTGCGCCATTGCTGCAGAATCATGCCGATTTTTATAGCACAGGGAGCGTCGAATCCCAAACCGGCGTCAGGCTGATCGCTACCAATCAATCATTCAGTTTATTAGATTTCGAGATTTTTATTATTTATTTCATTTCTTGACTGAAATAGACCTCACGTAGAATCAGTCCGTCTTTATTTCCAATACAAGCCCCATGAACGCACCGATCCGCAAGGCCGTTTTCCCGATTGCCGGTCTTGGCACCCGCTTCCTGCCCGCCACCAAGGCCAGCGCCAAGGAGATGCTGCCGGTGGTCGACAAGCCGCTGATCCAGTACGCGGTCGAGGAAGCCTATGCCGCCGGCATCCGCCAGATGATCTTCGTCACCGGCCGCACCAAGCGCAGCATCGAGGACCATTTCGACACCGCCTACGAACTCGAAAGCGAACTCGAGGCCGCCGGCAAGACCGAACTGCTCGAAGTCGCGCGCTCGATCGCGCCCGACGACATGACCTGCGTCTATGTGCGCCAGCCGCGCGCGCTGGGCCTGGGACACGCCGTGCTGTGCGCCAAGGAACTGGTCGGCAACGAGGCCTTCGCCGTGCTGCTGGCCGACGACCTGATGGTCGGCGAGCCACCCGTCATGGCCCAGATGGTCAAGCGCTTCGCCCACTGGGGCACCAGCCTGCTGGCGGTGCAGGACGTGCCGCGCGAGCACACGAAACGCTACGGCATCGTCTCGGGCCAACAGATCGGCGAGGACATGCTCGATGTGTCGGGCATCATCGAAAAACCCGCGCCTGAAGTCGCACCGACCACATTGGCCGTGGCCGGGCGCTACATCCTGACGCCGGGCATCTTCAAGGAGCTCGATAGTCTGCCGCGCGGCGTCGGCGGCGAGATCCAGCTCACCGATGGCATCGCGCAGTTGCTGCGGCGCGAGAAGGTGTTCGCCTACCGCTACCAGGGCAAGCGCTACGACTGCGGCAGCAAGCTCGGCTTCCTGCAGGCCACGGTCGACCTGGGACGCGAACACCCCGAGGTCGGCGCCGACTTCACGGCCTGGCTGGAGCAGCAGGTCTGCTGAAGCTCAGCGTTCAAGCCGCGGCGGCGGCGTCGTGGCGCTTGAGGACATGGCCTTGCGCGGTATAGGCGCGCCAGCGCAGGCGTGCGGCCTCGCGCCCAGGCTGGTCCAGGCCCACGATCTCGACCACCTTGCGGTAGCCCTCATAGGCCGGCGGCAGCTCCGACAAGGCCAGGGCGTTGATCAGCACCTCAGCGCCAGGCCATTCGACCGCCTGGTCCGCGATCAGGATCGGTGAATGGGCCCGCACGGATTCCTCGGCGTTCCAACGCGCATGTGCGATGAAGTCCTCGGGCGCGAAGGTCCAGAGCGCCAGATCGAGCTCGCGCGCAAGATCCGGCGGGGCGCAGACCAGCGCGCTCATGCCGGCCTGGCGCACCTTGCGCAGCAAGCGCAACAGGTAGCGCAGCGGGTCGGACACATTGAAGTGGAAGGCCACTTCGGGCTGTCGCGACATGCTCAGGCCTTCTTGCGCGCCTTGGCCGCCTTCTTGGGCGTGGCAGGCTTGGCAGCCGGGGCAGCCGTCGGTGCCGGGCTGGCCGGTTTTTCGACTCGCGCCGGCTGCTCGGCCGCAATGCGCGCGGCCTCGTCGACCAGATACTGCAACAGCAAGCCAACCGGACGGCCGGTCGAACCCTTGGCAGCGCCGCTCTTCCAGGCCACGCCCGCAATGTCGAGGTGGGCCCAGGCCTGGCCGCTCTGCACGAACTTCTGCAGGAACTTGGCCGCCGTCACGACACCGGCCTGGCGCCCGGCGACGTTGCCCATGTCGGCGAAGTTGGACTTCAGGCCCTCGGCATAGTCGTCATCGAGCGGCATGCGCCAGCACAGGTCTTGCGCGACAGCACCGGCCTCCTGCAACTGCTGCGCCAGCTCGTCCTGGTTGGCGAACAGGCCCGCGCGCACACCACCGAGCGCAATCACGCAAGCACCGGTCAGGGTCGCGATGTCGATCAGTGCCCGCGGCTCGAAGCGCTGCGCATAGGTCAGCGCGTCGCACAGGATCAGGCGACCCTCGGCATCGGTGTTGAGCACCTCGATGGTCTGGCCGCTCATGCTGGTCACGACATCGCCCGGCTTGACCGCGCGACCGCTCGGCATGTTCTCGCAAGCCGGGATCAGGCCGACCACGTTGACTGCCGGCTTGAGTTCGGCCAGGGCCGCGAAGGTGCCGAGCACGCTGGCAGCGCCACCCATGTCGAACTTCATCTCGTCCATCTCGGCCGCTGGCTTGATCGAGATGCCGCCGGTATCGAACGTCACGCCCTTGCCGACCAGCACCACCGGCGCGACCGACTTGTGCGCGCCCTGGTACTTCAGCACGATGAAGCGCAACGGCTGCTCCGAACCCTGGGACACGGCCATGAAGGCACCCATGCCCAGGGCCTCGACCTCGGCCGGGCCCAGGATCTCGGCACTCAGGTGCGACTTCCTGGCCAGCTGGCGCGCGGCATCGGCCAGCAGCGTCGGCGTGGCGTAGTTGGCCGGGCGATTGGCCCATTCCTTGGCCAGCTCGATGCCGCGCACCGTGGCGCAACCGAGCTCGAAGCCCGAGCGTACCGCGCCGGCATCGGTCACGCCCAGATCGACGCGGCGAATCGCACGCGGCTGGGGCAGGCTCTTGGTCGCCGTATAGACATAGCTGGCATCGGCCACCGCCTGCACCAGCGCATTGACCGCAGCCACGGCCAGCGAACCGGCATAGACACCCAGGCTCTTGAGCTTGAGGCCCTTGAGCGAGGCCATCGCCGCCAGCGCCGCCTTGCGCACCTGGGCCGCCGAGCCGTCACCCGCGCGCACGAACACCAGCCGGCGCGCCGTCACACCTGGCAGGCCATAGGCCTGCAGCAGCTTGCCTGCCCCCTCTTCCAGGTCCTTGGCCGCCAGCGCGGACTGGACCCAGACGCTGACCGGATCCTGCGCATGACGGCTGGCGGCCAGCACCTCGTCGGCACACAGCACCAGCAACGCGTCAACTTCCCATTCGGCCGCCTGGGCCAGACTCACGGACTTGAGTTCGAAGTTCATAATGTCGGTTCTAGTAAGAATCCAGCCGATGTTATTCCATTCCTCTATCAGGCGAGAGCTCGCGCGCAGCTTCGGCGCCAACCTGCTGGTGCTGTTCACCATCGTGCTGACGATGCTGCTGATCCGCACCTTGGGGCTAGCCAGCAAGGGCAGCGTCAACCCGCAGGAAATCCTGCTGGTGCTGACCTACACCGTGATGGCGCAAATGCCGATCGTGCTGACGATCGCGCTGTTCGTCGCCATCGTCTCGACGCTGTCGCGCATGTATGCCGACAGCGAGATGTTCATCTGGTTCTCGGCCGGGCGCGGCCTGGTCGGCTTCCTGCCGCCGATCCTGCGCTTCGCCTGGCCGGTGCTGCTGGCCATCAGCCTGCTCGTGGTCTGGGCCTGGCCCTGGGCCAATCAGCAGACCGAGCTGTTGCGCATCCGCTATGAGCAGCGCGGCGACCTCGACCGCGTCAGCCCCGGCCAGTTCATGGAATCCTCGGGCGGACGACGCGTTTTCTTCATCGACCGCGACACCTCGGGCGGCAAGCAGGGCCGCAACGTCTTCATCGCCGACACCGATGCCAACGGCCGCGAGACCATCACCTCGGCCCAGGCCGGCCGGATCGAATGGATCGGCCCCGACCAGTTCCTGATGCTCGACCGCGGCCAACGACTAGAACTGCCTGCACCGGGGCAGGCCAAGGACTTGATCCGCATCAGCGAATTCGAAAGCTACGGCATCCGCATCGGCGGCCAGGCGGCGCCCGATGGCCAGTCGGCCAAGTTCAAGGCACTGCCGACCCAGGAGCTGCTGCAGGCCCCAAGTCCGGCGGCGCTCGGCGAGCTGTCCTGGCGCATCGGCATGGCGATCACGGCCTTCAACTTCGTGCTGATCGCGGTCGCGGTCTCGGTTTCCAATCCGCGCGCCGGGCGCAGCGGCAACCTGGTGTTCCTGCTGTTCAGCTTCGTGCTCTACTACAACCTGGTCAACCTGGGCACCGGCTGGATCGCCGCCGGCAAGTTCGACTGGCGACTCTACATGTTGGCCGTGCATGGCGGCGTGCTGGCGACCACACTGGCCTGGCTGGCCAAGCGTCACTACAACTGGCAGCTCTGGCCCAGGCGCCGCGCCACCGTCAGCGCCACGACCCACGGGAGTCCGGCATGAAAACCCTGCGTCGCCTGATCTATGGCGAAATCCTGATCGCTGTCTTGTTCGTGCTGCTGGCCTTCCTGGCGCTGTTCTCCTTCTTCGACCTGCTCGACGAACTGCCCACGCTGGGCCGGGCCTCGCCGCTCGACCCAGCCCAGGTCTATGCGCTGCCGCAGGCGCTGGCCTATGTCGCGCTGCAACTGCCGACCCGCATCTACGAACTGCTGCCGATCGCAGTGCTGATCGGCAGCGTGTTCGTGCTGGTGCGACTGGCGCAAAGCTCAGAATTCACGATCCTGCGCACCAGTGGCCTGGGCCCGGGCCGCGCGCTGCGCACCCTGCTCGGCTTGGGGGCCGGCTTCGTGCTGCTGACCTTCGCGATCGGCGACTATGTCGCGCCCGCAGCCGGCAAGACCGGCCAGCTGCTCAAGGCCCATTACCAGGGCCGCACCACAGTGGGCCGCACCGGCGCCTGGCTCAAGGAACGCAGCGAGGACAGCCAGTTCTCGGTCAACGTCGGCGCCATCGGGGCCGACGGCAAGCTGCAGGAAGTGCGCATCTTCGAGTTCGGCGACGACGGCCGCCTGCGCTCGACCCTCAAGGCCCAAACCGGTCAGATCGCGACCAACGGCCACTGGCAGCTACAACAAGTCCAGCGCCAGCAATTCGATACCCGAGCCGGCCAGGCGCATGTGCAGCGCCAAACCCTGGCGCAATGGGACTGGCCGACCGGACTCAGCACCGAAATGGTCTCGGTCGCGCTGCTCAAGCCCGAGCGCATGGCCACGCTCGACCTGTTCCGCTACGTGCGCCACCTCGAGGCCAACGGCCAGAACGCCCAGCGCTACGAGATCGAATTCTGGCGCAAGCTGTTCTACCCGCTGAGCTGCCTGGTCATGGTCGTGCTCGCGCTGCCGTTCGCCTACCTGCATTTCCGCTCCGGCGGAGTCGCGGGCTATGTCTTCATGGGCGTGATGCTCGGCATCAGCTTCTTCCTGCTCAGCAACGTGTTCGGCTACATCGGCAACCTGCGCGCCTGGATGCCCTGGCTGGTCGCGGCCGCGCCCTCGCTGCTCTACTCGCTGGTCTCGCTGGGTGCCTTCGGCTGGCTGGTGCTGAAGCATTAACCCGCAAAACTAGGACCAACATGCTCGCCATCCTCATCTTCGCCCATGGCTCGCGCGACCCGCTCTGGCGCGCGCCGGTCGAAGCCGTCGCCCACGCGGTGCGCGCGCAAGCCCCCGACGCCCATGTCGCCTGCGCCTACCTCGAACTCTGCGCCCCTGACCTGCCCGAAGCCGCTGCCGCAGCCATTGCTGCCGGCGCGTCCGAAGTGCGCGTGCTGCCGCTGTTCTTCGGCATCGGCAAGCATGCGCGCGAAGACCTGCCGCTGCTGATGACGCAACTGCGCCAGACGCATCCCGGTGTCGCGTTCAAGCTGCTGCCGACCGCGGGCGAACAGCCACGACTGACCGCGCTGCTGGCCGAGCTCGCCCTGGAAGCCGAATGAACCTGCACCAGTTCCGCTTCGTCCAGGAGGCCGTGCGCCGCAACCTCAACCTGACCGAGGCGGCCAAGGCCCTGCACACCTCGCAGCCAGGCGTGTCGAAAGCCATCATCGAGCTCGAGGACGAGCTCGGGGTCGAGATCTTTTCTCGCCACGGCAAGCGCATCAAGCGCGTGACCGAACCCGGCCAGCATGTGCTGAAAAGCATCGACATCATCCTGCGCGAGGTCAACAACCTCAAGCGCATCGGCGAACAGTTCTCGGCCCAGGACAGCGGCACCCTCAGCATCGCCACCACCCACACCCAGGCCCGCTACGTGCTGCCCGGGCCGGTGGCCAAGCTGCGCATCGCCTACCCCAAGGTCGGCATCAGCCTGCACCAGGGCTCGCCGGACCAGGTCGCGCGCATGCTGCTCGACGAGACCGCCGAAATCGGCATCGCTACCGAATCGCTGGGCCATTACGAGGAACTCGTCACCCTGCCCTGCTACGACTGGCACCATGTGCTGGTGCTGCCCTTCGGCCACCCGCTGCTCGACAAGGACCGCATCAGCCTGGAAGACCTGGCCAAGCAGCCGCTGATCACCTATCACCCGACCTTCACCGGCCGCACCCGCATCGACCAGGCCTTCGCACAACGCCATCTGAGCCCCAACGTGGTGCTCGACGCGATCGACTCCGACGTCATCAAGACCTATGTCAAGCTCGGCATGGGCGTCGGCATCGTGGCCGAAATGGCGATGCAGGGCGACGAACGCAGCCCCGACCTGGTCGCTCGGCCGGCCGGACACCTGTTCGGCCAAAACGTCGCGCGCGTAGCCTTCAAGCGACCGTCTGAGCCGCGAACTGATCATGAAGGTCATGTCCGGTCACGGACAAGACTACGAGATGTAAGTCTGATGAAATTTTGAACATGGATCGCCACAGCCAGCCGCACCCCGTACTCGATGCCTCCCAGGACAGCGCCTGGTACCTCGCCTACACCAAGCCCAAGTCAGAGGAAATCGGGCTCGACAACCTGCTCAAGCAAGGTTTCGAAGCCTGGCTGCCCAAGATCAAGACCGTCAAGACGCGCCGGCGCAAGGCCGAGGACGCGCTGTTCACGCAGGAAGCGATGTTCCCGCGCTACCTGTTCATCCGGCTGGACAGCAGCGACCAAGGCAAGAGCTGGTCGCCCATCCGCTCCACCCTGGGGGTGAGTCAGCTGGTGCATTTCGGTGCTCGGGCTGCCAAGGTGGATGACACCCTGGTCGATCTGCTGGACAACCTGCACCGCGACTACCTGGTGGAGCGCGGCGAAAGCATGCTCAGCCAGCGTGAGGCCGCGCGTGCCGAAGACGAGGCCCGCAGCCTGGCCCTGCCACGCGCCGGCCTGGCCGAATCCCAGACCGCGCCGCTGCGCCAGATGGCCACCCGGCCCATGGTGCCGCGCGCCGTGCCACGCAGTGGCGCGGCGGCGGCCGAGCCGGTGCCCCCGGCCGACACGCCGGGCCTGTCGGCCATCAGCGGCGCGCCTTGGGCGATGCAGTTCATCAGCAGGATGCGGTGGTGGGCGGGGTCGAGATCGTCGCCTGCCACGATGCTGGCGATGAAATCGACCGGCACGATGTTAGTGCCTTGGTGGAGGAGCTGGAACACGGCGTGTTGCGCATCGGTGCCCACGCCGCCCCAGGTGTTCGGCGCGGTCGGGCCGTCCACCGGCTTGCCGTCAAAGGGCACAGCCTTGCCGTTCGATTCCATCTCCAACTGCTGCAAGTAGAACGGCAGCAACCCCAGCCGCTCGTCATAAGCGAAGCAGGCCCGCGTCTGGCAACCGCGC
>ERZ1034363.1587-NODE-1587-length-12548-cov-2.582632_pt1 | contig 12548 bp, 10 predicted proteins | sample MGYA00520616_ERZ1034363 | MGnify/ENA primary metagenome ERZ1034363 (study PRJEB33736, sample SAMEA104284506) | Azolla filiculoides | biome: Urban; feature: Water surface; material: Ditch water | place: Netherlands | collected 2015-10-28 | depth 0-0.1 m ...
GGGCTGCTCGCGCAACTTGAGCGCCAGCGCCTTGACATAGTGCTGGGTACGGCGAATATGGTTGCCGGTGTCGGAGTCACGCGTTTCGGCCAGCGAAGCCATCGCCAGGATGGTCACATCCTGGATCGCGATCACCTCGGCGGTGCGCTTGCCGACCTCATGCTCGAGGTAGGCGGCCTTGTCGCGCAGGAAGTCGGCACTGGCCTTGAGCACCAGATGGTTGCGGACCCGGGCCATCACGATTGGCGGGCTGATCGGCTTGGTGATGTAGTCGACGGCCCCCAGGTCCAGGCCCATTTTCTCATCCTCGATGCCGCTCTTGGCGGTCAGGAAGATCACCGGGATGTCACGCGTGGCAGGGTCGGCCTTGAGCCGGCGGCAGACTTCGTAGCCGTCCATGCCAGGCATCATGATGTCGAGCAGGATCAGGTCGGGCGGTGGGGAGGCCTGTGCGATGCGCAGCGCCTTTTCGCCGTCGATCGCGGCCTTGACCTTGTATTCGTCACGCAGCAGGCCTGTCATCAACGAGAGGTTGGCCGGGGTGTCGTCGACCACCAGGATGGTGGCCGGCTCAGGGTGATTGGTGTCGATGTCCATCGGCATGCTCTGGAAAGGATAAATCATTCAATGCCGGGTGCCTGGCTGGCAGGCACAGTGCCCGGCTTGTCGGAGCCAGCGTAATTCAAGTCACCTCGCACGTCGACCGGCATCTGGCCCGTTTTGGCCTGCTCGCGCGCCTCGGCCAGCAGACGTTCGAGACGGCGCTCGGCCAGCAGGACCTCGAGATTGGTCGCCAGCACCGGCAGCAGGCCTTCAAGCATGGCTTCGATCCGGTCGCCGTCCGGATCCATCGAGGCCAGCTCGAGCACGCCGATCAGCAGCTCGTTGCGCATGATGGGCAGCAACAGCAGCGAACGCGGCAGCGCCTGTCCCAGGCCTGACTTCAGGATCCAGAAGCCTGCTGGTACCTCCGAGAAAGTCAGGCTGCGCCGTTCGCGCGCACATTGGCCCAGCAGCCCATCTCCCAGCTCGACGCGCTCGGGCGCCGACGCAGTCGCGTAGCTGCCCGCCAGGCGCAGTTCCGGCTCGCCAGCCGGGTTGGGCTCGACGCAGTACAGGCAGCCTTGATGCACGGGCAGGAAACAACCGATCTCGGCAAACAGGACCTGGGTCAAGGCGGGTAGCTCACGGGCGTGCTGCAACTGCAGCGACAGCTCGGACTGGCGCTGCTTGAATTGTGCCAGCAGCATGAGTTCGCGCGAGGCCGTCTCGCTGCGGGCCAACGTCACGCGGCTGGTCAACTGGTTGTGCGCCGCGCGCAACAACAACAGCAAGAGGGTCAGGACAAGCAAGCCGGAAGTGACGCCAACCAGGGCCTGCCCGAGCGCCGCCCCCTGATGCGACGGCGCGGCCAGCAGCACCAGCTGCCAACGTCCGGCGGCATCGGGCCACTGCAAGCTGGCACGCACCCGCAAGTGACGCAGGCCCAGCAGCTCGACCGCGTCCTGTGCCGGATCGAAGGGCAGCCGTGGCGGCCTGGCGCCGGCAGTGAAGACCGGTCCGAACTGCGTGACCAGGCCCGGCAGCTGGTCCGCGGCAATCTCGCGCGCCAAGCTGAAATTCCAGTCGTCGTCGCTGCTGGCATAGACCAGGCCCTGGGGCGATAGCAGCAAGGCATGTTCGCCAAGCCGGCGCAAGCTGGTGTCGAGGCCCTCGGCCGAAAGCTTGATCGCGAGCACACCGACCACCAGGCCACCGCGCTGGGCCTGGGCATAGATCGGGACGGCCAGCAGGAAACTGCGCCGGGGCAGCAGCTCGCCCTCGGTCATTGGGTAGACATTCTCCTGGCCAGCAAAGGCCAGCTGCCAGTAAGGCGTGTCCTGTCGTTGCAGCCCGGTGACACCGGGATGACCGGGGACCTGCGCCACCACGCGGCCACCGGCATCCATGACCAGGATGCTCTCGGCATCGAGCGCCTGGCGCACCGGCTCCAGGCGTTCGAGCAGCTGTGGTGCGTCGGACGCCAGCCGGCCCTGGACCAGTGCCTTCAACGCCGGTTCGTTGATTCCGAGCATGGCCGCCGCGCCCATCGCCCGACCACGCAGGACCTCCTCGGACAGCTGTACCGCATAACGCTGCGCCAGGGTCCCGAGCAGGTGACTCAGTTCAGCCTCGTCCGAGCGCTGATACAGGCTGGCCGTCAGCACACCAACCAGCAGGGACAGGCCAACGGCGAGCACCCGATAGACCGGGGCGTAAAGCAGCAGTCCCTGCAACAGGTCGAGCTTGAACCGGTTCATCCATCCACCCCGCTGACGCGCGCGGCCTCGCGCAAGACTTGCAGCGCCTGCTCGTAATCAAAACCGCGCAGTGCAGTGTCCACTTCGCTCCAGCGCGGGCCGAGCAGGAAGCGAAACCGTGCAGCGTCCTGATCCCAGGCCTGCTCGGCGGCGGAGTCGGAGTCCACCAGCAAACGATCGATCCGCTGCAGCGCGGCACGCAGCGCCTGCACATCGGGCTCGACCGCTGCGGCATCTGCCCTCTGTTCCGCGCTTTCCTGGCTGACTGCCTGCCAGGAGGCGAGTGCCGCCACCAGCGGCTCGAGCTGTGCCGAACAGGCCTGCAACAGGGGCTCGAGCGCAACCAGCGGCGCATGCTCGTGCAACGCCTGCTCGAGCGCGGCAACCCGCTCCTGCAAAGGGGTCGCGCCGATGCTGCCAGCCGTGCTTTTGAGCGTGTGCGCGGTGCGCTCGGCAGTGGCCGCATCGCCGGCATCGAGCGCGGCCCTCACCTGGCCGATCGCATCGCGCTCCAATGTCACGAACTTCTGCAACAGGCGACGATAGAGCTCGGTCTTGCCAGCGGTTCGGGCCAGGCCCAACCCGGTATCGAGGCCGGCAATGTCAACAGGCAAGGAAAAGTCGATCCCCTGGTCGGAACTCGGTGCCGGCTTGGCGGCAGCAGCCACCCCGGTCAAGGCGTCGATCTGGCGGGCCGCGCGCGCCGGGATCCAGCGCAGCAAGGAGCGCCAGAGCTGGTTGGGCTCGATCGGCTTGGCCACATAGTCATTCATGCCAGCCTCCAGGCAGCGCTCGCGGTCGCCCTGCATCGCATTGGCCGTCATCGCGATGATGGGCAGTCGGGCAAACTGTGGCAGCTTGCGGATCTCGAGCGTCGCACCCAGTCCATCGAGTACCGGCATCTGCATGTCCATCAGCACCGCGTCGTAATAGCCCGGGCCATGTTGCAGCAGCTTGTCGAGTGCCAGGCGGCCGTTGTCGGCCACCTCGACCACCAGGCCGGCATCGCCGAGCAGTTCGACTGCCACCTCCTGGTTGAGCTCGTTGTCCTCCACCAACAGCAGCCGGGCGCCGGCGATGGCCGCCAGATCGGGCTCGACACCGACCGCTTCGCCCAGCGTGACTGGCGATGCTGGCTGTTCGCCCAGCGCATGCATGACGGCATCGAACAGCTGGGAGGGATTGACCGGCTTGGTCAGGACGCTGTCGAACCCGGTCACCTCGGCGGCGGCGGCAACCTCGTCGCGACCGTAGGCCGTGATCATGACCAGACGCGGCGGCGGCTGCAAGCCCAGGGCCAGGATGCGACGTCCGGCTTCGAGTCCACCGATGCCAGGCATCTGCCAATCGGTGAAGACAACGCAGAAAGGCTGCTCCTCGGCAGCGGCAAAACGCACCGCCTCCACACCGGCCTCGCCGCTGGCCACGGCAGTGACACGAAAACTCATCGCGACCAGCATCTCGGTCAGGGCGGTGCGGGAATACTCGTTGTCCTCGATCACCAGCACCCGGCAGCCGCGCAGGTCGAGACGCGGCAGGTGGGCTTGCGGCTGCCGCTCGCCCTTGCCCAGGCGTGCGGTGAACCAGAAGGTCGAACCCCGACCGGGCTCGGATTCGACCCCGACCTCCCCGCCCATCAGCTGGGCCAGGCTCTTGGAGATCGCCAGCCCGAGCCCGGTGCCGCCATAGCGGCGCGAGGTCGACCGGTCGGCCTGGCTGAAGCTCTGGAACAGGCGGCCGCGCTGCTCTTCGCTGAGGCCGATGCCGGTATCCTGGACCGCGAAGTGCAGCAGGACCTCCCGCTCGCTCGCCTCGCGCTGCGAGACCCGGACCCGGATCTCGCCATGCTCGGTGAACTTGACCGCGTTGTTGCAGTAGTTGACCAGGATCTGGCCCAGGCGCAGCGGGTCGCCGACCAGGGCCTGGGTCAGGCCGGGTTCGAGCTCGAACACCAGTTCGAGCCCCTTGCTGGCGGCCTTCTCGCCGACCAGGTTGGCGACATTCTCGAGCACGGCGTCAAGTTCGAAGTCGGTGGATTCGATCGTGAGCTTGCCAGCCTCGATCTTTGAGAAGTCCAGGATGTCGTTGATGATGCCAAGCAGGTGCTGGCTCGAGCGCTGGATCTTGCCAAGATAATCCTGCTGGCGCGGACTCAGTCCCGACTTGTGCAGCAGATGGGCCATGCCGATGATCGCGTTCATCGGGGTGCGGATCTCGTGGCTCATATTGGCCAGGAAGCTGCTCTTGGTGCGCGCGGCGTCCTCGGCCAGCTCGCGTGCCCGGCGCATTTCGTCAGCGACATGGCGCTCCTCGGAAATGTCGTCCAGCGTCCAGACCACACCCTGAGACAGGTCGTTGAGATCAATCGCATGGCCATTGAGCCGGACCCAGATCTGGCTGCCGTCCTGGCGCAGCATCGCCGCGTCGAGCCGCACGGGTTCGCCGCGCCCGATTGGCTCGCGGCTGTGCTCGATGCGCTCGCGGCTGTCGGCGTCGGCGAACCAGTGCGACATGTTGCGACCCACCAGCTCCGAGCAGGACCGTCCCAGCAGCCAGCCCAGATGCTGGTTGCATTTGACGACCTGCTGGCGGCGCAGCACGACGATGCCGCTGGTGACCGACTCGAAGATCGCGTTCTGTTCGTCCAGGATAGCGGAGATCGAGCGACGCTGGGTTTCGATCTCCGCCTTCTGGCGCGCGAGCTCCTGCGCCTGCTCCTGCGTGGCCTCGAGCAAGCGCTGGGTCCTGACATTGCGCTCCAGGATCTCGAGCCCCATCGCCAGCATCGGCAGCAGGCCCTCGAGCAAACCCTCCTCGCGCGGCCCGAACAGGCGCAGTGCGGCCAGCTCGATCACCGCCAGCACCTTGCCCCCGCTCAGCACGGGCAGCGCGAGGATGGCCTCGGGTGGCACATCGCCCAAGCTGCTCGCAATCCGGACATAGTCGGCCGGCGGGCGGGTGATCTGGATCGGTGCCTTCTCGAGCGCGCACTGGCCGACCAGGCTTTCGCCAAGATCAAAACGCTGCGCCAGCCCCTTGCGCTCGGAATGGGCATATTGCGCGATCAGGCGCAGCCGGTGATGCTCGGCATCGAGCACGTAGAACACACCATGGCCGACCTGCAGCAGCGGACAGACCTCGGACAGGAAGCGCTGCGCCAGTTCACTGAAGCTGTTGCAGGCCTGCAGCAAAGTCGCGATGCGGGCCTGGTGCGACTTGGCCCATTGCTCCTGTGCCACCTGCTCGCGCGTGGCGCTATAAAGGGCGAGTGAACGCGCGAGTTCGCCGACCTCGCTCTGCTCCTGCATGCAATCCAGCGGCTCGAAGGCCAGTCCCGCCTTCATCGCCAGCACCTGCTCGTTCATCGCCGACAGCGGCAGCAGCACGCGTCGGCTGTAGTAGTAACCCAGCATGGCCATCACGGCCAGCGTGCTGAGCAGGGTCAGTCCTAGGCTGGCGTGCCAGGCCAGACGCAGCTGACGCTCGGCCAGATGCCGCTCATCGGCCATGCGCTGCTCGACCTGTCGACGCAGGCGCTGCACCGGCTCGTGAATGCCGTCGAGCGCTTCCTCGTAGAAGGCGCCGAAGACCAGCCCGCGCGCCGGCTCGGTCCGACCGGCCTTGCGCTCGTCCATTGCCAGCGCCTCGATCCGCACCAACTCGTCGGAGCGGGACTTGGCCAGCTCGATCAGCGCGATATCCTCCTTGGGCAGGCGCAGACCTTCCAGCGCCGCCTGCGCCTGCTCGAAGCGGCGCGTGACCTGGACTTCCTGCCAGTACGCGCGTTCGTAGACCGGATCTGCGGTCACGATGAAGGCCCGGACCTGGTTGGTCAGATGGCGGTCCGCCTCCAGGAAGCGCTCAGTCTGCCGGCTGGCCACGGCCTGACGCTCCTGCACCACCTGCTGGCGCTGCGAGAGGTGGTCAAGCAGCAGCAGCGCCCCGGCATTGAGCAGCGCGAGCATGAGGTAGAGTGCGATCGCGTTGGCGTTGATGCGGCGCAGCTTCATGCCGCCCTCCCGCCGGGACCCGGATCAGTCTGGCGCACCGCCTCGGCAACCCGGGTCTGCTTGAGCAGCGTCTCGCTGCGCTCGGCCCGCTGCAGGATATCGAGGCACATCGCAAAGACCGGCGTGATCTCCTGGATCAACAGACCTGCGGCGTCTCCGAGCGGCTGCAGGCTGGCGAGTTCGAGCACGCCGAACAGGCGGCCCAGATGCTCGATGGGATGAATCAGCAGCTCGGCCGGCTCGGCATCGCCCAGGCCCGAACTGATCAGCAGATAACCGGGACCCGGATTAGCCAGGGTGATCGAGCGGCGGGAGCGCGCGACCTCGAGCAGTAGCGGCGCGAGCTCGGGCTGGCGCACCAGGACCTGGGCCTCATCGGCGCCGTCGGCGCCATAGCGCGCCACCGCATTCAAGGACTGACTGCCTTCGTCCCAGTAGCAGCACAGCCCCTGGTGAACCGGCAGACTGCGCGCGAGACCGGACAGCAGTTGTCGGGCCAGCTCAGCCGGACTCTGGGCCTGTTGCAGATGGGACGACAGTTCGACCAGGCAGGCACGCCGCCTGGACTCGGCATCGGCATGGCGCAGGCTGGCCTCGGCCGCGCTCAACGCAGCGAGCACCTCGCGACCGACCGTCAGGCGCAGCAGCAAGCACAGCAGGCTGAAGAACAGCACCATGGCAGCGCTGCACAGCAGCAGCCACCCAGCGCTGCCGGGCGGCAACAGATTCATGGCTTCGACAACAGACCCAGCCGCAGCGGCCAGCAACAGCAGCGACAGGTTCAACAGCGCCAAGCGCCAACCCAACCGGCTCAGCGAGCGACGCAACTCATGCAGCCGGAGCGCCCCGCCCATCACCGGCAAAGGCCGTGTTGATGCGGCCGCAACTCGGGCATCTTCCATCACAAGCCAGCCTCCATCATCCATACCCATGTGCCGCGATCGGCTGCGTTACGATCGGAAATCGTCGCGACAATCCGGCCATGCCGCAGCGTGAATCCGGCCAGCAGTCGTGCCAAACTATGCTAGAGATGTTAACCCAAAGGTAAGCTCATTGTTAGACCTCCTGCTCGGAATCTGGAACTGGTGGCTGGCCGGCCTGCTTGGCCTGCTCGTGGGCAGCTTCCTCAATGTGGTGATTCACCGACTGCCGCTGATGCTCGAGCAGCGCTGGGCGCGCGAGTGCGCCGAACTGGCCGGTCAGGAGCCCCAACCTGCCCCCCTGAGCCTGGCGCAGCCGCGCTCTCGCTGTCCCGGCTGCGGCGCGCCGATCCGCTGGCAGCAGAACATCCCGCTGCTGAGCTACCTGTTGCTGCGCGGGCGCTGTGCCAGCTGCCAGGCCCCGATCAGCTGGCGCTACCCGCTGGTCGAGGCGCTGACCGGCATCCTGTTCGCCTCGGTGGTCGCCGTGCATGGCAACGGCATGGCTGGACTGGCCGGCTGCGGACTGGCCGCCGCCCTGGTGGCGCTGGCTTGCATCGACTGGAACACGACACTGTTGCCCGACGACATCACGCTGCCGCTGGTCTGGAGCGGCCTGATCGCCGCGGCGCTGGGCTGGACTGCTACCAGCCTGGGCGATGCGCTCTGGGGCGCGGTCGCGGGCTATCTCTCGCTCTGGCTGGTCTACTGGGCCTTCAAGCTCGCCACCGGCAAGGAAGGCATGGGCTACGGCGACTTCAAGCTGTTTGCCGCGCTCGGCGCCTGGTTCGGCTGGCCGGCGCTGATTCCGATGATCCTGCTGGCCTCGCTGAGCGGGGCGGTGGTAGGCATTGGGCTCAAGCTCGGCCCAGGGCTGCGCGAAGGCGGCTATGTCCCGTTCGGCCCCTTCCTGGCATTGAGCGGGTTCTGGGCTCTCTTGCTCGGCCCTAAGCATTTACTACAATGGATCGGACTCTGATGAAAGACCCATGCCTGCGACTGGGCCTGACGGGCGGCATCGGCAGCGGCAAGAGCACAGTCGCCGCCCTGCTGGTCGAATCTGGCGCCGTGCTGATCGACGCCGACGCGATTTCGCGCGCCAGCACGGCCGCAGGGGGCAGCGCGATCGAGGCGGTGCGTGCGGCCTTCGGCGACGAATTCATCACGACCGAACAGGCGATGGACCGCGACCGCATGCGCGCGCGGATCTTTGCCGACCCGACGGCAAGGGCGCAGCTCGAACGCATCATCCATCCGATCGTGCGCGCCGAGATCGAGCGCCGGGTGGCGGCCTTGCCGCGCGGCGTCGCGGTGCTGGACCTGCCGCTGCTGGCCGAGTCGAGCGCCTGGCGCGAGCGCTGCGACCTGATCTGGGTCGTCGACTGCGAGCCCGAAACCCAGATCCAGCGCGTGATGCAGCGCAACGGCTGGCCGCGGTCCCAGGTCCTGGCCGTGCTGGCGGCACAGGCCAGCCGCGAGCAAAGACTGGCGATCGCCGACTGCGTGATCGATAACGAAGGCGTCACGCTGGCCGAACTCGGGGCTCAGGTCAGGCAGCAGTGGCAACAGCTCGGTCGGCGATTCGGGCTATGATGACCAGTTAAGCCTGAAATCCCGATGCGTGCCCTGTGATCCTCTACGAGTACCCCTTCAACGAACGCATTCGCACCTACCTGCGGCTGGAACATCTGCTGCGCCGGCTCGGTGAGCTGGTGTCACGCACGCAAGCGGTCGACCATCATTACGCGGTCCAGACCCTGTTCGAGCTGATGGACGTCAGCTCGCGCTCCGATCTCAAGTCCGAGGTCATGAAGGACATCGAGCGCCACAAGCAGGTGCTCAACGGCTACCGCGACAGCCCGTCGATCTCGGAGCAGGCACTCGACGACTTCATTGCCCAGTTCGATGCCTGCTTCGCCGCGCTCAACAGCGACGCCGGCAGGGTCGGCTACAGCCTGAACGGCAACGAATGGCTGATGTCGGTGCGCAACCGCATGGCCATCCCGGGCGGAACCTGCGAATTCGACCTGCCGGTCTATCATGAATGGCTACACCGGCCAGTGGCCGCGCGTCAGCGTGACCTGGCCCAATGGTCGGCCGAGTTCGAAGGCCTGAGCCGCGCCTTGGCCCTGCTCATGAAGCTGCTGCGCGACAGCGGCATGCCGCACAAGGTCGTGGCCACGGACGGACAGTTCCAGCAAGCTCTGCCAGCGGGCCGCAGTTTCCAGTTGCTGCGACTGCGGCTGGACCCGGCGCTGGGCCTGGTACCCGAGATCAGTGGCAACCGCCTGCTGTTCTCGGTGCGACTGATGCAGCGCAGCGTTGACGGCCGCCTACAACCAGCACTGGCCAACATACCACTCGAAGTGACGCTCTGCGCCTGAGGGGAGAAGCGATGAACCAAGCCCAGGGACCCCAGGCCTTCGAGGCCCGGACTGTCAAATGCCCGGCCTGCGGCGGACCGAGCCGCTACGCGCCCGACAACCGCTACCGGCCCTTCTGCTGCGAGCGCTGCAAGAACCTGGACCTGGGCGCCTGGGCCAGCGAGGAGTTCCGCGTCCCGACCGCGCCGCCGCTGGAGCCCGCGCCGTCCGAGGACGGCTGGCGCTCCTGAAGGCAGCCAGTCAGAGCCAGCCCACAGCCGCCTAGACGACGAGCTGATCAGCCTCCTGCTGCAACCACTCGAGCACCGGCACGGTGCCGGGCAGCACCGGCTCGACGTTGACCGGCAGGGTCTGCCACTCGAAGGCCTGGCCTTCGTGCATCTGCAACTCGCCACTCCAGTCATAGACCTTGCAGAAGTTGAGCCGTACCAGCGCATGCGGATAGTCGACCAGCTTCTCGTGCCAGGGATGGGCCTGGCCGATGGTGACGCCGATCTCCTCCTGCAGCTCGCGCCGCAAGGCCTGCGCCACGCTTTCGCCGGCCTCGAGCTTGCCGCCCGGGAATTCCCAGTAGCCCGCGTAGACCTTGCCGAGCGGTCTTGTCGTCAGCAGGAAGCGGCCCTGGGCGTCGATCAGCACGCCGACGGCAACCTCGGTGACCGGCCGATCCGCCCCACCCTCGCGCGGCAACTCGCCGTCGGCAACCAGCAGCCCGCTCATGCGTCGGCCTCGGCGTCGGCCATCGGATTGGCATCGCGGTTGCCGGCGTAATGGCGCGCGAACTGGTAGGCGACCCGGCCGCTGCGCGAGCCGCGCTCGAGCGCCCAGACCAGGGCCTGCGGCCGCGCGAGCTCGAACTCGGATTCGGGCACGCCATAGCAGGCCAGCCATTGCCAGGCCACGCTCAGGTACTCGTCCTGGCTGAAGGGGTAGAAGCTGATCCAGAGTCCGAAGCGCTCGGACAGCGAGATCTTCTCCTCGACCGCCTCGCCCGGATGCAGCTCGCCGTCCTCGCTGTGGCGGGCACCCAGGTTGTCCTTCATGGTCTCGGGCAGCAGATGGCGCCGGTTGCTGGTCGCATAGATCAGCAGGTTGTCACCGGTGCTCGAGACGCTACCGTCGAGGATGGACTTGAGTGCCTTGTAGCCGGGCTCGCCGCTCTCGAAGCTGAGGTCGTCGGCAAACACGATGAACTTCTCGGGCCGGTCCGCCACCAGCTCGACGATGTCGGGCAGGTCGACCAGATCGTCCTTGTCGATCTCGATCAGGCGCAGTCCGCGCGGCGCATAAGCGTTCAGGCAGGCCTTGATCAGCGAGCTCTTGCCGGTACCGCGCGCGCCGGTCAGCAGCACGTTGTTGGCCGGCAGGCCGCGCACGAAATGCTCGGTATTGCGCTCGATCTTGTCCTTCTGCAGCTCGATTTCCTGCAGGTCGGCCAGCGCGATCGGTGCCATGTGGCGCACCGGCTCAAGCCGGCCATGGCCACCGCGCTTGCGGTAGCGGAAGGCGACCGAGGCCTGCCAGTCGGGTGCTGCCAGGGGCTGCGGCAGCACCGCCTCGATGCGCTCGATCAGGGATTCGGCCCGCTGCAGCAGGCGCTCGAAGGCTTCGTTCATGGTACGGGACTCAGCTGCGGTAGTCGGCGTTGATCGTCACGTAGTCGTGGCTGAAATCGCAGGTCCAGACCGTGTCGGCCACCTCGCCACGGCCCAGGCCGACGCGGATCGTGATCTCGCTTTGCGCCATCACGCGCGCGCCATCCTCCTCGCGGTACTCGGGGCGGCGACCGCCCTGGCTGACCACATGCACCTCGTCGAGGTGCAGCTCGATCAGGCCCTGGTCGAGGTCGGCGATGCCGGCATAACCCACCGCCGCCAGAATGCGGCCCAGGTTCGGGTCGCTGGCGAAGAAGGCGGTCTTGACCAGCGGCGAATGGCCGATGGCGTAACCGACCTTGCGACATTCTTCGAGATCATTGCCGCCTTCAACCGCCACCGTAATGAATTTTGTCGCGCCCTCGCCATCACGCACGATGGCCTGCGCCAGTTCGACAGCGACGCTGATGATGGCAGCCTTGACCTCGGCCCAGCCGGCATCCGTTTCAGCCGAGAAAGAAGCACCGGACTGGCCGGAAGCAATCATCACGAAGGAATCGTTGGTCGAGGTATCGCCATCCACCGTAATGCAGTTGAAGGAGGCATCGGCCGCTTCCTTGACCAGTGTATCGAGCATGGATTGCGCAATGCCGGCATCGGTCGCCAGGAAGCCGAGCATGGTCGCCATATTCGGCTTGATCATGCCGGCGCCTTTGGAAATCCCGGAAATGGTCACTGTTTTGCCGTTGACCGCAACACGCCGCGAAGCCGCCTTGGCCAGCGTATCGGTGGTCATGATGGCGTGCGCGGCAGCGTGCCAGTTATCCGCTTTCAGATCTGCCTGCGCGGCCGGCAAACCCGCCTTGATGCGGTCGACCGGCAAAAGCTCAAGGATTACGCCGGTAGAAAACGGCAAGACCTGATCGGCAGCAATACCCAAGGCAGCGCCGACCGCTTCACAACTGGCCTGTGCCGCCTGACGCCCCGGTTCGCCGGTTCCTGCGTTGGCGATGCCGGTATTGATGACCATGGCACGAATGCCCTTTCCAGCGGCCAGATGATTGCGACACAGTTGTACTGGCGCGGCGCAAAAACGATTCTGCGTAAAAACGCCAGACACCGTACAACCGGCATCGAGTGCGACGAGCGTCAGGTCATAACGATTTTTTTTGCGGATTTCCGCTTGAGCGACACCAAGGCGCACGCCGGGTACGGCAAAAAGCTGATCAGCAGAAGGCGTGCTGTAATTAACAGGCATTTTCAAGGCTCCAAAGAAAAGGCACCGCGGAGGGTGCCTTGGGGGTCAGGACAATTTCCCGTGACACTGCTTGTATTTTTT
>ERZ1034363.1588-NODE-1588-length-12539-cov-5.178703_pt1 | contig 12539 bp, 12 predicted proteins | sample MGYA00520616_ERZ1034363 | MGnify/ENA primary metagenome ERZ1034363 (study PRJEB33736, sample SAMEA104284506) | Azolla filiculoides | biome: Urban; feature: Water surface; material: Ditch water | place: Netherlands | collected 2015-10-28 | depth 0-0.1 m ...
CGAACATCCTTGTCGTCTTCCAGCGCGATGCAGGCGGCAGTCAGTTCGGCGATCAGGGTTTCGTCGAAGGCGTTGTGCAGGTCGGGCCGGTTCATCCAGATCGTGGCGACCGGGCCGGAGAGTTCGATTTCCAGGGTGGTAAACATGTCTCGCTCCAATTATTGTTGTCGCTGGCGGATCAGGTCCGCCATGGGCTGGCCGTCCAGTGCCGCGATCAGGCTGGCCTGATTGGCGGCGGGCTGGTTCTGGCTGACTTTCCATTTGCCGACCAGGCGGTCGATGGTGATTTCGATGCCGATCACGGCGCCGAGCATCTTGTCGATGTAGTCGGCCGGTGCGTCGTCGATGGACCATGGTTGCGGCAGGCCGGCTTCGTGCTCGGCGGTCAGCCCGTCGAGCTGGGCGCGCAGCCAGTCGCGGTCGTCGATCAGGCGCAGTTCGCCGTGGGCATGCACCGCCGCGTAATTCCAGGTTGGCACCACCTTGCCGTGCTCGGCCTTGGTGGCGTAGCCCGACGGGCTGATGTAGCAGTCCGGACCTTTGAAAATTGCGAGAATTTTCCGGTTGACCGTGAGATTCGCCGCCAGCGGGTTGGCCCGGGCAATGTGGCCGCGCAGGGTGCCGTTCGGGCCGGCGCTCGCATCCAGATGCAGCGGGATGTGGTTGGCGTCGAGTCCGTCCGGGCCTTGCGTGACCAGCGTAGCGAGCGGATGCGCCCGCATCAGGTCGCGCAGGACGCCGAGGTCGGTTTCCGCGAAGTGCTTGGGCAGGTACATCGCCTTACATCCGGAAGATGCCGAACTTCGTTTCTTCGGCCGGCGCGTTCATTGAGGCCGACAGCCCGAGACCGAGGACGCGCCGTGTATCGGCCGGATCAATGATGCCGTCGTCCCACAGTCGCGCCGAGGCGTAGTACGGATGGCCCTGCGTTTCGTACTGCTCGCGGATCGGCGCCTTGAAGGCGGCTTCCTCTTCAGTCGTCCATGTCTTGCCGGCGGCTTCGATGCCGTCGCGCTTGACGGTGGCCAGCACGCCGGCCGCCTGTTCGCCGCCCATCACCGAGATGCGGGCGTTCGGCCACATCCACAGGAAGCGCGGCGAGTAGGCGCGGCCGCACATGCCGTAGTTGCCGGCGCCGAACGAGCCGCCGATGACGACGGTGAATTTGGGCACTTTAGCGGTGGCGACTGCCGTCACCATCTTGGCGCCGTCGCGGGCGATGCCGCCGTTTTCGTACTTGCGGCCGACCATGAAGCCGGTGATGTTCTGCAGGAAAACGAGCGGAATGCCGCGCTGGGCGCAGAGTTCGATGAAGTGGGCACCTTTCAGGGCCGATTCGCTGAACAGGATGCCATTGTTGGCGACGATGCCGACAGGATAACCATGGATCCGCGCAAAGCCGCAGACCAGCGTCGTGCCGTAGCGCGCCTTGAATTCGTCGAAATCGGAGCCGTCGACGATGCGGGCGATGATTTCGCGCACGTCGAAGGGCTTCTTGCTGTCGGTCGGGATGACGCCGTAGAGTTCTTCGGCCGGATAGAGCGGCTCGGTCGGGATGGTCAGCGTGACGGGCGGCTGCTTCTTCCAGTTCATGTCCTTGACGATGCGCCGGGCAATGGCCAGGGCGTGGGCATCATTTTCGGCCAGATGATCGACGACGCCGGAAATCCGGGTATGGACGTCGGCCCCGCCGAGGTCTTCGGCCGATACCACTTCGCCGGTCGCTGCCTTGACGAGTGGCGGGCCGCCGAGAAAGATGGTGCCCTGGTTCTTGACGATGATCGACTCGTCACACATGGCCGGCACGTAGGCGCCACCGGCCGTGCACGAACCCATGACGGCGGCGATCTGCGGGATGCCCTGGGCCGACAGGTTGGCCTGGTTGAAGAAGATGCGCCCGAAGTGCTCCTTGTCGGGGAATACCTCGTCCTGCAGCGGCAGGAAGGCGCCGCCGGAATCGACCAGATAGACGCAGGGCAGGCGGTTCTCGAGGGCGATTTCCTGGGCGCGCAGGTGTTTTTTGACGGTCAGCGGGTAGTAGGTGCCGCCCTTCACCGTGGCGTCATTGGCGACGACCATGCATTCGACGCCATTGACCCGGCCGATACCGGCGATCACCGAAGCAGCCGGGACATCGCCACCATACATGCCGTAGGCCGCGAACTGGCCGATTTCCAGGAAGGGTGTGCCGGGATCGAGCAGGCCATTGACCCGTTCGCGCGGCAGCAGCTTGCCGCGCGCCAGATGCTTTTGCCGCGCCGCTTCAGGGCCGCCGAGGGCGATTTTTTCGACCTTCTCGTGGAGGTCGGCCACCACCGTAGCCATGGCTGCCGCATTCGCCTGAAAATCGGCCGAGCGCGGATTGAGTTGGGTTTTGAGTTGGGTCATGTCTCTTCCTGATTGTTAGTTATTGGTTGTTAGCGTTTGGGCAGTTGGTTTTGCTAATAACCAATGACTCATAACTCACTACTGCCTTTAAGCCATTTGCTGACCGGCTCCGCCTGGTAGTCCGCCATGCGCACCAGTAGCTGTTCGATATCGGTGTCGGCCAGCACCATGGCGCGATTCTGGGCGCGCAGGAAGCCTTCGCCGACAGCATGGTCGAAGAGGGCAAGCAGCGGGTTGTAAAAGCCGCGCACGTTGAGCAGGCCCATCGGTTTCACGTGAAACCCGAGCTGGCCCCAGGTCAGAATTTCGCAAAACTCCTCGAAAGTGCCGAAGCCGCCGGGGAGGGCGATGAAACCATCCGACAACTCCGCCATGCGCGCCTTGCGGGTGTGCATCGAATCGACCACCTCGATGCGGGTCAGCGTCCGGTGATCGACGGCGCGACCGGCTACCTCCTTGCCCATCAGCGCCTCCGGGATGACGCCAATCACCGTGCCGCCGGCTTCCAGGCAGGCATCGGCAACCGCGCCCATGAGGCCGATATTGCCGGCGCCGTAGACCAGTTCTACGCCACGACTGGCGAGCAGGCGGCCGAGTTTTTCGGCTTCGGCGCGGTACGCTGGATGGTGGCCGGCATTCGAGCCACAGAAAACGCAGATTCTTTTCATGGTGTCAGAAGCCGCCGGTCTTCAGCCAGTGTTCGATTTGCGGCAGGCGATCAGCGCCGAAGAAGGCTTCGCCGTCGATGATGACGTGCGGTGAGCCGAAGATGCCGAGTTTCAGCGCGTTATCGACTTCGTTTTTCAGTCGTTCCTTGATCTCCGGGCTTTGCAGCGCAGCTTCGAGCTGGCCGCGGTCTACGCCGATATTGGCGGCAATGGTGAGCACGGCCTCGGGGGCGGAGATGTCGATGTTGTCCACGAACAGGGCACGATAAGCCGACTGGGCAAAGGCCGTGGCCAGCGCCGCATCCTGCCCTTCCAGCCAGTAATAGGCGCGGGCGGCATTTTGCGTGGCGATGGGGAACTTGTCCGGATGGCGGTAAGGCAGGCCCATGAAGCGGGCCGAGCGGGCAAAATCAAGCAGCGAATAAGTCGCCTTGGCGGCATTCTGCAAGGTCAGCGGGGCGCTGCCCGTGGCCTTGAAGACGATGCCGAGGAGAATGGGGTGACGGCGTACCTGGCGACCGTAGCGGGCGGCGAGTTCGTCGATCTTCTCGCTCAGCAGGTAGCCATAGGGGCTGGAAAAATCGAACCAGAAATCGATGGGGGATTTGCCGGTAGTGCTCATCTTTGTCTCCTCATGTCGCGCTTGCCGGATTGGAATTTTTGTTTCCGGCTAAGCGCGTCTTGCGTTTATTCGGCGGCGATCGATCGTCCAATCACCAGCCGCTGGATGTCATTGGCGCCTTCATAGATCTGGCAAATGCGTACATCGCGGTAGATGCGCTCGACCGGGAAGTCGCTGGTATACCCAACGCCACCGTGAATCTGGATGGCGTCCGAGGCGATCTTCTCGGCCGCTTCGGAGGCGAACATCTTGGCCATTGAGGCTTCTTTCAGGCAGGGCTTGCCGGCATCCTTGAGCGTGGCGGCGCGCCAGACCATGAGGCGGGCGGCGTCGAGCAGGGTGTTCATGTCGGCGAGGCGGAAATTGACCGCCTGGTGGTCGATGATGGGCGAGCCGAAAGTGACGCGCTCCTTGGCGTAGCGCACGGCGGCTTCAAAGGCGGCGCGGGCCATGCCGATGCTCTGGGCGGCGATGCCGATGCGGCCGGCTTCGAGGTTGGAGAGGGCGATTTTGTAGCCTTCGCCTTCCTGTCCGAGCAGGGCGGAGGCCGGCACGCGACAGTTTTCGAGAATGATCTGCACGGTGTCGGAAGCATGCTGGCCCATCTTGTCCTCGGTACGGCCGACAATGAAGCCGGGCGTCGCGGTCGGGATCAGGAAGCAGGAAATGCCCTTCTTGCCGGCGGCCTTGTCGGTCACGGCGAAGACAATCGCCATCTGGGCGTGCTTGCCGGTAGTGATGAACTGTTTGACGCCATTTAGCACGAAATGGTCACCATCGCGGTCGGCGCGGGTGGTGATGGCCGCGGCATCGGAGCCGGTATGCGGCTCGGTCAGGCAAAAGCAACCGAGCTTTTCGCCGCGGGCCAGAGGCTTGAGCCATTCTTCTTTCTGGGCATCGGTGCCGTATTTCATGGTGATGCCGCAAGCCAGGGAGTTCTGGACGGAAACGATGGTCGACGTGGCGCCATCGCCGGCGGCGATTTCTTCCAGCGTGAGTACCAGAGACATGTAATCCATGCCGGCACCGTCCCATTCTTCGGGGACGACCATGCCGAGGGCGCCGAGTTCGCCCAATTCCTTGAGGGCTTCGGCTGGGAATGTGTGGTTGCGGTCCCAATCAGCGGCGAAGGGGGCGAGACGTTCCTGCGCGAATGCGCGCATGGTGTCGCGGATCATTTCCTGTTCTTGCGTGAGAATCATGTTGTTTCCTTGCGATAGCTGGTTAGCCAGACGCCGGCGATGACCAGCAGGCCACCCGCCAGAACCGACAGGCCGAGGCGCTCGTCGAGCAGGACAGCAGCCTGCAGGACGGCGAAGACCGGTACCAGATTGATGAAAACCGAAGCTCGGGCGACGCCGATTTGATGCACTGCGCTGGTGAACCAGGTATAGGCCATGGCGGTCCCGAAAATGGCGAGAAAGCCCATGCTGGCCCACACCCTCAGCGACCATTCGGCCGGTGCAATATCGCCCTGGAAAACGGCGGCGATGCCGAGGAAAAGGGCGCCGAGCAGGCTGGCATAGAGGGTCACGGCGAGGGCGGGCAGGGTTTGTGAAACGCGTCGCCCGATGAAGGTGTAGGACGCCCAGCTCAGGGCGCAGCCGAGAATCAGCCATTCGCCGAGGCCGACGCTACCTTGTAGCAGGGCGAAGGGGTCGCCGTTGCCAATCACCGTCAGGCAGCCGGCCATGGCGATGGCAATGCCCAGGCCTTTGGCGGCCGACATTTTTTCCTGGCCGAACAGCCAGGCGAGCAGCGCCACCATTACCGGGTTAAGGGCGACGACCAAGGCGCCGCGCCCGGCAGCCAGGTGTTGCAGGCCATAGAAAAAGCACAGGCCGTAGAGAAATACACCGGTAAAGGCCAATGCTGCCATCACGCCCCATTCCTGCTTGCCGGCCGGCAATGGCAGGCGACGACCGCTGCTTACGGCAAAGGCGGCGACGACCAGCCCGGCCAGCACAAAGCGCAGGGAGGCGACGGCGAGCGGTGCCGCGACCTCCTGCGCGATGATGCGTCCGGCAATCCAGGTGCCGCCCCACATGAACATGGCTGCTATCAGCTTGAAATAGGTGAGTGAAGTCGCCGCTTGCGGCAATTACAGCATTTCCACGGCCAGGGCCGTTGCTTCGCCACCGCCGATGCACAGGCTGGCAACGCCGCGCTTCAGACCGTACTTTCTGAGGGCGCCGAGCAGGGTGACGACGATGCGGGCGCCGGAAGCGCCAATCGGGTGGCCGAGGGCGCAGGCGCCGCCGTGGATGTTGACCTTGGCCGGGTCGAGCTTGAGGTCGTGCAGCGAGGCCATGGTGACGACGGCGAAGGCTTCGTTGATTTCGTAGAGATCAACCGATTCCGCAGTCCAGCCCGTTTTTGCGAAGAGCTTTTGCATGGCGCCGACCGGAGCCGAGGGGAAGAGGGCGGGGACGCCGGCGTGGGTGACGTGGGCGACGATGCGGGCGAGCGGCTGGAGGCCGAGTTGGGCGGCCTGCGAGGCGCGCATGAGGACCATGGCGGCGGCGCCGTCGGAAATCGACGACGAGTTGGCCGGGGTGACCGTGCCGTCCTTCTTGAAGGCCGGCTTGAGGGTCGGAATCTTGTCCACATTGACGGCAAACGGGCCTTCATCCTTCTCGATCACGACATCGCCCTTGCGGCCGGCGACGGTGGTCGGGGCGATTTCCCAGGCAAAAGAGCCATTGTTGCTGGCTTCGATGGCGCGGGTGGTCGAACGGATGGCGAATTCGTCCTGCGCTTCACGGGTGAAACCGTAACTGCTGGCGCATTCTTCGGCGAAGGTGCCCATCAGGCGACCGCGGGTTTCCTTGGAGTAGGCATCTTCGAGGCCGTCCATGAACATGTGGTCCATCATCTGGCCGTGGCCGAGGCGATAGCCGCCGCGCGCCTTGGGCAGCAGGTAGGGGGCGTTGGTCATTGACTCCATGCCGCCGACCACGGCGGCACCGTACGAGCCGGCGAGGATACCGTCGTGACCGAGCATGGTCGCCTTCATGGCCGAACCACAGACCTTGTGAATGGTGGCGCAACCAGCCGACAGCGGCAGGCCGGCCTGCAACGCCGCCTGGCGGGCCGGGGCCTGGCCCTGGCCGGCTTGCAGCACGCAGCCCATGAGCACTTCCTCGATCAGGTTGGCATCGATGCCGGCACGCTCGACAGCTGCCTTGATGGCGACGGCACCGAGGTTGGCGGCGGTCAGTCCGGCAAAGCCACCCTGAAATGCACCCATGGCGGTACGGGCGGCAGAAACGATAACGATCGGGTCATTCATGCTGATTTCTCCTGAACTTCTTGATTAGGCGTCCAACGCTTTCAATGCGGCGTCGTAACGGGTGGGTAAATCCTGCGGGCAGTCGACGGTGATGCCGAGGTCGTGAATCAGGCCGTCCTTCAGGCCGTAGATCCAGCCATGCACGGTGAGCTGCTGGCCGCGCGCCCAGGCATCCTGGACGACCGGGTTGTGGCAGACATTGACCACCTGTTCGAGGACGTTCAGTTCGCACAGGCGGTCATGGCGCTGCGCTTCGGGCAGGCTGTCGACATTGGCCAGATGCTTGTTGTGCACGTCGTGAACATGACGCAGCCAGAGATCGACGACACCGACGCGAGCTCGTTGCAGGGCGGCACCGACACCGCCGCAGCCATAGTGGCCGACGACCATGATGTGCTTCACCTTGAGGACATCGACGGCGTACTGAATGACCGACAGGCAGTTGAGATCGGTATGGACGACAACGTTGGCGACATTGCGATGGACGAAGACCTCGCCCGGCAACAGGCCGACGATCTGGTTGGCCGGGACGCGGGAGTCGGAACAGCCGATCCAGAGGAATTCCGGCGTCTGCAACTTGGCCAGCTTGTCGAAATAGGTCGGGTCGACGGCCTGCATCTGGCTGGCCCAGGCACGGTTGAAGTCGAAGAGGTGCGACAGGTTTTCGCTGCGAATTTCTTCTTCCGACCAATTCTCCAGGTCGAGGGCGAGGAACATCGTGCCTTCGATGGGCGTCTGGTAGTAGTTCGGCGCTTCGGTGAAACCCAGTTCGCGGTAGAGCTTCACGGCCATCCGCATGTTGGGCAGGGTGTCGATCATCAGTTTGCGATAGCCGATGTCCTTGGCGGCCTTGATCGCCGCCAGGGCCAGCGCCGCGCCGACGCCGTGGCCGCGTTCTTCGGGGGCGACGTAGAGGCGTTTCATTTCGCAGACACCGTCGCTGTCCGGCAGCGGGCGAACGCCGACACAGCCGGCCGGCCGGCCATCGACTTCGGCGAAGAACAGGCGGCCCTGCGGCGCAACGTAGGTGCCGGGCAGGGAGGCCATTTCCTGGTCGAAGTTCTGGTAGGACAGATCGACGCCGAGCCAGGCCGCGTAATTGCGGAAGTACTGGCGAACCTGCTCCAGGGCTTCAGTGTCGTTGGCGGTGAGGGTGCGTAGGGTAACAGTCATGCTGTGGGCTCCAGTTGCGGTGCTCCCTGCTCGGAAGCACCGGCGGGAGCTGTTATGCGGTTTCGGCGAAAAGTTCGCGACCAATCAGCATTCTACGGATTTCCGAGGTGCCTGCCCCGATCTCATAGAGCTTGGCATCGCGCCACAGGCGGCCGACCGGGTACTCGTTGGTATAACCGACGCCACCCAGCGTCTGGATCGCCTCGCCGGCCATCCAGGTTGCCTTTTCAGCCGAGTAGAGAATGGCGCCGGCCGCATCCTTGCGCAGCGTCCGGGCATGGTCGGTGGCATCGCAGGCGCGGCCGACGGCATAGACGTAGGCGCGGTTGGCCATCCAGGTCGAATACATGTCGGCGACCTTGCCCTGCATGAGCTGGAATTCACCGATGGCCTGGCCGAACTGCTTGCGCTCATGCAGGAAGGGGACGACCGCATCCATGCAGGCCGCCATGATGCCGAGCGGGCCGCCGCAGAGCACGGCGCGCTCGTAATCGAGGCCGGACATCAGCACCCTGGTGCCGTTGCCGACCCCGCCGAGGACGTTCTCCTCAGGCACTTCGCAGTCATCGAAAAAGAGCGGATAGGTGTTGGAACCGCGCATGCCCAGCTTGTCGAGGTGGGTGCCGTGGCTGAAGCCCTTCATGCCTTTTTCGACGATGAAGGCGGTCATGCCCTTGGCCCCGGCATTCGGGTCGGTTTTGGCGTAGACGACCAGGGTGTCAGCATCGCCGCCATTGGTGATCCACATCTTGGCACCGTTCAAAACATAACGGTCGCCCTTTTTCTCGGCCTTGAGCTTCATCGAGACGACGTCGGAACCGGCATTCGGCTCGGACATCGCCAGCGCCCCGACGTGGTCGCCGGAAATCAGCTTGGGCAGGTATTTCTGGCGCTGGGCCTCGGTGCCATTGCGCCGAATCTGGTTCACGCACAGATTCGAGTGGGCGCCGTAGGACAGGCCGATCGAGGCCGAGGCGCGGGAGATTTCCTCGAGCGCTACGATATGCGCCAGGTAGCCCATGTTGGTGCCACCATATTCTTCGCTCGCCGTCATGCCGAGCAGGCCCATGTCGCCGAATTTCTTCCACAAGTCGGCCGGGAACTCGTTAAGGCGGTCCACTTCGGCCGCGCGCGGCGCGATTTCGGCGTCGGCAAAAGCCTTTACTGCATCGCGCAGCATGTTGATGTCTTCGCCGAGGCCAAAGTCGAGGCTGGGAATGTTCATGGTTTGTCTCCGTTATCGATTTATTTTTCAGTCTTGCCATGCATGACCATGATGGTCTGCTGCATCAGCGCACACAGCGTTTCCTTGCCGTCTTTCACGGCGAAGACTTCGGCCTGCGTGATGATCAGGGTCTTGCCGGGGCGCACGACCTTGCCGCGGGCGATGAGTTTTTCGCCATCGGCCGGGGCGACCAGGTTCATCTTGAATTCGACGGTCAGCACCGAGGCCGTTTCCGGTACGACGGTCATCGCCGCATAGCCGGCAGCCGAATCGGCAATCATGCCGACGACGCCACCATGCACGAAACCGTGTTGCTGTTCGATGCCTGTCCAGTGCGGCACGTGGATTTCCGTCATGCCGTGTTGGATGACCGGCATCGTCGCCTGGATGAGGTCCATGGCGTTCTGACGGGCAAAGCTGGCGCTGACGCGTTCGGCAAAGTGGGGGTCGTGGATTTTGCTCATAGGGTGTGATTGTATTTACGTTGACGTTAACGTCAACTAAAGATTGAACAAATTTTATAGGGCATCGCGACGCGCCAGTTCCAGTTCGCACTGCTGCTCGAATTGCGAAATTTCCGCCAGCATGGCCTCGATGTCCTCGCGCTGCTGCTCCAGCGCGGCGCGGCGTTTGTGCATGACGCGCAGGCACTCCAGGAGTTGAGGAGTTTCATCCTCGGTCGAGGCGTACATCCCGATCAGATCCTTGATTTCGGCCAGCGACAGGCCGAGACGCTTGCCGCGCAGGGCCATCTTGAGGCGCGCCCGGTCGCGGCGGGTGAATACGCGCTTGCTGCCTTCGCGCTCGGGCGCCAGGATGCCCTGGTCTTCCCAGAAGCGGATGGTGCGTGGCGTGATGCCGAACTCGCGGGCGAGGTCGGAGATGGCAAAGGTGGTGGCCGGCTGGCTCAAATCAGTCTCCTCAAGTTGCGGCCAAGTTAAACAGATGCGGGGGGTTTTTTCAATCCGCCACCGTATGGTACTTTGTCCGCCTTCGTTCCAAGGTTGGCCCATGTCCCTGCATTTTCCCTTCGCCCATCCGCCAGCAGCCGGCGAACTCACCGAAGTGGCGCCCGGCGTTTTCTGGTTGCGCATGCCGCTGCCTTTTCAGCTCGACCATATCAACCTGTGGTTGCTCCGCGATGGCGCGGATTGGGTCATTGTCGATACCGGTTTCCCCGACGATGCCGTGCGCCAGAGGTGGACGCAAATCCTGGAAAAACTGGATGGTCCCGTCAGCCGCCTTATCGTTACCCATTTTCATCCCGATCATCTCGGGCTGGCCACCTGGCTCATGGAAAAGACCGGCGCCTGCTTGTTGATGACGACGGGCGAGTTCCTGACGGCGCATGCGGTGTGGCACGAAGTCGGTGGCCACGGCGCTCGCTTCATGGTCGAGCAGTTCCGGCAGCACGGCCTGGATGCTGAACACCTGGCCAAATTCGAGCAGCGTGGCTCGGGTTATCGCAAGGCGGTTCCGGCCTTGCCCGACTACTACGATCGCCTGAAGGCTGGCGACATCAGCTTGATTGACCGGAAGGAATGGCAGATTTTAATTGGCCATGGCCACGCGCCCGAGCATATGGCGCTTTACTGCGCAGAACTCGGCGTGTTAATTTCGGGCGACATGCTTTTACCGAGAATTTCGACCAATATCAGCGTTTTTGCGGCGACCCCAAAGGCAGATGCCTTGCGCTGGTTTCTCGATTCGCTGGATGACATGGCGCGCGAAATTCCGGAAGAGACACTGGTATTGCCTTCGCACGGATTGCCCTTCCGGGGAATACGGGCGCGGGTTCAGGCACTGCATTCGCATCACGAAGAAAGATTACAGGCTTTGGAAGACAGCTGTGAACATGCGCCGCAGAGCGCAGCAGGGTTGCTCGATGTGTTGTTCAATCGGGCGCTCGATACGCACCAAACCATGTTCGCGATGGGCGAAGCGATTGCCCATCTGAACTACCTTGAGCAAGCTGGTCGGTTGTCATGCAGCATCGGCACCGACGGAGTGATTCGCTATTCGCGGTTGCAACATAGACCCGCCACGCACTGACAGAGGGAGTTTCAAGATGTCGCAGCAAAATGAAAACCAGGGAATGAACCTGCCGAACCCGGCCGAAATGGCCAAGACTTATGCCGAAGTCGCCCAGCGCGCTTCGCGCCTGATCACCCAGTTCATGGAAAAGAAGGCCAAGGACGGCGTCAATGCGCCGACCGACGAACTCGGCGTGGCCAAGGCCTTCATGGACATGTCGTCCCGTTTGCTGGCCAATCCGTACAAGATGGCCCAGACCCAGATGAACATGATGTGGGATTACTTCTCGCTGTGGCAGAACACCAGCATGAAGATGATGGGGATGCCGACTTCCAACCCCGTCGCCTCCCCGAAGAAGGGTGACAACCGCTTCCGCGACGAAGAGTGGGAAGAGCATTTCATGTTCGACTTCGTCAAGCAGTCCTACCTGATCACGGCCCGCCACCTGCACGATACCGTTGCCGGCACCGAAGGCCTGGACGAAGCCACCCAGCAGAAGGTCAACTTCTTCACCCGCCAGTACATCGACGCGCTGTCGCCGTCGAACTTTGCCCTGACCAACCCGGAAGTCTTCCGTGAAACCGTCAAGAGCAACGGCCAGAACCTTATCAAGGGCCTTAACAACCTGCTGCACGACGTTGAGTCGGGCGATGGCCAGCTGCGCATCCGGATGACCGACACCTCGGCCTTCGAAATGGGCAGGAACGTTGCCACGACGCCGGGCAAGGTGGTTTTCCAGAATGAGCTGTTCCAGCTCATTCAGTACAACCCGAGCACGCCGCAACAGAACAAGAAGCCTTTCCTGATCGTGCCGCCGTGGATCAACAAGTACTACATCCTCGATCTGCGTGAAAAGAATTCCATGGTCAAGTGGGCGACCGACCAGGGCCACACCACCTTCATCATGTCGTGGATCAACCCGGACGAGAAGCTGGCGGCCAAGTCCTTCGAGAACTACCTGCTCGAAGGCTCGCTCGAAGCCATCACGCAAGTTTGCGCCCACACCGGCGAAAACAGCGTCAATCTGGCCGGCTACTGCCTGGGCGGCACGCTGACCATGACCACGCTGGCCTACATGGCTGCCAAGAAAGACAAGCGTGCCAACTCGGCCACCTTCTTCACCACCATGCTCGATTT
>ERZ1034363.1591-NODE-1591-length-12513-cov-5.821084_pt1 | contig 12513 bp, 13 predicted proteins | sample MGYA00520616_ERZ1034363 | MGnify/ENA primary metagenome ERZ1034363 (study PRJEB33736, sample SAMEA104284506) | Azolla filiculoides | biome: Urban; feature: Water surface; material: Ditch water | place: Netherlands | collected 2015-10-28 | depth 0-0.1 m ...
CGAAAGACGGGAAAGACGATGCATTTGCATATTCTGGGTGTCTGCGGCACCTTCATGGGCGGCCTTGCGCAACTGGCGCGGGCCGCAGGGCACAAAGTCACCGGCTGTGATGCGGGCGTGTATCCACCCATGAGCGATCAGCTGCGTGGCGCCGGCATTGAATTGATCGAAGGATTTGATCCATCGCAGCTATCTTTAAAGCCGGATGTGTTTGTGATTGGCAACGCCGTTTCACGCGGCAACCCCTTGCTCGAAGCCATTCTCGATGCGGGGTTGCCATATGTGTCTGGCCCACAGTGGCTGGCCGAGCATATCTTGCAAGGACGCTGGGTGTTGGGCGTAGCGGGTACGCATGGCAAAACCACCACGGCGTCACTGCTCGCCTGGATTCTGGAAGACGCCGGTCTGGCGCCGGGCTTTCTGATCGGTGGTGTGCCCTGCAACTTCGGCGTATCTGCACGGTTGCATGGCGCACTGGAAGATTCGCCGTTTTTCGTGATCGAAGCCGATGAGTACGACACCGCCTTTTGCGACAAGCGCTCGAAGTTTGTGCACTACCATCCGCGCACAGCCATTCTCAATAATCTGGAATTCGATCATGCCGATATCTTTGCCGATCTCGGTGCAATCGAAACACAGTTCCATCATCTGGTGCGCACCATGCCGGGTAATGGCCTGATTGTTTCCAACGCTACCGAACCGGCGTTATCGCGCGTATTAGAGCGCGGCTGCTGGACGCCTGTTGAAGGCTTTGGCGAGGGCAGCGGTTACACCATTACTGGTGATGATGCGACGGGCAGTTTGATTGTTCACGAAGGCACCAAGAAAATTGGTGAAGTCACCTGGGCCTTAACAGGCGAACACAACCGTATGAATGCGCTGGCCGCCATGCTGGCGGCACGCCACGTCGGTGTGCCGCTGGATAAAGGCCTCGATGCCCTATCGCGTTTTGAGAACGTGAAGCGTCGCATGGAAGTGCGCGGTGTGGAACGTGGCGTCACCGTTTACGATGATTTTGCACACCACCCAACGGCCATTACGACCACCGTTGCCGGTTTGCGTCGCAAAGTCGGCGCAGCGCGTATTCTTGCCGTCATCGAGCCGCGTTCAAACACCATGAAGCTCGGTGTGATGAAAGATCAGCTGCCGCAGAGCCTGGCGGCCTGCGATCGCGTGTATTGCTATGGCGCCAATCTGGGCTGGGATGCAGCTGCGGCGTTGGCGCCTATGGGCGCGTGTGCCGAGGTGCATGAAGACTTTAACGCTATGGTGAAAGCAATAGTTGCAGAAGCCAAGGCCGGAGATCACGTGCTGGTCATGAGCAACGGTGGTTTCCAGGGAATTCACAACAAGTTGTTAGAAGCCCTGATATCATCCTAAAACGCTTTGTATTTTGCGCTCCGCAAACAAAGCACCTTAATTTTCTCTTGGAGAACCCTGCATGAAAAAATCGCTGCTACTGGCCGCACTGCTGGCTACCGCTGGTCTGAATGTTCAAGCTCAAACGGCTGCTCCAGCTGCTGCCCCTGCCGCTGAAGTTGCTCCTGTTGCTGCCGAAGTGGTCATCATGACGGCCACTGTTGACTCGGTTAATGCCAAGACACGTACTGTGATGCTGAAAAACGACCAGGGCCAACTGGCACCAATGACAGTCGGTAAATCGGTCACTAACTTCAACAAGATCAAGAAGGGTGACACCTTCGTTGTTGAGTATGCACAAGCCGTAGTGGTTGGCCTGGTTGCCGCCCCTAAGGGTGCCCAGCCTAGCGTTACCGGCACCCGCACCGTGAAGGTTCAGGATCAATCTAACAAAAAACCATTTGCTGAAGAGATCGATACGATCAAGGCAACTGCTGTGATCAAGAGCATCAATGCCAAGGCACGTACGGCAGAAATCACCATGCCTGATGGCAAGGTCAACAAGGTTAAAGTTGATAAAGCTGTTCTGGGCCTAGATAACTTCAAGGTCGGTGACGATGTTGTTGTTGAATACGTTCAGGATATGGCGGTTGGTTTCGTAGCCACACCTAAGAAGTAAACTGCGCTAACCGCACAGAAACAAAGGCGCTTCGGCGCCTTTGTTGTTTTGGATCACAAAAAAAGGTGCCGTTATGACTGTAAAAATTATCGGGCTGATTCGCATGAAAGATCCAGCGGCTTTTGAGATCTACCGAAGTCAGGTTGGTGCCACGGTGGAAAAATACCAAGGCTCAGTTGTGGCGCGCGGTACTTCTGTCAAGACCTATTGGAATGAATTGCCCTGTGGTGAATTCACCGCTTTTGTAGAGCTGCAATTCCCTTCAGAGGTAGATGCAGATCGTTGGGCGGCAAGCCCGGAGTATCAAGCGCTGGTGCCGGTGCGGTCTCAGGCGATGAGTCTGACGCTGTTTCGAGTTGGAGAATAGTTTTAAACATGGGGCTGGTTTCGACCCAAAGCCGACATAAATTAATCGGCAGCTTCTGGCCGATAACCGCTATGCTGACCATTCGTTTTTAGTTCTGGCGGCTAGAATTTGCCAAATACCAAATCAACAATAAATTGCTAATGAACCATCTTTCCATCCTTGCAATCGGTCTGACGTTGCTCACCACTGGGTGCAGTTCGCTTGAGCGAAAAAGCTCTGCCCCGACCCAGCAATACATGCAAGCACAGATCCCTGAGTGGCCTAACATTCGTTATCTCATTTCAACCAAGGATGGCGTGGCTGAAATGGTGAAAGATTTAATAGCAGATCAAAAGCGCTTAGGCACCGAACCCGGCAGCGGTAAGTATCTATCTTTGTCAGGCGGGGGTGATAATGGTGCATTTGGTGCTGGCCTACTTGTGGGATGGAGCAAACGAGGGGATCGGCCTCGCTTTGATTTAGTAACAGGTGTCAGTACAGGCGCACTATTGGCTCCATTTGCCTATCTTGGCTCCCAGTACGACCCAGTGCTTACGCATGTCTATACAGAGACAACCCCAGAACAGATCTACAAGATGCGTTGGCTGCTTTCTGTGATTACGGACGACGGCATCGCTGATACCGGACCGCTCTATGAGCTTATTGCCAAATACGTTGACACGGATTTGATGCGAAAGATTGCCTACGAACACACGACGAATGGCCGTTGGCTATTGATCGGTACAACCAATATTGACGCAGGAATCCCCGTTGTTTGGAACATGGGAAAAATTGCCTCCATCGGCACTCCTGATGCACTAGACCTCTTCCGGAAGATCATGCTGGCTTCTGCTTCCATCCCTGGTGCGTTTCCGCCTGTAATGTTCGATGTGGCAGTTAATGACAAGATTTACCATGAGATGCACGTCGATGGCGGTGTTAGTGCTCAAGTTTTTCTTTACCCTACTGCCGCGGCCAAACGAGCTGATGCGGTAGGCCTTGTACGAAACAAAAACAAAGAGGCCTACATCATTCGAAACTCGCGTCTGGATGCCGACAAAGAAGATATTGAACGCAATACGATCAGCATCGTCAAAAGATCAATTTCTCAATTGATACAGGCACAGGGGCTTGGTGACATTTACCAAATTTACCAAACAACGCAGAAAGACCATGTTGGATTTAATCTAGCGTTCATTGGGCCAGATTTCACGGCAAAACGAAAGGTTGAATTTGACCCGGACTACATGCAAGCGCTCTATCAATACGGGTATAAACGTGCTTTGAACGGATACCCGTGGGCTAAGCAACCACCAGGCCTAGAGCGAAGCTTTGACGAGGATGTGCGAGCTAAATCACAGAGGGCATCTGCGCTTAACTAATCAGACATAACAAAATAGTTTGGCAGTTAATCTAGTGGCTAAAGCCTAACCACTAAGGTCAGAATGCCTTGGTGTTTTTTTGCATATAGCACAGCACTGAAAACCAGTGAGCAGTCCGCTTCTGGCCGGAAGCGGACACTAAAGTTGGTCGATTTAGCAGACGGCTTCGCCTAGATACGCTGCACGAACCCGATCATCCTGCAGTAGTTCAGATGAGATTCCGCTGAGCGTAATCTTGCCGGATTCAAGCACGTAGGCACGGCTACTGACTTTAAGTGCTAGGCGGGCGTTTTGTTCAACGAGCAAAATGCTCACGCCGCTGTCGCGGGCGCTGGTGATGAGTTCGAAGATGCGGTCCACCATAATCGGCGCGAGGCCCATAGAGGGTTCATCCAGTAACAGCAGGCGTGGCGCCGACATCAGCGCACGCGCAATGGCCAGCATTTGCTGTTCACCACCCGAAAGGGTGCCGGCGAGTTGAGAGGTGCGCTCTTTAAGACGCGGCAAGCGTTCAAGCAGATCTTCTAAACGCTCGTGAATGATATGTTGCTCTTTAACGCGAAAAGCACCCAGCTTCAAATTCTCTAAAACGGTTTGGCGGGCAAAAACACCGCGTCCTTCTGGCACCAAGGCAACGCCCCTTGCCACGAGTTCGTGCGCCGGTAGGCGCATTAAATCAATAGTGGGTTCACCGGGTGGGTTCAGAAGCACTTGGCCCGTAGCTTGGGGCAACATGCGCGCCAGGGCTTTGAGCGTGCTGGTTTTGCCGGCACCGTTGGCGCCGATGAGCGCTACCAGTTCGCCGGTCTGCACATCAAAGCTGATGTTTTTAACAGCCTGGATGCCGCCATATTGAAGGTGTAGGTTCCGGACTTCAAGCATGAGCGCCGCTCCCTAGATACGCTTCAATCACGCGCGGGTGTTTTTGTACAACAGCGGGCACGTCTTCGCAGATGAGCTCACCGTAATCGAGCACAGCGATGCGATCACATAAACCCATGACGAGCTGTACGTCATGTTCAATGAGCAGAATGCTGATGCCGTCGGCACGAATAGCCTCGATGAGTTGGCGTAGGCCGGCAGTTTCGTTGGCATTCATGCCGGCAGCGGGTTCGTCCAGGCAAAGCAGGCGTGGATTCGTGGCCAGGGCGCGGGCGATTTCGAGTCGACGCTGATCACCATAGGATAAATGCTTGGCGAGGTCATGAGCGCGCGCAGAGATACCCACGTAATGAAGCAACTGAAGGGCCATATCTTCGGTGGCTTGTTCTTCGCGGCGATTAAACGGCGTGCGAAGAATGTCGCTCAGGATATTGCTACGCAGTCGAGCGTGTCGACCGACCATCACATTCTCAAGAGCCGTCATGTTGGCAAACAGACGAATGTTCTGGAAGGTGCGGGCAATGCCCTGGCGTACGGTTTTATCCGGTGCGTTGCTGATTAGTGGGGCATCATTAAAAACGAATTGGCCGACATCAGGTACGTAAAGACCGGTCAGGCAATTGAAGAGTGTGGTCTTGCCAGCACCATTCGGGCCGATCAATCCATAGACTTCACCGGCATTCAGTGTGAGCGAGATATCCTTGAGCGCCTGAACACCGCCGAAGGATTTGCTGATGTGTTCAGCGCGGAGCAGTACCTGTTTCATCGGGCGCCTCTCACATCGGACTCACGGGGACATCTTGAGGTGCATCAGCCCGCTGCACATCTTCGATTTCACGGCGGCGCTGTGGGGATGGCCAGAGACCGCTGGGGCGGTAGCGCATCACAAGTACCAGCGCCAGGCCGAACAGAAGCATCCGAAGACTTTCTGGGTCAACCAGTACGCTGCCAAACAGGGTTTGCTGTACAGGTCCGGCGATCTGCCGGAAGAACTCGGGCAGTACGGTGAGCAGCAGTGCACCAAAGATAACGCCGGGAATATGACCCATGCCACCCAGTACGACCATGCAAAGTACCATGACTGATTCGAGCAGACCGAAGGACTCCGGGCTAACGAATTGCTGGAATCCCGCAAAGAGACCGCCCGCAACGCCGCCAAAGGTAGCGCCCATGGCAAACGCCAGGAGTTTGACGTTACGCGTGTTAATACCACAGGCCTTGGCAGCCACTTCATCTTCACGAATGGCGGCCCAGGCGCGGCCAACACGTGAGCGCTCCAGGCGGATAGCGATGCCGATGATAAGGAGTGCGGCCACTAAGAACAGATAGTAGTAGCTTACGAGTGGTGGCAGGGTGATAAAGCCAAGATCCAGTGGGCGTGCCAGTGACACATTGCCGAAGTGCACCGCATCAATAGCCGAGATACCCTGCGGCCCGTTGGTGATGTTAACGGGGGCGTTTAGGTTGTTTAAAAAGATGCGGATGATTTCGCCGAACCCCAGGGTCACAATCGCGAGGTAGTCACCCCGTAATTTCAGGGTCGGTGCGCCCAGCATCACACCAAATAGACCGGCGACACCGGCCCCTATGGGCAAAATAGCCCATAGGGGCCAATGCAGACCGAATTGCGGACTCGCCAGTAGCGCCCAGAGATAAGCCCCCACGGCATAGAACGCGATGTAGCCCATATCGAGCAGGCCGGCAAAGCCGACAACGATGTTGAGGCCGAGTGCCAGCATCACATAAAGCAGTGCAAAGTTCAGAATGCGCAGCCACGTATTGCCAAACCCTGCGGCAACTAACCAGGGTAGGCTTGCGAGCAACAGGCCGAGTAGGGCCCAGGCGAGCCAATGAACACGGTTATCATTCGGATGGCGGGTGAGTCGGGCAAAAAAACGGGCAGTCATTTTCATGGGGCTGTCCTTATGCGCGCTCGGAGACGCGTTCGCCCATCAGACCACCGGGTCTGAACACGAGTACGCCAATTAGGACGAGGAAGGCAAAAATATCCTGGTAGTTGGAGCCGAGAAAACCACCGGTGAGATCTTCGATATAGCCTGCACCCAATGATTCGATCAGACCAAGCAAGAGGCCACCGAGCATGGCGCCCGTAATGTTGCCGATACCGCCCAGTACTGCCGCTGTAAATGCCTTGAGGCCAAGCATGAAGCCCATGTAATAGTGTGCGACGGAATAATTGGCACCGACCATCAGGCCGGCCAGTGCAGCCAGTGCGGCACCGATAATGAAGGTAAGCGTAATGATCCGGTTCACCGGAATGCCCATTAGCTCGGCAATGGCAGGGTTTTCTGCGGTAGCTCGCATCGCCTGGCCCAGCGTCGTGCGCTGGATCATCCAGGACAGAATAGCCATGGTGAGCGCAGCGAGGCCAATCGTGACCGTTTGTAGCAGGGTAATTTGCGCGCCGCCGATGTCGAAGTGAATTGCTGGCAGAATGTCTGGAAAAGCATGATAGCTACGACCCCAGATCATCATGGCCAGATTCTGCAGCAGAATCGATACGCCAATGGCGCTAATCAGTGGCGCGAGTTTGGGGGCGTGCCGTAGCGGGCGATAAGCATAGCGCTCAATGCCCCAGGCTAATGCCATGCAAACCGGCGCGGCCACCAGTACAGAAATTAAAGCGAGTAGAACGGGTGGCATGCCGCTGGGAAGCAGTGCCGTCATAACGCTATAGCTGACGAGTGCACCAATCATCACGACTTCGCCGTGGGCGAAGTTAATCAGGCCAAGAATGCCATAGACCATGGTGTAGCCCAACGCTACGAGTGCATAAATGCTACCGAGCACTACGCCGTTGATGATCTGCTGGAGAAATATATCCATGGCTCAAAAAATTGCCCGACCAGTTGGCCGGGCAATGTCGTTCCCTTGCGTGATTATTTGGCCGCTTTTGCCGAGGCTTCAACGGTTTCTACATAAGACCAGCTGCCGCCCTTGTCCTGGTAGATCGATACGGCTGGAGTGGCCAGGTCGCCATTGGCATCAAACACGACTTTGGCGGTAACACCCTGATACTGGCTCTTGCCCACTTCCGGTAGATATTTGGCAGGCTCTGCCGAATTGGCACGCTGCATCGAGTCAGCCATCACCATCACTGCATCATAGACGTATGGTGCGTAAAGCTGAATCTGCTGATTGTAGCGTTTCTGATACTTGTCTTTGAATACCGTGCCGCCAGGCATTTTTTCCAGTGGAACGCCAGGCAGTGAACAGTACTGACCATCGGCGGCGTTACCGGCCAGTTTGATGAACTCAGGTGTACAACCGCCATCGCCAATCAGGAAGGTTGCCTTGAGACCCAGTTCGCGTGCCTGTTTGAGTGCAGGGCCGCCCTGGGCATCCATGGCACTGAAGAACAGCACATCTGGATTGGTTGCCTTGATCTTGGTCAGGATCGCCTTGAAGTCGGTTGCCTTGTCGGTGGTGAATTCCTGGGCAACGATCTTGGCGCCACCGGCTTCTACGGCTTTCTTGAACTCATCAGCCAGACCTTGGCCGTAAGCGGTGCGGTCATCCACAATGGCGATGGTTTTTGCCTTGAGTGTTTTAGTGGCGAACTGAGCCAGGGCTTGTCCTTGGTGAACGTCATTCGCGAAAACCCGGAAAGCCGTCTTGAAGCCTTGTTGTGTGTAGGTAGGGTTCGTTGCAGAACCAGAGATCTGAGGAATGCCACCTTCGGAATAAATGCGCGATGCCGGGATGGTGGTGCCGGAATTCAGATGACCGACAACGCCATTGACCTTCTGGTCGACGAATTTCTGAGCCACTGTGGTGCCAGCTTTGGGGTCAGCCTGATCGTCTTCCGAGATCAGTACAAACTTCACTTTGTTCCCACCAATGCTCAGGCCGCGGCTATTGAGTTCATCGATCGCCATGACAGCGCCGTTTTCATTGTCTTTACCCAGATGCGCCTGTGGCCCGGTGAGCGGTGCGGCATGGCCGATCTTGATGGTCACTTCGCCGGTGGCGGCAGGGGCGTTATCTTTATTGCCGCATGCGGTCAGACCGAGCGTAGCTAGTAGCAGGACAATGGCGGAAAGGGTATGGCGCTTGTGCAGGGTCATGTCAGGCTCCGGAAATTATTTCTGACATTTTTACATAAAAAAACCGACCCCGTGAGGTCGGTTTTATGGGAGCTGCTAAGCAATTATTTTGCGGCGTCTACCATGTAGTCAACAGCGGCTTTGACATCGTCATCCGACAGCGATGCATTGCCACCCTTTGGCATCATGGCAGTGCCTGGCTTGCCCTTCAGAGCAACGTTGTACAGAGCTGGCATGCCAGTCTTGATGCGTGGCGCCCATGCGGCCTTGTCACCAAACTTGGGTGCATTAGCGGCGCCGGTAGCGTGGCAGCTAGCACAGGCTTTGGTGTAAGTACCTTTGCCATCAGCAGCAATGGCGTTTTGGGCAAGCAGTGCGCCGGCAGCAGCGGCGATTACGAGCATAGCTTTCATGTTGTATGTCTCCTGATAGTGATTGTGCGAATCTGGACAGTTGATGATTGGGTTAACTGTTGCGCTAGTGTAAAACAAAAAAACCGGGTTGTCCTTAGGGAAATTGAAAATAGCTGCCTAGTTATTCATAAAGAATGTTCGGCTAATCAAAGGCCTAGGCGGCGGCAGATTTCCAGTGTGAGCGCAGACTGGTTCATCGTGTAGAAATGCAGACCCGGCGCGCCGCCTTCAATCAGCTGCTCGCAGAGGTCTGTAATGACATCCAGGCCAAAGGCTTTGATGCTATCCGTGTCGTCGCCGTAACTTTCCAGCGTGCGACGCATCCAGCGTGGGATCTCGGCGCCGCAGGCATCCGAAAAGCGGGCCAGCTTGGTAAAACCGCTAATTGGCATGATGCCCGGCACGATGGGCTGAGTCACGTCAGCATTGCGGGCGGCTTCGACAAAGTTGAAATAGGCGTCGGCATTGAAGAAGTACTGCGTAATGGCCGAATCCGCACCCGCATTCATTTTGTTAACAAAGGCGCGCAGGTCGTCCGCGGGTGTGCGGGCCTGGGGGTGCCATTCCGGATAGGCAGCGACTTCGATGCTGAAGTGGTCGCCGGTGGTTTCGCGGATAAATTCGACCAGTTCATTCGCATAACGGAATTCACCGGCTTCAGCCATACCGGAAGGGAGGTCGCCACGTAGTGCGACGATACGATTGATACCCAGATCCAGATACTCATCGAGGATTTCTCGAATGCTGTCACGGGTGGAGCCAATGCATGAGAGGTGCGGCGCGGCATCAATGCCTTCATCGACCATCTCGCGGATCACGGCAAATGTACGCTCACGCGTGGAACCGCCAGCGCCATAGGTGACCGAACAGAAGGTGGGCTCAAGCGCGGCCAGCTTTTGGCGGACAACACGGAGCTTCTCGAGTCCTTCCGGTGTTTGTGGCGGGAAGTATTCGACGGAGAGTTCGACCGATGGTTGAGTCATGCAGGAATCCGGGGAAAATCAGACGCGCTCGACGCGTGGTTGCTCGGTCAGTGACGAGAGGAACCAGCTGGCGATGCTGTAAACAATAGAACCAAAGAGAGCCGCAAAGAACCCTTCTACTTTGAAACCGCTGAGGATGTCGCCTACCCACCAGAACATCATCGCGTTGATCACGAACAGGAACAGCCCCAGCGTGAGCAGGGTGACCGGTAGTGTCAGCAGGATGAAGATCGGGCGGATGACTGCGTTGACCAGGCCTAGAATAACGACGGCGATGAGTGCAGAGCCGAAGCTCTCGATGTGGATGCCCGGTACGATGTACGGGACCAGCAGCAACGCAACGGCATTCAGTGCCCAGGTCAACAGCAGTTTCATGGCGAGGTTTCCTTCGATTAGTAGCGGTAGTGTTCTGGCTTATAGGGGCCAGCCTTGTTAACGCTAATATACGCTGCCTGCTGATCGGTGAGTTCAGTGAGCTGTGCGTTCAGCGTCTTCAGCTGCAGGCGGGCGACCTTTTCATCAAGGTGCTTAGGCAGCGTGTAAACGCCAACCGGATACTTGTTGGTATCGCGTTCGGTCCACAGTTCGATCTGGGCAATCGTCTGGTTCGCAAACGACGAGCTCATCACGTAAGACGGATGGCCTGTGCCGCAACCCAGATTCACCAGGCGACCCTTGGCCAGCAGGATGATGCGCTTGCCGTCCGGGAAGATCACGTGATCGACCTGTGGCTTGATTTCTTCCCACTGGTATTTTTCGATCGAGGCGACATCGATTTCGTTGTCGAAGTGACCAATGTTGCAGACGATGGCGTTGTTCTTCATCTTCACCATGTGGTCATGGGTGATGACGTGGAAGTTGCCGGTGGTGGTGACAAAAATGTCAGCATGTTCAGCGGCGTATTCCATCGTGACCACGCGGTAGCCTTCCATGGCAGCTTGCAGGGCGCAGATCGGATCGATTTCGGTGACCCAGACTTGGGCCGACAGTGCACGCAGTGCCTGTGCCGAGCCCTTGCCTACGTCGCCATAACCGGCAACGACGGCCACCTTGCCGGCAACCATGACATCGGTGGCGCGCTTGATGCCATCGACCAGCGATTCGCGGCAGCCATACAGGTTGTCGAACTTCGATTTGGTGACCGAGTCATTGACGTTGATGCCGGGGAACTTGAGGTCGCCACGGGCATGCATCTGATACAGACGGTGTACGCCGGTGGTGGTTTCTTCGGTCACGCCCTTGATCTTGCTCAAACGGTCGGAGTACCAGGTGGGGTCAACGGCGATCTTGGCCTTGATGGCGGCAAAGAGGATGCGCTCTTCTTCGCTGCCCGGATTGTTCAGCACGGCCTGATCTTTTTCTGCTTTGGCACCGAGGTGCAGCAACAGAGTGGCATCGCCGCCGTCATCAAGAATCATGTTCGAGTAACCGCCGTCGGTCCACTCGAAAATGCGGTGGGTGTAATCCCAGTAGTCTTCCAGCGACTCGCCCTTAACGGCGAAGACCGGCGTGCCTTGTGCAGCAATCGCGGCAGCGGCGTGGTCCTGCGTCGAGAAGATGTTGCACGAGGCCCAGCGTACTTCGGCACCCAGGGCTTGCAGGGTTTCGATCAGCACGGCGGTCTGAATGGTCATGTGCAGCGAACCGGTGATGCGGGCGCCACGCAGTGGCTGAGTGGCGGCAAATTCTTCGCGGATCGCCATCAGGCCAGGCATTTCGGTTTCGGCAATCAGAATCTCGCGACGGCCCCAATCGGCCAGCGACATATCGGCAATGACGAAATCTTTTTGTGTTGCGTTCATAGAGCTTCCTTTTCCCTAAAGCAAAGCGGGCGTGAATCAGGCAAGGAAACCGTTGAACTTGTGTTGCTTATTCTGCGGTCTTCACCTGATCCACCAACCCCGCAGGTTGGTCAGGTGAGCGCAGTTAATCAGTCCGAGCCTGGCAGCAGATGTTTCTGCGTCGCAGCGCTCCTCGGAATGGGTCGGATTGTACCAGAAATTGCGCGAAAAAAATCCCGGACCGCCCAAATAGGCGTCCGGGATCAATGGCTTACCGAGGTTTACAGACCGGCGGCAGCGCGCAGTGCGTCAGCCTTGTCGGTCCACTCCCAGGTGAATTCCGGCTCTTCGCGGCCAAAGTGGCCGTAAGCAGCGGTCTTCGAGTAGATCGGACGCAGCAGATCCAGCGCTTGCACAATGCCCTTAGGACGCAGGTCGAAGTGTTCGGCCACCAGCGCAGCGATCTTCTCATCGGCGATCTTGCCGGTGCCGAAGGTGTTCACCATCAGCGATACAGGCTTGGCCACGCCAATGGCGTAAGCCACCTGCACTTCAGCCTTGTCGGCCAGACCGGCAGCAACGATGTTCTTGGCCACGTAACGACCGGCATAGGCAGCCGAG
>ERZ1034363.1592-NODE-1592-length-12505-cov-2.790473_pt1 | contig 12505 bp, 9 predicted proteins | sample MGYA00520616_ERZ1034363 | MGnify/ENA primary metagenome ERZ1034363 (study PRJEB33736, sample SAMEA104284506) | Azolla filiculoides | biome: Urban; feature: Water surface; material: Ditch water | place: Netherlands | collected 2015-10-28 | depth 0-0.1 m ...
ATCACCAGCACCACCAGCAGCATGGCCTCCACCAGCGTGTACACCACCTCCTCGGTCGAGGCGCGCACGAAGGGCGTGGAGTCGGAGCTGATGAAGGAGGTCATGCCGTACGGAAAGAACGGCTGCAGCTCGGCAATCTTGGCCACCACGGCATCGGACACCGCCATGGCATTGGCCCCGTCGGCCAGAACGATGCCCATGCCGGCGCCGGGTTTGCCGTTCAGGCGCGAAGTAATGCCCAGGTTTTCAGCCCCCAGCTCGACCCGCGCCACGTCCTTGAGCAGCACCAGCGCACCGTCAGCCGTAGAGCGGAGCACCACGTTCTTGAACTCCTCGACGGTCTTGAGCTTGGTGCGCGCCGTGATCGAAGCCGTGAGCTGCTGCTGGCCCACCGCCGGCAGCGCACCCAGCTGGCCGGCCGAGACCTGGGCGTTCTGCGCAGCGATGGCGCTGCCCACGTCCGAGGGCATGAGGCCGAATTTCTCCAGCCTGGCCGGGTCCAGCCACAGGCGCATGGCGTAGCCCGAGCCAAAGACCTGGATGTCGCCCACGCCGTCGATGCGGCCGATCACGTCCACCAGGGCGCTGTTGATGTAGTCGCCGATGTCCACCTGGTTCACGCTCGGGTCGGGAGAGGTGAAGGTGAAGGTCATGAGGTAGTCGCCGCCGCCCTTGGTCACCGTCACGCCGCGGCTCTGCACCGCCGGCGGCAGGCGCGACATGGCCTGCTGCAGCTTGTTCTGCACCTGCACCTGCGCCACGTCGATGTTGGTGCCGGGGTTGAAGGTCAGGATGGTGCGCGAGCGCCCCGAGGCGTCGCTGGTCGAGGCCATGTAGAGCAGGTTGTCCAGCCCCTTGAGCTGCTGCTCGATCACCTGCGAGACCGAGTTCTCGACGGTTGCCGCCGAGGCGCCGGTGTAGATGGCGTTGATGGACACGCGCGGCGGCGCGATGTCGGGGTATTGCTCCAGCGGCAGCGTCTTGATCGACAAGGCGCCGCCCAGCATGATGATGATCGCCAGCACCCACGCGAAGATGGGCCGGTTGATGAAAAATTGGGCCATGGTGCGCTGTCCTTCAGCGCGTGGCGCTCGCGGCGGCGGCTGTCGAAGCCGGCGCGGCGGATGTGGCGGGGTCGGCCTGCGGCGCATTGCCGCCTTTCCCCTCCCCTGCGCCCTGCCCGCCCTGGCCATTGGCGCTGCGCTCCGGGCGCTGCAGGCTGACCTCCTGCACCTTCACCGTGTCGCCCACCTTCACGCGCTGGAGGCCATCCACGACCAGGCGCTCGCCGACAGCCAGGCCGCTCTTGACGTCCCAGCGGTTGCCCACGGCCTCGCCCACCTCAAGTGCGCGGCGCTCCACCTTGTTGTCCTTGTTCACGACCAGGGCGCTGGCCAGGCCGCGGAGATCGCGCGTCACGGCCTGCTGGGGAATCAGCAGCGACTGCGCCGCCACGCCGGTTTCCAGCTCGGCGCGCACGTACATGCCCGGCATCAGAATGCCGTCGGGGTTGGGCACGACGGCACGCAGGGTGACAGCGCCGGTCGAGGGGTTGACCTGCACGCCCGAAAACTGCAGGCGGCCCGGCTTCGGATACAGCGTGCCGTCGTCAAGCTTGATGCGCACACGCGCCTCGTTCGCGCCGGTGCGCTCGAAGCGGCCAGCGGCCAGGTCGCGCTTGAGCTTGAGAAGCTCGCCGGCGGACTGGGTCACGTCCACGTAGATCGGGTCGATCTGCTGGAGGGTGGTCAGCACCGTCGTCTGGTTGGCCGTCACCAGCGCGCCCGGGGTTACCGTCGACAGGCTGGTGCGCCCGGCGATCGGCGCGACGATGCGGGTGTAGCCGAGGTTGATGCCGGCGTTGGCCAGCGCCGCCTTCGCAGCGGCCACGTCGGAGGCGGTCTGCTTGACCAAAGCCTGGCTCTCGTCGTGCACCTGACGGCTGATCGCGTCGATCTCCACCAGCTCGGCATTGCGCCGGGCATTCACCTCGGCAGTGCGCGCCACCGCCTCGGCCTTGGCCAGCGCCGCCCGGGCGCTCGCCTGCGCGACTTCGTAACTGGCAGGATCGATCTGGTACAGCGCCTGCCCCGCCTTGACCAACGCACCTTCCGTGAACAGGCGCTTTTGCACGATGCCGCCGATCTGCGGCCGAATTTCGGCACTCAGGAAGGCCTGCGTGCGTCCGGGAAGCTCGGTGGACAGCGTGCGGCTCTCGGCCTTGAGGACCACCACCCCCACGGTCGCGGGCCCCCGGGGGGCCTCGGCTTTGCCGGCGGGCTTGTCGGAACAGGCCGCCAGGGCGGCCACCAGGGTCAGCGCCAGTGCAGCGCGGGGCCACGCCCTTAAAGCAGCGGCCCCGGGCGCCCCCTGATCAGAGGGGGCAGAAACTGGATCGATGGCGGGGGGACAAGGGCGCAATGCGAGGGGCATGGGTGCAAACAGTCGTTTTTGGGTCGAAATAATTCTGACAGCCCAATGTGTCTGGAATACAAAGCTCGCTGAACTGTAATGCAGTGGTGACAAATACAAATACGCCTGCGGGCCTTCCCCAAGGCCCGCATCGGCCTATCCCGGCAGCGAACACCGGCTTGCGCACGGCGCCGCGCAGGCGGCACCGGACGCGCCCGGACTCAGAGCTTGGCGATGGAGACTTCGGTGGACTTGACCAGCGCCACCACCTCCGAGCCCACGACCAGCGCGAGATCGTCCACGGAACGGGTGGTGATGACCGAGGTCACGATGCCCCAGGGCGTCTCGACGTCAATCTCGGAGACGACATCGCCGCGGATGATCTCGCGGACTTTGCCCTTGAACTGGTTGCGCACGTTGATGGCTTGAATGGACATGAATTACTCCTTGGAAGTCCGTTGAAAAGAAAAAATGGGGGAGGACCGTCAGACCGCCCAGCGCAAGCCGTGCGCCGGCAGACCGGGCCAGCTGGTGTCGACCGGGACGGGCTCTAGCTGGGGCCGCTGCAGCACGCGGTCGAGAATGCGTTTTTCCAGCGCGGCAAAGCCGGCATCACCATGCGCGCGGGGCCGCGCCAGGGCGATGGTTTCGTCCAGCGCGATGCGGCCGTCCTCGATCAGGATCACGCGGTCGGCCAGGGCCACCGCCTCCTGCACGTCGTGCGTGACCAGCAGCGCGGTAAAGCCGCTGGCCTGCCACAGGCCTTCGATCAGGCGGTGCATCTCGATGCGGGTCAGCGCGTCCAGCGCGCCCAGCGGCTCGTCGAGCAGCAGCAGGCGCGGGTTGTGCACCAGCGCGCGGGCCAGCGACACGCGCTGGCGCTGGCCGCCAGACAGGCGCGCCGGCCATTCAGTGCCGCGGTCGCCCAGGCCCACCCGGCCCAGCACGTCGGCGGCGGCGCTGCGCTGCGCCGGCGGCAAGCCCAGGGCGACGTTGTCGATGACCCGCTTCCAGGGCAGCAGGCGCGCGTCCTGGAACATGATGCGGGTGTCGTCCGACAGGCCGCTCAGCGGCTTCGCGTCCACCACGATGCTGCCGGCCGAGGCCTTTTCCAGCCCTGCCACCAGACGCAACAGCGTGCTCTTGCCGCAGCCACTGCGGCCCACGATGGCCACAAACTGGCCCGGCGCAATGGTCAGCTCGGCGTTGTGCAGCACCTCGCGCTGGCCGTAGCGTTTGGTCAGTCCGCGGATTTCCAGGCGCACGCCGCCCGGGTTGCCTGTTTTGCCTGTGTTACTTGATTGCGTCATGGTGTGTCCTCTTTCTCAGTGCCCAGCCGTCTGGTAGCCCGGGTGCCAGCGCAGCCAGTAGCGCTCCAGCCCCTTGGCAAACACATCGGCCAGCTTGCCCAGCAGGGCGTAGAGCAGGATGCCGACCAGCACGATGTCGGTCTGCAGGAATTCGCGGGCGTTCATGGTCAGATAGCCGATGCCGGCCTGGGCCGAAATGGTCTCGGCCACGATCAGGATCACCAACATCAGGCCCAGTGAGAAGCGCAGACCGACCAGGATGGACGACAGCGCGCCGGGCAGGATGATCTCGCGGTAGAGCGCACAACGCGACAGCCCGTAGGTGCGGCCCATCTCGATCAGCCCCGGGTCCACGTTGCGGATGCCGTGGAAGGTGTTGAGGTAGATCGGGAAGAACACCGACACCGAGATCAGGAACAGCTTGGCCGTCTCGTCAATGCCGAACCACAGGATCACCAGCGGAATCAGCGCCAGCGCCGGAATGTTGCGCACCATCTGGATGGTGGAGTCCAGCAGCGTCTCGAAGAAGCGCACCGAGCCCGTCAGCAGCCCCAGCAGCAGGCCCAAACCGCCGCCGATGGCCAGCCCGCGCTGGCCCTGACCGACCTGTCCAACCTGTTCGGCGCGGTCTAGTTCTACAAGGCCGCGCGCGGCGCCGGCGTCAAGCCGGTGCTGGGCGCCGAGGTCTTCGTCCAGGGCCTGGGGCCCGAGGCCGCGCCGGGTGCCTCGGTGCAGCAGCAGAGCCTGCCGCGCATGCTGCTGCTGGTGCAAAGCCACCAGGGCTATCTGAACCTGTGCGAGCTGCTGTCGCGCGCCTGGACCCGCAACATGCTGCGCGACCAGGCCGCGATCAAGTGGGAATGGCTGCAGGAGTTCGGCGCGGGCCTGATCCTGCTGTCGGGCGCGCACAGCGGCCCGGTCGGGCTGGCGCTGCTGGCCGGCGACGAGGCGCGCGCGGCCGATCTGGCGCAGCAGCTGGCCGCTGCCTTCCCGCAGCGCTTCTACCTCGAGCTGCAGCGCGCTGGTCGCCCCGACGACGAGCGCCAGCTGGTCGGCGCGGTGCAGATCGCGGCCCGGCTGCAGTTGCCGGTGGTCGCGACCCATCCGGTGCAGTTCCTCGAGCGCGACGACTACGAGGCGCACGAGGCGCGGGTCTGCATCTCGGAGGGCGAGATCCTCGGCAACCAGCGCCGGGTGCGCAAGTTCACGCGCGAGCAGTACTTCAAGTCGGCCACCGAGATGGCCGCGCTGTTCGCCGACCTGCCCTCGGCGCTGGCCAACAGCGTCGAGATCGCGCGCCGCTGCAACCTGACGCTGGTGCTGGGCAAGCCGCAGCTGCCGAATTTCCCGATTCCCGAGGTCGACGGCGTGGTGATGTCGGTCGACGACTATTTCCGCCATGTCTCGCACCAGGGCCTCGAAGGCCGCCTGCTCCACCTGTTTCCCGACCCAGCTGAGCGCGAACGCCAGCGGCCGCGCTATGTCGAGCGGCTCGAGTTCGAGCTCAACACCATCCTCAAGATGGGTTTTCCGGGCTACTTCCTGATCGTGGGCGACTTCATCCAGTGGGCGAAGGAAAACGGCTGCCCGGTCGGGCCGGGCCGGGGTTCCGGTGCCGGTTCGCTGGTGGCCTACGCGCTCTTGATCACCGACCTCGACCCGCTGCAGTACAACCTGCTGTTCGAGCGCTTCCTGAACCCGGAGCGGGTGTCGATGCCCGACTTCGACATCGACTTCTGCCAGACCAACCGCGACCGCGTGATCGACTATGTCAAGGACAAGTACGGCAAGGACGCGGTGAGCCAGATCGCCACCTTCGGCACCATGGCCGCGCGCGCGGCGATCCGCGACGTCGGCCGGGTGCTCGACTTCGCCTACGGCTTCTGTGACGGCATCTCCAAGCTGATCCCGAACAAGCCCGGCATGTCGGTCACGCTGCAGTACCCGCCCAATCCGCCCAAGGCCGGCGACAAGAACAACTACGCGATCGCGATGGAGCCGGTGCTGGCCGAGCGCATCGAGCGCGAAGAGGATGTGAAGACCCTGATCGAGCTGGCGCAAAAGCTCGAAGGCATGACGCGCAACATCGGCATGCACGCCGGCGGCGTGCTGATCGCGCCCGGCAAGCTGACCGACTTCTGCCCGCTCTACCAGCAGCCCGGCAGCGACTCGGCGGTCAGCCAGTACGACAAGGACGACGTCGAATCGGTCGGCCTGGTCAAGTTCGACTTCCTGGGCCTGGCCACGCTGACCATCCTCGAGCTCGCGCGCGAGTTCATCGTGCGCCGCCACCCGGCGCAGCAGGACTTCGCCTTCGAGCGCATCCCGCTCGACGACCGCAAGACCTACCAGCTGTTCTCCGACGGCAAGACCGAGGCGGTGTTCCAGTTCGAAAGCCGCGGCATGCAGGGCATGCTGCGCGACGCCAAGCCCAGCCGGCTCGAGGACCTGATCGCGCTCAACGCGCTCTATCGCCCGGGCCCGATGGACCTGATCCCGAGCTTCGTCGCGCGCAAGCACGGCCGCGAGGTGGTCGAGTACCCGCATCCGCTGGTCGAGCCGGTGCTGTCCGAGACCTACGGCATCATGGTCTACCAGGAGCAGGTGATGCAGACCGCCCAGGTGCTGGGCGGCTATTCCCTCGGCGGCGCCGACATGCTGCGCCGCGCCATGGGCAAGAAGAAGCCCGAGGAAATGGCCGAGCACCGCGTGATCTTCCGCAAGGGCGCGGCCGAGAAGGGCATCAGCCAGGAGAAGGCCGACGAGGTGTTCGACCTGATGGAGAAGTTCGCCGGCTACGGCTTCAACAAGTCGCACGCCGCCGCCTACTCGCTGCTGGCCTATCACACCGGCTGGCTCAAGGTCCATTTCACGGCGGAGTTCTTCTGCGCCAACATGACGATCGAAATGGACGACACCGACAAGCTCAAGGTCTTGTATGTCGATGCGACCAAGTTCGGCATCAGCTTCGATCCGCCCGATGTCAACCGTGGCAGCTACCGCTTCGAGCCGGTCAGCGACAAGGAGATCCGCTACGGCCTGGGTGCCGTCAAGGGCACCGGCCAGCAGGCGATCGAGGCCATCGTGGCCGCGCGCGAGGGCCGCGGCGTCGGTCCGCGCGGCGACCAGGTGGGACCCTTCACGAGCCTGTTCGACTTCTGCGCCCGGGTCGACCGCAGCCGTTTGAATAAGCGCACGGTCGAGGCGCTGATCAAGGCCGGCGCCTTCGACTCGCTCGAGATCAACCGCGCGGCCCTGCTGGCCTCGGTCGAGCGCGCCTTCGATTTCGCCAATGCGCAGCAGGCCAACGCCAACCAGGGCGGCCTGTTCGACATCTTCGGCGCCGACAGCCAGGGCTCCAGCACCCAGGAGCCCGAGCTGGCCGCCATCGAGCCCTGGGGCATCAAGGAGCGCCTGACCTACGAGAAGACCGCGATCGGCTTCTACCTCTCGGGCCACCTGTTCGACGAGGTCGAGCGCGAGGTGCGCCGCTTCGCCCGCATGCCGCTCGAGCATGTGGTCGACAGTCGCGACCCGATCATGGTCGCCGGCATCATCAACGACCTGCGCATCATCAACGGCCAGCGCGGCAAGGTCGCGATCTTCAAGCTCGACGACAAGAGCGGCACGCTCGAGGCCACCGCCGACGAGAACCTGATCAACGCCAACAAGCAGCTGCTGAAGGACGACGAGCTGGTGGTCGCGCAGGTGCTGGCGCAGCCGGACCGCTTCTCGGGCGGCATCCGGCTCAAGGTGCAGGCGCTGTGGGACCTGGGGGCGGCGCGCTGCCGCTTCGGCAAGTACCTGCGCGTGACGGTCAACGGGCGCGCGCCCGACATCGCGGCCCTGCTGCGCGAGTTCCCGGCCCAGCGCGAGGTCGGCGAGCAGGGCGAGCTGGTGCGCGGCCTGCCGGTGCGGCTCGAGGTGCTGCGCGAGAGCGCGCGCTGCGAGGTCCAGCTCGGCGAGCGCGCCCAATGCTTCCCGACCGATGCCGCCCTGGCAGCCTGGAAGGCGCAGGCGCACGACAAGCGCGCCGAGATCGTGTTCGATTGACTTGTGCTGCTGGGTCAGCGGCCGGCCGCTGACCCGCGGCCTGGTTGCAATCCGGGCTTTGTCTTCAGCGCGCCCGGCGCAGCAGCGGTGCCTGTTGCTCGAGCTGGGGCAGCAGCCCGCTGGCGAGCTGGAGCTGGGCCTGCAGCAGGCTGCCGACCGGGCCCCTGGCCTGCGCATCGATCTCGGCCTCGGTCGGCGCCGTGACGGCTGGCGCCGCCTGCAGCCGGCCCGTTTCGAGCTGACGCGCCAGGTCTTCCAGGCCCTGTTGCAGCTCCTGCGCCGCTTGCCGGCTGGCGGCGTCGAGCTGGCCGGCCTCGAGCTCGCCTCGGTGCGCGCCCAGTGCCGACAGGTAGTTCTGCAGCATGTGCGTCAGCGTCAGGAAGCGGGCGCTGGCCGTCATGTCGAGCCGCTGGCCTTCGGGTTCCTTGCTCATCGCGGCGTAGGCGTTGGACAGTGCGGCTTCGGCGTTGTGCGCCTGGCGCCGCGCCTGCCGGTAGGCCAGGTGGTCCTGCTTGCCCGCGCGGTACTGTTCCAGGATCGCGTGCAGGTAACCGGCCTGGGCCCGCAAGGTCTGCGCCGCCAGCCGGGGCCAATGTTGCGCCTGCCAGTTCGGCAGGATCAGCCAGGCCCCCAGGCCGGCAATTGCGCTGCCGATCGCCGTGTCGAGCAGCCGGGCCGGGATCACGCCCTGCGACATGCCCATCTGGTGGAAGCTCAGCAGCACCAGCGTGGTCATCGCGCCGGTTGCGATCCGGACATCGCTCATGCGCTTGCCGATGAAGAGCGCGCCGGCCAGCACCATCCAGACCGCCTGCAGCAGCGGCCCCGGAAAGAGCCGGATCAGCGCCCAGCCCACCACCAGGCCGACCACCGTGCCGAGCGCGCGCTGGCCGACCCGGCTCAGCGTGGCGGCGTACTGGGGTTGGCTGGCAAAGACCACGGTCAGCACGATCCAGTAGCCATGCGGGTCATGCGTCGCCTGCATGATGCCGAACGCCACCAGCAGCACCAGGCTCAGGCGCAGGGCGTGGCGCATCAGGGTCGAATGCAACGTGAGCTGGGCCTTGATGCGGCGCCAGGCCTCGCCCAGGCTGTGCACCTGATGGTCGACCAGTGACAGATCGAGCGCCGCGCCGCCGCGCAGGGCGCTGGCGAAGACCTTGGCCAGCCCGGTCAGGTTGTCGCCCAGCGCGTGCAGCGCCTGCAGCGGACGCGGCGCGGGGCAGGGCGAGCGACTGGCCTCGAGGTAGGCGATGGCGGCCTGCATGTCCTCGATCGCGCGCGCGGTCTGGCCCTCGTGGCGCGGCGGCGTGCGCTCGCGGATCGCCTGCGCGAACTTGAGCGCCTGTTCGCCCAGCACGCTCAGCACGCGCTGGCAGCGGTAGAGCGCGTCCGAGCGCGCAAAGGCGTCGGCCAGCAGGGTGTAGCTCTCGTGCGAGCTGCTGGTGCGCTCGTGGATGTCCTGCGCCGCCAGGTACTGGTGCATGGCTTCGCTGAGCCAGGCCGGTGGCTGGCCGCCAGCGATCCGGCTGAACAGGCTTTCCTTGCTGGCATTGAGCGCGTCGACCACGCGGCCGTTGTGCAACGCGAGTTCGAGCCGGCGGCGCTGGCGGTCCACGCCCTGCACCGGCTCGAGCAGCCTGGCCTTGAGTCGCAGGTATTCGCCCAGCAGGGCATAGAGCTGTGACAGCCGGTAGCGCACCGTGGGCTTGGGCCAGGCGGCGGCCCACAGCAGCGACACCAGGCCGTACCAGACCGCGCCGCCCAGCAGGTAGGGAGCGAGCTCGAGCGCCTGTTCCCGGTGGCTTCCGGCCGACAGCGCCGAATAGATGAACAGCACCAGCGAGCCGAAGGCGAGCGCGCGATAGCGTTCGCCCAGCGCACCCAGCAGCGTGAGCGTGAAGGCCGACAGCGCCAGCACGGCGGCCAGCAGCGCCGGCCAGGGCAGGGTCAGCCAGACCGCGGTCATCATGAGGCCGAAACAGGCCAGTGCCAGCAGCAGGGTCTTGAGGCGCCCGCGCCAGGCGTCGTCGGTTTCGGTGAAGGCGCAGGCCATCACGCCCAGCACCACCGGCATCAGCTCGTCCTGCCAGCCGGCGCGCCAGCCCAGTGCGAGCACGCAGGTCAGCGCCAGCAGGGCCTGCATGCCGCGCGTCACCCCTTCGTGGTTGCGCGCGTGCTGCCAGCTCGCGATCCAGTTGTCGTTGACCACCGGACTCCAGGCTCAGGGCCGGAACTTGATCACGAAGGTCGTGTCGGGCATGCGGCCGTTCTCGTCCTTGGGCAGCCGGCCGGCGCGGTCGATCGCGCGCAGCACGGTCTCGTCGAAGGCCGGATTGCCGCTCGACTTGAGCAGGCGCTGGCTCAGGATGGTGCCATCGGGCAGGGTCCTGATCTCGGCTTCCGCGCTGAGGTTGGACGGGAAGGATTCGGGCGAGTTGTAGAAGGTCTTGATGCGCGCCACCACCTTGGCCGCGTAGCCGGCCGAAGCCCCGCCTCCGCCGCCACCGCTGCCGCTCGATCCACCGTTGCCCGAGCCCGAGCCGCCTGCGCTGCCGCTGGCATTGCCGCCCGCGCCGCTGCCTTTGGCGCTGGCGTCGCCAGTGCCGCCGGCCTGGCCCATCATGCGCGCCAGCTGCTTCTTGCGGTCGGCCTCGATCTGCGCCTCGCGCTTGACTGCCTCCGCCTTGGCGGCCTTGTCCTTGGCCGCTTGCTCGGCTTTCTCTGCCTTTTCAGCCTTTTCGCGCGCGGCCTGTTGCTCGCGCTTCCTGTCCTCGGCTTCGCGCTTCTTTTTCGCCTCGTCCTGCTTGGCCTGCTCGCGCTTCTGGGCCGCCTTCTCCTCGGCTTCGCGCTGCTCCTTGAGTTTTTCCTGCTTGGCCTTTTCTGCCTTCTCCGCCTTGGCTTGCTCCAGCTTGGCCTGCTCGCGCTGCTTTTGCTCGAGCGCCTCGGCTTTCTTCTTCTGCTCGGCCTTCTCCTGGCGTTCAGCCTCGCGCTGGCGCTCGAGGGTTTCCTCGCGGCGCTCCTGTTCGGCCTTCTTGCGCTGCAGCGCAATCTGCGCTTCGCTCGGTCCGGCATCGACCTTGGGCTGAGGCTTGGCCTGCACCGCCTGGGCGACCGGCGGCTTGACGGGTGTGGGCGGCACCACTGGTTGCGGTGGTTCGGGCTCCGGCGCGGGCGACGGGGGCAGGACGGCCTCGGTTGCCGCTTCGGGTTCATTGGCGCGTGGCGCCGCCGCGGCCGGCAGGGTCGACCAAAGCTCGGCCGACATGGCCGACGCTGGCGCATCCTGGTTCCAGCTCACGCCCCAGGTCAGTGCGACCACCAGCAGGCCGTGGGCCAGCAGCGCGAGCAGCAACGGCCCACGCCAGCGCCGGTCGCGTGGCGGACTGAAATCGAAGGAATCGGCTGCAAGCTTCATGCCGGTTGCGGGCTCAGGGTTGCTTCTGGACCGACAGGCCCACGCGCTGGATGCCCGCGCGCTGCAGCTTGTCCATCACCTGCACCACCGACTCGTACTTGACGCTCTTGTCGGCGCTGATCACCACCGGGGCAAAGCCCTGGCCCGGCTCGGCCGGACCCTGCAGCTGGCGCACCTGCTCGACCAGGTCGGTGAGCTCGACGCTGACCGCCGTGCTGTTCGACTGGCCGTCCTTGACCTTGAGCGCGGCATCCTTGTCCACCAGGACCTGGACGAAATGGTCGGGCTGGCGGTCGGCCTGGCCCACGCTGGGCAGGTCGATCATGCTCGGCGTGAGCATCGGCGCCGTGACCATGAAGATGATCAGCAACACCAGCATCACGTCGATGAACGGGACCATGTTGATCTCGTTCTTGGTGCGGCGGCCCTTGCGGGCGGGGACTGCGGACATGGGGGAGCTTCTCCGGTGCTGGCCGTCAGTGGGCCGACTGGCCCTGGGCCGGGTTGGCGCCAACGCTGCGGTTCAGGATGTTGGAGAACTCCTCCATGAAGGTCTCGAGCTGGTTGGCGGCGCGGTCGATGTCGTGCGCGAAGCGGTTGTAGAAGATCACGGCCGGAATCGCGGCGAACAGGCCGATCGCGGTCGCGACCAATGCCTCGGCGATGCCCGGGGCGACCGTGGCCAGCGTGACCTGGGTCAGCGCGGCCAGCCCGGTGAAGGCGTGCATGATGCCCCAGACCGTGCCGAACAGTCCGACATAGGGCGAGACCGAACCGACCGAGCCCAGGAAGGACAGGTTGACCTCGAGCGCATCGACCTCGCGCTGGTAGCTCGCGCGCATGGCGCGCCTGGCGCCGCCCAGCAGCGCGTCGGCCTCGGTGATGCGGCGCTCGCGCAGCTTCTGGAACTCGCGCATGCCACTGGCAAAAATGCGCTCCATCGGGCTGCCCTGGTGCGCGTTGCGGGTGGCGGCCAGATAGAGCTCGCTCAGGCTGGCACCCGACCAGAAGTCGCGCTCGAACACGTCGGTCAGCCGCTGCACGCGCTTGAGCGCGAACACCTTGCGAAAGATCGCGGCCCAGCTGATGACCGAGACGGTCAGCAGCAGCACCACCACCACCTGCACCACCCAACTGGCGTTGAGCAGCAGGGAAACTATCGAGAAATCGTGGGTCATGGATTCAGGACTTGCAGGAGAGTGGCAGGGAGGCGTGCGGGTTTCATCTGGGCGGCATCGACCCAGCCGATGCGGATGCGGCCTGCGCACAGCAGTTGGGCGCGCTGACCCTGGTCGAGCAGCCAGGCCTGCTG
>ERZ1034363.1593-NODE-1593-length-12505-cov-2.588107_pt1 | contig 12505 bp, 9 predicted proteins | sample MGYA00520616_ERZ1034363 | MGnify/ENA primary metagenome ERZ1034363 (study PRJEB33736, sample SAMEA104284506) | Azolla filiculoides | biome: Urban; feature: Water surface; material: Ditch water | place: Netherlands | collected 2015-10-28 | depth 0-0.1 m ...
ATTATTACATGCTGTGATTCAGGCAGAATCTGCCTATAATCCTGATGCCAGATCACCCGTAGGTGCGGTGGGCTTAATGCAGTTAATGCCGGATACGGCGGTGCGTTACGGTGTAAGGGCGGAAGATCGTACTGATCCAGCCGAAAGTATTAAGGGCGGGGCGCGTTATTTAAGGGATTTGTTGAAAATGTTTAATTCAGATGTCAGATTGGCTGTTGCGGGTTATAACGCCGGTGAAAATGCCGTTAAACGTTATAACAACTCAATTCCTCCTTATCCTGAAACCCAAAACTATGTAGCTCAGGTGTTGGCTTTTTACCAAAGATAGTTCGACTAAGCTCTCAACAACAGACTAAACACTGCCCTGAGCAGTGTTCAGGGCTTCAATTCTTCAAAAAACGCCTCTTGTGCGTTTGTCAGTTCAATAAACCCAATCTGCCAGCTTATTTTCTACGCTGGTAAGTTCCAACTAATTCGCTATGTTCAATCACATGCCCTGACATGGCTTGTTCCAGCGCGGCGCGGGCCTTGCGCCATGCCGATAGCGAGGCTTGTGCTTCGGCCAGATCGGCATCGAATTCGAGATAAGGCAGCAGATCACACTTGTTGAGCAACAGCACATCGGCCGCCGCATGGCGATTGGCGGATTCGATGGCGCTGACAATCTGCACCGTGGCGGCAGCGCCCGGAACCAGCGGGGGATACAGAATCAGGCGGGCATAAGGGGCGCGGCGGGCTAGGGTAGTCAGCACATCATGCAGGCTGCCATTGAGCACCTCGAGCTGCTGTTGCGCGAGATGCTTCTGGTGCTGGTAGCTCTGGTCCTGCATCTGGACCGTGTAGCGCTGGGCGATCAGCCAGGAAAAACCACTCCAGACCAGCATGATGACCAGTATCAGGCCAGGGCGAAGCCAGCGATTGCGCAGGTTCAGGCGGTCCAATGGATCAGTCTTTTTCTGTATGAGGGGCTGCGCGCACAGCAGGGTAATCATGCTGGATTGTCCGCGATTGGCGTCACTCTTTTCAAGCTGATCTCCTTTTCAGGCATTGTTCGGAAGTTGGGGTTTTCCCTGATCGAGTGTGATCCCGATTGACGCCGCCGGCCAGGGTTCCCGATAATCCGCCTGGTTTAGTAAAACGATTTACTAGCGACTTGGTCAACAACAGGCGTTCCGCGACAGTCATGCTGCCAGCCCATCCGGTTGGCGCTTGGCCGCGGCGTGAAAGGGTGATGTTCGATGCTTGCCTTGCAAGATAAATGGATCTGGGATTTCTGGCTCTTCAACGAGGGCACGCTCGACGAGCCGTTCTGGCATGTCTGGTTCCTGCAGGCTGACAAGTCGCTCGGCGACGAGAGCCTGCGTCACTGGAACGTGAGCCACGGCCACGCGACCAGCCGCGATCTCAAGCACTGGTCCCCGCTCGGCACCAGCTTTGCGCCGGCGCCCGGACCGGCCTGGGACGACATGACGGTCTGGACCGGCTCGGTGCTGCGCGACGGCCCGGATGGCCGCAGCGGGGGCTGGCATCTGTTCTATACCGGCAATACCGAGGCCAACCAGGGCCGGCGCCAGCGCATCGGCCATGCGATCAGCGACAACGGCCACGACTGGAGCCGGGTCGGCGACGGACTGGTGCTCGACCTGCTGCCCGGCGATCCGGTCAGCGCCCGGTACGAGGAATACCTGGACGGCCCCTGGGACGGCCGCGCGATGCGCGACCCCTGGGTCATGCGCGACCCCGAAGGCGAGGGTTGGCTGATGTATTTCACCGCCCGCGTCAACGCCGGCGACGAACTCAACACGCGCGGCGCGATCGGCCTGGCCCGCTCGAGCGACCTGCAGCACTGGACCCTGCTGCCGCCGGTCTACGCCGGGGGCGAGTTCGGCCAGCTCGAGGTGCCGCAGGTGTTCGAGCGCGCCGGGCGCTGGTACTGCCTGTTCTGCAATGCCGGCGAGCATTGGTCGAGCGCCTATGCCGAGCGCTATGCGGCGGCCGGCCATGGCGGCCCGGTCTGGGGCAGCCACTACCTGGTGGCCGAGCATCCGCTGGGGCCCTGGCAAGTGGCCGAGGGGCCTTTCCTCGACGGCGCCATGCCTTGCCGGCGCTACGCCGGCAAGCTGGCCGAGACCCGTGACGGCCTGGTGCTGCTGGGCTTTGACTACTGGTCCGAGGCGGGCGAGTTCCTTGGCACCGTCAGCGACCCGCTGCCGGTCGAACTCGACCCCGCCAGCGGCCGGCTGACGCTGGCGCCAGGCGGCTGAGCCGGGTTCAGCCGAAGTCGGCGCCGGGCGGCTGCACCGACTCGCGCCGCACCAGCGGGCAGTGCAGCTTGAGCTGGCGCTGGCCTTCAGGCTCGGGGCAGAGCAGGGCCCGCACACCCCAGGCCCCCATCTCGTAGTGGGGCAGCTGCATCGTGGTCAGCCTCGGTCGCAGATGGGCCGCGATCAGTTCCTGGTTGTCGAAGCCGATGATCGAGAGGTCTTGTGGCACCCGCAGCCGGAGCTCGCGCGCTGCGTCGAGCGCGCCCATCGCGGCGCGGTCGTTGAGGCAGAAGATCGCGCTCGGGCGCCCGGGCCGCCGCAGCAGCGCCAGCGCGCCCTCGAAGCCCGCCTCCTGCCAGCCGCCGAGCTTGACCATCAGCGCCGGATCGACTGGCAGCCCGGCCTGGCGCAGCGCCTGCTGGTAGCCGGCCACGCGCAACGCTGCCGCCACCGAGTCGTCGAGGTTGTCGATCAGGCCGATGCGGCGGTGGCCCAGGGCCAGCAGATGCCCGGTCGCCTCGCGTCCGCCGCGCAGTTCGTCGGGCACCACCGAGGGCAGGGCCGGGTCGTCGCTGCTGGCGTTGACCAGCACCACCGGATGGCCGCGCAGCAGCGCCGGCAGCTGCAGCGGCCGGTGCGCCATGCTGGCCAACAGGTAGGCCTCGATCTGGTGCTGCAGCAGCGCGCTGAGCGCCTCCTGCTCGAGCGCGCTCTGGTGATCGGTGTTGACCAGGGTCAGGATGCGGCCCTGCTGCCAGGCGGCCTCCTGCGCGCCGCGCACGATGTCGCCCGCGAACGGGGTGGTTGCGATCTCGTCGGTCACCAAGCCCAGCAGGCTGGAGTTGCCCTGGCGCAGCGCGCGCGCCATCGCGTTCGGGCGGTAGCCCAGCCGGGCCGCCACGGCCTGGATGCGCGCGCGGGTCTCGGGCGGGATGTTGGCGCCGGCGCGCTGGTTCAGCACCAGCGAGACCGCGGTCTGCGAGACCTGGGCCGCCCGCGCCACATCCTGCATCGTGATGCGGGCGGGGCGGGGCGCGCTGGTGGCGGGGGGGCGGTGGGCGGTCAAGTGGGCCTCGGCTGAGCGGGCATGGAGCGGCCATGCAAGGGGCCGTGTGCAGGCCCGCGCCGATTATGCCGCGCCAGCCGCCAGCCGCCAGCCGCCAGCCGCCCGGGCTCGGGCGGCTGGACTCAGCCGCGCAGGAACTCGGGCAGCCAGTCGGCGTGCGCCGCCAGCAGCTCGTCCACCATGGCCCGGGTTTGCTCCAGATCCAGCACGGCGCTGGTGTGCGGGTCCAGCATCGCGGCGTGGTAGACATGCTCGCGCTTTTGCTGCAGCACCGCTTCCACCACCAGTTCCTGCACGTTCACGTTGGTGCGCATCAGCGCGGCGAGCTGCACCGGCAGTGGGCCCACGCGGGTCGGCTGCACGCCGTTGCGGTCCACCAGACAGGGCAGTTCCACCGCGCAACCGTCGGGCAGGTTGTCGATCAGGCCGTGGTTGAGCACGTTGCCGTTGATGACCCGGGGCTGGCCGGTCACCATCGAGTGGATGATGCCGCTGCCGTACTCGACGCTGCGCGTGACGCCGCGCAGGCCTTCGATCAGCGTCGAGGCGTGCTCCAGCGTCGGCGGCATGACCGCGATCCGGGCCTCGCGCAGCTCCTGCAGCAGCGCGGCGCAGTCTTGCGAGCCGGGTTCGCGCAGTTCGCGTTCGATGTAGGGCCAGGCCTTCTCGTAGATCTGGCAGCGGCCCGGGTATTCATCCAGCGGAATATTGAACTTCTGCAGCAGATCGGCCCGGCCCTGCTTGATGAACCAGGGCGTGTATTCGGCAAAGTGTTCGCTCGATTCGGTCGGGAAATAGCCCAGCTGGTGCAGCATTTCGTAGCGGACCCGGTTCCATTCCGGCGCCTGGCCGTTGCGCTGAATGTCGCGCAGGCGTGGGTAGAGGTCCTGGCCCCGGTGCTCGAAGCGCAGGTAGAACGACATGTGATTGATGCCCGCGCAGTGGAAATCGATCTCCTCCACCGGCAGCTTCAGGTCGCGCGCCAGCTCCTCGGCCGTGCCCTGCACGCTGTGGCACAGGCCCACGGTCGGGATGCGTGTCGAGGCCCGGTTCAAGGCCCAGGTGATCATCGCCATGGGGTTGACGTAATTGAGGTGAATGGCGCCGTCAGCACACAGCTCTTCCATGTCGCGCAGCATCTCCAGCTGAACGGGAATGGTGCGCAGGCCGCGCATGATGCCGCCTATGCCCAAGGTGTCGCCGATGGTCTGCTCCAGACCGTACCGCTTGGGAATGTCGAAATCGATCACGGTGGCCGGCTTGTAGCCGCCGACCTGGATCGTGTTGATGACGAACTGGGCGCCGTCGAGTGCCGCGCGGCGGTCGGTGCTCGCGCTGATGGTGGGCTTGGCACCCAGGGCATCGGCCAGGCGGTGCGCGACCAGGCGCGACAGCTCCAGGCGGTGCGGGTCGATGTCGTGCAGCGCAATATGGGCCTGGGCCAGTTCGGGGTAGGACAGGATGTCGCCGAGCAGGTTGCGGGTGAACACGGTGCTGCCGGCACCGATCAGGGTGATCTTGGGGGCTGAGTTCGTCATGGGCGGTGCGGATAAAAAAATGGGCCGGCTCTGCTCGAGACCGGCCCGAAAATTTCATGGCCGCCAGAGGAGGCGTGGCGGCCGGGTCACAGGGAATGCTTACTTGTTGAGGGCGTTGACCTTGGCGCTGGCGGTCTTCAGCGCATCGGCGGCCTTGGACTTGCCGAAGAAGACCTGTTCATTGGCGTTCTTCACGATCTCCTCGATCTGGGAGCCGTTGTCGGCGATCGGTGCCAGGAAGGTCTGTTCCTTGGTCATGGTCATGAAGGCCGAAGAGTCCACACCCTTCTTCTTCTGGGCCTCGATCGCCTTTTCGGCTGCGCCCTTGACGGCCGGGAACACCACGCCGTAGCTGGCCACGGTGTTCTGGCAGTCGGCCGAGCCGAGGTACTTGACCCATTTCCAGGCTTCTTCCTTGACCTTGGAGCCGGCCCAGATCGAGTCGGCCAGGCCGTTGAACATGGTGGCGCGCTTGCCGGTCGGACCCTTGGGCAACGGCACCCAGGCGTGGTCGAACTTGGCGTTGCCCGCGAAGTAGCTGATCATCCAGGAGCCCTGCGGCACGATCGCGGCCTTCTTGCCGACGAACATGGCGTCCGAGCCCAGGCTCTTTGTGCTTTCGGTCGTCGCCGACACGCCCTTGGCCGGCAAGCCAGCCAGGTAGTCCAGCGTTTCAGCCAGCTTGGGGCTGTCGTAGTACAGCTTGCCGCTCCAGGGGGCATCCTGGAACTTGAAGCCGTTGGAGACCGCGAAGTGGCTCCACTCGGTCTGGCCCATCATGCCGCCGGGGCCGGGGGTCTGGTAGCCATAGACGGCCACGTTCTTCTTGTCGAACTGGGGGCTCAGGGCGTTGTTGCCCTTGGCATCGATCGTCAGCTTCTTCACCAGCTGCTCGAAGCTGCCGCCGTCCTTGGGGTTCCAGCTCATGTTCTGCAGCTCGGCCAGGGTCACGCCCTGCTTCCTGGCGTGCTCCATGTTGACGAGGAAAGCCACCGTGTCCCAGTCCTTGGGCAGGCCGTACTGCTTGGCATCACGGCCCCAGGTCTCGTACAGGCCGCTGGAGTAGATGTCGGTCTTGACCTTGTCGCGCGCGATCAGCGGGCTCAGGTCCACTAGCTGGGCGTTGCGCGCGAACTCGGGGTACTTGGCCAGGTGGTTGGTGAACACGTCGGGCGCGGTGCCCGAGATGAAGCCGGTCGAGATCGCGGTCCAGTAGTCGTCCCAGCCCGATTGCGTGATCTTGACGCTGATGCCGGGGTTGGCCTTCTGGAAGTCGGTCGCGCATTGCTGGTAGGCCGGCAGCTGGTTGGAGTCCCACAGCGCGTACTTCACTTCCACGGCGCAGGCCGCGGTGCTGGCCAGGGTCAGCGCCACGAGGGTCAGATTGTGCTTGCTCATCGATTGTCTCCTTGTTTGAGGTCAGGTTGGGGGATTGGGAAAAGGGATGAGGGGCCGGGAGTCCGGGACCGGTCACTTGCCGCCGCTGAACTGCACCGACTCGACGACACGCCGGCCGAACGCCAGCAGCAGCAAGATGGTCGGCAGCAGCGTGATGGCGGTGGCGGCCATCAGGCCGGTCCAGTCGGGCTGGCCCTGCGGTGTCTGCGACTTGAACGATTGCAGTGCCACCGGCAGCACCTGCTGCGCCGGGTCCTTGGCCACCAGGTAGGGCCAGAAGAACTCGTTCCACATGTTGATGCCGGTCAGGGTCGCGATCGTGGCCAGCGGCGTCAGCGAGAGCGGCAGCACGATGCGCCAGAAGATGTAGGCGCGCGAGGCGCCGTCCAGGATCGCGGCCTCCTCGAGGTCGTGCGGGATCGAGAGGAAGAACTGGCGCAGGAAGAAGACCGAGAAGCCCTGCATCAGGCAGAACGGCGCCACCATGCCGGCCATCGAGTTGAGCCAGCCCAGCTCCTTGATCAGGATGAAGTTGGGAATGAAGATCACCACGCCCGGCACCATCATCGAGGCCACGAACAGCGCGAACAGGGTCTGGCGGCCCGGAAAGCGCAGCCGGGCGAAGGCGTAGGCCGACATGGCGGCGCTGATGGTCTGCAGCGTCACGATGATGCCGGTGAACAGCAGCGAGTTGCCGAGCGCGCGCAGGAAGTCGATCTGCGCGCCCGAGCCGCCCAGGGCCAGCGCCTCATCGGTGCTCATCAGGCCCAGCACCTTCTTGACGTTGAGCAGCGTCGGCTCGGCCGGCCACAGCGTGGTCGACTCCGCATAGAGCGCATGCGGGTGCAGCAGGCCGGTCTTGATCACCATCCACAGCGGTGCCAGCGTCACCAGCAGCATGCCGATCAGCAAGGTCCAGGCCAGCAGCCGGCCCGCGCTCCAGCGCTGGCGGGCGGTCAGAGGGGTCGCGGGGGTGATTGAGTTGATGGGGTTCATGGCGGGGCTCCTTCAGGCCAGGTCGTTTTCGTTGGCGCGCATGATCCGCATCTGGATCACGGTGTAGCCCAGCATCACCAGGCACAGCACCATCGACATCGCCGAGGCATAGCCCATCTTGTAGAAGCTGAAGGCGTTCTGCACGATGTAGTGCACGATCACGCGCGTCGAGTCCAGCGGTCCGCCATTGGTGGTCACGGCGATGGTGTCGAAGATCTGGAACGAGCCGGTCACGCTGGTCACCAGCACGAACACCATCACCGGTCGCAGCAGCGGCAGGGTGACGCGGCGGAACATCTGCCATTCGCTGGCGCCCTCGAGCGCGGCGGCCTCGTACAGGTGGCGCGGGATGTTCTGCATGCCGGCCAGGAACAGCATGGCGACCAGGCCCATGTGGCGCCAGATGTTGACGCCGGCCACGGTCAGCATCGCCTGGTCCACGCCGCCGAAGAAGGGCATGCGCTCGAGGCCGAGGGCGGCGATGTGATGGTTGACCAGGCCGAGGATCGGGTCGAGCATCCAGAGCCAGACCATGGCCACCAGCACGTTGGACATCAGGTAGGGCAGCAGCACCACCGACTTGACGAACAGCGAGCGCGTCAGGCGGTCCATCGCCACGGCCAGGAACAGGCCGAGCGCGGTCTGCAGCGGGATGTTGAGCAGCACGTAGTAGCCCGACAGCTTCATGCCGTTCCAGAACTTGTCGTCCGCCCAGAGCCGGACATAGTTGTCCCAGCCGACGAACTGGGGCTCGCGCAGCAGGTTCCAGTCGGTGAAGCTGATCTCGACCGCCCGCAGCGTGGGCAGGGCGTAGAACAGCAGGAAACCGATCAGGGCCGGCAGGACCATGAGCCAGCCGGTCAGGGCTTCGGCGCCGCGCCCCGAAAGCCAATGGGACAAGACGCGGCTCGGGGCGGGCCGGGTCTGTGCGGGGGTGGATGAGGACAAGAAGAGACTCCTGAGTGCAAACGATTTCGTGCAAATAATATTTGCATATTTTTGCCAATCAAATAGGTGTAAACACCAATGAGACTGCTGATGAACGGCAATTGCCATCGGCTGGGGCCGGGGCTGCAGGTATGATCAACAGCCTGTTTGGCTTCGATATCCAGGTTCCCGCATGACTTCCAGCGCGCCTTCCTCGCCGTCCCGGCGTCCGACCATGACCGACGTGGCCAAGGCGGCACAGGTATCGCAATCCACCGTCTCGATGGTGCTCAACAACATGCCGGGGGCCCGGCTGTCGGAGGCCACGCGCGCCAAGGTGCTGAAGGTGGCGCAGGAGCTCGGCTACAGCCTGTCGCGCCGGGTCGAGGCGCCGGTGCTCCAGGGTCGGCCCAACCTGATCGCCTACCTGACCGACGAGCTGTCGACCAGCCCGCATCCGGTCGTCAGCGTCGATGGCGCCCGCGACGCGGCCTGGGAGCACGACTGCCTGCTGACCGTCATGGTCACCCGCAGCAACCCCGAGCAGACGGCGGCGGCGATCGAGTCCCTGCTGCGCCATCCGGCCTTGCTCGGCGTCATCTACTCGACCATCTTCACGCGCGACGTCGAGGTGCCGCCGGCCCTGCAGTCGCTGCCGCTGGTGCTGCTCAACTGCCATGCGCCGGGCAAGCGTTTTCCCAGCGTGCTGCCGGGCGAGGTCGGGGGCGGACAGGCCGCGACCGAGTACCTGATCGCCCAGGGCCATGAGCGGATCGGCTTCATCAACGGCGAGTCCTGGCAGGAAGCGGCCGAGGACCGCTTCAAGGGTTACCGGCGCGCGCTGGCGACGGCCGATCTGCCCTTCGATCCGGGGCTGGTGCGCAACGGCGACTGGATGTCGGGCAGCGGCTACGAGCACACCCTGTCGCTGATGAAGGAGCCGCGCCCGCCGACGGCGATCTTCTGCGCCAACGACCTGATGGCGCTCGGCGCGATGGAGGCGTTGCGCCAGCTCGGCCTGCGCGTGCCCGAGGAGGTCTCGGTCATGGGCTACGACGACCAGGAGATCTCCCGCCACACCCATCCGCCGCTGACCACCGTGGTGCTGCCGAACTACGAGATGGGGCGCGCGGCCGTCGAGCTGCTGCTGCGCCAGGTCGAGCGGCCGCAGGAGTCTGCGGCGCGGCGCCAGCTGGTCAAGATCGACTGCCCGCTGGTGATACGCGAGACCGTCTCGGGCCGCTGACTGGCGCTTGCCGGCATTTCCGGGCGTTGGCGGGCAGCTTTGTTCGCCAGACTAGGGTTTTCACCGATATTTGCAAATAATATTGGCAATATGATTGGGCATCTTCTCTTTTTGTCCCTTGATCATGGCCAGTGTCGAGCTTCTGTCGGTATCCAAGTCCTATGGCGACCACCCCGCGGTGATCCGCGATGTCAGCCTGTCGCTGGCTCAGGGTGAGTTCTGCGTGTTCGTCGGTCCCTCGGGTTGCGGCAAGTCGACCCTGCTGCGCATGCTCGCCGGCCTGGAGGAGATCGGCGCGGGCGAGCTGCGGATCGACGGCCGGCGCATGAACGAGACGCCGCCAGCGCGGCGCGGCGTGGCGATGGTGTTTCAGAACTACGCGCTGTTTCCGCACCTCAGCGTGGCCGAGAACATCGGTTTCGGCCTGTCGATCGCCGGCGTGCCGCGCCAGGTGCGCGAAGACAAGGTACGCCAGGCCGCGCGCGTGCTGCAGCTCGAGCACCTGCTCGAGCGCAAGCCCAAGCAGCTCTCGGGCGGCCAGCGCCAGCGCGTGGCGATCGGGCGCGCCATCGTGCGCGAGCCCGGGGTGTTCCTGTTCGACGAGCCGCTGTCCAACCTCGACGCCGCGCTGCGGGTCCAGACCCGGCTCGAGATCGCCAAGATCCACCGCGACTACGGCAGGGCCAGCACGGTCTACGTGACCCATGACCAGGTCGAGGCGATGACGCTGGCCGATCGCATCCTGCTGCTCAATGCCGGCCCTGCGGTGGCGACCGAGGGCAGCGTGGCCCAGTTCGGCTCGCCGATGGAGCTCTATCACCGCCCGCGCACCCAGTTCGTGGCCGGCTTCATCGGTTCGCCGCGCATGAACTTCCTGCCCGGCGTGCTGGAGTCGGCCGACGAGGCGCGCGCCCGGGTGCGTCTCGACGAGGGCGGCGCCTTGCTCGAGGCCTGCGTCGATGCGCGCGCGCTCCTGCCCGGCGAGCCCGTGACCCTCGGCGTGCGTCCCGAGCATCTGCTGCTCGGCAATGCCGGCCAGGGCCTGGAGCGCCAGCTGCGCTGGCAGGAGCGACTCGGCGACGCGACCTATCTCTACTTCCAGGGCGGGGGCGAGCAGGATCACTGGGTGCTGAGGGCCGATGGCCGCACCGATCTCGCGGTCGGCAGCCGGCTGAGCCTGACCTTGCCGCCACAGGCGCTGCACCTGTTCGACCGCCAGGGCTTGGCCATGCCGCGCACGGTCGAGCTCGCGCTGGCCTGAGCGCGGCCTTTGCCCCATATCCCCGGCATATCCCCGGCGCCACTCCGCATTCCCCGACGCTCTCGCTGAGCCTTCCTTGTCCACGCTCTCACAGCCCTTCACCGACTCTACCGACCATGAGCACCCATCCCCAGGACCCGCTGCAGACCGGCTTCGACTACCTCGCCTTGCACGGCCGCGACAGTTCGCTGCTGATCGAGGTCCGACCCACCGAGGCGCCGCTCTGGCGCTACTGGGGCCCGCGCCTGCCGGATGGCGCCCGGCCCGGCGTGCCGCTGCGCGACGGCCGGCCCCTGCCGAGCTTCATGCTCGATACCGACCAGCCGCTGACGGTCTGTCCGAGCTTTGGCGTCGGCTGGTTCGGCCAGAGCGCGCTGCTGGCGCATCGCCAGGGACGCGATTTCGCCCAGGCCTTCCAGCGCTGCGAGGTCGAATGGCGCCAGCCCGGCCAGGCCCTGGTGCTGCACCTGTTCGATGATGTCGCACGCCTGCGGCTGGACCTGTCGATCGAGCTGCAGCCCGAGACCGACATGCTGACCCTGTCCTCGGTGCTGACCAATCTCGGCGATGCCGTGCTCGATCTCCAGTGGTTGGCATCGGCCACGCTGCCGCTGCCTGGTCACAGTCACACCGTGCGCCACTATGCCGGCCAGCATGTGCATGAGTTCATCGAGCAGGACCAGACGCTCACGCGCAGTGTCTGGAAGCGTGAGAGCCGGCGCGGGCGCACCAGCCACGACTGCTTCCCGGGCGCGGTCGTGCTGACCCCGGGCGCCACCGACGATGCCGGTCTGGTCTACGGCGGGCACCTGGCCTGGTCGGGCAACCACCAGCAGTTCATCGAATGGCTGCATGACGGCCAGTACCAGTGGCAGATGGGCGAATGGCTGGCACCCGGCGAAGGCCGGCTCGAACCGGGCCAGTCCTGGCAGACTCCGGCCTGGGTCGCCAGCTGCTCGACCCGGGGCTGCAACGGCCTGGCCGCCAACTTCCACGCCGCGCTGCGCGCGCGCCTGGACTGGCCGGGCGGGCGCATGCGCCCGCGCCCGGTCCATCTGAACACCTGGGAGGGCTTCTATTTCGATGTCCATCCCGGCCCGGTCAAGGAGCTGGCGAGCGCCGCGGCCGCGGTCGGCGTCGAGCGCTTCGTGCTCGATGACGGCTGGTTCCACGGCCGTCACCACGACCGTGCCGCCCTCGGCGACTGGTGGCCCGACGCGAGCAAGTTCCCCCAGGGCCTCGGCGAGCTGGTGGCCCATGTCAACGGCCTGGGCATGGAGTTCGGCCTCTGGGTCGAGCCCGAGATGGTCAACCCCGACAGCGAGCTGTTCCGGGCCCATCCGGAGTGGGCGCTGCAACTGGCGGGCCGTCCCCTGATCACCGCGCGCAACCAGCTGGTGCTGGATATTTCTCGGCCCGAGGCCAGTGACTATCTGTTCGAGAAAATTTCGGCCCTGCTGGCGGCGCACCCGATGCGCGCCGACGGCGGCGACGTGCTCGACGCGCTCGACAAGGAATATTCCTTCGAGCTTCCCGAGAAGCTGGTGGAGGCCGAGTTCAACGGCATCTGGAATGCGCTGACGGGCGAGATGACCCGTTCGGGCAAGTCTTTCGCCGACGAGGGCACCACGGAAGAGGACGCCCGCAAGGAATACCGCGCCATCGCCGAGCGCCGCGTGCGCCTTGGCCTGGTGCTGGGCCGCATGGGCGAGAAGCAGGGCGTGGTCGTCTCTGAGCAGGAGCTGCAGAACGCGCTGATGAACCGCATGCGCCAGTTCCCCGGCCAGGAGAAGATGGTCATCGACTATT
>ERZ1034363.1594-NODE-1594-length-12501-cov-9.560769_pt1 | contig 12501 bp, 12 predicted proteins | sample MGYA00520616_ERZ1034363 | MGnify/ENA primary metagenome ERZ1034363 (study PRJEB33736, sample SAMEA104284506) | Azolla filiculoides | biome: Urban; feature: Water surface; material: Ditch water | place: Netherlands | collected 2015-10-28 | depth 0-0.1 m ...
TTTTCCAGCAGCACCACTTGGCCGGGGGCCACGGTCACGCCGTCCACCCAATTGGCGACCAGCGGCACATCACGGCCCAGCAGCTCGCCCAAGCGCTTGGCCACCGGGGCCAGCGAGTCTTCGGGTTTGAACTCGCCCTCGGTGGGACGGCCCAAGTGGCTGGTCACCATCACGGCAGCGCCAGCGTCCAACGCCATCTGGATGCAGGGCACGCTGGCACGCACGCGGGTGTCTTCGGTGATGCTGCCGTCATCGGCTTGCGGCACGTTCAGGTCGGCGCGGATGAAAACACGTTGGCCCGCAGCTTTGCCGCTGGCGCACAGATCAGAAAAACGGATGACGTTCATGGTGTGAAGAAAAGTGGATGGGTCAATTCACATCCATTTTAAAAGCCCGGCCTGACAGCGGCTGACGTTGCGCAGGTACGAACCCCGAACAACGCGCAAACGGGACTTACCAGCCCCACCCCAAATGCAAAGGCAAATAAACCGCCATGCCCGCGATGATGGTGAACAGCACATCACGTCGCCAAAAATAAACGGCAGCGCCCACCACCGCCGAAAACAAGCGGGCGTCTTGCCAGGTGCTGATCAAAACACCCTGCACGGTGATGATTTCAGGCACCACCACAGCCGACAAAGCGGCGATGGGCGCGTATTGCAGGCCACGCTGCGCCCAATGGGGCAACTGCCAGTTTTTGCTGGATATGAAAAAGAAGCTGCGCGTGAGCACCGTGACCAGCGCCAGTCCGACGATGACGGCCAAAGTCCACAGATCGGTGCCGCCCCAAGCCATGTTCATGCGGACACTCCCGGAGCAGGCCGCATTTTTTCGACCGTGAGGCACAAGATCACCGCCACGGCAATCGCCACCACGATGTTGAGCTTGAGCGGCAGGCTGTAGGCCACCACCGCCGCAGCGCCAGCGACTGCCGCCGACAGCATGCGCATGCGCGAACTGGCCAGCGAGCACTGGATGCCCAGCAGGCACAAAATGCCCGCAAAACCCAAGCCCCAGCTGGGCGGAATCAGGTTGGCCAGCGCGATGCCGACAAAGCTCGCCACGATCCACGACAACCAGTTCAAAAAGTCGTTGCCAGCCAAATAAGCCTCTTGTTCCAGCCGCCCCTCGGCGGTCTCGGCCGGGTGGGCGTACTTGCGCACAAACAGCACGTAGCTGATGTCGGCCGTCAAGTAGCCGTGCAGCATGCGCTGCCAGCGCGGCAGGTGGATCAAGAACTGACGCAAGTGCAGACTGAACACCACAAAGCGAAGGTTCACGCAAAAGCCGGTGGCCAGAATCACCCAGGCAGGCGCGCCCGCCACGATGAGTGGGATGGACGCCAGCTGCGAGCTGCCCGCGAATACCAGCAGCGTCATGGCGCTGGCCTCAAACACGCTCATGCCCGACTTGACCATGGCCACGCCGGTCATCAGGCCCCAGGCGGCAATGCCCGGCGACTGCGGCGACACCTCGCGCATGCCCACCACAAAAGCGGGGTGACGGTACAGGCGCGAGAGGAAAAACATCAGGCCACCACCAAGCGCTGGCCTGCTTGCAAAGGGCAGCCACGCAAAAAGTCAGCTGCACTCAACCGTTTGCCACCGGGGCGCTGCAGTTGCGTGAGGCACAGCTGCCCCTGCCCGCAAGCCACGCGCACGCCTTGCGCATCGGCCTGCACCACCGTGCCGGGCTCGGCCGCCACCTGCAAAGGCTCGGCCACGGCTTGCCAGAGCTTGAGGGTTTCGATGCCGCCCGCCACCGTCAAGGGCACGGTCATGCCGGGGAATGGGTCAAAAGCGCGAATGCGGCGTGCCAGCACTTCGGCGGACAAAGACCAGTCGAGCGCGGCTTCGGCTTTTTCAATCTTGTGGGCGTAGTTCACACCCTCGGCTGCTTGCGGCTGGGGCGGCAAAGCATCGAGCGAGACCAGTGCCTGCACCATCGCCTCGCCCCCCAATGCCGCCAAACGGTCGTGCAACACGGCGGTGGTGTCGGTCGGCAAAATGGCCTCGGTGCGCACCAGCAGCATGTCGCCCGTGTCCAGGCCCGCGTCCATTTGCATGATGGTGATGCCGGTTTGGGTGTCACCTGCCTCGATGGCGCGGTGAATGGGCGCTGCACCGCGCCAACGTGGCAAAAGGGACGCGTGGATGTTCAGGCAGCCTTTGGGGGGCAAGTCCAACACCCACTGCGGCAGGATCAAGCCATAAGCGGCCACGATCATGGCGTCTGCCTTCGCAGCCAACAGGGTGTCGCGGGCAGCGGCGGCGTCTTCAGGGTATTTGCCGTCCAGGCGCAGGCTGCGCGGCTGGGCCACGGGCACCTTGTGGTCAAGGGCCCATTGCTTGACGGGAGAGGGCAGCAGCTTCATGCCACGGCCAGCGGGGCGGTCAGGCTGGGTCAGCACCAACACAATCTCGTGCCCGGCCGCGTGCAAGGCAGCCATGGCCACTTGGGCGAATTCGGGCGTACCCGCAAATATCAAACGCATGCCGTGCTCAGCGCTCGGCTTTTTGGGCTTTGACCAGCTTGGTCTTGATGCGGCCTTGCTTGAGCGGGGACAGGTATTCCACAAACACCTTGCCCTTCAAGTGGTCCAGCTCGTGCTGGATACAGATGGCCAGCATGCCTTCGGCCTCGATGTTTTGAGCCTTGCCATGGCGGTCAAGCGCGGTGACCTTGACGGCCGTCGCGCGCTCCACACCATCGTAAATGCCGGGCACCGACAAGCAGCCCTCTTCGCCTTTGACACGCTCGTCGCCCATCCAGGTGATTTCGGGGTTGATCAGCACCAAGGGCTGGTTGCGTTCTTCGGAGGTATCGATCACCACCAGCCGCTCGTGCACGTCGATCTGCGTCGCCGCCAGGCCAATGCCACTGGCGTCGTACATGGTTTCCAGCATGTCGTCGATCAAGACGCGAATGCGGTCATCTACCGCCTGCACGGGCTTGGCCACCTTGTGCAGGCGTTGGTCGGGATAGCAAAGAATAGGGAGCAGGGCCATGGGGGATCAAAACGGAAAAGAAATCAGGGCTGTATTGTCCCCAATTTCCAAAGCACCTGCCCAAGCTGGCCATCTGTGTGGCCGCGTGCGACTTCAGCGGGCTGGCGAACAAGCCGAAAAGATGTCCAGCTCCGGTTTGGCCAGACCCGTGCTGACCTGGGTCAAGCCCAGCACCGAATGGAACAAGTTGTCGTGCGACAAAGCCTTGCCACTTTGGGCCTGCAAACAGGCCATGCTCCAACCCCGCTGACGCTGCATGGGCTTGGACAGCCACACCACCATCGGCACATGGATTTGCTCTTTCGGGGCCATGCTGTAAGGCATGCCATGCAGATACAGGCCTTTTTCGCCCAAAGACTCGCCGTGGTCGGACACGTACATCAGCGCGGTAGGACGTGACTGCGCTTGCAACCAATGCACCGTCTTGGCGATGAAATGGTCGGCATAGAGGATCGAGTTGTCATAGGCATTCACGATCTGCTCGGGCGGGCAGTTTTGCAAGGCGTGGCTGCTGCATTCGGGCAAAAACTGCTTGAGCGCTTTGGGTGAGCGCTTGTAGTAAGCCGGGCCATGGCTGCCCATCTGGTGCATCACCACCACGGTGCCTTTGGCTCGTTTGGCCGGGTCCAGCGCGGCCAATTGCTTGGGCAGCTCGTGCAGCATCACCTCGTCGAGGCACTCGCCATCCTTGCAAAACTCGGGCACGTTCAAGGCCGTGGTCGAGACGTTGGGCACGCGCTCGCACACCCCTTTGCAACCGGACTGGTTGTCCAGCCAAAGCACCGCCAAACCGGCACGCTGCAGCACATCCAGCACGCTTTCAAAACGCTGGCTGTTGCCCTCATAGGCGGCTTTCCCCAAATGCGAAAACATGCAGGGCACCGAGGCCTGCGTGCTGGTGCCACAAGACTTCACGTCCGAGAAGTAGGTCAGGTCACCCTGCGCCTGCAACTTGCGCAACTGTGGCGTGGTGTCACGGGCATACCCGCTCAAACCAAAATTAGCGGCCCTGGCCGTCTCGCCCAACACAAACACCACCAAGGGCGCTTGGTCTGCCGTTGACACGGGGGCCACCACTTTCGCGTCATCGCCAATCGCCAGCAATGGCTGGCTGGCCTGAGCCGCTTGCCCCACAAACAGCCGGGTGACTGCGTACACACTGTTGAACGGGTTGACCATGTAACGCAAATGCTTGTGGTTGCGGGTCAGCGAGGCGATGTCCTGAAACGACATCCAAAAGAGCCCCAAGGCCACCAGCAAGGCCAGCAAAGACACCCCCAGTTGCCGCAAGATCAGCGGCTTGGCGTTCACCGTCCGAACGGACTGACGCCACAACCAGACCCCGGGAAGAATCACGCCCACCACCAAGGCCGCCAGCATGGTCCACGACAACAAGTCACGCACCTCGCGCACATCGGTTTGCACCACGTTGGCCAACATGCTGGGGTCGATGACCACCCCATAAGTGAGCATGAAATAACTGCTGGACGTCACCGTCAGCAACAACACCACGGCCGCCGGCTTGAGCCAGCGCGGCCAAACCCAAAGGCACAAAAACCAGCCCAGCAAGCCCAGCAAAATCAGCCACAGGCTGGCCGTGGTGGTCACCGCACGCATCCCTTGCGTTTCAGGCAGTTTCCAAAGGGCCATCCAGAACGGGAAATTGCCCACGGTGCCCAGCCAGACGGTCAAGACCGCCAGCAAGGCCGTGGGGTGCCAAGCAGAACGCGCAGAAAGAAGCTTGATGGGAGCCGTCACAGGGTAGATCCAAGGTACAAATGGGCTCGATTCTAGACACGGCCTATGAAGCTGCGCTGAAACGCCTGGCAAAGGCGTGGCAAAACCCGGCTGTCTTGCCACGTGCCGTGCAAACCCCATTACATTCTGGGCTCCAGCTTTCACGCACTTCAAGACACATGACCCCAGCACCCGCTTACGCCACCCCGGGCGACCTCAGTCCTTCCAGGCGCCTGGGGCAGTTCACCTGGGTCGCGCTGTTGTGCTTGCTGGCATGGGATTTTTCCGGCCTTGACAGGACGGTGATGCACTGGATTGCCGACGGTGGCGGCTTCAACCTGCGCAACAACTGGTGGCTGGAAGAAATTTTGCACACCCGCGCCAAACAACTGGCCATCGTGATTTATCTCGGCCTGTTAACCATGGTTTGGTGGCCGCAGGGGGCGTTTCGCCAATTGACCCGCTTGCAACGCACCGAAATCATGGTGGGCATCACGCTGGGGCTCATCACCATCAGCACCCTCAAGCGGTTCAGCCTGACCAGTTGCCCCTGGGATCTGCAGGATTTTGGCGGTGCGGCGATCTATGTCTCGCACTGGCACTGGGGGGTGCTGGACGGGGGTGCTGGACATTGCTTCCCAGGTGGGCATGCTTCATCGGCGCTGGCATTTGTCGGGCTGGCCTTGCCATGGCTCGGTTCAGGGTTGACGGCGCAACGCATTATTGGGCGACGCATCCTGATCGGCGTGCTGCTGCTGGGCCTGGTTTTGGGGCTCACCCAAACCTTGCGGGGTGCGCACTACCCCAGCCACACCTTCTGGACAGGCTTCATCTGCTGGACGGTGGCTTTGGCCAACCATCTCTTGTTTGGCTGGCTGGCCCACCACCGGCAAAGCCGCCAAGCGTAAGCAAGCACCATCACCCCCGACCCTAGGCAGCACACCGGGTTTGGCCCACAATGCTTGGACAGACAGCCACCAAGGCTGCGCAGGGAGACATGATGGTGAACACCCCCGAAGAGTTGGGCTCTTGGTTGCGCCTAGCGCTCACGCCTGGCGTCGGACCAGACGCCGCCAGGCGCTTGCTGGCGGCATTTGGCGAACCCGATGCCATCTTTCAGCAACCCGAAGCCGCCTTGCGCCAGGTTGTCTCATTGCTACAAGCCAAGGCGCTGCGCGAAACGCCTCTGGGTTGGCCCGAACTGACCGACGAAACCTGGAACTGGTTGCACGCCACCACCGACACCGGCGTGGACCGGGCCGTGGTCACGCTGGGCGATACCGACTATCCCGGCGCACTGCTGCAAATCCCCGATCCACCGCTGATGCTCTACGCCATGGGCCAGACCCACACCCTGCCGAACCTGCAAGCCGCGCAAACAGTGGCCATGGTGGGCAGCCGCAACCCGACGCCGCAAGGTCTTGTCAATGCCCGCGAATTTGCCCGCAGCCTGGCCAGCAGCGGGCTGACGGTCATCTCGGGTCTGGCACTGGGCATCGACGGTGCAGCACACGAAGGCGCTCTGTTGGGGGCACCGGGCGGGGGCGCACCGGACAGTCCTTTGCCCACCATTGCCGTGGTCGGCACCGGGCTGGACCGTGTCTATCCGCGCCAGCACCGCGATCTGGCGCACCAGATTGCCCAAAAGGGGCTGATCCTCAGCGAATACCCGCTGGGCACGCCACCGCTGGCCCCCAATTTCCCGCGCCGCAACCGGCTGATTTCGGGCTTGTCCCAAGCCACGCTGGTGGTGGAGGCGGCTTTGCAATCGGGCTCGCTCATCACCGCCAAACAAGCGCTGGAGCAAGGCCGCGATGTCATGGCCATCCCCGGCTCGATCCATTCGGCCCAATCCAAGGGCTGTCATCTGCTGATCAAACAAGGGGCCAAGCTGGTGGAGTCAGCGCAAGACGTGCTGGAAGAGTTGCGCCTGCCCGACCCGCTCAGGCAAGTGCCATTGGCGCTAGAAAGTGTTGAGGACAAGGAATCGCTGGCCACGCATGGCGATGAGTCCGAAGATGCGCTGCTCAGTGCTTTGGGCCACGACCCGGTGAGTCTCGATGCCCTGCAAGCACGTTGCGGCTGGAGCACCGCGCAACTGCAAGCGCAATTGCTTGAGCTGGAGCTGATGGGCCAGGTGGGGCGTTTGCCAGGAGGCTTGTTTCAACGGGTAGGGGCGGGATAGGCTGACTGGCTTTGTCACCCCCCGCTTATTGGCTTTGTCACTCCTGACTGATTGACCTTGTCACCCCTGACTTATTGACCTTGTCACCCCCGACCTGATCGGGGGTCCATGCCTTCGGTGCAGATGGATACCCGGTCAAGCCGGGTATGACATGCATTGATGCCGGGTATGACAGCATTTCCGCCTGGCATGACGGCATTTCTGCCGGGCATGACGTCAATCAAGCCCGGCTTGGCAAGGTCAGACCACTGCGCCCGAGTTTTCGTCGCCTGGGTCGTTGTCTTTCTTGAGCGGCTTGATCAGGTCTTCGCGCTGGATGCCCAACCACATGGCGATCGCGGCGGCCACGAAAACCGACGAGTAAATGCCGAACAAAATGCCGATGGTCAGCGCCATGGCGAAGTAGTGCAAGGTCTCACCGCCGAACAGCAGCATGGACAACACCATGATCTGGGTTGAACCGTGGGTGATGATGGTGCGGCTGATGGTGGAGGTGATGGCGTTGTCGATGATCTCGACCGTGTTCATCTTGCGGTAACGGCGAAAGTTCTCGCGAATTCGGTCAAAAATCACCACCGATTCGTTGACCGAATAACCCAGCACCGCCAGCACCGCCGCCAACACCGCCAATGAGAATTCCCACTGGAAGAAGGCAAAAAAGCCCAAGATGATGATCACGTCGTGCAAGTTGGCAATGATGGCCGAGACGGCAAACTTCCACTCGAAGCGGATCGCCAGATAAATCACAATGCCGATCACCACAAAGGCCAAGGCCTTCAAACCGTCCTGTGCCAGCTCGTCACCCACCTGCGGACCCACAAACTCGGTGCGGCGCAAAGTCACCTCGGCGTTGTCGGCCTTGAGGGCGGTCAACACCTTCTCGCTTTGCTGAGCCGAGCTCACGCCCTTTTGCGCGGGCAGGCGGATCATCACGTCGCGGGCTGTACCGAAGTTCTGCACCTGCACTTCGCTGAAACCCAGCGTGCTCACCGTGCCACGCACCTTGTTCAGGTCCGCAGGCTGGCTGTAGCTGACTTCCATCAGCGTGCCGCCCGTGAACTCGACCGACAAATGCAGGCCTTTGGTGAACAAGAAGAACACCGCCATGGCAAACGTGATGAAGGAGATCGCGTTGAAGACCAACGCGTGCTTCATGAACGGAATGTCTTTTCTGATTTTGAATAATTCCATGATCCGTTCCCCTTAGTCGGCTTTCACCGCAGAGCCGCCTTCAGGCCGCCACACCGTGCCGATCGACACCGATTTGAGTTTCTTTTTACCGCCGTACCAGAGGTTGACCAAGCCGCGTGAGAAGAACACCGCCGAGAACATGCTCGTCAAGATGCCGATGCAGTGCACCACGGCAAAGCCACGCACCGGGCCGGAACCAAAGGCCAGCAAGGCCACGCCAGCGATCAAGGTGGTGATGTTGGAGTCAAAAATCGTGGCCCAGGCGCGGTCATAACCCGCGTGAATGGCCGCTTGGGGGCTGACCCCGTTGCGCAACTCTTCGCGCACGCGCTCGTTGATCAGCACGTTCGAGTCAATCGCCATACCCAGCGCCAGCGCCATCGCAGCCATGCCAGGCAGCGTCAAAGTCGCTTGCAGCATCGACAAAATGGCCACCAGGAACAGCAAGTTCACGCCCAGCGCAATGCCTGAGAACAAACCGAACATGGCGTAATAAACCACCATGAAGGCCACGATGACCAAGAAACCCCAGGTCACGCTGTTGAAGCCTTTGGCAATGTTTTCTGCACCCAGGCTCGGGCCGATGGTGCGCTCTTCGATGATCTCCATCGGCGCAGCCAATGAACCTGCGCGCAGCAGCAGCGCGGTGTCGTTGGCTTCGGCCGTGGTCATGCGGCCCGAAATCTGCACGCGACCGCCGCCGATCTCGGCGCGGATCACAGGGGCCGTGACCACTTCACCCTTGCCCTTTTCGAACAAGATGATGGCCATGCGCTTGCCCACGTTGTCGCGGGTCACATCCTTGAAGATGCGGGCGCCCTTGGCGTCCAGCGTCAGGTTGACCACGGGTTCCTGCGTCTGGCCGTCAAAACCCGGCTGGGCGTCGGTCAGGTTGTCGCCGGTCAGCACCACTTGTTTCTTGACGATCAGGGGGCGGCCATCGCGCTCCAGATAGCGTTCAGCGCCAAACGGCACGATGCCGCCAGCCTGCTCAGCGCCACGCGCTTCGGTGCTCTCGTCCACCATGCGCACCTCAAGGGTGGCGGTGCGGCCCAAAATGTCTTTGGCCTTGGCCGTGTCCTGCACGCCGGGCAACTGAACCACGATACGGTCCAGACCCTGCTGCTGGATCACCGGCTCGGCCACGCCCAGCTCGTTGATCCGGTTGTGCAGCGTGGTGATGTTTTGCTTCAAAGCCTGCTCTTGCACTTTGCGGGCGGCTTCCGGCTTGATGCTGGCGGTCAGGCGGAACTCGGTGCCCTCGGCCACTTCCTGGGTTTGCAGGTCCGCGAACTGGGCTGACAGCACGCGTTTGGCGGCTTCGAGCTGTTGCGCATCGCGCAGGCGGATTTCAATGGCCTGACCATTGCGGCTGATGCCGCCGTGGCGCACGTCTTTTTCGCGCAGCAAGCTGCGCAAGTCACCCGTGATGGACTCCACCTTTTGCGTCAAGGCCGCTTGCATGTCGACTTGCAACATGAAGTGCACGCCACCCCGCAAGTCCAAACCCAAATACATGGGAGACGCATGCAAGGATGTCAGCCAAGCGGGCGAACGCGACACCAGGTTCAAGGCCACCACATACTGGGGGTCTGCGCCTTCGGGCGTCAGCGCCTTTTGAATGGCGTCTTTGGCCTTCAGTTGCTCGTCGGTGTTCTCGAAACGGGCCCGGATCGAGCCCCCTTCCAAAGTGACCGTCTGGGCATTGACCGCAGCCGCCTTGAGCGCATCCTCGACCTTTTGCAGGGTCTGGGTGTCCACCTTGATGGTCGCCTTGCCCGAAGACACCTGCACCGCAGGGGCTTCACCAAAAAAGTTGGGCAAGGTGTAGACCACGCCCAGCAACATGGCGATCACGATGATCGCGTACTTCCAGACCGGGTAACGGTTCATAGTGACTCGCGTGCAGGGTAAAAAACAGGGAGATTACTTGAGGCTGCCTTTGGGCAAGACCTGAACCACCGCGCTGCGCTGCATTTGCACTTCGACGCCAGCGGTCAATTCCACACCGATGTAGGCGTCACCGATTTTGCTGACTTTGCCCAGCAAACCACCAGCGGTCACGATTTCGTCGCCTTTGGCCAAAGCATCGATCATGCTGCGGTGCTCTTTTTGCTTTTTCATCTGGGGGCGGATCATGACGAAATACAAGACCGCAAACATCAGCAACAAAGGCAGCATGCTCATCAAGGTGGACTGCATGTCGCCACCAGCGGCAGCGGCTGGAGCGGTCTGGGCAAAAGCGGAAGAAATGAACATGGAAGCTCCACAAAAAAGCAAATTCGGGTTTGATCGGGCGGCGCGTGTGCGCCCCGCGGACGAAGCCGCCATTGTATGCGGCGCTATGATGCCGCCTAAAAGCCTTTTGACCCGACGGAATGCCCTCGCAAACCGCGCCCCACTGAAAGAGACTCCCCCTTGAATTCGCGTTTGTGGGCCATGCTGGCCTTAATGGGCAGCTTGGTGTCTTTGTCGGTTGGCACCTCGTTTGCCAAACGCCTGTTCCCCGCCTTGGGGGCCGAAGGGACCACGGCTTATCGCCTCGTCTTTGCCATGCTGATGTTGATGGCGGTGTTCCGCCCCTGGCGTCGCCAATGGGTCTGGGCCGATGCCTTGCCGTTGGGTCTGTATGGCGTCACGCTGGGCGTCATGAATCTGCTGTTTTACAGCGCCATCAAGACCATCCCGTTTGGGGTGGCCATCGCCATCGAATTCACAGGCCCTTTGGCGGTGGCCGTCTGGACCTCCAAAAAGGCCAGCGACTGGCTGTGGGTGGCGCTGGCCATTCTGGGCCTGGGCTTGCTGTTGCCGCTGCCCGGGGCAGATGCCGCACTCGATCCGCTGGGCATGGCCTTGGCACTGGCCGCTGGCATTTGCTGGGCGCTTTACATCGTCTTTGGCCAACGCGTGGCCATGCGCTACGGCGGCATGGCCACGCCACTGGGCATGCTGGCTGCGGCCTTGGTGGTCGCACCGATTGGCGTGTTCCATGCGGGCAGCGCCCTGCTCGATCCGCAATGGCTGCTGGCCGGGTTGGCCGTGGCGCTGCTGTCGAGCGCCATTCCTTATGCGCTGGAAATGTTTGCGCTCAACCACTTGCCCAAAAACACCTTCAGTATCTTGCTCAGCCTGGAACCTGCGGTGGGTGCGCTGGCGGGTTGGCTGGTCTTGTCCGAACGCTTGACGCTGTTCCAAGGCCTGGCGATCGCGATGGTGATGGCCGCGTCCATGGGCGCGGCTTGGTCTGCAGGACGCTCGGCCTCCAACCCCAATTAGCAGGCATTCGCGAACAGGGGTTCGCGCCCACAAAGAGGGTGGCTCTTACTTCGGTTTGGCCAAGCGATGAGCGCCAATACTTGATAGCCCCGTCACCGCCCCACAAAAACCGGCTTGCGCCGTTCGGCAAATGCAGCGCGCCCTTCGGCAAAGTCGGCGCTGCGGCTGGTCATGTGCTCGCGCTCACGCAAACGGGCCACATCGGCCTGCCCGGTTTCGATCTCGCGCAACGACTTTTTGGTTTCCTGCACCGCCAACGGGGCCAAGGCCAGAATGTCCTGAACCAGCGCTTGCAAGGTGGCATCCCATTGCGCTGGCGTCACCAAGGCTTCGAACAAGCCCATCGCATTGAGCTGCTCCGCCGAAAAAGGCCGGGCCGTCAAAAACGCCCGCTTCGCACCCGCCAACCCAAAACGGCTCACATAACGCTGCAAACCGCTGGGGTAATAGTGCAGACCCAGCGCCGTGGCGGGCATGCGCCACTCGATGCCCTGCAACCCGATACGCAAATCACAGGCCAGCACCACATCGGTCGCACCGCCATACACACTGCCGTTCAGGGCGCAAATGGTCACGGGGCGCAGCGCGGCCAGCGCGTCCGGGATTTCTTCAAAAAACGACGAACCATGGCCGGGTTCGTCAAACCCGCCAATGTCGTAACCCGCACAAAACACCGGCTTGGGCTGCCCGCTGGTGCTGGCCGTCAGCACCAGCACCTGCACTTGGGAGGTTTGGTTCACGGTCTCAAAATGCGCCAGTAAGGCCTTGAGATCGCCGTTTTCCAGGCGGTTGCGCTGGGCCGGACGGTTCAAGGTGATGGTGGCCACGCCGCCTTCGATGTGCAAAACAGGGGCTGAGGCTTGGGCCAAGGCAGGTGACATGTGTGCAATCCAAAACAAAAAGGGTGCCCGAAGACACCCTGATTGTAGAAAGCAAGCGACCAGCGCCTGCTTATTGAGCTGAAGCTCAGGCCTTGGCTTTGGCCTTGGACATGGCGGCTTTCACCGAAGCTTCGGCTTGGGCCGTTGCGGCCTTGATGTTGGACTCGGCTGTGTCAGCAGCTTGCTTGGCCACTTTTTTCAGGGTTTCAGCAGCGTTTTGGCT
>ERZ1034363.1596-NODE-1596-length-12498-cov-3.977699_pt1 | contig 12498 bp, 21 predicted proteins | sample MGYA00520616_ERZ1034363 | MGnify/ENA primary metagenome ERZ1034363 (study PRJEB33736, sample SAMEA104284506) | Azolla filiculoides | biome: Urban; feature: Water surface; material: Ditch water | place: Netherlands | collected 2015-10-28 | depth 0-0.1 m ...
AATCATAAAAATCGTCTGTTTACATCAATAGCTTGCATTACTGACTCTGGAATAAGCGTTGTATTGACTTGTTTTTCGCTTTCGTAATACCAAACTTTAATCATTTGCAAACAAGCCTGTAAAAGCTCGTCTGGAACGTCTGTCGGGTCTTCATAACCTACGTTCAAAGTTACCTCTGTTTCGTTTGGATAAACATCGCTTAATGAATAATGAATCACAACCGGATCGGCTGGACTTACTATATCGTTAATCGGATAATCACAAACTGTAACTGGATGCCCTCTATAAACGACCTCTCTCGCATAAAATATATGATTTGTTCTCTTCTCAACAAAACGACAAGCTCCATTAATCATTGACGTGATTTCGCTGTCATCGTCATCCATATCGGTGTCAATTCTTAAATAGTTCTTAACCCTTGCAAGTGTTAATACATCTAAATATGCCATTTATTTTTTAGCTTTAACTGTTTTTACTTTTTCAACTATTTCGTTTCTTAAAAATCTTTCAGCATCCTCTTTTGATAAACTTACAACATCTCCAACATTATATTGTTTTTGTTCGCTCATACTAAAGAAAGCTTTTATTACATTATAGTTTTCCATAACTTTTATTTTTTAATATTATACAAATTTAATAAAAAAGCCTATACAAAAATTGCATAGGCTTTTAATTTTTAGAAAGTTACAACTTATGCAGCAGTAAAATCTCCGTAAATGATTGCAGCTGGTTGCTCAACAGCCAAAGCAGTTTGAGACTCAATACGAGCTGTAATGTTGTTTTTCACGAAGTTAGTACCTTCTTGCTCAGAGAACTCTAAAGATAAACCTTGAGTGTTTACTTTGTTAATTCTTGACCAGTCTCCAACATAATATTTGTTAGCAGCTAACCAAGTTGCTTTGTAAACAGCGATTCCGTTGATTCTCAATACTCCATTTTCGTAAACAGCGATTCCTGGCAATCCGTATCCTGAAGATGAAGATTTTGCAGTTTTCATAATATCGTAGAAGTCAGAAGGACGAACAACGATTCCGTTTACAGCATAGTTAGAGTTTTCTAATGTAGCAACCTCGTTGATCAACATTTCGATTTTGTTCTTGTCAGTGATAACTTGAGTTGAAGCAGTTGCAGCAGCAGCTAAAACTGTATTGAACGCACTGTTTTCAGCGAAGAAATAATCTCTTCTCAAAGCTTGAGGAATGAATGAAGTCAAGAAAGGCAAGTTGTTAGCCATTTTCTTGCTGTAACGAGTGAAACCAGCAATAAAGTCTGTGTTTACATCTACCATTGTAAAATCGTAGTCTCTTTGTGCTTTAGAAGAACCTTCTGTTTGAGTAGCGATTGAACCTTCTCCAGCTCCCTCTCTTGGGAATGTATAAGTACCTCCAGAAATGTTAACAGAACCAACTAAGTCAGCAACGTTTACTAATTGACCTGGGATCATTACAGTATTGAAGTTGTAATCTTTTGGTTGAGCACCTGTTAGGTTACCAGACAAAGTCATATCTCCAACAGCTTTCACTTGTACAGATTTTCCGCTTCTTACTTCTTTGATTTCGTTAAAGTTTTCGTTTAACGCTTTCTCCATTACGTCGAAATATCCTTCAGACTTAACGTCAGCTTTTTTCTCTTGTAATTTAACGTCTAACAAGTCAGCGTGATCTTGAATTGATTTCAATTCAGCTTTCAAAGCTTCAACTGATTCGTTGTTTTTTGATTCCATTTTTGCCTCTAATGCTTCGATTAAAGACTTAACCTCAACTGATTGCTCAGCAGTTTTTGTTTCAACTTGTGCTTTGATTCCTTCCAAAGCAGCTTTAATTTCTAATGCTTCCATTTGTTTTGTTTTTTTAAAGTGTAAAATTTTTAAGTGTATTCAATATAATCGGCTCCTCGTTCAAAGTGACAATTTCTGCCGGCTCATCCGAAAGTGATTTTAATAATTCCTCGATATTTCTTAATCTTTGATCGCTATAATCTAAGTTATAAGCTTTCTCAATTAATTCCATAATACCGTAATGGCTTTTGATGCTTTTAAGTCCTTGTACTGTACTTAATTCGTTTGCTCCCCAACTTGACAAAAATGAATATTCCATTAATTTGTACTCGTTGATTACAGACTTGTTTTTAGCGTCTCTTTGCAAAACTTGGTATCCAATACTCAATTCTGCATTTAAACCGCTCTCGTGCATCAATTTTACGTCTGTGAACATATCTTTACCTAATGGCTTGTTCATGTTGAACTGAGACGTAGTTAATAGTCCGTAAGGATCGTTTGCGTTTATTTCCAAAGGCACTCCGATCATCATTGTAGGATTGTGATCCTTTAAAACTCTAATTCTTTTAAAGTTTTCCGTTACTGTCTTATTAAAAGAACCTGGAGCTGAAATGTCTCCGTCTGAATCTTTAAAGTTATAAGCGTTTGCGTAAGCAACAACTATTCCTTTATTCTCGTCTAAGTCTTTTAAGTCGTAAGATAATTGTTTAAAATCCATATCTTTTATTTTTTAAATATAATATTCCCGTCTTTGTCTCTCTTTGCTTTGAAACCAATTGTGCATCTACAATTTATAACTTGCGAGGCTTGTCCTTTTGGATCGCCTGGATACATCATTTGCGTTCCGTCTGCCATTATAAAAGGATCGTTGAAATCAACAATTTGTCCGTTTTCTAATCTATGGTCTCTCCTTGTTCTGTCGTCTTTTACACTTATCCACTCTTTTGTTGTTTCAAAGTTTGCCTGAGATGCTGCTCTCATTGCAGCAAATCCAGAAGCAAAAGTCGTTTCTGTTCTAGCTATTCTTAAAGCTTGCCATTTATAGAACTGTTGTGACCTGTTCACTATTTCAAATATTGCGTCTTGTAATTGAATTAAAGTCGCATTGCCTTCTAATTTTAATTGGATTGCTTTTATAATATCCTCAATAAGCGTTCCTCTTATACTTACTATTTTACTTCCGCCCTCTCCGGCTAAAAATAAAAGTATGTCTTGTAAAAAAGAGTCTGAAAATAAAACGTTCTTTGTTGTCTTTTCGATTTCTTTTTTTATTCTTTTGCTATAATCAAAACCGACCTCTTTGTAAATATCGACCAACATAGCCTTTATTTTTTCGTCCGTAATGTTTGAATACATCAAAATTTGATAATTCGCCAAAGATATGTTATTTAGTGGAATTTCCCCTAAAATCTTTTTAATATGCCTTTGCACTATTCTGTACGATTTTCTTTCGTACATATATTGTATGCGTTCCCAATTCATTACAAGTTAGCTTGATCAAAAGCCGTCATTGATACATCGGTAATTCTTTGCTTATTACTATCAATCCAAACTGTATCCATTCCGTCCTCCATTATTGAATCATATTTTAAAGCGTATCTTATCTCATTTGGTGTTAATGGTGCTTTTACTAGCCAATCCATTTTTTGTCCCATATCCTCCTGCATCTCTGGCAAGTCATCAACATCCCACTCAATTACAGCGTTCTCATATCCTTTAAACTTTTTAATAAAGTTTTTATTTAAAGAGTCTTGTAATAAAACAAGGTCTGGCAAAATGTTGTCTGTAATAGCTTGTTTGCGTGCCTGAGCTGTATCTGTATTCCCTAAGCTTGCTTTTCCGTCATTATTCAATAACTCATCAGGCCAGTTTAAAACGTTGCAAATTGCTTTTTGATCGTATTTTAAATAATCAAAAGGTTTTAATTCATCCGTTGTCAAAGATATTCTTGTAAAAGCTAATTCACCACTTGCTCCAGCAATTCGGCTTAATCTCTCTGGACTTGCATCCATTTCAACCAATCTCTCTTTTAAGCTTGTCGCTTGGTCCTGATTCAAAGGTGTTCCTTTACCGTGAATAAATCCAAAAGCTCCTCCATTTTGCAAAGTTTTAACGTTTAAGTCAATTGCACTATTTTGAGAGTTTATGTTTCTTAAAGCGGCTCTTAAAGGACTCATTCCGTATAAGTGAGATCCTTGTAAGTCAAAATTTGGATTTGAGTATTTGATGTGGATTACATCTTTTGCCTCAAATTTTATCATTGTATTTCCTTCAATCAAAACATAATGATCAATAGGACTTTCAGTTCCTAACATATTTGCGTTTTTCTTTAATACAATTTGTATTAAATGAGCTGGCAAAACATATAATTGAACTGGCACTCCTGCGTTGGCTCCTTCTTCTGGACTTAGCAAATAAAAATAACAGTTTCCTGTTAATTTCATATAAGTTTTGTAAAGTCCCCAAACATCCGACCAAGTTTGCGTCTCGTTAGGTTGCTCCATTGGAAAAGCCATATCAACCTCATCATAAGACTTAAATTCTAAATTAGATTTTTTGAGCTGCTGTAAAAAGTCAAAATTTCCAGAAGTCGCCTTTTGAAAATTTCTAAGTTTTTCGTAATTCTTTTTATCTTTTATAACTTTTACCTCGTAAGGAACCGAAACAGTCTTCGTTGCCATTTGAGTAATACAAGCGTAAACGTCTGGATTAGTATTATAACCTTTTGTGATATAAGTTTTATTATCAACGTCGTACGACGTATAACCTGCTCCTAAGTAGCTAAAAAACGCTTCGTTATAAACATTTTTGCCCATTAACTTTCCAGTTAAATTTTGGAGTATATTGCTGATTGTCTCTTTCATACGTCAAAGATATTAAAAAAAAAAATATTAAAACGTAAAAAATGTTTGTTCAAAACAAAAATACATTCTCATCATTAAAGCATCGCTATAATCTGGCGACCTTCCAATTGATGCTTTTACCGTTTCTTTTGATATTATTTGGAGCTTTCCATCGCTGTCAATCTTATCTCTCTTGACCATTTCGAGCTCCTTTGTTATTTCGTCAATTATTGTTTGTTCTTTGCAATTTATGAAAATTTTGTCAGATTGTATTAATTCTGCTAATTTAAAATAACATTGCGTTTTTAGATTTTGGTATTGTACAACTTGGTTTTCAACTAATAAAGCTCTACTGTTGTTTACAAATCCTTTGCATCCTTTAAGCATATCAACAACTCCGCCTCCAACTCCGTCCTCGTCAATTATTACATTTGCCATTGGAACCTGATATTTAGTAGCAAGTGATCTAATTAGCTGAGCTATTTCTACAATTGAGGATTTGTTTAAAGAAACTATTTCAATAACCTTAAATCCGGACCATACGCAAATAACCATTTTATCCGATCCAAAACGTGCAACGTCGGCACTTATATACATTTGCCCACCTTCAACAAATTCGTTTGTAAAAACGTTTTGTATCTTATCAAAGTCAATAAGTTTTGAAGGGTCGTTGTCATATTCCCAGTTTCCGTAATATAAACGTTGTTTACTATTCTCGTCAAGTGATAATAAAGATTCTAAATAAGATTCTGGTAAATGCGGATTGTCTTGAGGTAAAGCCTGAATAAACTTTTTATCAGTTTCAATCGTTCCGTTTTTTTGTTTTATGTAGAATTGATTATAAACCCAATTCTTTGAAGGGTTACAAGTGCCTAACATTTTAGGCTGGAGCTTATATTCGTTTAATTTGTATCTAATACGTGATTTTAGGATTTGCCAAGCTTTGTGACTTATTTGGTTACATTCATCAACAAAGGCTCCGGTTATCTCCAACGAACCTAAGCTGTCAAAGTTAGGATCGGCTGGATATAAAAATAAATCCTTTAAAAGTATTTCGCTTTTGTTATTCCAAGTGATTACTCCGGATTGTGAGTTGTAATGGTATTGATTTGACAATTCAAGCTTTGTAGTAAGCTCAAAGAAAGTATTTAAGGTTGTTTCTTTTAATGCCTTTAATTTAGCTCTCCCCATTAACCAACGAGTGCCTGGATATCTTTGTGATTGCTCAATAAGCCAAAGAATACCCAAAGCTGACTTCCCACCTCCGGCAGCACCTCCGTAAACAATCTCTTTAGTTTGGTTATCTTTTAAATAATAAACTGCGTTTTCCTGTTTACTAATTAGCTTCATTCGGTTTTATTCCTTCGCCTAGATTAATAACTTGTATTTTCTCTCCTCCAGTTGTATGGTCGTTATATTGCATTGAAAGTTTTTTCAATTCCTCTGGAGTTGCAATTAATTTCATCAAAGCCATTTGTAAAGCTGGAGCGTTTGATTTGTACCATTTTGACCTCATCGAAACTTTTAATTCAGTTCTATTTGTTTCCAGCAATCCTTTTAGTTCGTTGAGTTCGTTGGATTCAGGCGGATAGAATTTATAAAATGTTGTTTTGTCACAAGGTAAAAAAGAAACAATATCTTCTATAAAAAAGAGCTTATGTTTCACTATAACTTCCTGAGCCTGTTCAAATATTTTTTTTCTGTCGTATGCCATATTTTATATTTTAAAAAAGATAGAGGACTAACAAACTCTATCTTTAACCTTTCATTTCGTACAATTTATTTTTCCCTCAAATTGTTTTTTTTGTTGTAAGAACGTTTTAGTTTTTTTTTATTTAAATTCATCTGTTACATCAACACCGTTTCTTTTTACGATTAAAGTATCGTCAAGTTTAAGCATTCGTTTTACAATTACATCGCAGTTATGTGGCTCAAACTCCATTGTTAAATTTTGTTTTTTTAATTGATGTGAAGCAACCATACAAACTCCACTTCCACCAAAATAATCTAAAATTGTTTTACAATCTTTATTATATTCATTTATACAAAATTCAACTAATGCTATTGGTTTTTGAGTTGCATGAACTCTTTTTTCTCCTCGTTCACTATCTTTTAACATTCCTTTCCATAAATGTCTAAAAATACGAATAGAACTAAAATTAGATTTTATCCAAGCTAACTCACAATCAGAATTATTGTCTCTTTGATTATCTTCTACTCTTTTATCCCAAACTAACCAATTTGCAGTCTGTGGCAATGTATGACAATAATAATTTGCTCCAAACCAAACCTGATTTTTTACATCTATATTAAAAGGTTGATTAAAAGCATCTATTGCATATTGAATAGTATCATCTTTAAAATCAGGCAAATTATTTCCTTTTGCTAAACCTCCTCTTTTACTTCGGTCTCCTTTTTCATTTATTCCGTACGGAGGATCTGTCCAGATAAAATCAATTTTATTATTTCCTATTAACTTTTCCACCTGATCGCTATCTGTACTATCTCCGCAAAGCAAACGATGTTCTCCTATTTCGTAAAGGTCGCCTAATACTGTAATCGGTTCTTCTGGAGGTGTTGCGTCAAAGTCATCCTCTTCAGCTTCTAAAACTTCATCTGTTTCAAATGCAGGAATATCAAGACCCCACTCTTCAAGTTGATCAACATCCCATTCGTTTGCTAACATTTCAAAATCCCATTCCCCACCGCTTGTATTGTCTTTAATTAAAAACTCTCTTTGTTGCTCCTCTGTTAAATTGTCGGCAACAATTACTGGTATTTCTTTTAGGCCAGCTTCTTTGCACGCTTTAAAACGCATATTTCCGCCAAGGATTACCATATCGCTATTAACTACAATAGGTCTTATATCTAACATCTCTGGAAAATCTTTAATTGACTTTACCAGCTTTTCAAATTTGTCGTCTTTTATTAAACGTGGATTGTTTGGGTTGAGTTTTATCTCGCTGATTTTGAATTTTTGCATTTGATTATCTTTTGTTTATTGTATTGTATTTTTTTAAACCGTCATTTTTATCGACTAAATTATAGATTCCAAATTTAACTGGTCGTCCATGTTTGTTTATTGTTTCTTTGAAATTGCATTTTACCTCAATCTCATGATCCAGTCTTAAACGTGAAATAATTGCTGTAATGTTTAAACAGCCAGTCATTTCCATTAGTTCCGTTCTTGTTGCTGTGTTTTTGTTTAATAGTTCGAAAAGGATTTCGGCTCTTTGATTTGTTGGTTTGTCTAAACTTAGCCTGTTTTTGGTTTTAAAAAAGTACATCATAATTTTTTTGGTTTAAAAGTTAGTAAAAATGGAGGCATTTAAAGCAAATAACCTCCATTTTCCAGTGTTAACCAAATCAAAATCAATACAAATGTAGTATTTTTTTTGACTTAGATGGAATTAGTAGTTATTTTTAGTTAAATGTTTTTTCAATTGCTATTTTTCCAATCACTTCAAAAACTACATATTTAAAAATACTTTCTTGTTCTTTTTGAGTTGCTTTAAAAAACTCAGTTTTAAATTCTTGGTTATCATTTAAAAAATTATTAAATGATTTTAATAATACTTTTTGATTTGAAAATAATTCGTTTTGAGTTAATTCTAAATTTGTTAAAAAAGTTTGAGTTGTCATATTGATTTGATTTTGATTTGTTAATTAATTTCTTGTACAAATTTAATTAATATTTTTTAATTACCAAATATAAATTAACTTTTTTTATTAATTAATTTAAATTTAATTTTTTGATATAATATCCAAAAAAAATTAAAGTGCATTTTAGAGTCTTTTACTTTAATATACCAAGGTAGTTTTGCCATTTTTATTTATCTTTTACAAATTGTCCGTCAATCATTACTCCAGTCCTTTTTGAAATTACATTGTAGGCACTTAATAAGCAATCCTCAAGCTTTAATCCTTGCATCTCTGCCTGAATTATTATTGTGACTAATATATCTCCCAAAGCATCGATTATCTCTTCTTTGTCGTTTTCTTTTATAGCTTGGCTTAATTCGTAAACCTCCTCCAATGTTTTGTCACATTGTGCCTCTGGGTTTCCTTTTGCAAATATTCCTTTTTGTTCTGCCCAGCTTATTACTAATGCTTCGAGTTCGTTGTATTTCATTTTTCTTTGTGTTATTTCTAAATTAAATCTCGGATCGTAATCGTAAGGTACTGTTCCAACTATCATTGTGTTTTTATCTAATTTCATCTTTTTAAATCATACTTTATTGGTTTAACGTCTTTGTGTTCTTTTGCTAATTCTTTTGCCAGTTCTCTGAGCCTTTTTTCTTGTTCAAAAATTGTTTCCGGTTTTGCTGACTTTTTTCTTTTATTCATAATACTAATTTGTTTGCTTTGCTTTGAACGATTATGTATTGAAAGCATACTTTATCCTCAATTTCATTATCGTTCATTGTGCGTAATGTTTTAAGCCTCATTTCAAGCTTTGCTATCTCAACGCAAAGATTTCCTACGTATTGAATTTTACATTCTTTTAAATATCGTTTGTAAAGTATCAATTGTTTTTCGATTCGATTCATTTGGGTTTTATTCGTCATCCTCTAAATACATAAAAGTTCGATTCTCTTCGATTTTGTTATTATTTATAAAATTGTAAATCTGTTGCTTTGAGTAACCAGTCTCTTTTGAGCATTCTGCAACTGATTCAAATATTTTGCGGTCCTCAAGTCTTAAAACTTGTTTATATTTAATTTCTCGCTTTGGTATGTAATAATTATTCTTAACTTTTTTGCCTTCTTTAATACATTTTAAAACTTCTATATCCATTTCGTTGTATTGAGAGTGATGTTTATTTAAAAGTCTGTGATTCTTAATTCCAGCCTCAGCAAAGATTTTGTTTATAATTGTATTGCTCAATTTCATAATTTAACTTTTATTTTGCTCTCTAAGTTGTTTTTGGATCAATCTTATTTGATCATTTAATTTTTCGTCATTTGAGCCTTTTAAATACAAATTATATTGTTTTTTAAGTAATTGCTCTAATTTGATTTCGATGTTAGTTGTCATAATTTAGTTTTGATTCAAATATTTGATAATAAGTTCTTTTTTGATATTTTATTTGACTAATAATTGCCTGAGTCTTCTCTATTGAAAAAAGACGTGCTTTTCCTTTTATTGCATCTGGGAATATTTCAAGTCTGTGGATCCGTTCTTTTATTGAGCTATAACTTACTCCAGCCATTTCAGAAATTTCCATTGCAGTAAAGTATTGGTCCGTTGGTTTTGATTCTGTTTTGATTTCGTCTATTTTCATTTTAAAAATGTTTATAGGTAACGTTTTTATTTTTACCAAATAAAAATTTGCTTACAATATCGATAAATTTTTCAAGTATTTTCATAATTATTTTATTATTAATCTTTTTGCTTTTAATTCCCTTAGGTAAGGTTTCTTTTGTTCGTCTTCGCTCCAGGCCTGAATTAAATCCTCAAGCTCTAATCTATTTATCCCATCTGTAATTTTATCAATGTAAATTAAAACTCGGTCCCGAAAAGAATTGTTTGGCTTTATTTTTTCGTATGATTTATTTACCTCCTCAATTGATAATGTGCTTTCGGTTATTGTTTTTTTGTTTTTAATATATTCTTGCTCCCTAGCTTCAGCTTTCATTTCCATATACATTGGAAACCATTCGCCAAATATTAAATTGCTGTCAACTCCTCTTTTTGTTGTTCCAAATGTTCCGGACCTTGCCAATTTAAAAAAGAGTATAATATCCTCTAAACTATCGTACGAAAACTTTTCTAAGGTATCAACTGTCAAAATTTCTAATTGCGTTTCGCTTAATTTAGTACTAAATCCAAAAGAATCAATAAATCGGTTTACTAAAACTTTTACAACAGCATAACCAATTTGTCCATTTTCATTTTTAAATAAACCTCTTATAACTGGTTTGTCAATAGTTTTATCAACTGTTAGTCCAATTTCTACAACTGAAACACTTAATGTTCCAGAAACTATGTTTTTAGCTAAATCTAAAGTTTCGTGCTGCTTCGGATTGCAATGCGTCTTCAAAGACTTCTCTGGTTGTTTTTTCCACTCTTCCATTGTTAAAAGTATTTGTTTGTTTTAAATTATCAATCCAGCTCCATTTGAATCCGGACCAGCTTTTTTCAACACAAATTTCTAAAACTTCATTTATGTTGCAATTTCTTTGTTCTAATTCTGCAATAAAATTTTTAAAGGCTGTTTCGGTGTTTGTTGCTTTTTTTGTTTTTCGTACTTTAAGCCAATCAGTAACTAAATGCTTATCGAATCCGTATTCTAATAAACCCCTCTCAAAGCTAAATATACTTTTTGTTTCTTTTTTTAAAAGAATAACACTATCAGTTACATTATCACTTACACTATCATTTACACTTACACTTACATTTACATTATCAGTTGACGAAAATGAACGCTCGTTAACGCTCGTTGAATTTCGTTTACGAATTTCAGCACTTTTTAATCCTGCTTGCCTGCGTTGTTCTGTTTGATTGCTCCATTTTACTAAATCCCTTTTTAATTGGTTTTTTATAGGCTCAAATGCAATGTTTAAAATTAGCTCCTCACTAATTGGATTTTCGTCATTGACGTAAGCGAAAATGTGTTTAAATAACCTGCCAGCGATTTCGTCTGGGAGTTGGTCGATTAATCCTTTTGAGTCTGTGTAAAGAACAAAGGATTTTTTGTTTTCTGCCATATTGTTAAAATATAAAAGCCCACAATTTCAGTCGGGCAGGACTTACTTTTGTGAGCTATTTATTAAAATCTTAATAGTTATTGAGCCTGCCCGAACAATAACACTGCCAAATATAAAAATTTATTTTTTATTAAAAAAACTTTTACTTAATTAAATTGTGAAAATCCTATTTTATAAGGAATGTAAATAAAGCCTTTTTTACGCTTTGTTTTATGAAATATAAGCCAACTATCCTGAGTCATTATTTTTTTGATTATTTCGCCTGTATTCGTATTTATAGCTATAATTTCAATTTCGTTCATTATTTAAAATCTTTACATTTCAAATCGTATTGAAATTTTTTTGCAATTAGTTCCTCTCTGGTATATTTGTAATTTCTTTTTTGATCGGATTCAGATTCTAATTTTTCTACAAATTCAGTTCCAAATCTTTTAATTAATCCTTTGCGATACTCCAATAGATTTCCAGATAAATATTTGTTGCAGTGAGTATTGCATTGTTTATGGCAATTCCTTTCGTCAAACATTAAACCTGAGTACATTCCAGCCGAAAAATAATGACCTCCAGCCCAATCGTTTGTATTTGAGTTATTGCAACTAATACAAGGCAAATCCTTATCCCTTAGTCTAACATATCTTTGAAATGATTTCTTAGCTTCGGATTCTAAGTCTGAAAGCGTTTTTAGCTTTTCTTTTAAAATACTTTTTTCCTTTTTAGCTTTATTTGCTTTTAACTTATTTGTGTACTCTATTGCACATTTTGGCGAGCAAACTGGAACTAAAGGACGATTCGGAGTAAATACCTCGTTGCAAACTTTGCAGCGTCTTGGCTTTATTTTGTATTCCATTAAAATAATTTTAATATTTTATTTCGTTTGATAAATATTTAAAATAAAAAGACCATAACAAAAAATAAATTGAATAGTCTATTCTTAAATTACAAAATTCATAAGTTGAAATAAAAATAGTTATTACAGATAAAATTGATAAAATTTTTTTCATAAATTCAAAGTTAAATCCTCGTTTGGTAATGGTACCTCAACATTAAACCACTCTTTTAAAAACTCTCTAATTTGAGAGTGAAACTCCTCTTGGTCCGTTGTTGTGTTTTCTGTTGTACTTTTTGGTACATTAATAACCTCTCCAGTTTTTTCGTTTACAATCTCAAT
>ERZ1034363.1597-NODE-1597-length-12497-cov-3.452818_pt1 | contig 12497 bp, 12 predicted proteins | sample MGYA00520616_ERZ1034363 | MGnify/ENA primary metagenome ERZ1034363 (study PRJEB33736, sample SAMEA104284506) | Azolla filiculoides | biome: Urban; feature: Water surface; material: Ditch water | place: Netherlands | collected 2015-10-28 | depth 0-0.1 m ...
TACACAGCCCTTATCTGTGAGTATCCTGTCTTGGATGATCTTGGCTAGTCTGTCCCGATATCTACCAACCTCTTTGGCTGCTACATACCTAGCTGGCCATATCTGAATATCGTAGCCACGCTCAGGTAATACGTTGTACAGGGACATCTCAGTTTGAGGAGTGCCCAGATAGATGATCTCCCCAGCAGGAACCAACACAGCATCAAACTCTTTAACGGATTCAGATAGTCTGTCCCGCATGGTTTGTGTCATGGAGTTCTTAGGTACTTCTACGTCATCTGCAATGATGATCGTAGCTCGACCCCCAGTAAGCTGCCCAGTGATACCTACCGATCTCACTGAGGGAGCTTGGTGAGCACCTGAAGGTCCCACATCAAAGGCTACAATGGAGTCCCGCTGGCCTTTGTCTGGATCAGGTCTCAGGTGCTGGATAAGTGGTACTTCATCAATGAGTCGCTTAACGAACACTGAGAAGGCATCAGCACGATCTTTACTAGCGGATACTACGAGGATACGTTCCTCTGGATTCTTATACAGTCGCCATAGAACAAAGGCTGCTGTGATCCACGATTTACCTACACCACGGAAAGCTTGAACCATCCTTCGACGGTCACCATGTTGTAAGTACAGAGCAATATCATATTGAATCGGTGTAGGGTCTGGAAGACCTAAGTGTTTCCAGATAACATACATGAACAACCTGAAGTCACCCCGTATTCTTTCTTGTTGAGACAGTTAGAACACCTCTGAGGCTTTCACAATCGCTCTACAATCGATTTGTATAGGTAAAGGTATATCCTTGCTTACCTAAAGCAAAACAAATCGATCCTAGAGCTTTCTTGTGGTTTTAGTGGGAGTTACTAAGGGGTAACCTTACGAATGACGAGGAGTCATCAAAGGTCGGTAAGGAATCAACTAGGTCAGCCATTGGTTTTGAATCAAGGGTTGATGTGATGTTGTTGTCCTTCAAGAATTGTCTTACCTGATTGAGAACGGCAGCATTTACCTTGCCATCCTCATCAGTCATCTTCATCTGTTCCCCCAGTACCGTAGCAAGCATACCGTGGAGATCAGACAGTACCTTCTCAGGTGCTTTACTCATTTATTGCCAATGCCTCATAAACCATTCTTTGGTGAATGCCCAGACAATAGGCACAGCACCAATGATGAAAGTAATACCACCAATGAAACCACGATATTTAGTCATGGCTTCATTAATGAGTTTTACCTCAGTTAGTATCTCCTTAATGTTACCTTTGAGATCATTTACTTGTGCCTCAAGGAGAATAACCTTGTCATGTTGGATGCAACTATGGGGTTCAATATTCATAGTGGTTTAGTTAAGAGTTTAAGGGAGTCTTCTTCCGTGATCTTCAGCCCATAATTCCGACTGATGAAACCAGCGAACTTAGGCAGTCGATCATCGGGATACCACTGTGCTTGTTCCTTGTAGGCTTCGACTTCACAAGCCAGCTTGTACTCAGGCACGAACAAGTAGAGCCAAGAGTGCAGCGACAGGGTACGCAGCCATTGGCGGCGATGGACTTTCTCATGCTCCAACAAGCCGCGATCCTCACGATACTGAGGACGGATGAAGATCATGAAACCCCGGCAGCAACCACGGGCCGTGCTAGGAATGAAGCGGTCTGTGTAGAAGGTAAGCATCACAAGGCCGAGATAACAAAAGCTAATAGTTCTTCGTACCGAATACCATAGCGATTACCAGCAGAAACCGCCGGTTTAAATACATCACCATCGGAAGTTAGGATTTCATCCTGCGCTTCCCACTCGTCGTAACAAATGACTGCATATTTCTCCGCGACAAGACCTTCAGCCTCAAATGCAGCTTTCACATCTTGAGCAATAACGCCAACATGAATTCGGGCATGTGTTCCCTTTTCCTGCACTGCATCATTTAGCTTGAATGTTCTAATAAGCCCCTTAAGTCTTACAGCGACTTTTCGTTCAGCCTCAGACAGTTCTGATATTTGCTGCTTTGACCTAGCATCAGAAGTATTGATTGTGCCAGTGGTTGCATATATGGTCTTATATCTTCCAGCAGGACTGCCAATGTCATAGGTGTTATCTAGCTGTGAATTGATATTCCCATAAATGAATACGCCAGTGTGTGCTGAATTTCCTATTGCAATTTGATTTGCACCAGCAACCACCGCCGAACCGATAGCAACCGCATTGCTTCCAGTTGTGTACGAATCCTTACCAAGTGCTACGCATAAACTGGCTGTTGCTAATTGACTTGCATTTGCACCGGAGTTATATCCAATAAAAACATTATCTGTTCCAGATGTTATCCGATAACCCGCATTTGCGCCAAGATATGAGTTATAGCTGCCAGTCGTGTTATATCCAGCAGAATGCCCAATGCCTGTATTTAACGTACCTGTTGCAGCATATAGCGACATTGCGCCAACCGCAGTTAGATATGTAGGGGATGGCCCTGTACCAGCACCATCATCCGGCGGGTTTGCTGAGTTTCTTGCAGCGTATGTACCAACGGCAGTGTTCTCCGTTCCAGTTACGTTGTTGTAGAGAGATTGCGTTCCTACAGCAACGTTCCGATCACCACCGTCTAGGTAGCGATTAGAGTCCTCACCGTATCCAGTGTTGCTATCGCCCTCCTTATTTTCATAAGTAGAATATGCACCAAACGCAGTATTGCCAGAACCAGTAGTATTTTTATAAAGTGTCTTAACCCCAATACCCATGTTAAATGAGCCAGTGGTATTAGCAGAAAGAACATCAACCCCAACACCTGTATTGGCATAACCGGTTGTTAGGGCAGTAAAGATATTTGTACCAAGGGCTGTGTTTTCTATGGCGGATGGGCCGTTTGATGGAAATATATCAACACCAACGCCAACGCATCCAGAAGGCGCACCACTCCAATCGGCAGACGTTTTAACTTCCCGCATCTTGTCCTGTGCAGTGCGAGTTACTGCGCCTGTGCCTGATTGGATGAAATTGATATATTGCGAATCTCTGTCTGCTGTACCAATACGAAGCCAATTTATATCAACAAACGATAGTCCAGAGGTGTGAGCAGTTTTGCAGACGTATGAATACTGACCACTAAAAACTAGGTCATTCACTACGTATGCCGTTGAAGCAACCCAATCCCCTTTCAGCAAAAATCCACCAATCAGGTTCAGTACATCATCACCTAGCGTGTGTATCTCAACGGAGTTGTCTTGCAACTTTCCATCATCACGCTGAATTAGTTGGAGATTTGCCAGTGTTTGATCTAATGTAGTATCAATACCAGCAAATTCTGCATCTAGCGCAGCGGTATTAACCGTTGAACGACCGGATGCGTTATTTGCTTCTTGCTGACTGAAATTAGTAGTCGGCGTGTATGGTGTAGGTTGTGACATAAAGGAGTCCTATGGTCTGGTTCTGGGCAGCATTCCTAAAACCGTTTTTCCTGCTTGGCGTACTTGCTATTGCGCTAGTAATTGAGTTTTGGTTAGAAAAACACATGAAAGATGGATGGCTGAAAAATCTGTTACTGACTCCCATAGGGGAGAGCAAACGAAGAACCGAGAATTCCGGGAGCAACCGCTGCAGTACCCATCAATCTATCGACGTTCTTAGACCCTAAAGCGTTAGTAAATGCTTGGCTTAATCCGCTAGGCTTAACAGCGTTTTCCATTGCTACAGCCGCTTGCTGTGGATTCAGCATGTAATCAGCCATGCTCTGCTTCATCTTGTCATCAGCGCCTTGATACAGCTTATTTCCGACAATCTTTAAACCACCAAGCAGTTTTGAACCTTGACCAAGTGTTAGGAAGTTTCCAATAGCCGACACAGCAGGAGGCATTCCAGACTGTGACGCAAGGTTATCCATAGCGAAGTTCTGGAAAGTGTTAGAACCTTCGCCACGACCTAAAGACTGAGCCATTGATTTACGCGACAAATCCTGTCCAATCGCGTTAAGCGTTTGCATCTGTTGCGGAGTCATTACGTCTTCAAGACTCTGCTTGATTCCACCTGTAGCGTTCTTAACCAGATTGCCGCGAACATCATTCAAGGCAGAAGCGTATGAATTTCCTGTTTGAGCAAAATTCACCTTATCAGGATGAAACTGAACTAGAGCCGGTTGTAGCTTGTTCATTAGCTCTTGGCCTACTTGCATCTGACTAATTGGCTTAGAACCTTCAGCCCATGCCTGACGAGCCAAACCATATTCAGGAATAGCTTGATCTGCCCAATTAACCAAATCCTGTTTGACGCTTAGTCCTGCATCTTTGGCATTCTTTCCGATTGCCGCAGTTGGATTAGTATTTACTACGTCATCAATGGATTTTTTGATTAGATCAATTCCGTATCCAGTGTATTTAGCGTCCTTTGCTGGAATGTCAGTGCGTGTAATTCCTTTGGCAAACTCACCAAAGTTTTCCATTGCCTGATTATGTTCAAACAAATCCATCGCTTGCGAAGGATGATAGACAGGATCACGACCAAGAGCAGTTCTAATGTATTCCTTCGCCATTTCTGGAGCGCCGCCAGTATCAAACTGATTAGCTCTAGAAATAACATCGTCAGCCATCCAGCCCTGCTGCTGCATGAATTCGACCAATCCATCGGCACTCATGCCATCACGACGAAACAGGCCGGGATTTCCCCTAACGGCTTCAACTGGCGACATACCCAATTCACCAACTTCATCCATCTTGATGCCGCCTGCTTTTTTGATTTCATCCAGCAAGTTGCGACCTTTCGGCCCGACAGGAGGTTTCATCAAAGCAGGATCAATCAATTCACCCGCTTCGTTTTTAAATAGTGTTTGAGCAGGAATATCACGGCCAATCTGAACCGGCTTGCCTTTCATTCTTGCAATGTCTTTAGCCTGTTCTAGCGTGCCATTAGGCAAACGAGCCATGATTGCGCGTAGATTATCATCAGAGGTTACGATTGCTTTATCAGCCGCAGCGTACAAAGGATCAGCCGCAGCAGAACGAGCCGCTTTAGCCGCTTGCATAGCCTGTTCGTCTTTAGCTATTCCACGTAGCGCATCAACCCTTGCAGTCGCGTTCTGCATTCCTCTAGCGGTATAGGCTTCAGGGTTAGCCTGCCCCATTGCTCTTTGTAGCGCAGCAATGCCGCCACTATTAGCGACTTCAGCCGCAGTAGGATCAGCGCCGGGAATCAAAGGCTGTGCGCCTTTCATCCGTGTAATCACATCATCTACATTCTGACCAGCAGCGCGGCGCATGACTTCACCAACAATCTTTTCGCGCCCCTTCTCTGTCATCGGCGCAGCAGCAGCTTGAGCAGCACGACCTGCACCGGACAACAACTTAACCGCACCCGTAGCACCGGCAGCACCACCACCACCGAATAGCGCAGCTTGACCACGTTCAGCAAGGCCACCGGGAGTCATTGCTGCGCCTGCTATGGCGTTAATCAATCCAGCCCCTGTGACGGTATTGGCGCCAGGGATTAGTGCAGTAGGCGCAAGCATAGCCACGTTGCCGAGCATGTTTCCTACAGTGCCAGCGCCGCTATTAACTAGATCAGCATTACGAACCTTAGCTGCGTCAATTTCTTTCTGATCGACCAGACCGAGCATTTGCCCAAGTCCATTTTTTGCATCAACCATAGACATACCAATACCAGCCAAAACTTTCTGAGTCGTACTCATTCCGTCCGTAGCGTTAATCGGAGTGTCATCAATCTTTGGCTTGGCGTTTAATTGAGCGCGAATCTCTCTAGCAAACGCTTGAGCCGCAGCAACATCGCCTGCTTTGTCGGCATTTACAAGTGCGCGTTTCAGTTGCTCAATATCAGCCATATCAGTTCCCGTACTTGTTCAACAGTGCGTCAATGTTTGATCCACCGGCTTTAGGTGCAACATAGCCAGAAATATCAATATCAGGATGGCCGAAGTTTCTGCGAACCTGATTGACTTGCATTCTGTGCAATTCAACAGCACGCTCGTTGATGCCCTGAATCTCTTTGATACGTTGCTTAACAACACCCGGATCATTGATGTTTGACATCAGTTCATTCCATGCGCGTTGTGCATCGCCGTCTGTTTGAACACCTTTGTTCAATCGGAGAGAGTCGTTACGCAGCTTCTCTAGCGTTGCTTGGAAACTTGCAAAATTACGACTTCCTTCATCACTTGATCCGGCAAAGTTTTTTCCCCTGTTCATCAGGTTAGCAACTGGGCCAAGTCGCAACTTATTGCTATCAATATCATCAGCAAACCGCTGCATCATTGGATTTATATTTGACGCTATAGAGAGGTTTTCTAGCCCTTCCTGTTGCATCTTGAGAGCAGCAGCAGGCATTGGTTTAGCAGGAGCAGTAACTGAGCCATCTGGATTAGTCGTTGGCTGATTCATTTTGGCGCGAGTAGAAGCAGCACTAGCCCTGTGCTGATCTGCCGAAGCGTAAGAATTAGCCGCAGAAGCATTGTGAGCATTGGCTGAAGATTTCCCAACTGCGTTAAGATTCTCGACGCCTGTAAAGCTGTTCATCGTGCCGTTGCTGCCTTGATGGTAAATCGGCTTGCCTTGGCTTGCCGCCATGCCCTGACCAAGAACAGCCGCTTGCTGTGGCGTTGCACTTGAGCCAAGCAACTTGATGAACGTATCCATCGTTGTGCTTGAATTGCCGTCTTGCGTAGCATTCAAACCCATCATTCCAGCACCGCGCAGCATGTTGTACCGCTGTACAGTTTCAGGCGTTAATCCGTGATTTCCACCGGATTGAATCAATGAGGCAATTTCAGGCGCAATTCCTAACGCAGTTGCAGCAGCTTGGCTTGAGAACTCAGGCGTTTGATATTGGCGATGTTGCGCCATGCCTGAAGCCTCTTCAGCCGCTTTCTGAGCCTGTGCGTTGTACAGGTTCGCATGTCCCTGGAAAGCGCCTTGCTGTGCGTTCTGTAGCATCTGTTTCTGATAGCCAGCTTCACGCATGTTTGCGCCTTGGAACATCTGACTACCGAGTTGCGCGAATGGTGCAGCAATGTTTGCCGCTTGTTCGTAAGGATTAGCCATTATCGGCCCCCAAAGTTAAACATTCTGCTACCTGTTCCCATGCCAGACTCTTGCGCTGCTAACATGCCGCTTTGCTGACTTCCGGCGGTTGTTCCATATTGCGTAGCCGCGCCGCTAGAGGTCATATCGCCAGCACTACCCATTGAGCCTAGCTGACTGCCTAGATACGAAGTGCCAAGAGACTGAAGGCCAGAACCAAGTGCAACTTGACCGGCATTAACCCGCCCCGCATTGGCAATTCCCGGTTGTGCAGCATTCCATTGACCATTTGCATTGCGGCCAATCGTGTTCAACTGCGAAGCGTAATCAGCATTCATAATGCCTTCGTTGCCTAGCATGTTTCCTACACCGTTCATGCGACCCATGAGCCGAGCGTTATCGACTGACTGTTGAAACTGATCTGCGAGCTTAGTAGCGCGATCTGCCGTAAATGAATCTGATAACTTGCCGCTAGCTTGATCTGAATTGCCTGCTTCTTCGCGTGATTGAATGAGTGACTGAACGAGCGAATCGCTAGTTTTCTGCTTAGTTTCCTCTAGTCGCTTAGACCTATCTTCCATCTGATATTCATCAGCGTTTTCTAGGGCTTTGCCTTCAGCTTTACGATTCAGACCATCTTGAGCTTCCAAAGCGTCATTCATCGCTTTGGCTTGCTTATCAGCCGCATCGTTAGCTGCTTCTGCTGACATATACGAACCACCAGCAGCAGCGGCAGCAGCAGCAGCTAAATATACCCACTCAATACCTTCACACATGATTAGGTAATCTCCCCAGAAACGGGTTTGTCGTTCGTGTAGTAATTGCCTAGCGTATTCGTTCCTTGCTGTTGAGCGGCATTCGTACCGGCCATGTATTGGCCTTGGTTGTACGTTTTCAGTAAGTCACCAAACACGTTGCCCATACGTTGAGACTGATACGCCTCTTTTGCTGCGTTCTGATTAGTCTGGAGAGTTGCAGCGGCATTCTGAGCAGCAGAGCCTTGATCCAAACCAGCGACTACTTTAGAAATCAGATTTAGTCGTGCTTGTTCGTCAGAAGTGCGGAATTGAGTCGCTGCGTTATCTGCTCTGTTTGCTACATCAAGCAAACCTTTATCGTATTGACGCTGAAACTCTGAATCCATGTCATTCGCTTGTGACGAACCCATGATGCCCTGCCGAGCTTTCTGGAAGTCTAGTGCGCGTTGAGCAGCAGCTTTATCTTCTTCAAGTTGTCCTGAGTAGAATTGGCGAGTGTCGTTCTTCAGACCGTCATACATCTGCTGGCGTTGTGCAGCAGCTTCGCCACCACCTACGCCAAATATTGAATTTACTGCGTTAGTGCCAGCAGCAATGCGTGCTTGACGTTGTGATTCTCTATCAGCCGCGCCACCATCGCCACCACCACCACCTTTATACAAAGTGCGTGATTGCCCGAAACGAGCAGATTGATTAGGCGTAAAGAAAATAGGATCGTGGCTCATATACTCAACCTCACGACTTCGTATGTTTTAGCGAATCCATATCGCCTCAGAAGTCTGGACATAACAGAGGAACACGACGCCTCAATTACCGTGACACCCATACCATATAGCCATTCTTTGAAAGTGATAAAAAACTGTTCAGCAACAGAATCCCATCCGCTTCCACCCATAGCCATAACGTTACAAGCGGTTATTTTCGGGTAATAGATAAACTCAAATACCGCAGCTAAAGTAACTATGTCGCCTTCAGTGATTACTACACATGTGGCTCGTTTCTCTTTACATAGAATGTATAAATCCTCTATGGAGAATTCGCCTCTTGCTGCTTCATTGACTACTGGCAATAAGTGAGGCTCTGCCCTACTCCACCATGCTTCTAATAACTCAGAAGTGGTAAGAAATAGTGGTTTCATCTGGTTATGGCGTAGCAGTAGAAGTCGCTACCATCCTTCCCAAATTTCGATAAGGTGGATTCACGCTTGAACCCTATCAGCTCTAGCCATTCATGGGCTTGATGATGGAAAGCAGCAGAGTAGGATTGGATTCTATGAACGTCTGCATCAAACAATCCACGAATCACCTTCTTGCAGGCGTGCGCTACTTCTACGCCATGCTTGCCTATTTCATTCGTTCCCACTAGCCATCCTTGACTAACGCCGGGAGTCCTTGGAGAAACGCCGAAAATACACACCGCTTTGTCGTTGTGAATAACAGCAAATTTCCCACCTGGAGCGTGAGCAAAATCAGACGCTAAGTCATATGGATCATCCGTCCATCGGGTTAGCATTACTTCGTCAAAATCATCTTGACGAAGGTTGAGGCACACTTCCAATATGTCAGGCCATTTGGCTTTAACGATCATTTACGAAATATTGCCGAGGTCTTGGTAATACATCGTGATTGCATGTAGCTCAAAATTGTCTGAGTTAGTCGAAGTAATTACCGGGGCGATACCAACTGAACACACCTCAACAGCCGTCATTTCTCCAGGTCTAGTGTCGCCACTCATCTGAATTGGTGGCGTAATGAAATCAGGTTGTCTTGCATCGAACTTGATCTGCATTTCAGCAGAACCGAGCATTACCGTATCCATGCCCTGAACCAGTTTCATTACACCGGGAGTCTTGAAGTCTAGATACGGGAATTCAATCGTTACCGAGAAATCATCACCCGCATCGGTATAGGTGGATTCATCCAGTTTATAAACCGAGTTTCCAGCCCTGAAATACAGATCACCATCTAATTCAGTGACATCTGAAATAGCGAACGGGAATGTATAGCGCGACCATGCACTAATCTTGGAAGTGCGCGAGAAAGAATAGACGTAAGCTGTTGATTCTTTCATTGCCCAATACTGACCACCACCACGAAAATAGAACGCTTTGATACTTGCAGAAGAAGTAAATTCAGGCTTGACGAGTGAATCAATAGGCGAACCAACATCAACGTCAATTAGGTTGCCTGTGGTCGATTGTGTGGTTATTGATCGGATTCCATCATAGGAAGCGAAGAACACATCGCCTGCCATGTTTGCCGCACCATTTGGATAAGGGCATCCAACGTCCATACCTTGAATAAACGACATCTTTGACGGATCTGGATCAACTGTCCAAACCTGTGCAGAGTCGTTAAAGAATACAACCAGATTTCCAGAATATTCACCTAGCGCAGTTGGATTAGCTGATCCAGATTGCTGAATACCAACACCAAGAAAACCTGCATCACTTGGCTCAGTCCAGTCTCTAGGATTAGAAGTGCGACAGAATCTAACTACATCGCCATCCGTTGCGTACATCTTCGACGATTTCTTAACTACCGCAGCAGTGTTTGGGCAGTTTTCGTCATAGATAGCTGTTGCACTGCGACACATATAGGATGGTCTAGCAACACAAACATATTCAGCTTTGGCTCTACAGGTATAAACCGCTTTAGCTCGACAGGTAAATGTTACAGTTCCATTGACTACCGTAGCACCTACAGTGGTAGGCCAAGACGGTTGCGTTCCAGCGGTTGTGCCGCCCGTTGTAACTTCGTACAAGTAACCATTAGCTACAGTCGGGCGACGAATTGCGCCAGCAGTTAGAACGGTAGTGGCTGCCCATGCCGTTGCAGTGGAGTCTTTCTCAGTAACCGTTGATCCTACAGTTGTCGTCCATGTGGGCTGAGTATTACCTGTTGCGCCTGCTGTAGTGACTTCATACCAATAGTTATTGGATGCAGTAGGTTTTCTGATGTCACCTAGTGCTAAAACAGTGGCAGCAGTCCATACAGCATGACCACGACAGGTAAAGGTTACTGTTCCATTGACTACCGTAGAGCCGGGAGTAACCGGCCAAGTTGGTTCAGTTGCGCCAGTTGTTCCAGCAGTTGTTACTTCATAAACATACGTGTTTGCAGTGGTAGGGCGACGCAATTCACCAAGAGACAAAACTACATCGTTATCCCAAACTATTTCACTAGACCCGTTTTCAATCAGTGTTCCACCTAGCGTAGTAGGCCAAATCGGTTCAGTTACTCCCGCTACACCGTCATTGGTTAATTTATAAACAAACCCCGTACTGACAGAAGGTTTATAAGCTAGTCCTGTTGTTTTCTTACCTGTAGACCAAGCAGTGTAATTAGCCTCTGGCTCTGTGTAAGTATCTCCAACCGTAGTAGGCCAAGTCGGTTCAGTTATCCCTGATAGTCCAGTCGTTGTGACTTCGTATCTAAGACTATTGGAAACAATAGGGCGAACTTCACTATCAGCGGTTAGCGTGGTTGATGCAGCCCATGAGGTAACGCTTGAAACATCATCAATATAGTGATGCTTAATATCCCCGTTGTTGTATTCAGCAGAAACGTAGATATACCCATTGAACACATCAGCATAATGAATCTTTTTAACTTCCATCGCCGGTAACGTCGGATGAGCAATCTTGTTCGCCACAAAGCGAGTATCAGCGTGCGTGACTGTGCCAGTAGCGTAGAACGTGTTTAGCTTGCCACCTGCTGCGCGTAGTCCTTGCGTGCCGGTTTCAAGCGTAGTGACAAGGGTAAGCCCCGGACGCTTGCGGATTGTCTTGCCTGTGGTGACATAGCAGTTATCTAGGACGCGAAGCCGGTTAGCATCTGAAACTGATGCGCCTTTACGTAAATCCAATCCCGAACTGTAGTCACTGAAAGTTATGGCGGCCATTACATTTTGTCCGTTATGTTAGGGTTAGACCTAGCGGCCATTGAAAGCGTTAGCGATTGCGCTCTTGTATTCATCCGGTAATTGAGTAGCACCGTAAGCCGCACCTAGTCCGGTTACACCCATAGCGCCAGCGAGTTGAGGATTGATGTTACCTAGTAGGTCTGCTTCATGTCGGCGCATTGGGTCGAATGCTGCGAATCGGGAACGGATGTTCTGCGGCGGTACGATATGGCTAACGCTACCAGCGGATTCAACGTCATTCACGTAAGGGATTGAATCGTATTTGCCAAATACTTCAGCCCTTAGTTTTGCGTTTGAGTCTTTAAGGTTTCCGTAATCTGCCTTCTCAGAAAACCGTGTAGAAATTGGCAATTCGTTTAGCACGTTGCCGCTTTCATCAAGCATCTGATTTCCTTTTTTAATCAATACGGGATAAGTAACGCCTTTAAGTTCGTCATGTGCGTATGAAGGATTATTGACTTTGTATCCAACCGTATTGTTAAACCTTTCTAGCGCAGCAGATTCAGAGCCTACATGCGTTCCAACAGCATCAAACGGAGCAATCGCAAACTTTCCTGAATCAAGTTCATTTACATCAATGCCATGCCTAGAGAAATGAGCAGCCCGTTCATCAAACCCCATAGCATCAGCACGTTGCATAGCCGTGTTATCCACCGGCAAGCCTAAGCCACCCTGTTCTATGGGTAATGCTGCGTTACGCTGTGCGGTTAGGTGGCGTTGCTCGAATTCGGTTAGCTTTGGCGCGTTACGGTCAACTCCGTTTAGAAATCCAAAAGTTTGATGCCCATTTTCTACATGAGAGATAGCG
>ERZ1034363.1600-NODE-1600-length-12491-cov-4.696472_pt1 | contig 12491 bp, 12 predicted proteins | sample MGYA00520616_ERZ1034363 | MGnify/ENA primary metagenome ERZ1034363 (study PRJEB33736, sample SAMEA104284506) | Azolla filiculoides | biome: Urban; feature: Water surface; material: Ditch water | place: Netherlands | collected 2015-10-28 | depth 0-0.1 m ...
ACAAAGGTGAGAAAAAAGAAATGCTCTACAATTTTGTAACGAGTAATGCGTTCAAATCTCAAATTGATGCAATCGATGAAACTTTTTTGCAAATGCGTGAAGATTTACATAAAGAACGCACCTATATGCAACGAACGTGGGCGCAACGTGAAAAACAATTAGAAAAATTATCGCTTAACACCTCGCATAACCTAGGCGCTATTGAAGGAATTTTAGGGAATGTATTAACTCAAGAAGAAAACTCGCATTTAAGTCAAACTAAAATGGTTGTCGAAGCCAGCCATTCATTAGAATCGCCACAGTCGGTAAAAAAATCTGCTGAAATGAAACAAGATAGCCTGTTTTAGACTACGGATTAACATACCACGAGTCTTTTTAGTATAAAGATTCGTGGTGCATATCTACTTTAATGAAAATTACCAGCAATTGCGTGAATAGTAGTTTGACTCACCATTATTGCGATAATATTCATTGCATCTGTCGTCAGAATTCAATGCAGGTTGTTGATTATAGTTTCCATAAAGCTGACGTTCACGACGCTCTAAATCACGTTCGCGTTGACGTAATTGCTCTTCGCGTAATTCTTGGCGTATCAATTCACGGCGGTAATATTCGTCACTTGGATCACGCTCAATGACTACCTCACGCTCTCTATCCCTTGTTACACCGTATAGCGCAGAGCCTGCAATGACACCACCAATAATAGCGGGTGCAATCCATCGATTCCCCCCGCCATGGTGATGATGACCACCACCATAATAACCATAATGCCCGTGCCTGTCGGCAATTGCAGTAAAAGGCATTGTCAAGATAAGTGCTGCCGTTAAAATTTTCGATTTCATTTTCGTTTTCCAGTCAAATAATGCCAAAAAATATGGTAAAGCCCAACTAAAATATACACGCTAATGTTGACGCTGTGAATACAGTAACGCTACATTTTTTCAGCCATTTTTCGATGCTGTATTTTTTTCTGACGTTTTTGGATAAGTGCTTTTGCGGCATCTTCGCCCAGATGCGCTTCACCTCGTTTTTTAGCTAATGCCATTTGTTTTTCACGTTCACTAAAACGTGCTTTTTGCTCAAGGGTGACTTTATCAAAACAATGTGGACAACTCACACCTTGCTGATATTTTTCACTTGCTTTGTCTTCTTGTGTAATGGGTAAGCGACACGCATTACATTGATCATAGTTGCCTTTTTCTAATTGATGGTTCACCGTCACGCGTTCATCAAAGACAAAACACTCACCTTCCCAAAGCGTATTTTCAACCGGCATCTCTTCTAAATATTTTAAGATACCGCCTTTGAGGTGATAGACTTCGTCAAATCCTTGTTGCTTCAAAAAGGCCGTTGATTTTTCGCAGCGAATTCCGCCTGTACAAAACATAGCTACTTTTTTGTGTTTAGCCGGATCAAGGTTTTCTTTGACGTACTGTGGAAATTCACGAAAACGTTGGGTATTTGGATTGATTGCGTTTTTGAATGTTCCTACTTGAAATTCATAATCATTTCGCGTGTCGATAACCAACACGTCAGGATCATCAATGAGTGAATTCCAATCGTGTGCATTGACGTAAGTACCGACAATTTGCTTTGGGTCAATGCCTTCAATGCCCATTGTCACGATTTCTTTTTTTAATTTTACTTTTGTGCGATTAAAGGGCATTACACTTGTCACCGATTCTTTACATTCTAATTCAGCCAAACGTGAATCAGCTTGTAACCACGATATTACCATATCTATTGCGCAGCGAGTTCCTGCAATAGTACCGTTAATTCCCTCATTCGCTAGCAGTAACGTACCTCGTACATGATTTTTTTCCATGACATCATGAAGCGGTTGGCGCATGGATTGATAATTTTCGAGTGTGACAAATTTGTATAACGCGCAAACAACAATTTGAGGCATAGGAGTTTTCTCGTATTTCACGGTAGATACAAAAAAATCCGCTGGTTAAATAAACTATTTAACACAAAAGCGGATTTTTTCGTTTTAAGAAAAATAAAAATTTATCTTTCTAAATATTGTAATTTGTCTTTTTTACCATTCCATTCATCGGCGTCAGGCATTGCATCTTGAACTTCTGTTAATACAGGCCATTTTTTTGACAATTCAGCATTTAACTCTGCGAAAATTTCTTGACCTTCAGGCAATTCATCGATGGCGAAAATCGCGTTTGCTGGGCATTCTGGCTCGCATAATGTGCAATCAATACACTCATCAGGATCGATAACCATAAAGTTTGGCCCCACGTGGAAACAATCTACAGGGCAAACATCAACACAATCGGTAAATTTACATTTAATACAATTATCGGTAACAACAAAAGCCATAGTTTAATACTCAAAAAAGGATGGGAAGTTAAAGTTTTTTGTTAGACGGTCATATTTTATAGCAGAATCTTAGGGTTTGCTAAACAAATGTGCCGGTGAAGGAGGATTTTTTTGTTGTAAACAGTGATACGCCGCGTTTTCGTACTTAATCGTCAACGATTGTGAACCTTGATGCTCAGTTAAAAACTTTTCAGCCTCAATAGCGGTTAAATCTTTCATCATAAAAGTAGCAATACATTCACATGCTTTATCTACGCGAGGTTTATCGGTATCTGGATTATTTGAACTTTTAAGCTCGCGTTGCTCGCATTGGTTTGCAAAGGCCACTTCAAATTTTTGCTTGTCACTTGAACTGACTTTTGCGTCAAGCAGCGTGTGGCTAATAGGCGTGTTCTCTACACCGTTAGTTTGCATTTTGTTATCTGCGCCCTTGTCATCAGAACAACCGACCATTATCAAAATAACGAAAGCTGTAGAAAAAGCTTTAAAAAAATTATTTTTTTTCATAAAGGTAAACCAAAAAAATGGGTAAAATACCATTATGCTAGAACTACAAAAAAAAGCAACGCACTGCGTTTATTTTCCACATTTATTCAATTCATAAACAACATGAACGAAATGTATTCAAAATCTCCCTACAAAGAAATCATCGCTACATTTTTAAAATTTTGTGAGAAAAAAAAATACCCTCCCAAGACGGATATTATCAAAATCGGTGATGTTGGTGACCGTTTATACTTTATTATCGAGGGATCAGTGGCGATTTTCGCTGAAAATGAAGCAAACGATCAAAGTAATGATTTAATTTTAGCCTACCTTGGGAAAAATGAATTTATTGGCGAAATTGGTATTTTTAAAGGTGAAGAAGTTCGTAAAGTCAACGCGAGAACACGTGAGAGTTGCGTGCTCGCCGAGATTAGTTATGCGTACTTAAAAGAGGTACTTCATAAAGATTTGCTGTTTTGTGCACCGGATATTTTATACCTTATCGGTGAACAACTCGCTACACGCTTACTAGCAACGAGTAATAAATTATGTGAACTCGCCTTTATCGATGTAGAAGGTCGTATTGCCCACGCACTTCTCGATTTATGTAAATCGCCCCAAGCCATTACTCATCCGCAAGGAATGCAACTGCACATTTCTCGACAAGAAATTGGTCGTATAGTAGGATGTTCTCGTGAAATGGCGGGACGAGCAATTAAAGAATTAGAATTAAAAGGGCTTGTGTCATCACACGGAAAAACCATTGTTGTTTATGGAACACGCTAACTTTTGACATCCAATGATATGCCCCAACCAAAAACTCCATTGCCTATTTTGGCATTTGAAGATACAAATTTTTTAAAGCGTGAAGAATTGCGTGGCGTTCGCCTGCAATTGGAACTTCTCAAGCCAAGTCTTATTTTCAGTGAACACGGCATTCGTGAAACGATTGTTATTTTTGGGAGTGCTCGTGTTGCGAAATCAACTAATTACTACGGTGAAGCACGGAAATTGAGTGCATTGATTACAACGCATTTTATGACTAAGCCTCAATCTTTGATTGTTGTGAGTGGCGGTGGTGGTGGCATTATGGAAGCGGTTAATCGTGGCGCAGCAGATGCCGGTGGCAAAAGTGCTGGATTTAATGTTTTTCTACCTCACGAGCAACACCCTAATCAGTATATTACCCCTGAATTATGTTTCGAATTCGAGCATTTTTCCATACGAAAAATGCAATTCTTTATGCACGCTAAGGCATTAGTTGTGTTTCCCGGTGGTTTTGGCACGCTTGACGAATTATTTGACGCATTAACGTTGATTCAAACACAAAAAATGCCTCGCATTCCTGTCGTTTTATTTGATAAATCGTATTGGGATAAGATTATTAACTTCAACGCTTTATGTGAAGAGGGTATGATTTCAACTGACGATTTGGCGTTGATTGAGTATGCTCAAACAAGTGATGAAGCATGGAAAATTATTTCGTGTTTTATGTCAAAAAATGAATAAATAACGAATTTAAGTTGTCATATTTCAAGTCTTAGTCCATAATACACAGGTCTTCAGCAAATTAAGCTGACAGCGTTATGGTAGTTGTATCGGTTCTCTCGCAACGATATGCTGCGAACCCCGCCAGGTACGGAAGTAAGCAACGGTAGCAGCGGATTCGTGTGCCGAGATGCAGCTGGTACACTACCACCCAATCTCCTCCACGTCATTAACGAAATCCCGTCATGAATTATCAGGTGCTTGCTCGAAAGTGGCGACCGCATAATTTCAATGAAGTTGTCGGACAAACCCACGTCATAACCTCATTAACTAACGCGCTAAAACATCAACGTCTTCATCAAGCCTACCTTTTTACTGGTACACGTGGTGTAGGCAAGACAACATTGGCTCGTATATTAGCCAAAGCGATTAATTGCGAAAATCTCCAACACTTTAATCCCTGTGGGCAATGCGATATTTGCCTCGCTGTCGATGAAGGGCGTTTTTTAGATTTAATTGAAGTAGATGCCGCATCGCGCACAAAAGTTGAAGATACACGCGATTTACTCGATAACGCACAATATGCGCCTAATCAAGGGCGTTATAAAGTCTATCTCATTGATGAAGTACACATGCTCTCTGGGCATAGTTTTAATGCGCTTCTCAAAACACTCGAAGAGCCGCCACCACACGTTAAATTTCTACTCGCCACCACCGATCCGCATAAAATCCCTGTTACGGTGCTGTCACGTTGTTTACAATTTAATTTAAAACGCTTGTTGCCTAGCGAGATTTTCACGCAAATGGGTTTTATTCTTACGCAAGAAAAAATCGATTTTGAAGCTGATGCGCTAAAATTACTTTCACGCGCAGCTGACGGCAGTATGCGAGACGGTTTAAGCTTACTTGATCAAGCTATTGTTTATGGTAACGGGCGCGTGAGTAACGATGACGTTCACGCAATGCTTGGCTCGATTACAAAACAACCCGTTGAAGCGATTTTGCACGCACTAGCACAAGCAAATGCGCCCGCTATTCTCGACCATATTGATGAATTAAGTCAGTTTAGCCCAGATTTTATGGATTTACTGCAACAATTAGTCCAATTCCTTCATCGCATCGCTCTTGTGCAGCATGTTCCCACCATGTTAACGCATGATTTAGATGTTGATGTCGTTGCAGAATTAGCAAAACGCTTATCCCCTGAAGACGTGCAACTGTATTACCAAATTGGATTACTTGGTCAAAAAGAATTAGAACTTGCACCGGATCCACGCAGCGGCTTTGAAATGGTGATGTTGCGTATGCTAACTTTTCGACCTGTAAAAGTAGATATACGCGCAGAAATGCCTATTAACGCAAATGCACATACGATTGCGCCAGCGACCATTCAGCAAAGTCCACCGCCAACGACTGTCGCGCCAACAATACAACAGCAACCGCCTTCTGTTACGCCACAAGAAGCTGCCACACCTCCCCTCGCACTAAATCCGCAAAACTGGGAATCGATGGTCGCTAATTTAAAAAGTGGTATGACAAAACAATTTGCCAGCCGCTGTGTTTTAGAATATTTAGATGACACGCAATGCCGCTTAAGTTTAGACCCTGAATTTGACAGCTTACTTGACGATGACTCAACTGAAAAACTTGAAAAAGCACTACGTGATTTACTGGCTAAACCCATTAAGTTAAGCATTGAAGTAAAAACACTAGGCGAACACACACCCGCACAACTCATTGTGCAAGCCCAAGAAAATCGCCAACAAGAAGCCGTTCAAGCGATTTATGAAGATAGTACAATTGTCTATTTTCAAGATAATTTTGATGCTCACGTTTTACCCGAAACGATTCAACCTATTTAGATTTTATATAAAAAAGGAAATGCGATGAAAAATGCACTCGGCAATTTGATGCAACAAGCTCAAAAAATGCAAGAAGATCTCAAAAATGTTCAAGATGAATTAGCTTTAATGCAAGTGGTTGGCGAATCCGGTGGTGGTCTTGTAAGTATTGTGATGACAGGTAAACGCGAAGCACGCAAGGTAACTATTGATCCTTCTTTAGTGGGTGATGATAGAGATATGCTTGAAGATTTAGTTGCAGCAGCCATTAATGACGCAGTACATAAAGTTGATAAAATGAAAAAAGAAAAAATGGCAGATATTACCGCAGGTATGCCTTTACCTGCTGGATTTAGCCTACCTTTTTAATTAAATTAAAAACCACGTTTACACAAAATATGTGCATTTTGTGTAAACGCCACCTATGTAACCACCTAATTTATTTGCGAATTTCTATAAGCCATGCAGCAAATCAAAACGACGTTTAAACCGGCTTGGTGGCTTAAAAATGCCCATCTACAAACACTCTACCCTGCACTGTTTCGCAAAATCCCCGCACCACCAAGGCATCGTGAGCGTTTAATCACACCCGATAACGATTTTTTAGATGTAGATTGGTGCGGTGAACGTGACAATCCAAATAAGCCACTCATTATTTTGCTGCATGGATTAACAGGAAGTTCACATTCTGTTTATATCAAAGCACTGCAACATTGCTTGCTAAAACAGAATATGCGAAGTGTTGCCTTAAATTTTCGCGGTTGCAGCGGGGAATCGAATCATGTAGCGCGTTGTTACCATTCAGGTGATACGCAAGATATTCATTTTCTTTATCAAACACTACGTGAACGAGAACCTGATACCGTTTTAGGGGTGGTAGGCTTTTCACTTGGTGGTAATGTGCTTGTAAAGTGGCTCGGTGAGCAAGGTAGCGAAGTATCGTTATTCGCTGCTGTGGCGGTTTCTGTGCCATTTCTTTTGAATGCGTGCGCAAGTAGACTTGATCGTGGTTTTTCAACATTCTATCGTGCTAATTTATTGCGTGAGTTGAAAGTGTATATTTCAGAAAAACATCAAAAATTAGAAGCAATCGGTAATCACGATGATGCTAAAAAAATCAAAGCATTAGGCGATTTATCGCGTATTACCTCTTTTTGGGAATACGATGAACGTGTCGTCGCTAAATTACACGGATTTGAAAATGCACATGATTATTATCTACGCTCAAGTTCAAGACAATTTTTAAAAACGATAGCCGTACCAACACTCCTTATTCACGCACTTGATGATCCTTTTATGACAAAACATGTCATTCCAGAACAAGAGGAACTATCGGTATTTGTGCAAACTGAACTATGTGAGAATGGTGGGCATGTGGGTTTTGTCTCTGGGAAAAATCCGTTTAAACCGGTTTATTGGCTTGAAACGCGCATCACTGATTTTTTATTATCACGTTGGGGTGAATATCAACGTGGACTTTAATGAATACATGTTACCTTATCAATTAAGTCACTTTTTCTGCAGCAATCACAGCATCATTAACGCTCCAAAATAAGGTATCTCTAAATTGACTATCATCCAAATTAGAGAGTAATTCATCAATAGGGTCTTTAACACGTGCTAATAGCAACAGAATATTTTGACTACTAAGTTGAGTAGAAAACTCAATTAAACACTGTGTTGCAGTACTATCTAAATTTGCACTTTCTTCAAGGCTGAAAATTAACACTTGTACATTCTCACGCATAGCAAGTCGGTTGAGTGTTTGATTTAAGACGCTTTCTACATTAGCAAAAAACAAGGGCGCCTCAGGACGTAAAATGAGTATATGGGGGTGAATAGTGGCGGTAGGATGATTTTGTACATCTACATAGTCGCGTGTATCATCGAACTCACCTAATTCACTTATGAGTGGTTGGCTAAATGCACGTATTGCAGACACTAAAGACAGGCATATTGCTATCAACATGCCGTGTAATACGCCAAATATCAATACAGCAATTATCGCCGTTAGCGCAATATATTGATCTCGATTCAGTCGCCAGAGATAAATTAACGCATGGGGATTTAACGCATGGCTTAATGCGTTAATTACCGCTGCAGCAACAAGCGTCTGAGGAATGGTGCTAATCCATACTTGTCCAAATAACGTCATAAGTAATAAAACAACGCTAGCATAAGCACCGGCTAATTTCGTTTGTGCGCCTGCTGCTTCATTGGCTGCGCTTGCCGAAAAACCTGCACCTACAGGCATACCTTGCAGCAATCCAGAAAATAAATTAGCAACGCCCAATGCCGTTAACTCTTGGTTTGGTTCTACTGATTCACCATGATGTAGTGCTAAACTGCGAATACTTCCCCATGATTCCGCTACGATAATAATTAATAATCCTAGTGCCAGTTCAGATAATTGTATCCATTCATCTAATGACAAAGTAGGCATCCCTAGTGTCGGTGTATTTATCATCATGGAACCAACAACAGCGACATGTAGCGAACTTAGGTTGCAATAGTGACTAAGTAAAATGCCTATAAAGAGCATTAAGAACGTACTCGGTACATTGGGCCAGCGTTTTAATAGTGTTAAAAACGTTAACGCAACGCAAGCAATGATCAAACTCCACATAGAGAATTCACGACTATGCTCTATTAATTCCGCAAGAATGAGAAAAGGCGCTTTTGCTTGCACCGTTATCCCCACAAGCAGTGGCAGTTGCTTGATAATAATAGTCAGTGCGAGTGCAAACGAAAAACCATGTAGAACAGGCCTTGATACAAAAGCGGCAAGTCTACCTAATCCCGCTTTCGCAAAGATAAGTAGACCCGCGCCAGTTAACATGACAAGCGCCATGCCTAGGCCAATAGTAATCTGCTGTGTTTGCGGTGACATCGATAATATAATGGCAGCTAGCAACGCCGCAGCTGAAGACGTTGGGGCAACGATAGCAAATGCACTCCCGCCAAGCCACGCATAGCTAATAAGTCCAACAATCGCGCCAGTGATAGCCGACTGGATAGGCAAGTGAGCAATGGCAGAATAAGCCACGGCTTCAGGTAGTAAAATAAACGCAACGGACAACCCTGCTATCAAATCCGCGAGGTTGAGTGATTTGTCTTTGTAAATGGGCTTTTTTTTCATGTGTTAGTAGCAACACAATCGATTGCATTGGGCAATCAACAATATTGCAGGCAGTTTCATGGTGTCACCTACATTTATCAACACGTTATCAAGTCGAAGCAAAAATTAATTTCGAGGTATCAAATCCCAATGAAGCAGCTTTAGCAATTAATTTCTTTTTTAGAATATCGTCAATAGTTGGTGTACGAGCAAGTAGCCAAAAATAGGATTTATCAGGCCCTGAAACCAAGGCGTATTGATAATTGACCGTATCTAAATCAAAAACAATATAAGAGCCAAAAAAAGGGCCAAAAAACGACACTTTCAAATAGCCTTGATCAGGCGACTCCACGAAATACCCCCTACCCTCGGCCTCATTCCATTCTTGCTTTTCAGTTGAATAACCACGATTGAGAACTTTAATACCACCATCTGGGCGCATGCTATATTCAGCAGAAATTTGTGTTAATCCTCGTTCAAAACGATGATCTAAACGTGCAATTTCATACCATTTCCCTAAATAACGCTCAACCTGAAAAGACGACACGGGAGTCATATTTTCAGGGATGCTAACGCAACCACTTGTTAACATAAAAAGTAAAACAAGTATTTTTTCCATACGTGAAATCCCTATAGACAATTATGTCAAATAGTACACCAAAGCATTCGACGCTATATCACGTACAAAACAGCAAATGGAATTAACAGTACAAATAAAACAGCTATAACAAATAAAACAAACGTGCCCAAGTCTATCCCCTTAATGATTGATATTTAAATTCGTTTATAGCATTGATTATATTAATAATAATGAAAAACACTAAAACGCAGTTTATCCGTGATTACAATAGAATGATTTAATTTCATCGTTTACATTGTAGCTATGATTTACATAGAAATCACGGTAAATTTAATTTATTGTATTATCGATTTTGAAGTCCACAACTCAATTTTTTATATACAATTTGAAGCAAAAACAGAAGCAAAAACATGACTTCATCCATCTTATGAATCAGTTAAGACTAAATAACAAAAAATTAAACGGTGCATTTCAACCACTTTTCCGTCTTAGAATAGTTAATATAAACAGCAACATGACTACAATTAAGAAATCGACCAATTGAACGAAATCCAATAAATTTTGACAGTGAAGAAATTGCGGTTTTAGTTTCAATTAGGTGAATTTGAACTTTTCACAATTTGATTAAATATTCAATACATTGATTTATATAAAATTTATTGGATTTAAAAATTGCGTATGGCGTTCAAGATTTAATTGATATATTTTCCAAATAACAACGTTTACAGTTTACAAACGATCAAAAACAGAGCCATTTGAAGGGGTAAAAATTTTATGATAAAGACGTGTGGCATATTCATCAGTATCACCAGCGATATAATCGCAAATAATACGCCGCTTTGCACTTTGCGTGTCTTGGCGTAAATATTTATCATAATGCTTTTTTTCAAGTAGTCGTTGTGGATTACTATCAATCGCCTCAAACAAACGTACAATCATTTGTTGGCCTTTATAGACTAGTGTTTGCACTTCAGGAATTTCAATAACATTTGTTGCAACAATATGCTTTAAAGCCGTTAATTCCGCACATACATTCTCGGGCATCATCGCTTTAAAATCCAGTAATTCATGTTTGAATACCCTCTGTTTTACCATCTCAATTTGACTCACAAAATAAGTCACCAAATAACTAATCGCTTTTTTGCGTATGCGATTTTTTCCCGAAAATAAATCGTCACTGATATTTGCGACCACGCCCCCGCGCTGATAGGTCGGGAAAGAATGATTGATTTTATCAATCACTTCATGTTTCCACTGTTTTTGTGTTATTAATTGAAGTGCGATTGCATCTTCTAAATCATGTACACCATAAGCAATATCATCTGCGAGTTCCATAATCGACGTATCAAAGCTTTTAAACTGTGTTTTGAAATGCGAAGTGGTGTGATTAAATTCGGTGAAGCGTTTGATATCCTCACTGCAAAAAGGCGCTATAATCCATGAAAAATACGCACTGTCGCAATCAAAAAAACTGCATTTAGGTGGTTTAAACGAATCAATATTTAACGGTGCTTTTTTTTCATCATAAATAGCATGATTAACCACCTGTGAATAAGTCGTTGGATATTTGATTAACCCAAGCAACGTACGTCGTGTTAAATTCAACCCATCGTCATCGGAATATTCGCCAAGTTGCGTGCAAATACGCATCGTTTGAGCGTTACCTTCAAAGCCGCCATCATCGCGCATCACATAATTTAACGCCACCTCTCCACCATGACCAAAAGGCGCGTGACCAATATCGTGCGCAAGACCAATAGATTCAATCAGGTTTTGCGAAGGAATAAACCTTGCGTAGTCCGTATGTTGATATTTTTCATGTAAATATTCCACGATGCCGCCTGCAATTTGCGCCACTTCAAGAGAATGCGTTAAACGCGTGCGATAAAAATCACTTTCCCCCAAACCTAACACCTGTGTCTTGCCTTGCAAACGTCTAAAAAAGGCTGAGTGAATAATTCGCGCTCGATCACGCGCGTAATCTTCACGTTCGCGTGTAGATGCACCTTGTTTTCGCTCTTGCCATGGTGTGTTGACGTGAATATCGCTCATTTTTGTCCTTTATTTGTTAACCACGCCAATGCTCCCAACCCCGCCCAGCGACCTGTTGCCAAACACGCTGTTAGTAAATACCCGCCTGTTGGTGCTTCCCAATCAAGCATCTCGCCTGCGCAAAAAATGCCTTCCGCATGACGCAGCATGAAAGCGTCATTAAGCTCATCAAAATTGACACCGCCTGCTGTACTAATCGCTTCATCAATAGGACGTGGAGTGATCAGTGTCAATGGTAAGGCTTTGAGTGTGTGACCAATTTTTTCTAAATCATTCATCTCTTCTTTAGAAAGTATTTCTCTAAGTAAACCAGCTTTGACACCATCCATGTTCAGTTGTTTTTTGAAATGCGTTGAAAGACTGCGTTTGCCACGTGGCTGATTTAGTTTGCTCAAAAGTTGTTCAAACGTGTGATTGGGCATCAAATCAAGATACATCACTGCATTGCCATTGCGCGATATTTCTTCCCGCAAAAGCGCCGACAGTTGATAAATTAAACTCCCTTCAATGCCCGTTTGGGTAATGACCAATTCGCCCATTTCGTTAAATGTTGAGCCTTGCGAATCACTGAATATTGCGCGAATTGATTTGA
>ERZ1034363.1601-NODE-1601-length-12486-cov-2.721654_pt1 | contig 12486 bp, 11 predicted proteins | sample MGYA00520616_ERZ1034363 | MGnify/ENA primary metagenome ERZ1034363 (study PRJEB33736, sample SAMEA104284506) | Azolla filiculoides | biome: Urban; feature: Water surface; material: Ditch water | place: Netherlands | collected 2015-10-28 | depth 0-0.1 m ...
GGCCCAGCTTGACCGGATGGCCGACAAGTCGGCGCAGAACATCCTGGATGCGCTCGCGCAATCCAAACAGACGACCCTGCCGCGCTTTCTGTTCGGTCTGGGCATCCGGCATGTGGGCGAGGCCACGGCCAAGGAACTGGCGCGGCATTTCGGTTCGCTGGACGCCATCATGGCGGCGACCGAGGAAGAACTGCTCGAGGTGGCCGACGTCGGTCCGATCGTGGCCAGCAGCATCCGCACATTTTTCGACCAGGCGCACAACCGCGAGGTGGTCGAGCAGTTGCGCGCCTGTGGCGTCAACTGGCCCGAGGGCGAGCCCGCGCCTGTGGCGCTACAGCCCCTGAGCGGCCAGACTTTTGTGCTCACCGGCACCCTGCCCACGCTGGGCCGCGAAGAGGCCAAGGCCTTGATCGAGGCCGCTGGCGGCAAGGTGGCAGGTTCGGTCAGCAAAAAAACCAGTTTTGTCGTGGCCGGCACTGAAGCCGGCAGTAAGCTGGACAAGGCGCGGGCGCTGGGCATCCCAGTGCTGGACGAAGCCGGCTTGCATCAGGTTTTGACAGGAGCGCTGTGATGGCGGTGCGTGAGATCCTGAAAATGGGCGATGCGCGGCTGTTGCGCCAGGCGCAGCCGGTGCAGCGGTTCGACACCGATGAGCTGCACCTGTTGATCACGGACCTGCTCGACACCATGCGTGCCGAGCAGGGTGCGGGTCTGGCGGCACCACAGATCGGGGTGGACCTGCAACTGGTCGTCTTTGGCAATGGCGAGTGCCATCCGCGCTACCCGGATGCGCCGCCCGTGCCGCGTACCGTGTTGATCAATCCGGTTCTGACACCGCTGGGGCCATCACCCGATGCGCCGCCGCAGTTGTCCGAGGATTGGGAAGGCTGTCTGTCGCTGCCGGGACTGCGTGGTAGGGTGCCGCGCTTCGATCGCATCCGTTACACCGGCTTCGACGCGTTTGGCGAGGTCATCGACCGCACGGTCGACGGCTTTCACGCGCGCGTGGTGCAGCATGAGTGCGACCACCTGTTCGGCATGCTGTACCCAATGCGCATGCGGGATTTCAGCCGCTTCGGTTTCACCTCGGTGCTGTTTCCGGGCTGCTGGCCTGAAGTGGCCAGAAACCGCGCGCGTGGGACAATAGCAGGCTATGCACCCAAAAGCCTTGTTGGATGCCTGCGCCGAACTGGTCAGGCTGACTCTTAAATTCGATCATCCGGCGGACGCCATTGTGGCCCGCTTTTTCCGCGACAACCGCGGTCTGGGGCCACGCGAGCGTGCCACCATGGCCGAAACCGTGTACACCGTGCTGCGTAAGAAGCTGCTGTTTGACCACCTGGCGCCGTCGGGAAGTGGCCCCAAAGAGCGGCGTCTGGCGATTCTGGGGTTTTACGGGCCCGGCGATTTCCTGCGCAGTGCGCTGACCGAACAAGAGCGCAAATGGCTGGATCAGTGCGAGGCGATCCAGCCCGCCGATTTGATGGACCGCCATCGCCACAACCTGCCCGAGTGGCTGGTGCAGCCGCTGAAAGAGCAGTTGGGCGATCAATTCTGGGCATTGATGGAAAGCTTCAACCTAGGCGCTGGGCTGGATTTGCGCGTCAATGCGCTCAAGGCCAAGCGCGCCGATGTGCAAAAAGAGCTGGCCCAAGCAGGCATCAAGGCCGTGCCGACGCCGTATTCACCCTGGGGATTGCGCATCGACGGCAAGCCGGCCCTGAACAAGCTCGATGTGTTCACGCGCGGCGATGTTGAGGTGCAGGACGAAGGCTCGCAACTGCTGGCCCTGCTGCTCGATGCCAAACGCGGCGAAATGGTGGTCGATTTTTGCGCCGGTGCCGGGGGCAAGACGTTGGCGATTGGTGCTGCCATGCGCAGTACCGGGCGTCTGTATGCGTTTGATACCTCCAGCGGGCGGCTCGATGCGCTCAAGCCCCGGCTGGCGCGCAGCGGTTTGTCCAATGTGCATCCGGCAGCCATCGCACATGAGCGCGACGACCGCGTCAAGCGTCTGTCGGGCAAGATCGACCGCGTGCTGGTCGATGCGCCGTGCACGGGTCTTGGCACCTTGCGGCGCAACCCGGACTTGAAATGGCGGCAAAACGAGCAGGCGGTGGCCGAGATGGCCGTCAAGCAGGCGGCCATCCTGCAAAGCGCGGCGCGCCTGGTTAAGTCCGGCGGTCGGCTGGTGTATGCCACCTGCAGCGTGCTGCCGCAGGAAAACGAAGACATCGCGCTGGCGTTTTCAGCCGCCAACAATGATTTCGTGCCGCTGGATGCGGGCGAGGTGCTGGCCGGCCTCAAGGTTGAACGCTCGGCAGAACTGTGCAGCGGCGGCGACAGCGGTCAGCGTTTCCTGCGTCTGTGGCCGCACCGTCACGGCACCGATGGCTTCTTTGCCGCGATCTGGGAAAAACGCGGCGCATGACGGGCCGGCCCTGGGCCGGAGCCTGTCTGAAGGGGCTTTGCATGGGGCGCTTGTCTGACCCAACATAAAATCCAAGGTTGCCTTCAGCTTGGCCCATCTAATTATCAAGAGAGACTTTTTTGACTATGTTGTTACCCGATTGGGCCGTGCTGAACGCGGCGGTGGACTGGCTGGCCCATGGAATGTGGAATCTGGCATGGTGGCAAGTGGTGCTGATTGCACTGGCACTGACCCACGTCACGATCGTCAGCGTCACGGTTTTCCTGCACCGTCACCAGGCCCACCGCGCGCTGGACCTGCATCCAGTCGCATCGCACTTCTTCCGGTTCTGGCTCTGGTTGACGACCGGGCAGGTCACCAAGGAATGGGCCGCCGTGCACCGCAAGCACCACGCCAAGTGCGAGCAGGCCGAAGATCCGCACAGTCCCCACGTCCATGGCATCAAAAAGGTGTTGCTGGATGGTGCGGACCTGTACCGTATCGAGTCGAAGAACAAGGAGACCCTGGCCCGCTTTGGTCACGGCACGCCGGACGACTGGATGGAACGCAACGTTTACACCCGTTTTTCCTGGCAAGGCATCGGGCTGATGCTGGTCATCGATCTGGCCCTCTTCGGCGCGGCGGGATTGTCTGTCTGGGCGGTCCAGATGGCCTGGATCCCCATCACGGCTGCCGGCATCATCAACGGTGCGGCCCACTACTGGGGTTATCGGAACTTCGAGGCTGCAGACGCCAGCACCAACATTTCCCCCTGGGGCATCCTCATCGGCGGCGAAGAGTTGCACAACAACCACCATACCTATCCGACCTCGGCGAAACTTTCAGTCAAGCCCTACGAGTTTGATATCGGCTGGATGTACATCCGCCTGATGCAGATGGTGGGTCTGGCCACTGTCAAGAAAACGCCGCCGCGACTGGCTTTTGGCGAAGTTCGTCCGGTGGCCGATGAAAAGACGCTGGAAGCAGTGATTGCCAACCGGTACGAAGTCATGGCAGGCTATGCGCGCCAGATGCGTGACGTGTTCAAGCAGGAAGTCGGCGCCCTCAAGGCGCGCAATGTGGATTCCGGCGTGGTGACATCGGCCGGACGCTGGCTGCACCGCGATACGGACAAGGTGCCTGCTGAAGCCTTGACGCAATTGAAGCAGGCCCGTGCGGCCAATCCGGTGCTCGACAAGATGGTGGTCATGCGTGAGGAGCTTCGTCAGGTCTGGCTCAACACTTCGCATTCCCGTGAGCAGCTGGCCGGCGACCTGCAAGCCTGGTGTCGCCGCGCCGAAGACAGTGGCATTGCGGCCTTGCGCGAGTTTTCCATGCAATTGCGCGCGGCGCGCCTGCAGACGAACTGACGGATTTGCGGCTGGCCCACGGAGCGGGCCAGCGGTTCGTTCAGGCAAAAACGTTCAGGCAACAAAAAACCCGCTGTATTGCAGCGGGTTTTTTGTTGGGTCAATGCACCTGAATTACTTCAGCTTCATTTCCTTGTATTCCACGTGCTTGCGAGCTTTCGGGTCGAACTTCATGATCGACAGCTTCTCGGGCGTGGTTTTTTTGTTCTTGCTGGTCGTGTAGAAGTGACCCGTGCCTGCAGTGGATTGCAGCTTGATCTTTTCGCGTCCGCCTTTGGTTGCCATGGTTCAGCTCCTTATGCTTGGCCGCGTGCGCGCAGGTCTGCGAGCACAGCTTCGATGCCGTTCTTGTCGATCAGGCGCAAGGCCGCGCTGGAAACGCGCAGGCGCACCCAGCGGTTCTCGTTCTCGACCCAGAAACGACGGTATTGCAGGTTCGGCAGGAACCGGCGCTTGGTTTTGTTGTTGGCATGGGAAACATTGTTCCCGACCATCGGGCCTTTACCCGTTACTTCGCAGACGCGTGCCATGTGGACACTCCGATCAAACAGCTGGAGCCGTTGCACAGACCTGATTGCGCAGACCTGCCGACTTTCAGCCTCACCTCGCCAGAAATGGGTGGCGGTAACCCTGTTTGCCATTCAACCTGCCCTTGAAAAGCAGGTCCAATATTTGGCAAAGCCTTGGATTATAACTATTTTGGCTTGTGGCAGCCTCAGGTGCCGCTCGCTTGCTCCAGGAAGCGCTGTGCGTCCAGTGCGGCCATGCACCCTGTGCCGGGCGCATGGCCGATGGCAATGAAGCAGCCTTGGAGCGGGATGTCCTCGGTGCTGCCGTCGGCCACGTTCTTCAGGCGCACACCGGTCACGCCACTGGTGTCGCCCAGCACTTCATCCAGTGTGCGGAAGGTCTTGAGTTCGATCTTTCCGGCGGCGACTTTTTCCATCAGCTTGTCCACCAGGATGGGTTCGGCCTTGAATTTGTCGCGGCGGTGCACCAGGACCACCTTGCTGGCAATGTTGGAGAGGTAGAGCGCCTCTTCCACTGCCGTGTTGCCGCCACCAATCACGCAGCAGACCTGGTCGCGGTAGAAGAAACCGTCGCAGGTGGCGCAGCCCGAAACGCCACGGCCCATGAAGGCTGTTTCAGAGGGTAAACCAAGATATTTGGCGGAGGCGCCCGTGGCGATGATCAGCGCATCGCAGGTGTAGGTGCCGCTGTCGCCCTTGAGTGTGAACGGCCGCTGGCTGAAGTCCACGGTATGGATGTGGTCGAAGATGATCTGGGTCTTGAAGCGTTCCGCATGTTCCAGAAAGCGCTGCATCAGTTCCGGGCCCTGCACGCCATGCACGTCGGCGGGCCAGTTGTCCACCTCGGTGGTGGTCATGAGCTGACCACCCTGGGCGATGCCTGTGATCAAGACCGGGTTGAGGTTGGCGCGTGCGGCATAAACCGCTGCGGTGTAGCCTGCGGGGCCGGATCCGAGGATCAGGACCTGGGCGTGTTGGCTGTTTGACATGGTGTCTAATCCTTTAGAGTGCCAGTTTTCCATCTGTTGGACGCCGTTCGTGTGGTGAAAAAAAGGCACACGAAGCCAGGTGGCGGAACTAGTTGGCATGAAGCCGGGTTTCAGGCCCGGAAGTCGCAAAAACTACGCTGCGCATTGTACGAATACCGCATGCTGCATGACGACAGGAGGTTTTTAGGATGGCCATGTTGTCCAATCTGGACTTGATTCGCAGGGTCCCGCTGTTTTCCATGCTGACCGACGTGCAGGCGGCTTCGGTGGCTGGTGCCGTGGTCAAACGGCGTTACAAGCGCGGCGAAAATATTGTGAAGCAAGGCAAGAAGAGCAATGCGTTGTTCCTTTTGCTGACCGGGCGTGCCCGGGTGATCAGTACGGACAGTCGGGGGCGCGAGGTGATTCTGGCCACCCTGCAATCCGGTGACTATGTCGGCGAGATGAGCCTGATTGACGACGAGCCCCATTCAGCAACGGTGCAGGCCGAGATCCAGACGGATGTCCTTGAGCTTGCACGGCTGGATTTTGCCCGTTGCCTGCCAGAAAACTCTTCCATGGCGTATGCCGTGATGCGGGGGCTGGTCCAGCGTTTGCGGCATGCCGACCGCAAGATTGAGTCGTTGGCGCTGCTGGACGTGTACGGGCGGGTCGCCCGCGCGTTGCGGGATTTTGCTGTCGAGACACCCGATGGGCAATGGGTGGTCCGCGAAAGGATTTCCCGGTCCGACATTGCGAAGATGGTGGGCGCTTCCCGGGAAATGGTCAGTCGCGTGATGAAAGATCTTGAGGAACGCGGTCTGATTGAAACGCAAGGTAACGGATCCCTGCTGCTCAAGGAAAGCATGGACGCGCAGGGCTGAATCCCGCCTGCCTGCAGTAAGCTCAGGGATTCTCCCGCCTATGACTTACTCGCTTCACACCCTGACCTCATCCAACACGCGCAACGCGGCGCCTTCCGACACGGGCAGTAGCCGGTTTGCCCAGGAGCTTGGCCTGTTCCTGGGGCTGGTCGCCCTGGTTTTCTGCGTGCTTGCCCTGGTGAGTCACTCGTCCCAGGACCCCGCCTGGTCCACATCCGGGGTGACGGGTTCCGTACGCAACTGGGGTGGACGACTGGGTGCCTGGTTGTCCGACATGGGCTTCTTTGTTCTGGGCTTTTCGGTGTGGTGGTGCCTGGCGGCGGGCATTCGGGCCTGGCTCACCACCCTGGCGGAATGGATGCGGGGCGAATCTGTGGCGCCTGCTTCGCAGGGGCGGCTGGCCCGCTTCAAGTCAGGGCGATTGGCCTTTTGGCTGGGGCTGGCCTTGTTGCTGGTGGCCAGCACCGCCCTGGAGTGGTCCCGCCTCTACCGTCTGGAGCCGCTGTTGCCAGGGCATGCTGGCGGGGTGCTTGGTTACCTGGTCGGGCCGGCAGGCGTCAAGTGGCTGGGCTTCACAGGCTCGGGCCTGGTCAGCATCGTGGTGGGTGTCATCGGGGCATCCCTCGTGTTCCGTTTTTCCTGGGGCCAGCTGGCCGAGCGTATCGGTGGGTGGCTTGACGCGCTGGTGGTGTCCCGTCGGGAAAAGCGCGAGATCGCGGAAGATCTGGCGTTGGGCAAACGTGCGGCCCGGGAGCGCGAGGAGGTCGTGCACGTTGAGCGACTGGAAAGCGTCGCGCACCATCCTGCGCCCGTGCCCGTGCAGATTGAGCCGGTCATGGTGGAAATGCCCCAGAGTGAGCGTGTGGCCAAGGAGCGCCAGAAACCGTTGTTCGTCGATCTGCCTGACAGCAAGTTGCCCCAGGTCGGCCTGCTCGACGGCGCGCTGCTCAAGCAGGAAACCGTGGCGACCGAAACGCTGGAGATGACCAGCCGCCTGATCGAGAAAAAGCTCAAGGACTTTGGTGTCACGGTCACCGTGGTGCTGGCGCAACCGGGGCCGGTGATCACGCGTTACGAGATCGAGCCCGCCACCGGCGTCAAGGGTTCGCAAATTGTGGGCCTGGCCAAGGAGCTGGCCCGGTCCCTGAGTCTGGTGTCGATCCGGGTGGTGGAGACGATCCCCGGCAAGAATTACATGGCACTGGAGTTGCCCAACGCCAAGCGGCAATCGATCCGCCTCAGCGAAATTCTGGGCTCACAGGTCTACAACGAGGCCAAATCGCTGTTGACCATGGGCTTGGGCAAGGACATTGTTGGCAATCCGGTGGTGGCCGATCTCGCCAAGATGCCGCACGTCCTGGTGGCAGGCACCACCGGCTCCGGCAAGTCGGTGGGGATCAATGCGATGATCCTGAGCCTGCTTTACAAGGCCGAAGCGCGGGACGTGCGCTTCCTGATGATCGACCCCAAGATGCTGGAAATGTCCTTCTACGAAGGCATTCCGCACCTGCTGGCGCCCGTGGTGACTGACATGAAGCAGGCGGCCAATGGCCTGAACTGGTGCGTGGCCGAAATGGAGCGCCGCTACAAGCTGCTGAGCAAGCTGGGGGTGCGCAACCTGGCCGGTTACAACGCCAAGATCGACGAAGCCACGGCGCGCGAGGCGTTCATCTACAACCCGTTCAGCCTGACGCCGGAGTCGCCCGAGCCGCTGGAGCGGCTGCCGCACATCGTGGTGGTCATTGACGAGCTGGCTGACCTGATGATGGTGGTGGGTAAGAAGATCGAGGAGCTGATTGCCCGCCTGGCCCAGAAGGCGCGCGCTGCGGGCATTCACCTGATCCTGGCCACCCAGCGCCCCAGCGTGGACGTGATCACGGGCCTGATCAAGGCCAATATCCCAACCCGCATTGCGTTCCAGGTTTCCAGCAAGATTGACAGCCGTACCATCCTGGACCAGATGGGCGCCGAGGCCCTTCTGGGCATGGGTGACATGCTGTACATGCCGTCGGGCACCGGGTATCCCATGCGGGTGCATGGCGCTTTTGTGAGCGACGACGAAGTACACCGCGTGGTCAACTACCTCAAGACCCAGGGCGAGCCGAATTACATTGACGGCCTTCTGGAAGGCGGAACCGTCGATGGCGAGGACGGCAGCCCCGGTGACGGGGAGGCCAGCGGCGAGAAGGACCCGATGTACGACCAGGCTGTTGAAGTGGTGCTGAAGAACCGCAAGGCCAGCATTTCGCTGGTGCAGCGCCACCTCAAGATCGGCTACAACCGCGCCGCGCGGCTGGTGGAAGACATGGAAAAAGCCGGTCTGGTGAGTGCCATGAGCACCAGTGGTCAGCGCGAAATTCTCGTGCCAGCCCGCGCGGAGTGAACCGGCAGGCGTTTGCAGGGTCCTAACAGGATGAATCCATTGTTTTCTCGCTGCCTTGTGCGCCCGTTCGTTGCCGTCTTCGTGATGGCGATGTCTTCTCCTGCCGTGTTGGCGTCTGGTCTGGACGGCCTTGAAAGCTTCATCAAGAACACGCGGTCAGGGCGGGCGACCTTTACGCAGGTCGTGACTTCACCGCCCAGGGAGGGCGCTGCACCACGCAGCAAGACCTCCAGCGGCAGTTTCGAGTTCCAGCGCCCGGGCCGCTTCCGCTTTGTGTACAGGAAACCGTTTGAGCAAAGCATCGTGGCCGACGGCCAGACGCTGTGGTTGCACGACATCGACCTGAACCAGGTGACGGTGCGCAGGCAATCCCAGGTACTGGGCTCGACCCCGGCCGCGCTGATTGCCGCCGCGCCGGACCTGAAAGCCCTGCAGGCGGACTTCGCCCTGCAGGCCGCGCCTGACAAGGACGGCTTGCAGTGGGTCCAGGCGACGCCGAAGGTCCGCGATGGCCAGATCCAGACCGTGCGGGTGGGCTTGCGGCTCACGGACAAGGGCAACGAATTGGCGGTACTCGACATCCTGGACAGTTTTGGCCAGCGCTCGGTGCTGACCTTTGCAGGCTTCGAGCTCAATCCAGCCCTTTCAGCAGACACCTTCCAGTTCAAGCCGCCTGCGGGGGTGGATGTGATCCGGCAATGAAACCGCAGGCGGGATCGGGCGCACCGGCACACGCACCCCTGGCCGAACGCTTGCGGCCCCGTCATTTGGGCGAGGTCATTGGCCAGCAGCACCTGCTGGGTGAGGGCATGGCGTTGCGTCTGGCCTTCGAGTCTGGCCAGCCGCACAGCTGCATCCTGTGGGGCCCGCCCGGCGTGGGCAAGACGACCATCGCGCGGCTCATGGCCGATGCGTTTGATGCCCAGTTCATTTCCATCAGCGCCGTGCTCGGCGGTGTCAAGGACATCCGGGAGGCTGTGGAGCGCGCGCAGGCGGCGCTGGCGGGCTCCGGTCCGCAGGGCACCTTATTGGGTGGACGGCGCACCATCGTGTTCGTGGACGAGGTACATCGTTTCAACAAAAGCCAGCAGGACGCTTTTCTGGCCCATGTTGAAAGCGGCTTGTTCACCTTCATCGGCGCGACCACCGAGAACCCGTCCTTCGAGGTGAATTCGGCCTTGCTGTCGCGCGCAGCCGTGTATGTGCTGCAACCGCTTTCCGAAGAAGATTTAAAGAAAATAGTGGCCAAAGCCAGCATGGCCGGGTCACTTCCTGCTATTGAAAGCGAAGCAATTGACCGCCTGGTGGCTTACGCCGACGGTGACGCGCGTCGCCTGCTCAATACGCTGGAGACCTTGGCCGTGGCGGCCCACAGTGAGCACCTGGGCGAAATCACCGACGCGTGGCTGCTCAAGGTCCTTGGCGAGCGCATGCGTCGCTACGACAAGGGTGGTGAGCAGTTCTACGACACCATCAGCGCGTTGCACAAATCCGTGCGCGGTTCGGACCCGGATGCGGCGCTGTACTGGTTTGCGCGCATGCTCGACGGCGGGGCCGACCCGCGTTATCTGGCGCGTCGCCTGATCCGCATGGCCACCGAAGACATCGGCCTGGCTGATCCGCGCGCGTTGCGTCTGGCGCTGGACGCCAACGACGTGTACGAGCGCCTGGGCAGCCCGGAGGGTGAACTCGCCCTCGCTGAATGCGTGGTGTACCTGGCCGTGGCACCCAAGTCCAACGCGGTGTACAAGGCCTTCAATGAGGCCAAAGCCTTCGTCAAGAAAGACGGGACGCGCCCGGTGCCCATGCACCTGCGCAACGCGCCGACCAAGCTGATGAAGGAGCTGGACTACGGCCTCGGCTACCGCTACGCGCACGACGAGGCCGGTGGTTTCGCGGCCGGCGAGCGTTACCTGCCCGAGGGCATGGCGGCTCCGGATTTCTACCGGCCTGTGCAGCGGGGCCTGGAAATTCGCATTGCCGATAAGCTTGAGGAGCTCAAGCGACTCAACAAGCAGAAGAACTAATAGATCTCCAATGCGCCTGATGCGTGGTGATTTTGAGGGTAAACCCCTGTCAGCACTCATGTTTCAGCTTTGTGACGCTTCGATACAATCCCGAGCACGAACCCGCCAACGTCTGCACCCTGGCGGGTTTTTTGCTAGTTAGCTGTCTGGGTTCACAAGGCCCGACTCGCTAATGCCCCCAACCGGGGGCGCGTCAGTATCCCCTGAGCCGGTCAAAAAACGGAGAACGCTTTATGGAAATTCTGCTGCAACAGATCATCAATGGTCTGGTTCTTGGCAGCATGTATGCCTTGGTAGCTTTGGGCTACACCATGGTGTACGGCATCATCAACCTCATCAACTTTGCCCATGGAGAAGTCCTGATGGTCGGCGCGCTGACCAGTTGGACCATCATCAGTCTCATGCAATCGTCCATGCCCGGCACGCCTGGCTGGATCATCCTGATCATCGCCATGCTGATCTCCTGTGTGGTGGCGGCGGCACTGAACTTCGTCATCGAAAAGGTCGCTTACCGACCGTTGCGCAACAGTCCCAAGCTGGCGCCGATGCTCACGGCCATGGGCATGAGCATCCTGCTGCAGACGCTGGCCATGATCATCTGGAAGCCGAACTACAAGCCCTATCCGACGCTGCTGCCGAGCGCGCCGTTCAACATCGGCGGTGCGGTCATCACCCCGACGCAAATCATGATCCTGGGCCTGACTGCGGTGTCGCTGGCGGCCCTGATGTACCTGGTCAACCACACCAAACTGGGTCGTGCGATGCGCGCCACCGCTGAAAACCCCCGCGTGGCGGCGCTGATGGGGGTAAAGCCCGACATGGTGATTTCGGCCACCTTCATCATTGGCGCCGTTCTGGCCACCATCGCCGGCATGATGTACGCGTCGAACTATGGCACGGTGCAGCACACCATGGGGTTCCTGCCGGGCCTCAAGGCCTTCACGGCCGCGGTGTTCGGCGGCATTGGCAACCTGGCGGGCGCGGTGGTGGGCGGCATCCTCCTGGGGTTGATCGAGTCCATCGGTTCCGGCTACATCGGTGCTCTGACCGGCGGCCTGCTGGGCAGCCACTACTCGGATATTTTTGCCTTCATCGTGCTGATTTTCGTACTCACGCTGCGCCCCTCCGGCCTGCTGGGTGAACGTGTGGCCGATCGCGCTTGACCGCCGGGAGCATCAAGATGAAACAGAACAAGACCGTTGTTTTCCTGGCGTCTGCTGCCGCATTGCTGATCCTGCCGCTGATCCTGCAGGGCTTCGGCAATGCCTGGGTCCGTATCGCCGACATGGCGCTGCTGTATGTGCTGTTGGCGCTGGGTCTGAACATCGTGGTGGGCTATGCCGGCCTGCTCGATCTGGGTTATGTCGCCTTCTTCGCGGTCGGCGCGTACATGTACGGCCTGCTGGCCTCGCCCCACCTGACCGACACGTTTCCCGCGCTGGCCGCGATGTTTCCCAACGGCCTGCACATGCCGCTGTGGGTCATCATCCCCGCGGGGGCGGGGCTGGCCGGCCTGTTCGGCATGTTGCTGGGTGCGCCCACGCTGAAGCTGCGCGGGGACTACCTCGCCATCGTGACCCTGGGGTTCGGTGAAATCATTTTTTTTTTTATTTATAAGGTGTACAACGAGATCTACATCACCAACGGACCCAAGGGCCTGAACCAGATCGACGCGATCCGGTTCTTCGGCATCGACCTCGGCAAGCCGCTGAGCGTCGGCGGCTTCGAGCTGTCTTCGGTGTCGCTCTACTACTACCTGTTCCTGGCGTTGGTGGTGATCAGCGTCGTGATCAGCCACCGGCTGCAGGTGTCGCGCATCGGTCGCGCCTGGATGGCTATCCGCGAGGACGAGATCGCCGCCAAGGCCATGGGCATCAACACCCGCAACATGAAGCTGCTGGCCTTCGGCATGGG
>ERZ1034363.1604-NODE-1604-length-12474-cov-3.029201_pt1 | contig 12474 bp, 9 predicted proteins | sample MGYA00520616_ERZ1034363 | MGnify/ENA primary metagenome ERZ1034363 (study PRJEB33736, sample SAMEA104284506) | Azolla filiculoides | biome: Urban; feature: Water surface; material: Ditch water | place: Netherlands | collected 2015-10-28 | depth 0-0.1 m ...
AACCGGCATCGTCGAACTCGCCCACCACTACGGGCGTGAGCTGGTGCCGGGCAAACCATTCATCAAGCTGCACCCGCACTGCCGAGGTGGCGCTGGGCACCAGCATCGGCGCCCCGTCCAGACAGGCGGGAAATTCACCCTGCAGACGTGTTTTCAGGCCTGGCGCAGCGAAGAAACTCAACGCGCTGCGACCCAGCGCGTGGTTGAAAGCCTTGACGCTGACGCGCTTGGGCATCGGTTCATCGGCAATCACCAGGTCCAGCCGATGCAGCGCCAATTGCGCCAGCAAATCGTCGAATTTGCCTTCGCGCGCCAGCAACTTCACCGGCTCGGCGATCGACAACGCCGGCTCCAGCAGCCGGTAGGCCACCGATTTGGACACGGAGTCCGCGACACCGACCCGGAAATCCAGCCGCTGCACTGCACCACGAACCTGACGCAATGCACTCTCCAGATGGTTGCCCAGGCTGAAGATCTGGTCGGCATAGCCCAGCGCCAGCCGGCCATGCTCGGTGAGTTCAAGCTGGCGGCCGTTCTTGCGAAACAGCTTGCGCCCGAGCCAGTCTTCCAGCAGTTTGATCTGGCCGGACAGGGTCTGCGGCGTGGTGTGCAGCTGCTCGCCAGCCCGCATCACACCGCCGGCACGCGCCGTGACCCAGAAATAGTAAAGGTGCTTGAAATTCATGCGGACGCCCTCATTTGAAAATTTAATTATTCAGTTTTTTCGAAGGTTACAAAGTGTAAATACGAATTTACACGAAGTGATTTGAACTTTAAAGTCGGGCCTGGGTCATAGAACCCGTCATTGAAAGGAGTGACTGTCATGCGTTTGAGTACCAAAGGTCGTTTTGCCGTTACGGCCATGATCGACGTCGCGTTGCGCGAGAAGCTGGGGCCAGTGCCCCTGTCCGACATCGCCACGCGCCAGCAGATTTCACTCTCTTATCTGGAACAGATGTTCAGCAAGCTGCGCCAGCAAGGTCTGGTCGCCAGCACCCGCGGTCCGGGTGGAGGCTACACGCTGGGCGCGCGGGCCGACGCCATCACCGTGGCCGACATCATCGGTGCCGTGGAAGACCCCATGCCCAAGGCTGAGCCACCGACCCACAGTGCCGACATGGCGCAGGATTTGTGGGACGCGATGAATGCCAAGGTGCTGGATTTCATGCAGTCGGTCACGCTGCGCAGCCTGGTGCTGGAACAACTGGCCAAGGGCGTCAAGATTGAGCAGAAGCCCCAACCGAACCGGGGCGTTTTCAAGAAACCAGCCCATACGCCGGTGCGCAGCAATGTGCCGAATTCGGTGTTCGCGCTGGGTCAGACGCTGTTGGCACGCAGCTGAGCGCGGCATCCGGCCGGCGCTGAAAAGTGTGAAGCTCGCCGATAAGCCGGATTCTGTGCACGAAAGTTGCCCTTCGTGTGACCACCATTACTCTGGGCCGCTGGTCACCCAGCGGCTCGGTGCTACCTACCCGCCAACTCCGGGGGCCCCGTCAACGTTGGCCTACTTGGTATTGCTGCGCGTAGAGATTGCCCGTTTCACCCGAAATGGGCAGAGCCCATTTCGGGTGGCTATGCGCACCCGGTTTCCCGGGGCACGGCTTGCGCCGTGCTTCGCGCATAGAACACCCCATGGGTTGCCTATGTCGACTCGTCTCTGTTGCTCTGATCCTCACCTCACGGTGGACAGCCGTTAGCTGCTACGCTGCCCTGTGCAGTCCGGACGTTCCTCCAGTGCGGTGTTTCCACCCGACGCCAAAGCGTCGGCCTTGCGGCTTGCACCAGCGACGGTCTGGCGAGCTTCACCTCCGCATTATCACCGCCCGGCATATCCATATGGTCCAACACGCAGATCATCTGGGCCAAAATGGGTGGAATTCACCCCCGACCAGGAGATTCCCATGAAAGCCGACAGCATCCTCGACACCATCGGCCGCACGCCACACGTGCGCATCAACCGTCTGTTTGGCGCGGGCGCCAACGTGTGGGTCAAGTCCGAGCGCAGCAACCCCGGCGGCTCGATCAAGGACCGCATTGCCCTGGCCATGGTCGAAGACGCCGAAAAATCCGGCGTGCTCCAGCCCGGCGGCACCATCATCGAGCCGACCTCTGGCAATACCGGTGTCGGCCTGGCGCTGGTGGCGGCCGTCAAGGGCTACAAGCTCATTCTGGTCATGCCCGACAGCATGAGCATCGAGCGCCGCCGCCTGATGCTGGCCTATGGCGCCAGTTTCGACCTGACGCCGCGTGAAAAGGGCATGAAGGGCGCCATCGCCCGCGCCGAAGAACTCAAGGCCCAGACGCCCGGCGCCTGGATTCCGCAACAGTTCGAGAACTCGGCCAATATCGACGTGCACGTGCGCACCACGGCCCAGGAAATCCTGGCCGACTTCCCGGACGGCATCGACGCCCTCATCACCGGCGTGGGCACCGGCGGCCACCTCACCGGCGTGGCACGGGTGCTGAAGGCCCAATTTCCGAACCTCAAGGTGTTCGCCGTCGAGCCGGCCGCCTCGCCGGTGATCTCCGGCGGTGCACCGTCGCCGCACCCCATCCAGGGCATTGGCGCCGGCTTCATCCCGAAGAATCTGGACACCAGCCTGCTGGACGGCGTGATCCAGGTCGATGCCGAGCCCGCGCGTGAATACGCCCGCCGCGCAGCACGCGAAGAAGGGCTGCTGGTGGGCATCTCGTCGGGGGCCACGCTGGCCGCCATTGCCCAGAAACTGCCTGAGTTGCCGGCTGGCGCCACCGTGCTCGGCTTCAATTACGACACAGGCGAGCGCTACCTGTCGGTCGAAGGCTTCCTGCCTGCCTGAGCGGCACCGCCCCCCGCGTCACACGCGGGGGGATTTATCATGGCGGCCCTTGCTTGATCACCACGAGCCACGACCACGCCATGATCCGGATTTCAGAACTCAAACTCCCGCTGTCGGCCCTGCCTGTCGATGCCCGGCGCCCCGCCGACGCCCCCACCGAGACCCTTGAGGACCGCCTGCCCGTGCCGCACCCCGTCGCTGCGCTGCGCCGGCTGGCCGCGCAGGCGCTGGGCGTGCCCGAAACGGGCCTGGCCGCCCTGCACGTCTTCAAGCGCAGTTTCGATGCCCGCAAGGCCGACCTGCTGGCGGTCTACATCGTGGACGTCACGCTGGCCGACCCCGCGCTGGAAGCCGGCCTGCTGGCGCACCACGACAAGCACCCGCACATCGGCCCCACGCCCGACATGACCTGGCACCCCGTGGGCCAGGCCCCGGCCGACCTGCCCGTGCGCCCCGTGGTCGTCGGCTTCGGCCCCTGCGGCATCTTTGCCGCACTGGTGCTGGCGCAGATGGGCTTCAGGCCGATCGTGCTGGAACGCGGCAAGACCGTGCGTGAGCGCACCAAAGACACCTGGGGCCTGTGGCGCAAGCGCGTGCTGAACCCCGAATCCAACGTGCAGTTTGGCGAAGGCGGTGCCGGCACCTTCAGCGACGGCAAGCTCTACAGCCAGATCAAGGACCCGCGCCACCTGGGCCGCAAGGTGATGGACGAGTTCGTCAAAGCCGGTGCCCCCGAAGAAATCCTCTACGCCGCGCACCCGCACATCGGCACGTTCAAGCTCGTCAAGGTCGTGGAGCATCTGCGCGAGCAGATCATCGCGCTGGGCGGCGAGATCCGCTTCGAGCAGCGCGTGACCGACGTGATCATCGAAGACGGCCCGGCCGGCCGCCACCTGCGCGCCCTGACCGTGCTGAACCAGGCCACCGGCCAAACTTATGAACTGCGCGCCGACCACGTCGTGCTGGCGCTGGGCCACAGTTCGCGCGACACCTTCACGGCGCTGCACGAACGCGGCGTGTCCATGGAGTCCAAGCCGTTTTCCATCGGCTTTCGCATCGAGCACCCGCAAGGCGTGATCGACCGTGCCCGCTGGGGCCGCCACGCCGGCCATCCGCTGCTGGGCGCAGCCGACTACAAGCTGGTACACCATGCCGCCAACGGCCGCGCCGTGTACAGCTTCTGCATGTGCCCTGGCGGCACCGTGGTCGCGGCCACCTCGGAACCGGGGCGCGTGGTCACCAACGGCATGAGCCAATACTCGCGCAACGAGCGCAACGCCAATGCCGGCATGGTCGTCGGCATCGACCCGCACGACTACCCGACCGACCCGGCCGCCTTCGAGGCCACGCTGGGCCGCACGTTTGGCGCGGAAAACCTGACGACCGACGCCCGCCACCCGCTGGCCGGCATCGTGCTGCAGCGCCAGCTGGAATCGAATGCCTACGTGCTGGGCGGCAGCAACTACGAAGCGCCCGGCCAGCTCGTCGGCGACTTCATCGCGGGCAAGCCCTCCACCCAACTCGGCGAGGTGCTGCCGTCCTACAAGCCGGGCGTGCTGCTGGGCGATTTGCACGCCGCCCTGCCCGGCTACGCCATTGCGGCGCTGCGCGAGGCCCTGCCCGTGTTCGGCCGCAAGATCAAGGGCTTTGACCAGCACGATGCGGTGCTGACCGGCGTGGAAACGCGCACCTCATCGCCGCTGAAGATGGGCCGGGGCGACGATTTCCAGAGCCTGAACACGCCGGGCCTGTACCCGGCCGGCGAAGGCGCCAGCTACGCCGGCGGCATCCTGTCGGCGGGCGTGGACGGCATCAAGGTGGCCGAAGCCGTGGCGCGGCAGCTCCTGGCCTAGGGTCGGTCAGAAGGCCGGAGCGCGGCCAATCCAATCAAAAAGAAGAGCAGACTATGACGAAAGCACGCTGGGCCAAGCCTGCTTTGAATCAAAAATAACCTGAAACCACGGCCATGGGCGTCTGCAGGCGACGGACAGCCGCCCACAGGCCCGTGGCGGTGCCCGGTGCGCCCTCAATCCGGCGTCACGCCGGCCGTCTTGATGACCTTGGCCCACTTGGCCGTTTCAGCGGCGATGAAGGCGTCGCAGGCCTCCGGCGTGCTGCCTTCGGCAAACGTGCCCATGGCCTCCAGCCTGGCACGGGTTTCTTCGCTGCGGATGATGGCGTTGACCTCTTCCGACATGCGCCGAACCACGTCCTTTGGCGTGCCGGCCGGCGCAATCATGCTGGCCCAGGTGCTGCCGGTGAAACCCTTCAAGCCTTGCTCGATGAAGGTCGGCACGTCGGGTGCGGCCGGCAGGCGCTTGTCGCTGGCCACGCCGATCAGGCGCAGGCGGCCTGACTTGCCGGGCTGGATCAGGTTGGTCGGCGCGTCAAAGAACAGCTGGATCTGCCCGCCGAGCAAATCGGTCAGGGCCGGCGCGGCACCCCGGTACGGGATGTGGATCATGTAGGTCTTGGTGACCGCCTTGAGCAACTCGCTCGTCAGGTGCGCCGCAGACCCGTTGCCCGAGGAGCCGAAGCTGACCTTGCCCGGGTTGGCTTTGGCATAGGCCACCAGTTCGGTGGCGTTCTTGAACGGCGCGTTGTTGGGCACGGCGGCCAGCAGGGGCGAAATGCCCATCAGCGAGACCCCCACCAAGTCCTTGGCCGGGTTGTAAGGGAGCTTGGGATACAGCGTGGTATTGGCCGCATAGGCCGCGATCACCACGCCGAAGGTGTGCCCGTCGAGCGCCGCCTTGGCCACGGCATCCACGCCGATGATGCTATTGGCCCCCGGCTTGTTGTCGATGACCACGGGCTGGCCCAGCCGCTTTTGCAGGCCCACCTGCACCAGACGCGCCATCTGGTCGGTAAAGCCGCCCGCCGTGTACGGCACGATGATGCGGATCGGCCGGCTCGGCCAGGCTGACTGGGCCAGGGCCGGCAAGGCGGCGCAGGCCAGGCCGGCCGAGGCCGCCTGCATGAGGGCACGGCGTGAAAGCGGACGGGACATGTTCATCTCCTGAATTGTTGTAGGAACCCGGCACGCAGGCCGAACAGGTTATTCGACCGAAATGCCCTTGTCGCGGATCACCTTGCCCCACTTGGCGTAGTCGCCTGCCACGCGGCGGGCCATCTGGTCGGCGTTCTGGTAATTGGCGATGGCGCCAGCGTTGAGCAATTTTTCCTGCACGTCTTTTTCGGCCAGGATGGCTTTGACTTCGTCGCTCAGGCGGTTGACGATCTCTTTGGGGGTGCCCGGCGGCGCCATCAGCCCGCCCCAGGACACGGCATCGAAGCCCTTGAAGCCCTGCTCAGCGATGGTCTTGACCTCGGGGATCACGCCCACGCGCTGGGGCGAGCCCACACCAATGGCGCGCAGCCGGCCGGACTGGATGTGCGGCAAGGCGGCCACCAGATCGGCGTACATCATGGGCACCTGCCCCCCGATTGTGTCGGTGATGGCGGGAACGCCGCCCTTGTAAGGCACGTGCTGCATCTCGAACTGGCCCATCTGCTTGAGCAACTCCATGCTCAGGTGACCAAAGCTGCCGGCGCCGGAGCTGGTGTAGTTCAGCTGGCCCGGCCGCGCCTTGGCGTGGGTGATGAGCTTTTGCACGTCGGTCACCGTGGGCATCAGCCCGGGGTTGACGACCATGACGATGGGCAGGTCGTACACGGTGGCCAGCGAGGTGAAGTCCTTTGACGTGTCGTACCCTGCCTTCTTGTACAGGTGCGGCGCCAGCAGCGTGGGCGTGGCCAGCATCATCAACGTGTAGCCGTCTGCTGGCGTCTTGGCGAACTGCGCGGCGGCGATCGAGCCCGAGGCGCCGGCCCGGTTTTCCACCACCACCGGCTGTTTCAGGCGCTCGGCCAACTTCAGGCCCACGATGCGGGACGCCGTGTCAGTGGGGCCGCCAGGCGGGAACGGAACAATCAGCTTGAGTGGTTTGGACGGCCAGGCCTGCGCCAGGGCGCCGCCGGCAAGCAAGGGCAAGGCCAAGCCCAGCAGGACACGGCGGGTCAGACCCGGGGAGTTTTTCAGAAAGGCAAGTTTGGACATGTGGAGTGTGAAAAAGGTCGGAACAAGGTATGAAGGTGGTAACGGCAGCGCGGTAGTGTGCTAGTGGCTCAGACCACGCCCAGCGCCCGGAGCTCTGCCAGACGCGCATCGCCCAGGCCCAGCAGGCCGGAGAGCACTTCGCGCGTGCCTTCGCCCAGCTCGGGCGGCGCGCGGCGCACCGGCATGCGTTCGCCATCCAGCCGGTAGGGCGGCGCCAGCACATGCGTGCTGCCGGCCACCGGATGCGGCTGCTCCGTCACCAACCCGCCGCGCACGGCGCGCTCGGAGGTGAGCGCTTCCAGCAACCCCAGCACCTCGCCACAGGGAATGCCGGCCGCGCCAAGGCGCTGCAGCAGGGTCTGGCGTGGGCGGGCGCGCACTTCGCGCAGGATTTCGGGTACCAGTACATCCCGATTGGTCCCGCGCCCCAGGTTGGTCTTGAAGCGCTCGTCGTCGGCCAGGTCAGGGCGCTCGATCACCTCGCGGCAAAAACGCTCGAACTGGGCGTTATTGCCCACGGTAATGACCACGGGACCGTCAGCGGCATCGAACACGCCGTAGGGCACGATGGACGGATGTGCATTGCCGTAACGCGGCGGGTCTTTCTGCAGCAGCAGGGCCTCCAGCCCGTAGTAGGCCGTGATCATCAGACCGCAGTCGAACAGCGCCATCTCAACATGGCGGCCCAGCCCGGTCTGCTGGCGCGCAAACAGCGCCGCCAGAATGGCCTGCGCCGAATACATGCCGGTGAACAGGTCCACGACGGCCACACCGAATTTGAGCGGCGGCTGGTCGGCCTCGCCGTTCATGGCCATCAGCCCCGCCTCGCCCTGCACCACGAGGTCGTAGCCGGGCCGGCCCGCCTCGGGGCCGGTACGGTCATACCCCGAGATGGAGCAGTAAATGATGTCGGGCCGCACGGCCTTGATCTGCGCATAGCCCAGGCCCATCTTTTCAGCCCCGCCGAACTTGAAGTTCTGGATCACCACATCGCTCTGGCGGGCCAGCTCCAGCACGATCTCCACAGCTTCGGGCTTGCTCAGATCCAGCGTGATCGACCGCTTGTTGCGGTTCATGCTGTTGAAGTAAGCGGTTTCGGTCTTGCCGACGCGCAAGCCCCAGTCGCGGGTGTCGTCACCACGGCCGGGATGTTCGATCTTGATGACTTCGGCCCCGAAGTCGCCCAGCGTCATGCCGCACATCGGCCCGGCCAGTACGCGGGAGAGATCCAGAACGCGAATGCCTGCCAGCGGAAGCGCGGGGTTCATATCTGCCATAGCCAATCCAGTTGAAAACTCACGAAGGTGCGATGGTGCACCTTTACAGCGCCTGCGTCTTTGATACAGATCGCAAAGCCACAAAGTCAGGGGTCCGCTTCTCAAGAAAAGCGCCGATGCCTTCGGCCGCTTCCGCATCGCCCTGGGCGCGCACCATGTGCTGCGCTTCCAGTTCCAGCTGTTCGTCCAGCGTGGCTTGAGGCGCGCTGCGGCACAGCTGCTTGATGCTGGCCATGGCGCGCAAGGGGCCGCTGGCTACGCTGTTCGCGAGAAGGATGGCCGCGTCGAGCGCCTGGCCGGGCTCGGTCAGTCGATTGACGGCGCCCAAGGCGTGCAGGCGTTCGCCGTTGAAGCGCTCGCCGCTCAGGCACAGCTCGGTCAGCACCTGGCGCGAGACGAACTCGGCCAGAAAAGCCGTTGCCCCACCATCGGGCGTGAGGCCCACCTTCACATAGGCCACGGAGAACACCGCATTGCGTGCCGCCACCAGCATGTCGCAGGCCAGGGCGAGCGACAGACCGGCACCGGCAGCAGCACCTTCGACCGCCGCGATGACGGGCTTGGTGCAGTTGCGAATGGTGCGCACCAGGTCGTGCAGGCCTTCGAGCCGCTGGCGCCGCTGGTCCAGCGTCAGATGGCGCCGGGTGGCGAGTTGGCGCAAGTCTCCGCCGGAGCAGAACATGCCGTCCACGCCGGTCAGCACGATGGCGCCCACCTGGGAGTACGCCTGGGCCTCGGACAGGGCCTGGGTCAGCACGGCATAGAACGCGGGCGACAAGGCATTGCGCGCCGCCGGGTTGTTGTTCAGCAGCACCAGCACGGCACCTTCGCGGCGCGACAGCAACGGACCGCTCATGCGGTTACCCCCTCGCCCAACGCGATATAACGGGCCAGATGGTGGTCCTCGTCACCAAGCTGGTGGTCGATCATGACCAGCCGCTTGGCGTAGTGCGACAGCGGCAGCTCCCAGGTCATGCCGATGCCGCCGTGCATCTGGATGCTTTCTTCCGTCACCAGCGTGCCGATGCGGCCGATGCTGAACTTGGCCGCCGACAGGGCGCGCTCGCGCGTGAGTCGGTCGGCGTCCATCGCGGCGGCAGCGTTGATGACGGCCGAGCGGGCCTGCTCGATCTCCAGCAGCAGGTCGGCCATGCGGTGCTGCAGGGCCTGAAAACTGCCAATCGGCACGCCGAACTGCTTGCGCGTCTGCAGGTACTCCAGCGTGTTCTTGCGGGCCACTTCCATCGCGCCCAGCGATTCGGCGCACAGCGCCAGCACGCCCCAGCCCACGGCATGCTCCAGCGTGGCAAAACCCTGGCCTTCGGCCCCCAGCAAGGCATCGGCGCCCAAGTGCACCTGGTCCAGCGTGACTTCCGCAGCGCGACCGCCGTCGATGCGCCCGTAGCCCCGGACCGTCAGGCCTGCGGCATCGCCCGGCACCAGGAACAGCGAAATACCGGCTTCGCTGGCAGCGTCACCCGAGGTCCGGGCCGACACCAGCAGCAGTTGCGCATGTTCCGCCTGCAGCACCACGGCCTTGGCACCTGAAAGCACCCAGCCATCGCCCTGGCGCACGGCGCGGGTCGCCACGCGCGCCAGTTCGTAATGGGCACCCGGTTCGTCATGCGCGAGGGCGGCCACGGTCGTGCCATCGATCAGGCTGGCGATGCGCTCTTTTTGCGCATCATTGCCCGCCGCGCCCAAGGCGTGCCCCACCATCAGGGCCCCCAGGAAAGGCTCCACCACCAGGCCACGGCCCAGCGACTCAAAAACCACGGCGACGTCAAAGCCGGCGCCGCCAAAGCCGCCATCAGCCTCCGGGAACAAGGCGCCAATGGCACCGAGTTCCGCAAAGCGCGCCCACAAGTCGGAGCTGACGCCCACGTCACCGTAGGCGATGCGGTTGCGGGTCTCGAAGCCGTATTGCTCGGCCACGAAACGGTCCAGGGTATCCGCCAGCATGCGGCGGTCATCGGTATGTTGGAAATTCATCGCGATCCCTTCAGAGGCCCAGAATCATCTTGGAGATGATGTTCTTCTGGATTTCATTGGAGCCGCCGAAGATCGACAGCTTGCGGTAGTTGAAATAATTGGCCGCGGCCGTGGCGGCCTCCAGCGGTCCGACGGGCGCGTCGGCATGGCCTTCGTACTGGGCCTCCTCGATGAAAGGCAAGGCGTACGGCCCCATGGCGCGGCGGATCAGCGACAGAATTTCCTGGCGGATTTCGGTGCCACGAATCTTCAGCATCGAGCTTTCCGCCCCCGGCACGCCGCCACCGGCCACGGCGGCGATCACACGCAGGTTGGTGGTCTTCATGTTTTCCAGGTCAATCTCGACCCGGGCCATGCGCATCGCAAAGACGGGGTCCTGGTCCAGCGGGCGGCCGTTACGCTGCACCTTGCGCGCCACGATCTTGAGCTTTTCCAGCGCCGCCACTGAGAAACCCACGCCCGCGATACCGGTGCGCTCGTAGGTCAGCAGGAACTTGGCGTAGGTCCAGCCCTTGTTCTCTTCGCCCACGAGGTTTTCAGCCGGCACGCGCACATCGGTGAAAAACACCTCGTTGACCTCATGGTCCCCGTCGAGCGTGCGGATAGGGCGCAACTCCACGCCGGGCGTGTGCATATCCACCAGCAGGAAACTGATGCCCGACTGGGGGCGCGCCTCCCGGTCGGTGCGCACCAGGCAGAAGATCATGTTGGCGTGCTGGCCCTGCGTGGTCCAGGTCTTCTGGCCGTTGACGATGTAGTGGTCGCCCTGGGCATCCACACCGCGCACGGCCGTGGTCTTGACCGAGGCCAGATCCGAGCCCGCCCCCGGTTCGGAATAGCCCTGGCACCACCAGTCGGCGCCGCTCAGGATGCGCGGCAGCCAGTACGCCTTTTGCTGCTCGTTGGCGTATTTGATGAGCACGGGGCCCAGCATGTTCACGCCAAACGGCACGATGCGCGGGCCACCGGCCAATGCGCACTCGGTGTCGAAAATGAACTTCTCCACCGCGCCCCAGCCCGGGCCGCCATGGGCCTGGGGCCAGTGGTTGGCCAGCCAGCCCTGGGCGTTGAGGATGGCGTGCCATTCCTCCTGGTCGGCCTTGCTCAGGCGTTGGCCCGCTTTCACCTTGTTGGCAATGCGGGCGGGCAGTTTGTCTTTCAAGAAAGTACGCACTTCCTCACGGAAGGCCTGCTCCTGGGGCGTGAATTGAACGTCCATCTCGGTGGTTCCTCGAAAAATGCGGTCAGAAAATTTCAAACAGACCGGCGGCACCCATGCCCCCGGCGATGCACATGGTCACCACGCCCCACTTGACGCGCTGGCCCTGCGCCTTGCGGCGGCGGCCTTCCAGCAGGATGTGACCCGCCAGGCGCGCGCCCGTCATGCCGAAGGGGTGGCCGATGGAGATGGCACCGCCATTGACGTTCAGGCGTTCGGCCGGGATGCCCAGCGTTTGCTGGCAGTAGATGGCTTGCGAGGCAAAGGCCTCGTTCAGCTCCCACAGGTCAATGTCATCCACCGTCAGGCCATGGCGTTTGAGCAATTTGGGCACGGCAAACACGGGGCCAATGCCCATTTCGTCGGGCTCGCAACCGGCCACGGCCATGCCGTGGAAGGCACCCAGCGGTTGCAGGCCCAGGCGCTCGGCCTCGGCGGCTTCCATCAGCACGCAGGCGCTGGCCCCGTCAGACAGTTGCGACGAGTTGCCTGCGGTGATGAACTGCTCAGGCCCCTTCACGGGTGCCAGCTTGGCCAGCGACGCCAGCGTGGTGCTGGCACGGTTGCAGGTGTCGCGGTCCACGGTGGCCTGCTGCTGGGTCACGGTGCCGGTGTCTTTGTCGGTCACGGCCATGGTGGTGGTGACCGACACAATTTCTTCGGCATAGCGGCCTGCGGCCTGGGCCTCGGCGGTTTTGCGCTGGCTCTCCACCGAGAAGACGTCTTGCGCCTCGCGGCTGATGCCGTAGCGGCGGGCCACCACGTCAGCGGTGTCGATCATTTCCATGTACAGCGCGGGTTTGTGCTCCACGATCCACGGGTCCAGACCACTCTGGCCGTCCTGGCGCGAGCGGATGCCCGAAATGCTTTCCACCCCACCGGCGATCATGGCCGGTGCGCCGTCCACCACGATGCGTCCGGCGGCGATGGCAATGGCCTGCAAGCCCGACGCGCAAAAGCGGTTGACCGTGGTGCCGCCGATGGACAGCGGCAGTTGCGAGCGGATGATGGTCTGGCGCGCCACGTTACGGCCGGTGATGCCTTCGGGGTAACCACAACCCAGGATGGCGTCTTCGATCAACGCGGGGTCAAAGCCCGCGCGGTCCA
>ERZ1034363.1605-NODE-1605-length-12469-cov-2.544545_pt1 | contig 12469 bp, 10 predicted proteins | sample MGYA00520616_ERZ1034363 | MGnify/ENA primary metagenome ERZ1034363 (study PRJEB33736, sample SAMEA104284506) | Azolla filiculoides | biome: Urban; feature: Water surface; material: Ditch water | place: Netherlands | collected 2015-10-28 | depth 0-0.1 m ...
TTAAAAAGTCTGCAATATGTTCTGCAATTGTATTCATATGTTTGATAAGTAAAATAAAGGATTGCTTGTAAAATTAATAAAATAATAAATTATAATGATGTCATTAATAGAGTAAAATTATTTATTTATAAAATCTTAATTTTTTCCTAAAATAATTGGGTTTTATAGCCAGTTTAGTTCAGTTATTTTAAATTTATGTCCTAAACTAAACTATTTTAAATCATGGGATTACAAAAAAAAATACATCTGTGTATTATTGCGTTACTAATGGTAACTTTCGTAAATGCGCAAGATAAGCCGGCAAGTCCTCCAGAAGTTGTCACAGGTAAAATTAATGATGCTACAATAAGCATTAATTATGGCAGTCCGTCAGTTAAAGGCCGAAAAATATGGGGCGAATTAGTTCCGTTTAATAAAGTCTGGCGCGCAGGTGCTAATGAAGCAACTACTTTTGAGACTGACAAAGAAATTATGATTGAAGGTTCTAAATTACCAGCCGGAAAATATTCTTTTTTTATAATTCCAAATGAAACTGAAAGTATCATTATTTTCAACAAAGATGACAAACAATGGGGCGCTTACAAGTATAAAGATAAAAATGATCAACTTAGAGTTGCTGTAAAACAACAAATTGCAAGTACGTCTGTTGAAAAATTAACCTATGCAATTTCAGGAAATGGTATTGTTATAAGTTGGGATAATTGGAATATTCCAATTACTATTAAATAAAATACAATTTGTTTTAAAATCAGAGCATTACCAATAGCGGTAATGCTTTTTTTTATTTCAATAAGGTTTATTATTGGTTTGATGTTCTTTTTAAAACTCTATTTTACATAATATAAATTATAGTTCATTATTAATCAATAGATTTATAAATGAATTTTTAGCTAAAATATAATTAAATAAGCTTTTATGCGCTTCAAAATTAATAACTTAAATATACAAAAAAGCTGAAACAAATATTCGCTATTTGTTTCAGCTTTTATAAAATATTGAAATTTAAATCTTAAAGATTGTTTTTAGAATGATTGTATGAAGTATATCCATAAAGCGTAACCATAGCTAAACAGATTAACGGCAAAATAAACGAAAAATTCACTTCAGGAATAAATCCGAAAATTTTCAAATCTGAAAATCCAGGTCCGCCCCAATCTAATACACTTGCTTGCAACAATGGCATTAATGCGCCACCTACAATAGCCATGACCAAACCTGAAGAACCAATTTTTGCTTCATCACCCATATCTTTTAAAGCAATTCCGTAAATGGTTGGAAACATAATAGACATAAAAATTGAAATCGAAATTAAGGAAATTAAGCCCGGAATTCCTTGTAATACGATCGCTCCAGCAGTACAAATCATTCCTCCAATACCAAAATATACTAACATTTTTGAAGGATTAATAGTTTTCATCATCGCTGTACCTATCCATCTTCCGGTTAAAAACAATAACATTGCTCCAATGTTGTAGTTTGTTGCAGTTATATGTAATCCATAGGTATGATTGATATTATCAACATATTGGTACATAAAAGTCCAACACAAGATTTGGGCACCTACATAAAATGCTTGGGCAACAACTCCATTTTTATAATTTTTGTTGGCCAATAATTTTTTGAATGATTCAGATATCGACATTTTTTCTTCATAAACTGTTTTTGGCATTTTTGTAAAAATGATAATAATCAATATGGCTAATACAAAAATTCCTAATCCGATATAAGGAATACTAATAATATTTAAATCGTGTTCTCTAATCGATGCTAATTTATCAGATGACAAGGCTTTGAATGCTTCTGGCGTATAACTGTTTGATTTTATGCTCCCAATAACCAATTGCTGTGCCAGCACTAATCCTGTTATGGCTCCAATTGGGTTAAATGCTTGAGCTAAATTTAAACGTTGCGTTGCCGTTTTGTTATTACCTAAGAATAAAATCAAAGGATTTGATGTTGTTTCAAGAAAAGCCAAACCACAAGTAATTACCCAAAGTGATACCAGAAAAAAAGTATAATTTTGATAATGAGCTGCTGGATAAAACAAAAAAGCTCCCGTTGCATACAAAATAAGGCCTAATATAATTCCTGATTTATAGCTGTATTTTCTAATAAATAATGCCGCTGGAAAAGCCATAAAAAAGTAACCGAAATAAAACGCCATTTGAACAAATGATGCTTGTAAATTGGAAAGTTCCGGCATTACCTTTTTAAAAGTAGATACCATTGGTGCGGTTAATTCATTGGCAATTCCCCAAAGAGCAAATAATATGGTTATTATTATAAATTGAAAAACATATTCTTTACTGACTACTGGAATTTTTTTAAATTGATTCATTTTTTTGTTCGTTTAATTTGTTAGTTAAGAATTTCAAAGGACTCTTTGACTTTGCAATCGGTTTGTTCAAAGCCACATAGAAATTCGTCTATTTCAGATGGAGTAATTATAGGATTTGCTCCTTCGCTTTGTGCGACAATAGAACCAATTGCAGTAGCAAAATTGATAGCATATTGCGGGTGTTTTCCGTTCAATAGCATTATAATCAAAGAAGCCAAAAAGGAATCTCCGGAACCTACAGTGTCTACAACATTTACTTTGAATCCTGAATTGTGATAAAATTTATTGTTATGATATAAGACTGCTCCGTGAGAACCCAGCGTAACACAAATAGTGTTTGTATTAGTTTTCTCTGCAATGAATTTTATGTTTTGTTCCAATGACTTTTTATTGGATTTTAAATCTTCACAAATTTCATTTAACTCATCATCGTTAAACTTCAAGAAATCAGCTTCATTCAATAAATCCAAAACATTTGTTTTGGTGTAATGTGGAATTCTCAAATTCACATCAAATATTTTATATTTTGCTACCGCTAAAAGTTCCTTCAGTGTTTCTCTTGAAACAGAATCTCTAGAAGATAAACTCCCGTAAACAAAAAAATCAGCTTCTTTAACGATTGAAATATTTTTTGCAGACGTTTCTATTTTGTCCCATGCAGCAGGGTAATTGATGTCGTAAGAAGCATTTCCTTTTTCATTCAAAATTACGTTGACTATCCCTGTTGAATAAGTGTCGTTAACTTGGATTGCATCTGTATTAATGCCTGAATCTTTTAAATAATTAACCAATATTTTTCCGTTAGCATCATTTCCAACACCGCTTATCATTGCAATATCAGCTCCTAATGAACTTAACCTTGAAGCTACGTTTAGAGGAGCTCCACCAATTTTTTTGTGTTCCAAGAAAACATCAAAAAGGATTTCTCCAAAACTTACACCTTTTAATTTCTTTTCCATTTCTTTATTTTTTTAATTTTTGCTTTTATTGATTATGCTTGTTGCGTATTGTACCATTTATTTGTCATTTTTTTCATGAATGACAAGCTGCCTTTAGCAAGCTCTTCTGAATTGTATTTTGAGGGTCTCCATAATGAAGTCGGCCCTACTAATGCTGTAATTTGTGAAGAGAAATTTTCAAGAACTAAAGGCCCTTGGTAATTAATTTCAGATAGAGCTCTAAATAAATCGTCCCAATGAACATTACCTTCTCCCGTCATTCCTCGATCGCTTTCGGTGATGTGAAAGTGTTTCAGTCTGTTTCCTGCACGAATAATTGGGTCGTAGAAATTATTTTCTTCTATATTCATATGGAAAGTATCCAAGTGTAGTCCAAGATTATTGGAACCAATCAATTCGATCATATTCAATACTTCATCGGCTGCGGTAAAAACATAGCTTTCGTAGCGATTAATTGGTTCTGGAGCAATTGTTATATTTTGCTTTTTGGCGTAGTCTGTAACTTCGGTAAATACTTGTTGAATTATAATTTTTTCCTCTTTTGTACAAGGATTTCCGGTAAAAGTACCAATGGCCGAATGTAATACGCCTCCTAAAAAATCACCATCCATTTCGGCTACTTTATCAAGGGCTGATTTTATAAGTAATGTGGCTTGTTCCGGATAAAAAGGAATATGACAGTTTTTAGGTAGATTCAATGTGCAACGTCCAGAAATTTGATGTTTGTCAAGTTGCTTTTTCGTTGTTTTGGCATCAAAATCTAATGAAGCCGGCAAAATAATTTCGAGCATATCAAAACCATATTCAGCAGTTTTTTCTATTGCATATTGTCCTCCTTCGGAACTCCATCCGGGGATAAATGACAAAATTGTTGTTCCAAAAATCGGCATATTTATATAATTTAAGAATTTATTTGTGATTGAACGAGTTGGTTTAAAATAGCCACCATTCTGTTTTTACTCCAATAAAAGAACCCCAGCGTTTTTGGTTTACTTGTAAAAATGGAGAATAATTGTTGTTGCGAGCGTAATCGTTGTAGCGGGCCATCGTACAAACAAGACGAATGTGAGGACGACTCCAAGGATCTCTTTTGCCTAATGGTACAATGGTGGGAACAATGGAGAATTTCCACATACTTGCCTCCGGATTATCTCCATCTTTTCGAACTGCATAATGAACTTCTTCCATTAAGTGCAACCAATTGGTAATATAATAAAGACTTCTAAAGCCTACTACAAAATCCATTTTTTGGTTATACAATTGATTCCCATTGAAATACTCGGCTTTATCTGTGCTGGAAGAACCACCTTTACTTTTTGTAAAAACACCATATCCATTGATGCTGAATTTTTGCGAAAGGTTCAGTAAAAAATGTTCAACCATCGTAAAGGAATAGGCATTTGTATATTTTCCTTCTAAATCAGGAGCTCCATAAGTAGCCCAGGTAAAGGTGTTTCCATTATCGCCTCCATTTGCTATTCCGGATCCATATCGGGCGGATAGCTGATTGAATGAACCAGGTAAAGCGGTTTTTAGGGAAGTATTGTATTTAATTCCAGCAACCCAACCATTATCAGAAGGATAGTTTTTTGAAGCGTTTTTTGAACTGGCCGATACATAATGAAATTCTCCTAAAAGTTTAATTATGTTGTTGTTTTTCAAAATGATACTGTGCTCCCCTATCCAAACCATGCGTTGACGAATAGCTGGGTTTGTAGCACCGGCAACCGTAACTTCATAATTATAAGGATATACCCCGGTAGAATCTGATGAAGCAGGCATTAACATTGAAAGTTCTGTGTTTTTGTGACTTACGCCAAAACCTTGTGCTGAGTGGTCATCAAAATAAAAATAATCACTGATGTGAATGTCATCATAACGACGAAAACGAGAACCTGCCCAAGCAGACCATTTACTTCCCATAATATTCCTGGCTTCTACGTAGGCTTCCGGAAGAATAAATGTCAAACCATTATTAGAACGGGAACTTACATTTCCCACAAATTGTCCGTTGGCAGAGTACATTCCCAAACGCATTTGAAAGGTTACGTTTGTACTGTCTTTTCCAATTATTTTTGGGGTGAAGTGTATTGCTGGTAAAATATCGATATAGTCGTTTTGCTCCATTCGTCCTCCTAAAGAGCCTTGGCCGGAAAGATTTAGTGGTTTCCACATGTTTCCTTCTCCGTTTGGTGCAAGACCAACTCCAATACGACCTGTTGTTCCCAATGAAAAATTTGAATTAGTGATGACTACCTGTGAGTAGCTCATGGTAAAGCTTATTGAAAAGAAACAAATAAAAAGAGTTCTTTTTAGGGTTACAGGTATTAAATGTTTAGCATTTTTTACACTGCTAAAGCATTTAGTACTTTCATTTGTTTTTTTCATAAAATTTGGGTTTTGGATTATATATTTAGGGCTTTAATAATAAACGTCATGTTGACAATTATTTTTCAAATGTATTATATTTTTTTTACTTTAAAATAAAAATATTTAATTTATTTTAATTTTTTGATAATTTATAACGAATTAATATGTGTATATGATAAATATCATGTTTTTTATTTATCATATTATAATAGTGTTAATGACGTTTAATGTGTGATTGGGTAGTAATTCCGGGAAGTTTTTAATTACAAATAAATCATTAGTTTTGTAATACTGAATAATAAATAAAACAGCAGAATAATTCTTAAATTTAATTATATCCTTCTTTGCCTTATGCTAGCTAAAATAATTCAAAATATTTCTGTGGATTGTGTCATTTTTGGGTTTGATGTTACCACAAAATCATTAAATGTTTTATTGATACCCCGTTTTTTAGAATCGGAACAAAGTCATGAAACCTTAGTTAATGATTATGTATTAACAGGATATCACACATTAGAAAATGAGACAATAGATGAAACTGCCACCAGAGTTTTAAAGGAATTAACCGGGCTTGATAATCTGTATAAAAAACAATTTAAAGTGTTTGGTGATCCTAATCGGTTGATGCATGAAAAAGACATTATTTGGGCAAAAAATGAAAATTTTAATCAACGAACCATAACAATTGCCTATTATTTTTTGGTGAAAACACATGAAGTTAATTTGGAAAATAACAGCCATCATCCACAATGGTTTCCTATGAATAATTTACCGGAATTAGGATTTGATCATAAGGATATTATCAATGAAGCTTATATCGATTTAAAAGAAAAATCATTGTATAAGCCCATAATTTTTGAACTTTTACCAGATAAATTTACCATTAAGGAATTACAGGATACGTATGAATCTATTTTGGGAAATGAGATTGATAATAGAAATTTTAGACGAAAAGTATTAACCAAGAAATATATCGTTGAGTTGGATGAAAAACAAGTGGGAATTTCAAAAAGACCTTCCCAACTCTTTATGTTTAGTAAGGACGTTTACCAAAAAATATACAAAGAAAGTTACTTAATAAACATTTAGACTGTTATTTGAAACGTCGAAAAAAGATATCGGTGGTTTTTATCTTGTATTGCTTAACAAATCGTTTAGATTGGCATCTTAAATATTTACATTTGCAAAAAAAATATAAAAGATTCCTTTTTCATGACAAAAGCAAAACACATCAAATTAATTTTCATTTTAGGTTCATTAACAGCACTTGGACCGTTTTCTATAGACATGTATTTGCCCGGTTTTGAAGGTATTGCTAACGATTTGAATACTACTGTCGCTAAGGTTTCGATGACTTTATCCAGTTATTTTATTGGAATTTCTGCAGGACAATTATTGTATGGACCATTATTAGACCGTTTTGGAAGAAAGAAACCTTTATTTATAGGTATTTTGGTTTATATTCTTGCTTCTTTAGGTTGTTCTTTTGTAACCAATATTGATACTTTTATAGGGTTGCGTTTTATACAGGCAGTTGGTAGTTGCGCTGCTGCAGTAGCTTCTGTGGCAATGGTTCGAGATTTATTTCCTGTAAAAGATATTCCTAAAGTATTTTCTTTATTGATGTTGGTTGTGGGACTTTCGCCAATGTTAGCACCTACAATTGGAGGTTATGTTACGGCTTATTATGGCTGGCATGTAGTATTTTTAATTTTGATGGGTTTAGGAATTATTATACTTATTGGTGCAATGATTGAACTTCCCAACACCTATGTTCCTGATACTTCAATTTCATTAAAACCAAAACCAATTATTACCAATTTTATAAGTATCCTGAAAGAGCCTCAATTTTATACTTATGCTTTTACCGGAGCAGTTGCTTTCTCTGGCTTGTTTACTTATGTGGCGGCTTCTCCTATTTTATTTATGACTATTTTTAAAGTAGATCCCAAAACGTATGGTTGGATTTTTGCATTTATGTCTTTGAGTTTTATTTCTGCCAGTCAATTAAATTCTCTTTTGTTAAGAAGATTCAAAAGTGAACAAATGATTTTTGGAGCGTTAATTACTCAAACAATATTGAGTATTATTTTTCTTGTGGCTGCTTTAAATAATAGGCTGGGTTTGTATGAAACTATAGCTTTTTTATTTTTGTTTTTAGCCTGTTTGGGGATTTCAAATCCTAATACGGCTGGGCTTACCCTTGCTCCTTTTAGTAGAAATGCCGGAAGTGCTTCTGCTTTAATGGGAGCCATTCAGTTGGGATTAGGAGCATTAGCATCCTTTGTGGTAGGTATTTTTGTTATAGATTCATTGGTTCCAATGGTTGTAATTATGTGTATTACAACAATTACAGCTTTTGTAATTTTGAATATTGGAAAACGAAATATTAAAAAAACTATCGTTAGCTCATCAGATCAGGAAGTAACGATGGTTCATTAATTTTTATTTTTTATCAGGTCTGATAATCATTCGCAAAGATTGGTCTTTTGCGAAATAAGCAGTCATCCAATTATAAAAAGTCAGGATTCGGTTTCGATAGGTTATTAATGAAATTAAGTGAACAAATAGCCAAATTATCCATGCAAAAAATCCTTTGAAATGTAATTTAGGGCTTGGTAAATCTACAACAGCTTTGTTTTTTCCTATGATTGCCATAGCTCCTTTGTCCTTGTATACAAAAGGAATTAATGGTTTATTTTGATTGATTGATTTGAAATTTTTAGATAAATTCAATCCTTGTTGAATGGCGACTTGAGCCACTTGCGGATGACCTTGAGGGAAATTTTTATCTGTAAGCTGTATGCAGGTATCCCCTATTGCATAGATGTTTTGGGTGCCATTAACTTTATTAAAAGCATCTGTAGCCAAACGTTTTCCACGGCCATAACTCTCTGTTGGAATTCCTTCAAATTCTCTTGCCGAAACACCGGCTGCCCAAATTAAATTTTTGGTTTGAATCGTTTCTCCATTCGAGAAAAATACAGTATCGTCTACATAATCAGTTACCCGACTGTTTAATTTTACAATAACACCAAGTTTGGTCACCGCTTCCAAGGTGTCTTCTTGCGATTCCTTGCTCATGGGCGATAGTAAGGCGTCACCACCATCGACCAAATAAATATTACTGGCTGTGGTCCCAAGTTCAGGATATTCTTTAAGGAAAATGTTTTTTCTCATCTCGGCAAACATTCCCGAAAGCTCTACTCCTGTTGGTCCGCCACCTGCAACTACGATGGTTAATAATTTTCGTCGTTTACGAATATCTTTGCAAATTGCCGCTTTTTCTAAATTTTTCAGGATGGTATTTCGCATTTCAATGGCATCATTGAGCGTTTTCATCGGAATTGCATTTTTCTTCACATTTTCCATTCCAAAATAACTTGTTTCGGCTCCGGTTGCAAAGACTAAATAATCGTATGTTAATTCTCCGTTGTTGAGAATAATTTTATTTTCGGCAGGGATTACTTTTTGAAGTTCTCCCAAACGAAATTGCAGATTCTTTTTTCCGGCAAAAAATTTCCGAAAAGGATAGCTGATACTGGAAGGTTCTAAAAAAGCAGTAGCAACCTGATATATGAGTGGTGGAAAGAAATTATAGTTATTTTTATCAACAAGTGTTACATGAATTCCTTTTTCATTCAGGAGTTCTTTCGCCAAATTTAATCCAGCAAACCCACCGCCTATTATTACAATCTCCATATTTTTCTAATTTTTGTTGTATAAAAAAAGCATCCTATAAATATAAGTTATTTACAGGATGCTTTTGAATGTACAACTATTAAAAAAAGATTAAAATATTAGTTTCTTTTTAATTTTTTAACGGGTTTTTCTGCAGGTTCATTTTTGGCTTGAAGCAAATGGTTGGCTAATAATTTTTCTATCAATTCGTCTTTGGTCAAATGATGAAAAATCGTTTTTATTTTAGTTTTTAATGCTGAATCAACCTCGTGATTGGGTTTGGTTTTGAAGATTTGTTTAGCCCACAAAAGCGTATTGTTTTCTTCGATACTGGCAACTGTTGGCTTATTAAATTCAATAAATTTGATGCCTAATTCTTTTTCGAAACCGGCAATTTCCATTACTTCTTCGGGTTGCAAAATCGTTAATGAAAGTCCTTTTGCTCCTGCTCTTGCTGTTCTTCCGCTACGGTGTACATAAACTTCATACACATCCGGCAAATGATAATTTACCACATATGATATTTCTTTTACATCAATTCCTCTTGCTGCTAAATCTGTTGCGACTAATATATTGATGTGTCCTTCACGAAATTGCTCCATAATTCTGTCACGAATTCCTTGAGATAAACTACCGTGCAAAGCACCTGATGAAAATCGATTAATGGCTAAATTTTTAGCCAGTTTATTTACTGCAGCTTTAGTTTTGCAAAAAATGATTCCGCGTTCTCCTTCTTTCGAATTCAAAAAATGCATCAAAACATCAAGTTTTTCTATAGGGTTTACGACTATATATTGGTGATCAATTCCTTGATTCCCTACAGTTTCCATATTGGCACTTACCTGAACTACATTTTTGTTTAAGTAATTCTGAATCAGTTGTTTTATTGTTCCAGGCAAAGTCGCCGAAAACAAAAAGGTTCTATGATTTTTAGGTATTTCGGCAATAATCTCATCTAAACCTTCTTTTAAAATCGTCACCATTTCATCGGCTTCGTCTAGAACAAAAAATTTAGTTTCTTTTAAAGAAATTGCTTTACGTTGAATCAAATCAATTAATCTTCCCGGAGTAGCAACTACAATATGTGTTGGTAATGTTAAGCGCTCTATTTGAGGTTTTATTGGGATACCTCCACAAGTGGCTGCGATGGAAACTTCGGGCAGGTATTTTGCAAAATCTTCTAAATTTCTAAAAATTTGTTGTCCTAATTCACGAGTCGGAACCAGAATTACAGCTTGAATTGTTGCTGAATTCGGGTCTATTAATTGTAAAAGAGGCAATCCAAAAGCGGCTGTTTTTCCAGTTCCAGTTTTGGCAAGTCCAACTAAATCAGTTGTGTTTGATAAAAGTAGCGGAATTGTTTTTTGCTGAATTTCTGTAGGTACTACAATTCCTAATTCGGTAATCGCTTTTAGTATTGGTGCTGAAATTCCTAAATCAGAGAATTGTTTTGACATTATTTTGGATTTATAATTTTTTTAAAAGTGCTTTTGATCGTTTAGTTTCTACTGTGAAACAGGTATCAATCTGGTTCGTTCATGATTTTTTCACGGTATTTTTTACCGGTTAACAAAATCAATTTTAATTTGTAATCATCAACAAGCCATTCGCGGTAATTTTTGCTGCATTGGCTCAAACATTTAGAATATCGTTTGATGCGACAATCAATATCGTCCTCTAACTCTTTTCCTAATGCTTTTGCTTCCTGTAAAGTTTCAGAATTGTCCACACACATTGCGGCATGTTGTTCTAATGATTTTTCTAAAACTACTTTTGAACGTAAATTTTGTTTGATAATTAATTTATGTTCTTCATCGACGTCAAAAGTAACGACTTCGGTTTTACTAAATTTAGCGCGTAATTCCGGAGGCATTGCATATTTAAAATACAATTCAATTTCGTTATCATCACGTAAGTTTTCCAAATAAAATTCAGGCGATTTAAAGATATGTTGCCAGTTTACCGGCTCACTCCATAAACCAAAACGAGCAGCATTATTTCCTAAATCTATAACTGTAAACTCATCTTTATTAGGCAATTTTCTGGAACCACGACCAATCATTTGGAAATATAAAGTCAGTGATTTTGTGGCTCTGTTTAGGATTATTGTCTCTACTGTAGGTTCATCAAAACCAGTTGTAAGGATACCAACAGAGGTTAAAATTGCATCTGGAGTTTTTTTGAACCAATGCAAAATATCTTTTCGTTCCTCGTTATTGCTGGTGTTGTCAAGATGTCTTATCGGATATCCCGCTTCTCTAAAAGTTTCATAAACATATAGTGAAGTATTGATTCCGTTGTTGAAAATTAAGGTTTTCTTTCCTAAAGATTTTTCGGTGTAGGCATGCAACAATTTTTCTTGCATGGCCATATTGGTATACAAATCATCGGAAGACTTTACAGTGTAATCACCATTGATTCCAACTTTTAATGAAGTTAAACCAACGTCATAACTATAGGTAATAGCTTTGGCCAAAAACCCTTTGTTAATTAACGATTGAATCGTGTCGCCAACAATTAGTTCATCGTAGTTTTGATGCATCGGCAAGTTGATATTGGAACTCAAAGGAGTAGCTGTAACACCCAGAATAAAGGCTTTTTTGAACGAACTCAATAATTTTCTAAAGGAGTTATAATGTGCCTCATCAATGATCACCAATCCAATATTATCCAAATGTAACTTCTCATCATTGATACGATTTTTAAGTGTTTCGACCATAGCTACAAAACACGAATAATCGTTTTGATCTGGAAGTTCTTTTACATTACTATTGATGATTTTGTTTTTAACACCAAAACCTTTGAGCATAGCTTTACAAGTAGGACATGGTGCCGCTACAGCCATTGTAGCATCATTGTGAAAACGCTGAACGAAGATACTGTGAATATTTTTACGTCCAGATGCAAGTACAGCAGAGAGTTCAGCATGTACTTTATCTTTTTGTTCTGATTCACCTGCGATGATAGCAAAGTGCTTGGCAAGAGGGTGGGACTTTGAATAGTCATTGCACCCTGTACCTAGCACACGGCCTTTTTTATCAAAGCAAGTTGCAATAACTTCGTAGCGTTTCCTTGTCAATTTACTTACCCTTCATCTTCTTGAGCTTATGTTGAATACGTG
>ERZ1034363.1606-NODE-1606-length-12463-cov-2.614969_pt1 | contig 12463 bp, 12 predicted proteins | sample MGYA00520616_ERZ1034363 | MGnify/ENA primary metagenome ERZ1034363 (study PRJEB33736, sample SAMEA104284506) | Azolla filiculoides | biome: Urban; feature: Water surface; material: Ditch water | place: Netherlands | collected 2015-10-28 | depth 0-0.1 m ...
TAAGCCATATCTTGTTTCAAATTATGGCGATGAGGGCTGGGGCCAGATTGATTTACTCACTGCAACGCAGCACTCAGTAAATACAGTATTCGTTCCGCTTGGCATTAAAGCGGGCATGGATAAAGTTGTCGATGCTGCACGCCGCGCCGGAATTCCAGAATCTGTTGCGATGATGCCAACTCCATCTGTCTCACTCGGTGTAGCTAGCCCACATGTCATCGATGTTGCCAATTCATATGCAACTTTTGCTGCAAACGGCATCTACGCAAAGCCATACATGGTGGCTCAGGTGATTGGCCCTAATAAGGGAGTTCTCTACGAAGGTAAGCCTTCAACCCAAGAAGTTTTTAGCAAAGAGGTAATGGCAGATCTCACTTACGCTTTGAAGTCTGTTGTTAACGGTGGAACAGGAGCTGCAGCTCTTGCGCTCGGCCGTCCAGCTGCGGGTAAGACCGGAACTTCACAGTCAAATGCATCTGCATGGTTTAGCGCATACACACCAAACCTTGCCGCCTCAGTTGCACTCTTTAGAGATAGCGCTTCAGAGTCACTGAACGGTATTGGTGGATTGACTTCAGTAACTGGTGGTTCTTTCCCAGCTCGAATCTGGACCGCCTTTATGAAGGGCGCACTGAAAGAAGAGCCAGTGATGGAATTTCCAGCGCCTGCAAATATTGGCGGACTTGATCCAATTGTGATGACAAGTGGCGGCAAGCAATCAATGAAGAAGAAGTAATAGGAACTTTTCTATGCGCGTAAGTACTCGCGTCATTCTTCTTCTCGCAATTCTTGCTTCACTTTTTTCATTCGCAAAATTTAGCCACTGCGAAAAGTCAGTGTGGGCCGGGCCTGATCAATACATTCATGCTTGCTATAGCGATTTACCGGCACTCTTTAGCGAACGCGCATTTGGTAAAGGCCAGTGGGCATTTAGCGGCGGTGATCAAGCCGTTGAGTATCCCGCGCTACAAGGGCTGGTCATGTGGGCGACTGCGCAAGTATCACCGGATGGGCCAGTCAGTTACTTCAACTTCAGTGCAATCTTGATTGCTCTCCTCTTTATTGCATCTGTTCTTGTGATGTATCGAGCGCGACCTGATATCGCAGTTGTCTATGCGTTAGCACCCACAGGAATTCTCTCGCTCTATATCAATTGGGATCTCTGGGCGATTGTGACAATGTTGATCTCAATTTATTGGTTCGATCGCAAGAAGCAGTTAGCGAGCGCCGCCTTACTTGGAGTTTCAATTGCAACAAAGTTTTTTCCGATTGTCTTGCTACTCCCTATCGTCATAATTTATTTGCGAAGAGATGAAGTGAAGAGCGCATTTAAATATTGTGCAATCGCGCTGGGAACATTTCTTGCAATTAATATTCCATTTGCACTCACCACACCGGAAGGGTGGTGGCGCTTCTTTGATCTCAATCTCCACCGCGAAGCTGATTGGGGTTCAATTTGGTATGCGCTCAGTGTTTTCGGAATCAACCTCACCAATATCAATTACTTAACAGTTATGACTTTGTTGATGGGTATTGCACTCGTCTCACTATTTCTATTACAAACGAAAGAAACTCTGACCCTTGCTGAAAGTGCCATCTTTATCTTTATCGTCCTCATGACGGTGAGCAAGGTGTACTCACCGCAATATGTTCTCTGGTTGACGCCACTTGCACTTCTTGCACTGCGCGATAAACGAGATTTAAGTTGGTTCTGGTTCTGGCAAATTGCCGAAGTTATTTATCACTTCGCCATCTGGCAGCACTTAGCTCTTCTTACCGGTGCCACTTTCGGTCTTCCAGTAAAGGCATATGCCGCCATCACTATCGTGCGGATCCTGGCCGCGCTTGCCCTGGCGATCGCCCTGGCCCGGCGCCATCGATCTGGCGGGCTCCTCTCCCCGCGTTATTGGCCCGATCTACCTATCTAATGGGCGTAATTTCCTCTTTCCTACGCCCCGAGTTACCCTTTACCTCCTGCTTCACGCGGGCCAACCGGCCCAAATGAGTCAGGTTTTTAACCCTCCTGTCACGGAAATACCGTGGCCGTCTTAGTCCAGAGGAGGTCGGGTTAACACATGCGTCACTATGAACTCATGATCATTCTTGATCCAGATCTAGAAGAACGTACAGTCACACCATCACTTGAGACATATCTCAAGATCATCAAGGATTCCGGTGGAGTCGTCAACAAGCTCGATGTTTGGGGCAAGCGTCGTCTCTCATTCGAAATCAACAAGAAGCCAGAAGGCATCTACGCAGTTGCAGATATGAACTGTGAGCCAGCGGCAATCAAGGAGCTCGATCGTCAGCTCAACTTGAACGAATCAATCCTTCGCACAAAGGTGATGCGTCCCGAGTAATCCACACTTCAGGAGCGTTGCTCTTGAAATGTCACTCGGTACGAGTAACTTATAAGCACGGACTCAACCAGTAGAAAACCCCAGAGAAGAATAGAAGGTAGAAAAATGGCAGCAGGAGATACAACAATCACATTGGTCGGCAACCTCGTTGACGATCCAGAGCTTCGCTTTACCCCATCGGGTGCAGCGGTAGCTAAATTCCGCGTTGCTTCAACCCCTCGTTACTTAGATAAAGCTACGAACGAGTGGAAAGATGGCGAGAGCCTCTTCCTTCAATGCAATATCTGGCGTCAAGCTGCTGAGAATGTTGCTGAGTCTTTGACTAAGGGAATGCGCGTCATTCTTACAGGTCGTCTCAAGCAGCGTTCATATGAGACAAAAGAAGGCGAAAAGCGCACAGTCTTTGAGGTAGAAGTTGATGAAGTAGGTCCATCACTTCGCAATGCAACAGCTAAGGTCACTCGTACCCAGCGTGCTGCAGGCGGAAATACAGGTGGCGGATTCTCAGCACCAGCTGCTGACTTCAACGAAGATCCATGGGCTGCAGCGTCAACGTCACCAGCCGGTGGTGGATGGGGTTCTCCATCTACAACCGACGAACCACCTTTCTAATTCAATAATTTAAAAGGTAATTATCCGTAACTAAACCATTCCTAATCCAAAAGATTAGGGCCCGAAAAGGAGCACCATAATGGGAGCAAGAAATAACCGTAACCTCAAAGAGGTTAAGAACAAGGGCGCGAAAGCTGCTGCTCTTAATAAGAAGTTCAAGAAGAAGCCTTGCAGCTTCTGCCGCGACAAGGTCACATATATCGATTACAAAGATATCGCGACACTTCGCAAGTACATTTCAGATCGCGGAAAGATCCGCGCTCGCCGCGTCACAGGCGCATGCACACAACACCAGCGCGCAGTAGCTACAGCTGTTAAGAACAGCCGTGAAGTAGCACTACTGCCTTACACATCTTCAGCGCGATAAGGGGGATTGACTACTATGAAGCTCATTCTTACTCGTGAAGTTGCAAAGCTCGGCACAGCCGGTGACGTTGTAACAGTTAAAGATGGTTATGCACGTAACTTCCTCCTTCCACGTGGTGCAGCAATTGCATGGACACTTGGTGGAGAGAAGCAGATCGAAGGAATCCGCCGTGCACGTGCTGCACGCGAGATCCGCGATATCGATCACGCTAAGGAGATCAAGGCAGCTCTCGAAGCAGCTAAGGTCACTGTTGCAGTCAAGACAGGTACAGCAGGTCGTTTGTTCGGTTCAGTAACTGACAAAGACATCGCTGCAGCTATCAAGTCTGTTACAAAGCTTGATATCGATCGCCACAACATCAAGACATCAGGTCACATCAAGAAGACTGGCAACTACTCTGTAAAGGTTTCACTCGGACATAACGTTGTCGCGACTGTAGCTATCTCAGTAACAGCTGCTTAATTCTTAAAAGAAAAGCCCGTCACCTCACGGTGGCGGGCTTTTCTCATTTCTAACTTTTTACAACCAACCTGATTTCTTAAACTTGCGATAGAGAAAAGCTGTTACCAAGAGAAGACCACCAAGAACTGCTGGATAGCCATACTGCCAGCGAAGTTCCGGCATCGTATCGAAGTTCATTCCATAGATACCTGCAACCATTGTTGGAACAGAAGCTAAAGCCACGTAAGAAGTAATTTTGCGCATATCTTCATTCTGCTGCAGTTGTACCTGTGCAATTTCAGCTTGTAGAGCTGATGTTAATAGTGAATCAAGACCAGAAGCAGCATCAGATGCACGTGCCAAGTGATCTAAAGTATCGCGGAAGAACGGAGTTAAATCCGCTGGAATATGACGAGCTCCAATGCTGGCGATATTTTGTAGTGGGGCAAGTAATGGATCAATTGCGTGGCGGAATTCAATGACTTCGCGCTTGAGAAGATAGATTTCCTGAGATGCACTTTCACGGGTTTCACCGAATACTTTTTGTTCAGCTTGAGTTACGTCATTCTCTAATTCAACTGAGATATCGATATAACAATCGATCGCATGGTCAATAATCGAGTATAAAACCGCGTATGGACCCTTTGATAACAGTTCAACATTGCCCTCAAGTTGCTTACGGGTGCTTCCAAGTGGAAGTTCATCACCATGTCGAACAACAACTATGAAGTGATCTCCGATGAAGAAGTGAATTTCCCCAGTAGTAACTTCACTTTCTGGATCGTTATAAGCAATAGTTCGAATTACACAAAACTGGAGCCCTGGATACTCTTCAAACTTTGGACGTTGTTTGGCGTGGACCGCATCCTCGCTTGCCAATTGATGGAAGTTAAAATCCCCCGCGATCTTGTCGAACTCCTCTTTGGTTGGCTCTGCTAGACCAAGCCAAACAAAACCACCCTCACTCTTTGCCTTTGTAATTAATTCAGGAAGATTAGAAGGCTCTGTGTAGCGGCGGCCATCTTTGTAGAGTGCGTAATCAACGATCATGCGACAACTGTGCACTACAAAGGTGAATAGGTGGTGACATCTCGCATTGTGATATCGACAGATTTACTTTGATCCACACCCCTGTGTGTTGAGAAAGCGGGGTTGACCTGCGGATTCAATAGTTGAATACCCAACTATCCACAGTTATGCACAATTCATCCACCGGTGTTTACACAGGAAAACACCCTTATCCACCTACTTATCCACACCTTTCTCCCCAGGCTAGCTATAGCTTTCTCGCCTGCGATAGGGGCGAAGCCCTAAGTTACGCGCAGCAGGCAAAAGGCTTGTCAGTGTCCTATGGGAGGTTTTACGCGTGAGCATCGCAGAACTTCCCAACAACCGTCCTCCTCGTGACCCCAACATCAACTCTGTTGGCTCCGAGTTTGAGCGCACACCACCACAAGATTTAATCGCAGAGCAATCTGTTCTTGGTGGAATGTTGTTATCCAAGGATGCGATCGCAGATGTCATCGAAATTATTCGTGATCGCGATTTCTATCGCCCTGCACATGAATTAATTTACGATGCAATTATTGATTTGTATGGCCGCGGCGAACCAGCAGATGCTGTAACAGTTTCCGCCGAACTTTCAAAGCGCGGAGATATTGCACGCGCAGGTGGTGCACCGTATTTGCACACATTAATTTCATCAGTTCCTACAGCTGCTAACGCTGGTTACTACGCAAAGATTGTTCGTGAGCACGCGATCATGCGTCGCTTAGTAGAAGCTGGAACAAAGATTGTTCAATACGGTTACACAACTGAAGGTGAAGTCGATGAGATGGTCGACCTCGCACAAGCTGAGGTGTATGCAGTTACTGAACGTCGTTCATCCGAAGATTATGTTCAACTCTCAACCTTGTTGCCACAAGCATTAGATGAGATCGAAGCGATTTCAAAGGGTGTTGGTGTTGAAGGTGTTAAAACTGGATTTAAAGATCTTGACGCGCTAACACATGGTCTACACCCAGGAAACATGATCATCCTTGCAGCACGTCCTGCAATGGGTAAGTCAACACTTGGTTTAGATATTGCGCGCCACGCATCAATTCATGAAGGTCAAACATCTGTAATTTTCTCTCTTGAAATGTCAAAGAGTGAAATCACAATGCGTATGTTGTCGGCAGAGGCTCGTGTTGGTCTAAACAACATTCGTTCAGGATCTTTATCTGATGATGAGTGGTCTCGCCTTGCACGTCGTATGGGTGAAATTTCAGAGGCGCCGTTGTTTATCGATGATTCACCAAACCTTTCAATGATGGAGATCCGCGCAAAGGCACGTCGCCTAAAGCAGCGTCACGACCTTAAACTCATTGTTATTGACTACCTACAGCTGATGTCTAGCGGTAAGCGTGTAGAGAACCGTCAACAGGAAGTCTCTGAGTTCTCTCGTCACCTTAAGTTGATGGCAAAGGAATTAAATATTCCGGTAATCGCTATCTCACAGCTAAACCGTGGACCGGAACAACGTGTAGATAAGAAGCCGATGCTTTCCGATCTTCGTGAATCTGGTTCTATTGAACAGGATGCTGACGTTGTTATCTTGTTGCACCGTGATGATATGTACGATTCACAAAACCGTACCGGTGAAGCGGATTTAATTGTTGCTAAGCACCGTAACGGACCAACCCGAACAATTACAGTTTCTGCGCAGCTTCACTACGCACGTTTCTATGACATGCCACAGAATCCAGGTGGCGGAACTGACTGGACGCAACAACGTGAAGCTTCAAACACTCCACCGGAAGATTCTTTCGGCGCTTAATTAGCTACAGATCGCGCGCGATCTGCGATGTAAATTCCAATCAACACAACAACTCCACCTGCAAGTTGAATCCCGTTCCAACTTTGTAGCAAGAAGATCCACGCAAAGACACCAGCAAGAACCGGCTCAAGCATTCCGATCACACTTGATGTGGATTCAGATAACAAGCGCAAGCCACCAATAACAAAAAGGTAGGGAACAATCGTTCCCATAATGACGATCCACCCGATCAAACTCCAACCAGGCAATGTGTTTCCTTCAAAGATTCCCTGCAGATCCATCTGCGTTGTAAATACTTCAAAGGGAAAGTTCCACACCGGCATGACAACAACCCATGCAAGGGAAGCCATTCCAAGACCCCACACAGTTAATGACAAAGCGCTGCGCGATGTTCCAACCTTTTTACCAATTAAGAAGTAACCAGTTAATGCAAGTGCGCTGAAGAGTGCGCCAAATAAACCGATCGCATCAAAGGTCAGACCTTTCCAGACCTGCGCAAGCAGAGTTAAGCCAAGCAATGACATAGCAATGGCCAGCCACATCGAGGCGGGAACAAAGGCTTTGCGCACATACTTAACCCACAGCGCGATCCAGATCGGTGCGGTGAATTCGACAATTAAGACCAAGCTAAGCGGGACCCCACGCTGGATTCCAAGGAAATACCCCGCCTGAACCGCAGCAAAACCAATGATTCCGTAGGCGGCCAGGATGGGAACCTCTGAACGCTTAGCGGCAAGAGATCTGCGATTGGTCGCAAGAACTACAAGTAGAAGTATCAGAAATGCAGAGCATGAACGAACCTGCGCCAAACGAAATGGCGAGATATGTTCCAACACAATTGTGGAAATAATCCCGTTGAAGGCGAAAACAAGCGCCCCCATAACAAGGTAAAACTCACCGCGGTGCTTTGTAAGCATCCGAGAAGGTTACATCACAACCTTAGAAAGCTGATTCAGGCAGCTCCATGATTGAACCATCGGTTGCTTCAACGATCTTACGATCTGCAGTGATGTGTGGAAGGTTGTTGTGAACGAAGAACTTCGCTGCAGCAATCTTTCCTGTGTAGAAATCAGTGTCCTTACCAGCGTTAGGCAACTTCTCTACTGCGATATCTGCCTGACGTAGCAACAACCATGAAGTGATGATGTCGCCAACCGCCATCAAACAGCGTGAAGTGTTAAGACCAACCTGATAAATCTTTGCTGGATCTGTCTGTGACTCCATTGCATGTCCAACAAGAACACCAACGATTCCATTGAGATCGCCAAGTGCCTTAACAAGTGCTTGCTTCTCTTCAGCGTTTGCGCCACCTGCCTCTGCAAACTTCTGAATCTCTTTTCCAAGTAGACCAAGTGCACGTCCACCATCTTTAACAACCTTGCGGAAGAAGAAATCCAAACCTTGAATAGCAGTTGTGCCTTCATACAAGGTATCGATCTTTGCATCGCGTACATATTGTTCTAGTGGCCAATCTTGTGTGAAGCCAGAACCACCAAATGTTTGTAGTGATTCAGTTCCAAGAAGTGTCCATGACTTTTCTGAACCGTAACCCTTAACAACTGGAAGCAGCAGATCATTCAACGCAACCATGTCAGCTACGCGATCTTTATCCCCCGCCTTTTCAGCAAGTTCGATTTCATCTTGAATTGAAGCGGTGTACAGCACTAGTGCGCGCATACCTTCGCTATATGACTTCTGAACCATCAGCGAACGACGCACATCTGGGTGCTTAATAATGGTTACACGAGGTGAAGCCTTGTCATTCATTACCTTCATATCGCCGCCCTGTACACGTTGCTTGGCATATGAAAGTGCTTGCTGATATCCAGCAGAAAGTGTTGCAATAGCTTTTGTTCCAACCATCATGCGCGCAAATTCAATGACCTTGAACATCTGCGCAATACCTTCGTGCACATCACCAAGCAAGTAACCAACAGCTGGCTCGTGCTCTCCCAAATTCATTTCACATGTTGATGAAACATTAAGACCCATCTTGTGTTCAACATTTGTTACATATACACCGTTGCGCTTGCCTAGTTCACCTGTCTCAAGATCAAACATGAACTTAGGAATTAAAAATAGTGAAAGACCCTTTGTTCCTGGTCCGCCACCTTCGCGACGTGCAAGTGTGAAGTGAACAATGTTGTCGTACAGATCTGCATCACCTGATGTGATGAAACGCTTTGTACCTGTGATGTGCCATGTTCCATCTGGTTGTTGAACAGCCTTGCTGCGACCTGCGCCAACATCAGAACCAGCATCCGGTTCTGTTAGCTGCATCGTTGCACCCCAGTGCTTATCAACCATGAACTTTGCAATCTTCTTTTGCTCTTCTGTTCCGAGAACATAGGCGACCTGCGCAAATGCATAACCAGATGCGTAGATGTGAATTGCAGGGTTTGAACCCAACACCATTTCCGCCATCGCCCAACGAACTGATGGAGGAACCTTCATTCCACCAAGTTCAACTGGAGCATCAAGACGCCACCATTCACCATCGACATATGCCTTGTATGACTTTTTAAAACTTTCAGGCAGCTTTACATCGCCAGTTGCCTTATTGAAATCTGTTCCGATGCGATCGCCTTCAACAAAGGATGCAGCAAGATCGTTTTCGCATAAACGTTTCATCTCTTCCAACATTCCCATCGCGGTATCGCGATCGACCTCACCGTAAGGATCGGCGCCCATAACTTTTTCACGACCCAATAGGTCGAAGAGGCAGAATTCAATGTCACGGAGGTTTGCGATGTAATGGCTCATGGGGCAATAGTGCTACCCACCAGTAACTTACGCAAGGCTTTTGAGCGTATTTCGCTCCCCAACCCAACCCCTTTCTGCGTATAGGCTCACGCCGTGTTACTTAGCGATCGCGATATCCGCGCAGAGATAGAGGCAGGCCGAGTCGGCTGCGAGCCATTCCATGAAGCGATGATCCAGCCATCATCAGTTGATGTGCGCCTGGATAAGTTCTTCCGCGTATTTGAAAACCACAAGTACAGCGTGATCGATCCATCGATGGAGCAACCAGAGCTAACACGCGAAGTTATCGCTGAAGGCGATGAACCATTTATCTTGCACCCAGGCGAATTTGTTTTGGCGAGTACCTACGAAGTAATCACATTGCCTGATGACATCGCAGGACGTCTAGAAGGAAAATCATCACTAGGTCGCCTTGGCTTGCTGACACACTCAACAGCTGGATTTATCGATCCAGGGTTTAGCGGTCACATCACTTTGGAGCTTTCAAATGTTGCCAACCTTCCAGTGAAGCTATTTCCTGGAATGAAGATCGGCCAACTATGTCTCATCAAACTCTCATCTCCCGCTGAGCATCCTTACGGCAGCGAGAAGTACGGTTCTCGGTACCAAGGTCAACGTGGCCCAACACCTAGCCGTTCATTCTTAAAGTTCCATAAATCCCAAATTAATTAGTCGCACCGGGAATTACCGGGCGGAAAGCGCGGTTTAATTAGATATGAAAACAATCATCGTTCTTGGCGTCATTGCTCTTATCGCTGTCTTTATCATCGCTCAATACAACCGTTTGGTTCGCTTGAACATCACAGTAGATGAAGCATGGGCGCAGATCGAGGTTCAATTAAAGCGTCGTGCAGATTTGATTCCTAACCTGGTTGAAACAGTTAAGGGATATGCAAAGCACGAACAATCAACATTTGATGCGGTCGTTGCTGCGCGTGCGAAGGCAACCAGTGCATCTTCAGTTGCAGATACTGCAGCAGCTGATGGAATGGTTACACAAGCGTTGCGCGGATTGCTTGCAGTCGCCGAGGCGTACCCAGATCTAAAGGCATCTGCAAACTTCATGTCATTACAAGAAGAGCTTTCAACAACTGAGAACAAGGTTGCATTCTCACGTCAGTTCTACAATGACAATGTGCGCTCGCTCAATACCGCTGTAAAAACAATACCTAGCAGCCTTTTTGCAGGTCTTGCAAAGGTAACAGAGCGCGAGTTCTACGAGGTTGAAAACCCAGAGGACCGTAACGTTCCCAACGTTAAGTTCTAATGAACTTTAGAACGATGCAAGCGGCTAACCGCCGCAAAACAATTGGTTTGCTCGTTGGTATGGGCGTGCTTGTGTGGCTTGTTGTCTATGCAGCACTTACCTACTTTGGCCAGGGCACAGCGGGCATTGTTCCAATCGCAGTTGGTATCGCGCTAATTTCAGTGTGGGGTTCGTACTACGGATCCGACAAACTAGTTTTAACAATGACCGGTGCAAAGTTAATTCAAGAATCAGATAACCCAAAGCTTTTTAATTTGATTCATGAAGTAACGATCGCATCTGGCTTACCAATGCCAAAGGTTGCCATTGTTGTCGATAGTGCACCAAACGCCTTTGCAACAGGTCGAAACCCAGAACATGCGCTAATCGCTTTCACAACTGGAATTTTGGATGTTATGGATCGCGATCAACTGCAAGGTGTAATCGCGCACGAGATGGCACATGTTGCTAACCGCGACACATTGGTAAGTGCAGTAGCTGCAACAACAGCGGGTGCAATCGCGATCTTGTCTGACATGTTGACCCGCATGATGTGGTTTGGTGGCGGAAGAGATCGCAACCGTGAAGGAAACGGCAACCCAGTTGCTTTAATTATTTCGCTGGTTATTTTGATCTTGGCACCGCTTGCCGCCATGATGCTTAAATCCGCGATCTCACGTAAGCGTGAATCTTTAGCTGATGCGACAGCGGTTTCCTTTACCCGTAACCCTGCAGGTCTGCGTTCAGCGCTAGAGGTATTGGCATCTGATTCAACTGTTGTGCATCAACGTTCAACAGCTGTTGCACATATTTGGATTGAGTCACCTTTAGATGCGAAATCGGTATCAAAGTTGTTCTCTACCCACCCACCGATTGAAGAACGCATTGCTGTTCTAAAATCTATGGAGTCGCTCGCTTAAGCCTTGAAGTGCAGGGTGAAAGTAGCGCCATTACCTGGTTCTGAGGCTACTGAAACCGTTCCGCCGTGCGCCTTCATAACCTCATCAACGATCGATAGGCCAAGGCCGCTGCCTTCGCGACTATTGCGCTGACGTGAAGTATCCACGCGATAGAAACGTTCAAAGATGCGCTGCTGATCTTCAGGTGAAAGTCCAGGACCGTTATCTGCAACGGTCACATATGAACCATTCTCATCTGAATAGGTAGCAACATGAATCTGTGTGCCCTCAGGTGTGTGCGCACGTGCATTTGCTAGCAAGTTAGTAACCACCTGGTAAATCTTGTCGGCATCGCCCTGTGTGTGAACATCATGTGCGATATCCAGCGTTACCGGGTGATCAGGACCTGCAGCTTGTGCAGATGAGACCGCTTCGGTCACTAAGTTAGAGAGATCAACATCTGTCATTACCAACTCACGTGATTGATCCATGCGTGCAAGCATCAAGAGATCTTCAACTAAGAAGCCCATGCGCATCGATTCTTTTTCAATGCGACCGATTAACTCTTTTGTCTTTTCGCCATCTGGAACTGCGCCTTGACGATGAAGTTCAGCAAAACCGCGGATCGATGTAAGTGGTGTTCGTAATTCGTGGCTGGCATCTGCAACAAAGCGGCGCAATTTATTTTCGCTCTCAGTGCGAGCAGCAAAAGATGTCTCAATGCGAGCAAGCATGGAGTTCAGTGATGTCACCAGGCGACCAACCTCAGTATGAGGATTAGCATCGGGCATACGCGCAGAGAGATCTCCTGCGGCAATGTGTTCGGCAGTTACCTCAACATCTTCAAGTGGACGCATACCTATCTTGATTACAAGTCGAGATGCAATAGCAACGAGTGTGATTAATGAGAGCCCAATAAGGAAGAAAAAGAAGCCCAATTTTCCAACTGTGCCATTA
>ERZ1034363.1607-NODE-1607-length-12459-cov-5.153852_pt1 | contig 12459 bp, 8 predicted proteins | sample MGYA00520616_ERZ1034363 | MGnify/ENA primary metagenome ERZ1034363 (study PRJEB33736, sample SAMEA104284506) | Azolla filiculoides | biome: Urban; feature: Water surface; material: Ditch water | place: Netherlands | collected 2015-10-28 | depth 0-0.1 m ...
TTCAAGTTAATTATCTAGGATTATAATAAGCTCACTCTTTGGAGCTTCTCGGCTAAGAGTCTTATATCCTTCTCTTTAAATGCAGCATTAGTTTTCACTTGATGCTGCATTTTTTTATATTGAAAATTGTGTTTTAGACTGTTTTACAAAATTGACGTTTTGTATAGTGTAACGCGATTATAATCCAATCATCACCCAGATGGGTGACGCTCCCTCTAATATAAATAACATAATATGTACTTCGCCAATAACGGCTGTCATATAAAAATCTAGGAGGGAAAGTACATTATGATCACAAATCAAAAAACAACTTTAGCACTAAGCGCTGTTTCAATAGTATTTGCTTGTTTTTCAATGCCTTGTTTTGCAAATAGTCATTCTCAGCAAATAGTATCGATTTCTCAAGAAATACAATCTATTCAAACAAAATTAACAGCCGCCAACAATAAGCTTGAAAAAATTTGTGGTTGTACGATAACTAAAAATATACCAAATCAAATAGATAAAATACATCAAACCGCTAATGGACGTCGATAAAAAATATTCGTCCATTTACAAATGAATGAAAAAACCAAGTCTTTATGACTTGGTTTTTTTGCATCAACACTTATAAAAATCAATAATCCAATCATCACCCAAATGGGTGACGCTGCCCCTATGTAAAAGACTTAACATGCACTCCGCCAATAAGGGCTGTTTAATATGAAATGGAAAAAATACATTATGATGATGAATAAAAAACTAATTTTAGCACTAAGCGCTGTTTCAATTATATTTTCATTTTTTGCAACGTCTTGTTTTGCTAACGATAATATGCAACAAATTGCCGAAATTTCTCAAGAAATTCAAACACTACAAAAGCAACTCAATGACGCTAATATCAAAATTGAAAAACTGTGTGATAGCTCAACCATTAAAGATAAGACTACGCAAACAGTGCCAACACAAATACACCGTACAGCTAACGGTCATGGTCGATAAATAATTAATGCAACGCTTAATCCAAAAAGCTCACTAATAACTGTAAATAGTGAGCTTTTTATCTCAATGACCAAAGGCAAAAAAAGCCGCCATCAAAAAATAAATCTGCTTGATTCCTCGCGCAAATAACTTCTTACGCCTTGTTTGTTTAGGTTGATTTGCATATCAAAAAAACATGCACATAAAAATCCTTGATTTTTAATTCGGTATTATTTAAAAATAGCCCCTTTATTTGAGCGCTTGCCGTTCCATTTTGGGAAGGCAAAAGAGACTCACCAAGAATTATTTACTTTTATAATTATTTTGTAAGTCGTCTGTCTTAATTGCTATGCAACAAAATACGGATGCTATTCTTTGAAAAAACGGATTTAAGCATGTTAAAAATTTATGCATCACGTAAGTCATTATATCAATCTATTTTTTGTGGCTTTCTATACACGGTAAATGCCGTTGCTGATGGTGATATAGCCTCAGACTCTCATTTGTTGCCTACGATGACAATCAGCAGTCAAGACATGAATACTGCATACCTTAAAAGTGAGTTAACCAGAATTGATTTGCAAAGTGCTGAAATGCCTGATCTTAATAATGTCTTAAAAAACGAGGCTGGCATTACCGTTAATCAAGGAAGTGGGCAAACGACAACAGCGATGACTATTCGAGGGGCGGGCGGTAACGGGCAAGGGATGGTAACGTTAGATGGTGTTCCTTTATTTGGCAATTTTGCTGGTATGTTTTCGTTGAGCCATTATCCACTAGATGCTTTCGATCAAGTCACCGTGACGCGTGGTGGGGAATTAAATCAAGGTGGTAGTCGAACGCTGGGGGGAGCAATTCATTTAAAAACTCGTCGTATGCAAGTAGACGACACTTTTTTACATCTTGAAGGTGGTAGCTATGACACGCTGCGAGAAACTGTTGGAAGTGGTATCACTACTGAATTAGGTCATTTTTCAGCCGTTGCGGGAAGAAGTGATGTATTTGATGGTATCAATCAAAGTCAAACCGGAAAAGAGGGTGATAATTTTGGCATGACGCATGCCTCAGGTAATTGGTTTAAGGAGTTTGGGCGTGGGCGTTTAGATGCCTCGCTCTATTTTGTCCGTAGTGATGAAGATATTGATGGTCCGGGACTTGTTAGACCAAGACGCGCCATTGGATGGATTGACGACAAACGTGGGAGATTGTTAGATGAAACATGGGTATCTCAATTACATGGTGAATACGATGTATCACCAACATGGAAAAGTTCGCTGCAATTTGGCTTTACCCAAGATAGACAAAAAATGGTGGCCACTAATGTCAAGCCATTTTCCATTAGTAATCAGTTATTCATGCTTGATTGGAAAAATACACACCAGCTACCACTAGACGATCAAAATAAAAATAAAGCCATGCTCGCTTGGGGTGTCAATACCCAACACCAACAAACGCTTAATATGCCATCTGCTCAAACAGTGATTAGTCCCAATATACACGGTAACGTAACACTGGGAAAATGGACATTGAGCGCCGATGGTCGCTTTGATCAAGGTGATGTATATGGTGATCATAACGTATTTTCATTGGGTGTTAGTCGAGAATTCATTCACAATGTCACCATTTTTGCAAATGGTGGCACGGGCTATCGTCAACCTAGTGTGAGCGAACTGATGAATCCTCTATTTGGGAATAAAGACCTCAAAGGCGAGAGTAACGCAGGCGGAGAAGTGGGTGTGAGTTGGCACCCCTTGGTGAATAGCGAAATAAAAGTGAGTGGCTATCATCAAAACTATAATCAAATGATTGTATTGATGTCGGGGCGCAATGGAATACTTCGAGGTGAAAATGTACCTGAAGTGGAAATTTGGGGAGCAGATATGCAAGCGCGTCATCGATGGTCATCTATTTGGGAAAGCGGGGTCAATTACAGCTATATGGATGCAATGAATTCACTCACGAATTTGCAAGTGTCTTCTCGTCCCTCGCAGCAAGGTGGTTTTTGGAATGAAATCCAATTAGCGCAGCCATTAAAACTGCGTGTTGATGTCAATGTATATGGTGATTATTGGTTTGATGCAGCCAATCAACTCAGTGCCTCTGGCGCAACGCGTCTTAACGCCTTATTAAAATATCAATTGACCAAAAAAACGGAGTTGTATGTGCGTGGTGAAAACATAACAGACGACAGATCGTCACGCATTCTTGATTTTAATTACAATGGTGCAGCGGTTTACGCAGGCTTTAGAGCTGGTTTTTAACGGCCCATTTTGATGAAAAAGGGTTGCTATTCGTTAATTTTTCTATTTTTTCTAGGACTGCAACTCTTTTCAATGCGTCTCTTTGCCAGTGAGAACTGCTTAGACGTCAATCACATCAAGCAATCACCAGTTGTTTTAACAGAGTATGTACATTTTTTAGTAGATCCTCAAGGGACGCTTAGATTCAGCGATATTGAGTCTTCGAGCATTGCGCATCAATTTCAATTTGATCATAATCCAACCGAAGCCTTTAATTTTGGTTATACTCACGCAACTTATTGGTTTCGTTTGCGATTATGCAATACAAGCGATGCGCCACTAGAGAAAATGATCGACCTTGGCGATGCCAACGCATCAAACGTTTCATTTTATGCACCCAATGATACCCACTATGATAACGTCATAGAAACCGGATTAATTCGACCATTTTCCTCGCGCCCCTACGCAAATCGATTTTTCATTTTCCCCATTACACTCCCTGCGCACAGCAGCCAACTTTATTATTTAAAGTTACAATCCATACACCCGCTTATTTTGCCACTTAAATTATGGACACCCGCAGATTTTCATCAACATGAGCGCAATGATTATTTTGCGCAAGCGTTGTATTTTGGGATGGTCATTGCCATGATTGTGTTTAATGCGTTAATTTTTACGGTATTGCGCGATAGCATTTATTTGCTTTATGTGGGTTATGTGGCTTTTTTTGCCTTGTATATTGCTGCCATTACCGGTCTTGGAAAAGAATTCTTATGGCCTGATGCGTTAAATGTTGATGTATTTGCAGCTGAATTGTGCGATTTTACGATTATTTCGTTATTATTTTTTACGCGGCGAATGCTCAATACGGCCACCGTTATACCTTCTATTGATACGCTACTCAAACTCTATATTGTTGCGTATGTTTTACAATCCATTGCTGGTCTCATTGATTTTGGTCTGGTGATTAATCGCTATGCTACGTTCATGCATTTAACAGTGGCTTTGCTTATTTTATTTTCCTCTATTTTATGCTCGTTTAAAAAACAACGTAACGCGTACTTTTTTTTATTTTCGTTTTTTATGTTATTCATTGGCGCTGTTTCCATGATTTTTCGAGTGCTTGGTGTATTGCCAACCAATGTCTTAACCGTAAGTGGCTTTCAATATGGCTCTGCGTGGGAAATGTTGATTTTAGCGTTTGCTCTCGCTGATCGATTTAACTCTATTCGAAAAGAAAAAGAAAAAATACAAAGTGATTTACTCCAAGCACAGCAGTTGCTTGTGGATAATTTAAAAGTATCTGAACATATCTTGGAAATACAAGTAAACGAACGCACCAACGAGTTGCAAATACTCAATCAAACACTCAATCAAAAAGAAAATTATTTGCGCGAATTGATTGATAATTTTCCATTTATGGTTTGGCTCAAAGATACGCAGAGCCGTTTTCTTGCTGTCAATCGTGCACTGGCGGGGCATTATGGTCAAATACATACTGACAATCTACTAGGCAAAACGGATTTTGATTTTTCAGCAAACGACATTGCACAACTTTATCGAAACGATGATTTATGGGTACTGCAAACCAAGCAAACAAAAATAATTGAGGAAAAGAGAGTTGACCATTTAGGCAATACATTATGGGTCGAAACACTAAGAGCACCTATCTTAGACAATCAAGGCAATGTATTAGGTACCGTAGGGTTTTCACAAGACATCTCTGCTCGCAAGCAATTTGAAGCCGACACACAAGCGCTCAATCAATCAAAATCGAATTTTTTTGCCAATATGTCACACGAAATACGCACACCAATGAATGGCATCATCGGACTTTCACGACTGGCGCTCAAAAAAGATATTTCTGTCGAAGTGCAAAATTATTTGGAAAAAATTTACAGTTCATCAAATGAGTTATTAACCATTATTAACAGTATTCTCGATTTTTCAAAATTAGAATCCAATGGTTTTACGCTTGATAATACGACTTTTAATCTCAATATTTTATTGGAAAATGTGGATAACTTGTTTGAACACAACAGTCAGGAAGATAATGCCACGCACTTTAGTATTGATGTGTCGGCCGATGTTCCGCGTGAGTTGATTGGTGATGCTACCAAGTTGCGACAAGTGCTGATCAATTTACTCAGTAACGCGAAAAAATTCACCTCACAAGGCAACATTCTCACAACTATCACGGTTAAGAATCACATAGTGGATACAGTTGAACTCTGTTTTAGCATACGTGATACAGGGATTGGCATGACAGAGCAACAAATTGAGCGATTATTTCAACCGTTCTCACAAGCCGATAGTTCCATTACGCGAAATTATGGCGGTACCGGCTTAGGTCTTGTGATTTGCAAACAGTTAGTGGCGTTGATGGGCGGGGAAATTTGTGTTTCAAGCGTTTATGGTCAAGGCAGTACATTTGAATTTACCCTCCCATTTACGATTGCTCCCAATCAAACGGCTTCAAGCAGCAGGTCCAAAACGTCTTCTGCGACGCCTCACTACAACGCGCATCGAATTTTATTGGTCGAAGATAATGAAATCAATCAAATTGTTGCAGAGGAATTATTAACATCGATGGGATTGAACGTTGAAATTGCAAATAACGGTAAAGAAGGCGTAGATCGTGCGTTAGCTCAGTCTTTCGACTTAATTTTCATGGATATTCAAATGCCTATCATGGATGGTTTTACCGCAACGCAACACATTCGCGCTGAATCGTCATTGCAAAATATACCTATCGTTGCGATGACCGCCCATGCGATGAAGGGCGACTTAGAGAAAAGTCTAGCGGCGGGTATGAACGGGCATCTCACTAAACCCATTGATATCGATAAATTGGTCGTAGTGTTAAATCAATGGTTTAGCGATAACGATAATGATAGTGATTTAACCAAACAGCGTGTTCCGCTTGAAAAAATGACGGCATTGCCCGAATTTTTACCGCCCTTTGACCTCGTCGCGGCACTTGCAATTTGCAATCAAAATTCAATGCTACTGCATAAGCTATTAGTGAACTTCAATGCGAATTACCGTGATATGGCTAATCAATTAGCGACCCTTATTGAAGAAAAGGCGTTTACACAGGCTCAACATTTAACACATTCAATGAATGGAATTGCGGGAACGTTAGGTGCACATGAATTAAAAAATGCCGCTGTCGCATTGGAATTAGCACTTCGTTTGGACGAGCTTGAAAATATTGATTCATTGCTGAATGATTTTGTCGTGAAATTTAATGATGCTATCAATGCAACCGCGTCGTTACCCACGTTAGAAAAGCCGATAACGACCTCACAGTTAGGAGAGGATGATTTAAATGAACACTTCAAGCAATTGAAATATGCCGTGTCGTTTAATCAATTTAAAGCCATTCATATTTTCAGTGAAATTCGGCCACACCTCCTACAATGCAATGAGCAAAAAATAGTTGACGAATTAGAAGTGTATCTTGAGCAATTAAATTTTGATCAAGCACTACACGTTCTTGAAGGCATGAATAATAATTCATCCAATCAAACGAAATAAGAGATAATAAAATAAATTAAAATAGAAAAAATAGATTTTGATTTTATCAAAACAGAGTAAAAAAGTCGGAATTACGACATGCTTTTTTATTGCCTAATAGACTTGCAACAAATTATTGATTTATAATGAATCTTAGGTAAAATTATTTCATGATTTATAACGTCAACACCGGTTATCAAATCATTAAGCACTCCACAATAATTAATTGGGATTTAATGTGTCTATTGTTGTTCCTTCTGATTTACCGCGTTTGTTGATTGTGGATGACAATCCAAGTATTGTGCATTTACTAGCCACCATCTTTGCTGACGATTACAGTGTTTCTTTTGCTACAAACGGACAAAAAGCATTAGAAATGATCAGTAATGAAAAGCCCTGTGTTATTTTGCTTGATGTGATGATGCCTGAAATAGATGGCTATGAGCTATGTAGACAATTAAAAAGTCATCCACAAACTGAACATATTCCCATTATTTTTATCACAGCAAAATCTACTACTGAAGATGAAATTCAAGCATTAAAATTAGGCGCTGCCGATTTTATTACGAAACCGATTAGTCCAGTTGTTGCGAAAATGCGCGTAAAAAATCAAATTAAAATTGCGTATTCTCAAAAATTTAGCGCTATTGCTATTGATTCACTCGCATTCGCCATATTGATTGTCGATAGTCAAGGAAAGGTGAATTACGCCAATGCGCATTTACTCGAGTTGCTTGACAGTAAAATAAAAGGCTTAGCGATCAAAAACGGGCAGTTAGTTGCGACTACATTTAACCGAAAAGAAAAATTAAATGAATTTATTCAAGCAGCAACGCGCCTTCCTCCCGTCAAAAATGCGATGTTTATTAATGAAGATGAGCAAGCCTGGCAAGTATTTATAACGCCACTTCCGCCCACACTCTCGTTAACAAATAATGTTTCAAAACCACTCGCCCTCATTTTTATTTCGAATGCGAATGAAAATTTTTCAGAACTTGATATGATGGGTAAACTCTACGATTTATCCCCAGCAGAGTTACGTGTTGCCTCTGCATTGGTCGCGGGGAAATCGCCTTCGGAATACGCGGATGAAGCTGGATTGACCATGAATACGGTGCGTACGCAATTAAAAAATTTATACAGCAAAACCTACACGCATAGACAGTCTGAACTCGTTGCACTCTTAAGTAAAACCCCACCACTGAAAATTTAAGTCACTGTTTCAAGACATTCTATCGAAACGGATCTTTTGATAATGTTGCACACTTAATCTCACAAAGTATAGAAATTGCATTCGTTGACATCCCCTTAATTTAAAGGTATAAAAAAGGGATATATATGTGCTCCTAATTATAACTAGCTTATAATAACCTAGCTCAATGCCTCTATCTGGAACTTAATATGTCAACTGAAGCAACACTCATTATCGCCATCAATAGTTTTTTCACTCTGCTCATTGGTTTTTGGATAGTTAAACGACTTGACAATGTAAGGCATGAACTGGGTTCATCAAAGGTGCTTTTTGATAAAAGATTGACTGCTTTTAAAAAATTTAGAGTCATTCATCAAAGCCTTTTTATTAAGCCAAAATCGATAAAAAATGATATGTCATTGGTTTATCATCATGTTGCTGAGACTTTGCCAAAAATTGAAGAAATATTTGAAAATTATTTGACAAAATACGGCTTTATTTTGCCTGAACACATAAGAGAGAGTGTCGAAAAATGTAATATTCTCGCGTTGGAAACGTATTTAAAAATATTATATAGACGCGAAAATGCCGAAATAAAACATGAAGATCCGTTGACCGAAGAAGATGTTGCACAGATTAAACTCTTTTTAGGTAAATTAGATGAGATAAACAAACAATTTTTAAAATTGCTTGGTGATGTTGATTAGTACTATTTTTTTAAATAAAAGCCCGTTAGTTGAATGACTTAACGGGCTTTTTTATTGTCATTTATATTTAAATTATATTTTTTTCGATTAAAGCCGATAAATAGTTATTATCGAATTAAAACACGGCAAATTTTCATGACTATTTCTGCAATTAACACGCCATCGCTAGGGACGTATTCATTAACAAATCAGGTGGATAGCGCAGCCACTGATACACTGATAGACAATACAAATACAAATACAAAAGTATCCCTGCCAGAAACTAGCAATAATGCAGGATTATTGACTCAAAATGTATTAGAAACGTTAAAAAGTGTGGGGTTCAATATTGAACAACTGTCAGAAAATGAAAACGGGGCAGTGAATAACTTTGTACAAAGTTTATATCAATCATTAACACCTCGAACCATAGAAAATACGGTTGTTAGCCAATCTGATAGTCTGAGTATTATTGATAACACGTCGATTTCGGGCGGCACCAATTTCAAATACACTATTGATTTTGGTGATTCCAATCTAGGTGATTATCTTCCCGATGTAAAAGCCAATTTGCAAAAAGCACTTGATAACATTGGTCAATATATTCGCTCTGATGCCGTATTTAATTTGAAAGTTTCTGGCAAATACAAAGATTCGAATGTGCTGGCTGAAACCGATTCTACAATGACGCAAGCCACACTTCATGAAAAACAAAGCATCGATACCTCTTTTGTATCAGACTCGCTTTATCAATATGAATTAAATCCAAATTCGGCGGATGCCAGTTTATTAATCAATTTGGTGCGTATTGGTGATATGTCCTTTAGTGGCAAGCCAGAACCCGATAAATTTGATTTAACGTCTATTCTTACGCATGAAGTTTTGCACGGTTTAGCATTTACGGGCACGCTAGGGAATGTAAACACCAATTTAAGAACCAAATATGATGAATTGGTGAATATGCAGGATGGCGTCCCTTTTTTTGTTGGCGAGAACGCAAAAAAAGCCAATGCAGGAAACCCCGTTCCGCTAGCGTCTGAAAAATCGGGTTACGGCTCCGCTTTTTATCATGTTGCGATTCCAGCTGATTTAATGTCTGAATCTATCAAAAAAGGCGAAGTGAAAACCATTTCACCGCTTGATGTTGCGATGCTTGAAGATATTGGAATTCCTTTAGCGAGTACACAAACCCTAGCGCCAAGCATTGCCAAAATGCAAAATAGTTACAATAAACCCAGTGCTGGTTTACAGAACTTGATTGGTACTATTAAGCAAAACAATGATTTACAGACCAATTTCGATAATCTGGCGCAGGTTTTGGGGAATAAATCGACCTCTTCGACAGTTGTTAAATTATCCGATTTTTTAACTCAACTTGCGGCGAATATTGAAAGTAATACATCTATTCATAGTGCCGTCGGATCGCTAATTTCGCTTTCAGCTTAGAGCATGTTTTAACAGTTCAAAAATCAAGATTACAATCGATGTTTCAACAACGATATGAAATCGTAGCATTGGGATGAATTGGTTATCGTCTACAGATCGCAATAAAATATTATTTAAGGCTTATTGGCAAAAAATCATCCGTTTTTGCATGACGTTTGTAATCGACATCACTCTGTAAGCAGAATAGTGTTCAACAAATTGAGTTCATTGGATACGGCTAAATACCTATCATCAAAAATCAGCTCCAATCTTGCTGGATCTTGCTCACCAATCACCGCCACATAAGGGATGTCTGCATAGCGTGGAATAACAGGTAGGATTTCTGCAGTGGTGGCTATACAAGCCCCTAGCGAATCCCTCCAAGCAATTTCATCATCAAGCAAAGGAAGTCTGCCGTTGGCATCTTTTTTCCAAAATCTGGGGTAATCCAAAGGCACTACTAGCCAAACTGAAGGAGATTGAAGTATTTTCACGGTTGAAAATTCGCGAGTTGCCTCTTCTTTTTTGCGTGCCAGTATTCGAAATAGTTCTTCGGCAGAATGTCTCAATTTAAAGGGCAATGTTTCATCCCGATAAATATTGCCTAATTCGCCAAACAACTTTTCGCTTTGATGGCCTACATTAGTTGACCAACCTTCAACATTAAACCGCTCTTGTTTCTCAAAACGCTCCCAATGCTCCAGCCAAAAGGGACCGGTGCAATAGATATTATCTGGTAGCAAACAATCGGGATCATCATTTGGTGAAATCAATAAAGGAGCATTGTCGGCGCTCGCGCGTCTGGAAAAATTCTGTATATCATCAAGTCGAACGACACTTTTAAAATCTTTAGATCGCGCTGTCGCGTCCAATGAAAACTTCGAAAACAAGTGTTGCGTATTTCTTTGGGCATTGACAATCAAACCACGTCGATTCACATCCGTCGAGAAGTCCCTCAAAAATACGTCTGCTTCTCTCAAAAAAACGCGAACATGCGTACTCATCAATGACAGTATTTCTTCACTGCCAATACTCCCCACAGGTATCATGGCAAGATTTTGTTTATCTAGGCCAGCATCACCGACTATGCGAGTATAAATAGTCGCTCGAAGCATGACGAGATAGGTCAACAGATCGCTTACCTGTCTTAGCCATTGCCGAGGCTCTGGAATTTTATCCTGTGGCAGAAAATCTTGCAGTAACATGACTAAGCGACGATCCTTCCAATCACCATCATCGCAAAGTACCCCATCATCTGATGTGTAGTATTTTCCACGGCCCCGATAAATTAACTGAGCCACTTCCATCAGCGCCGCTTCAATGCCAAAGCGAGGGATCATAGCGATGATCCAATCTGTTTTCGGAAAAGAAATTCCGCGAGCACCACTCGAAGTCATCAAAAATACTTTTACGGTATCGCGCTTATTATCTGCAATTAGAGCCTTGCGTTTGGTGGCGGTCACACTTGAATCCAAAATCGCCACCTGCGAAGGATTTAATAAAGGCTTCCCCCCCTCACTGATGACCAACAGTGTTTCTAACGAACGCAGGAGCGCCTTATCCTGCGCAAAAAAAATAACCTGGCTTGCACCTGAATCCACAGCCCTCCTAATTTCTTGGATGACATTACCAATAATCGCTTCACCTTGTTGCTCGGCAATAGCCTGCCGCACGGTTTGTATTCTTGTGTGAGATAATTCACTTGGCTTTATCAAATCGAGTCTAACTCGATAATCGATGACTAACTTGGTTGCTGGGTAGCTATTGGTCATGATATGTAAAACCGGCTGGCGTTTTCCACCAATCTTGATTGGCATAGCGGATAATCGAAATGGTCTTTTTCCTGCACTTTTAGAAACAAGGACCTTATCCGGAGTGCGTTTGCCACTATTGAGATAACGATCAAGAACGATTTCATTGCCTAAAGAAGCATCGGATACAATCAGAATCACGCGAAACAACGGCTCTTGATCAAAAGGCTGAATGAACTGTTGATCCAACCAACGGGAAACTGTATGAATAAACGGTGCGCCTGCCCCATCACCGGTCAATTCGTCGACCATGACTACAATGGTTTGGATACGCCGAGAAAAATTGCGTCGCTCCTGCTTGCCGGCTTGTTTGTTAGTCGTATTTTTAAACAGATTATCCATTGCGGATAAAGTGCTTTTGTTAGAGCCCAATTCTCGGTAACCTTGAATAGCTGCTGTTAGCACAACTCGATTGATATCGGGGTTCTCAACTAGAAGGTTGCGAGTGGCAAGAGACAACACTTTTAAGACGCCCGGACGTTTATCATCTTCCATTCTGTCTTGTCGTTCGGTTTCAGCTCGTTTCCGATTACTAGAACCAATATGAGTCAATTCCAACGCCTCTTTTGTGGCAGGTGAGAGAATCAGCGTACTGTTGTCTGGGTGCTTAAGATTTTCAACCCCGT
>ERZ1034363.1608-NODE-1608-length-12457-cov-3.701292_pt1 | contig 12457 bp, 22 predicted proteins | sample MGYA00520616_ERZ1034363 | MGnify/ENA primary metagenome ERZ1034363 (study PRJEB33736, sample SAMEA104284506) | Azolla filiculoides | biome: Urban; feature: Water surface; material: Ditch water | place: Netherlands | collected 2015-10-28 | depth 0-0.1 m ...
ATTTTAACCATTTTGCCGGTTTGTGCAACTTCGATAATATTTTTTTCAATCTTATTCAATAACTGCAATGCAATAACTAGGCGATTATGTGTCGATTGATCGCCTAATGCTGATTGCTCCATTGAATTAACGATTCCAGAGCGAACTGTATCGAATGACTCTTTGAATAAGTAATTACTCAAAAGTCGCTCGGCATCGTCGCCACGGTTAATCTGTTCCTGTTCAGTCATATTTAATGTCCGTGCAGAGTTGCTTAGGTTTTTAGCGGCGGTCGCTGAATCGACCTGTTAGATCGGCATACCAACGTGACCACGATTTAACCTCTACAGTGCCAGCGTCCCGTAGAGCAGCAATGCGACCGACAAATTGCTGCATATCAGAGAAAGGCCACTGATATGTAGTTGCCGCCGTAGCCAAGAAATCATGTGCGTTAATCATGATAAATCCACCACCAGAAATAGACGTATCAAGATCAGCATTAGCCTGTGCGAGTGTTTTTGTGTTGATTAGCGCAACGTCGATGTTTAGAAGCCAGCGCAGTTTGTCGCTCTTAATTACCTGATCCCTGCCGTGCATAATCACGGTTGTTGATGCACGTGCAGACAAGTAACCACCAGCAACCATCAAATCAACGAGGTCATTACCCCAGACAGATTGAACATACGGATGGTGATATGGCCCATCACCCTTAATTCCAATTCCCTGTAGATACTGCCGCGTTGTTTCAATTGTCTGGTAATACGACGCTGCGCCAAGCGTTGAATAATTCTGGTTATTGACTCCGTGATTAACGAAGTCAAATAGTCGCGATTGGTCGCTATACAAGGAAACGATCTGCGCTTGCGTCAGGTAGTTCGCGGTTCCAACCAAGGCAGAGTCGATACCCATTGATACCGGCATATCGTAGTGCTTGAACAATGGCGCAATGAACGAGTTCCAAGACGAATAGCCATCATCTAGCGTAAAAATTATCGTCGGCTTCTTCCGTGTTGGGAGTTTTCCGAAAAGCCCCACCCAGATATAACAGTCGGTTGCCTGCGAAACTTGAGTCCATTGTAGTTTGCAGCGGGCTTTTGCAGCCGTGATCTTTGTGCCGTCACCAAGTACGCTTATGGGAGTGCCGGAACCAATTTGCCACTGTGCTGCTGTTGGCTTTGATATGCACCACTCACCATTTCGCGTTTTCAGTTCTGGAAATGTTGCTCCGTTGTAACCTGAAGCTGTCCAAAAGTTTGTGTAAGTTGCATCACCAATATATGGGTCAAGTTTTGGCGGGAATGTAGATACAAAATCGTACCCGGTAAAACCACCATACATCATGGCAACAGAGAAATTTTCCCTATCCCAAAAATAAGGAAGGTTTGCATCAGCGCCAGAGCAACCAACCTTGCAAGCACCAGATGTTCCTGCCGGGATAGTAATTTTCAGGGTAGGGCGACCCTCAAACAGAACCGTATTATCAACAGCTACCGTCAGCGCCGCTGTCTTGTCAGTAATCCAGAGTGCCGTGTCATTTACTGGAACAATATCAAGAATGCTGGAACTTTGCGTAATGCCAACACCAAGCGGCACGTCTACGCCGCCGACCTGGAAACCAATCCCCCCGGTGAGATTAGTGGTTGCAAACACAACTAACCGCTCTTCACCATCGACTGAATCCTTAATGCCAACTAATTCATTAGTAGTTTCATCACGGAGCCATTGCTGACCAGCATCGAGTTTATAAGCCATTTCGTATCCTTATCTTCCACGCATACCGGAGTCTGAGAGTTGTTGAGATATTCCGTAAATGGCCTGCATGACCTGCTGCATAGCCTGCGGATTTCCTGCCTGATCCAATCGAGTGGAGTCGTCAATATTGGGCGATGCCGTTTGAGCAGAGAGAATGCCTGCCGCTAATTCCATCAGCTTTTCAGTCTGGCGAGATTCAATTTCAGCGGCCTTGATGCGCTCGTTCGACTGAATCTTCATCTTCTCCAATACAAGCTCTTGCTGGAATTCCATCTGCTTGGCTTGTTCTTCTTGCTGCGACTCTGCTTGGAACTTCTGAGCCTCTGCCTGCATTTCAATCTGCTTGGCTTGCATCTGGCCTTGCTGCTTGATCTGCTCGGCTTGAACCAGCGGATTGGGCTGCTGCTGTTGCGGTTGTTGCTGCTCAGGATTGGTAAAGAACTCATTGCCGTCAGAGAACCCGGCATTCTCTGCCAGGCGTTTAGCGGCAGAGTAGATATTCTTAGGCGTGGCGACACCGATCTGCATAGCCTCGCGTTGAACTTGCAGAATAGACATGAGATGGGCAAGCTGGGCGTCCTTGTTGCCAGTCCCAAGGCCGACCGCAATCGTCATGTCAGTGCGCGTTTGCCACTGGCGCGGATCAACCGGAATCCACTTGTTGTTCAGGCGGAATATGGTGGCTTTGTCAGAGTGCTTCTTAGTTAGCTCATGAACTAGCGTGAATAGGCGCTTGACGCCCGACTCGGCAAACACCCGAGCAACTAGCTCCATGCGCTGCTGCGCGGCATTCATGATCTGATTGATGCCTGTCGCCGTCTTGTTCAGAGAGTTAGCATCCAGGCCCTGATTGTATTTCGTGATGCCGGTGCGGTTTTCTTTCTGAGAATCGAAGTAGCTCAAGCCTTCAATCGCAGTCGCGCCGGTATTCGGATGAACCAGCGGCATGATGGCCGACATGGGATCACCCTGAACACGCACAATTCCACCAGGGCGAGACACCAGCATGTCATCGAGATTCACGCGATCCGAGATGGCGTAACGGCCATTGTTCGCCAAGAACAATCCATCAACGTACTGACGCATGATGGCGGAACGAATCTCCTGCACGTCTGCCACCAGATCAGCCAGCGACAGGCCAACGTGACGATGCGGCATCGGGATCGGACATAGCGCAGCGTAATAGACGTTCTCTGCCTTGCCGCGATAGACAATCTTCCCGCCGACGATGTAGTAGCGCATCAGTTCAGCGATGCCGTCGCCGTCTTCGTCCAGTCGGATGGTTATATCGCGGAACCAGACTAGGCGAGTGGAAGCGTCAGCACCTTGCCAGGATTCATCGTCTTCGTTGTACAGGTTACGGGCTGTTTCAATCGACTCGCTGCCTTCTTCGGCTTCGTAGTCGGAAATGTCATCCTCGACATCAAAGCCCATCAGTCGAATATCGCTGATTGTCTTCTTTGTGCGATGCTCGACGTAATTCGCTTTGTCCAAGCTAACGGAGCGGCACGACATATCGACGAGGATTTCTTCGGGAGGAACCGGCTCGATGCAGATATGGCCGTTCTTCGTCACGCGCTTGACGGTAACGCTAATGCCTTGCTCTGTTTGCTCAGCGGCGACAATCTCCACGCCTTGATCCTGCGAGAGCATGACCAGCTCTTCTTCGGACAGGTTCAGGTAATTGTCTTCGGTGACATCTTCCTGCGTGTCCCAATAGACCTTTACATAGCCGGTTTTCATCAACAGCGCGTCTTTGAACCACGTATAGAGCGCCATGAACGAATCGTTCTGCTGCATCACAACATGATTTACATAGGACGTTTCCTGCTCGGCTGCATCAACGTCTTCAGCGCCCTTCGGCTGGAACTCGACGACCTTGTCGCCGGATGTGAATATCTTGAGGAGTGCAGGTAGCATCCACTCGACTGTTTCCAGCGTGTCGCGGGTGACAACCTGGGAGCGGCCATCTATCTCATTGCCGAACGGCTTGCCGAGATAGTAATTAAGCGACTGCTCTCGTTCTGCATTGAGCGTGTCGGAGTTGTACCCGTAGGATTCACGGGCTTTCTGTTCTATCGCGTTTAGGACGTCCGCGTCGCTTAGTTTCATCGGTCTGAACCTCTCTCGGGATTTCCTCACGGAGATTGCCCACTTCAATCTGCAACTCAGCGACTTGGCGCTGCAATTGTCGAATCATTTCTAAAACTTGATGCCCGTTCATATTATACCCAATATTTTCTGCTTATTATTTGATAATAGAATCAAACGATACCTGAGTTTCCGTATTTAATCGGCGTCCACTGTTCGTTATTCATTGAATCAGCCGCCACTGCCATATACCTGAATACGTCAGCACCATGTGAATGCTCGTCATGCAATGGTGCGCCCGGTTCATTCGTCTGCGCGTTAATTTGGCGACGGTATCGCTTCAGACAGTTAATCAATCGTCCAGTGCTGTTCTTATCGAAATAGACTTGATTGAACGACATACGCGCAGCCTTGATGCCATTCTCTATCCCGATATTCGGAACAATCTCTACCGACCAGCCCATGCGCTGCATAATCTCTTGCGCTGATTTACCTGTTTTGAAGTCTCTTGTTGCGCCGTCGTGCGGGAGAAATACTTTCCCATAGTTAAGATTCTTGTTCTTCAACATGGATGAGTAGTAATCCAGCGTTCTATGGTCATCCTCGATGTACTCAATGACGCGCATTTCAGAGCGCACCTTCTGGCACAGGATGATTGCCATCGAGTCATTCCACCCCAAGTCGAACACGGCATGGACTTTTAGCAGCGGATCATATGGCACGTTACAGATGCGGCCATTAGTCTGTGCGTTGCCTATCTCTGTTGCGTAGATAGCGCCATCGACAGCGGCCTTGCACTTGCCTTCCCATATCCAGTCATAGTCTGCTGGATTAGTCGCTTTGCAGTGAATGCGCTCGTCTTCTAGCGTCGAAGGGAACCACGGGTTATCCGAGAAATTAACCTGAACGGACGAACAATTCGGAGGAGTGTTTTCGACATAGCGTTTCCACACTTCATCCGTGTCCAACTCAGGATTGAAAGAAACCCAAATCTCCGAGCCTTCTTTGCGTATTGTTGGGACGAGAATATCGAGAGACTTCTTTGAAACCGTCTGCGCCTCTTCAATCCAAACGCGGTCAATGCCTTCATAGGACTTGATTGATTCAACAGTGTGATTAGCCAGGCCAGCAAATACGAACAGAGAGCCATTCTTGCCGCGTATCTCTGTCTCCGTGCTATCAAAGAATGAGCCAAGGCCCATCGCCTGTATCTGGTCATCGAGCAGGCGCTTGACGGATTCCTTAATGGACTTCTGCACCTCTCGCGTACAGAGAACACGCTGCGGACTGGCGAACGCTTGAAGGAGGAGAGCTTTGGCGAATGACCATGACTTTCCGGAACCTCGCCCACCGTATGCGACTTTGTATCGCTTAGGCTCAAACAGAAAGGTTAGCTTGTCCGGTACTTCAACAACAAGATCAGACAACGGGCTTTACCCCATTGACGATGATCTGCTTGAAGCTAAGTTCGCCGGATACAGCAAGGTCGCCATCCATCTGAATAGAGCTTAGGTCTGGAACTGATTTGCGCAATAGAATCTCGATAGCCTTTAGGCGAGATGCGCTTAATTCTTCCGTATTACCAAGTGCATGATTCTGCAAAACATTAACCAATTGACTTGCTTGGATTTTAGCCCTTACATCCTCTTGGTGTCTTTTGCCTATTGGTCGTCCTGCCATTTGCGAATTCCTCCCGGATTGTTCGCGGTTGATTAAATCTTGCTTGCTGCTAACCGTAATGCTGATCTTGCTTCTTGGACTACTGCGACTTGAGTCGTGATCTGGTCGTTAATCAGGTTTATTGAATCCAATAGCTCGACCTTCTTTGCCTTGAGTTGCTCGAAAGCTGTCTCTGCTGTTTCCTGATCTTTGGCGAGTTTGATTACGTCGATAATCGTTTGCGGTATAGCCATAATATTCTCACTGGACGGTTTCTGTTAAGTCATCGTCAAAATACGATAATACTATTCTAGCAAATTGCGAGGCATTTTCCGTTAATTCTCCGTCGAGTGCTGATTCTAGTATTTCTATAAGAGAAACTATTTCGGCTTCGCTGAGTAGTAATTCAAGTTTGCTGGCGATGTGCATTTTATGCTCCTCTGTATTTAGCGTTGCGTTTCTCGGAATTGATTCTGATTGCGTGATCGTCCCGGCAATACTCGTCACAATATGCGCGACCATCGTCGGTAACATCGTTGCAATTGCGGCAGCGGCCATTGTCGAATTGCTTTGCTGCATGTTCCAGTGCGTAGCGATGCTCTGCTATCCGATCAGCTAGCCATGTTTCTGCGAGTGCTGATCCTGCGTCTATTGGGTCTGCGTAGCGTTCGTTATCTTCGATTTCAGCCACGATAGACCTCTGCCCATGTTTTGAAATACACGCCCTGCACTTCGAGCGCGATGATTAGCGGAGAGAATGCTGCTTTGATGGCCTTGGCGATGTACCATGGAATTTGTATGGATGTATAAGGCTGTATATGGCTGTATAAGGTCATTTGCGAAGCTCCTTTAACTTGGCGACGTAATGCGCCTTGATGGCTTTCAGTTCGTCGATTGTGTATTTGCGTGGAGTTTGATCTGCCTCGAGCGACTCAACAGCCTCAATCCCCAGGCGGGCGATAAGGCCCAGGCGATAATCAACAGCCCTGCCCGCACCCCAGCGATTACATTGCTTGCGCTGTGCGTGAGCATTCCGAGGATCAAAGCGAAGATGAGGCGCAGAACCGACGGAACGGTAATGACCACAGTCGTAGTCCCCGCCGACAGTTCCAGATTGCAGCGGTTGATTGCAACAAATACAAAGCTGGCCTTTGTCGCGCTCTCTGATGTAGGCGTTGAATGCAATTTGAGCCTCCTTAGTCCAGTCTCTTGCGGTTTTGAGCTTTTCTAGCTTGGCCTTGATGATCTTCCGGTCAGCAATGTCAGCGACTCGTTCAGCCTTTGCTCGTTTCGCCTGGGCTTGCTTGATGGCGCACTCAGGGCCGCACACTTGCTGCATTGTTTTGTGGGGCTGGAACACCGTCTTGCAGACTCGGCATGTGCGAGGCTTTTTCGGGATGCTCATGGCTAAATGTGACCCCAAACCTTGCCGCTCTTAATCTGGCTAACGAGAGACTGAGAAACTCCGTATTTGATTGCTATAGATTTTTGACTTCCCGTTTCTACGCGTATTTTCAAAACAACATCATTTGTTAGCTTTGAAAGATTGGATTTTTCCCCTTTATTTGGATTGCAAATAGGGCTTTCCTTTAGTTTTTTACTTTTTTTATTGCTTTCGCACCCTTCTGAGCATGTGACTAATTTTTTGGCTGTTTTATATGATGGGATAGTTTCAAAATCTTTTCCGCACCACGCGCACTGGCAAACAACTGATCTTTCTTTTGCTTTTGATGCGCATCCATGAGAGCAATAGTGATGGCTATATCTTTTTGCCCAGCAGGCATAAGTCTCAAACTCCATCCCGCATTCTTCGCATTCAAGGCTTATCTTCCCGCTAGACTTCGATAATTTAGTTAGTCCGCTAATCTCGAATGTTCTTTTTGTTGTTGCTATGGTGTCTGATTTTTTATCCGTTTTCATGCCACCTCCCGATAAACCGTTACGCCGCGATCAACTGACGTCGCCACAAGGAATTCCATCCACTCGGCGAAATCCTTTTTGCTGAACTTGCTCGTTCTCTGCCCGAGTAGAACCATTCCGCCATTGATGCCCATAGCGACACGCGGCGACTCGTTGCGGTAGGCACATGTCAGGATGTCTTTCCAGTCATCGGAAGTGATGCGCGTCATTACGCCATTGACCGGCCATTCGAGTTGCTGCGCGAACGCTTCCAGGTAAGGCCACTGAGCGGCGTTCTGGTCGAGTGTGCGATTAGGCTCGGCCAGCGTTACGACATGGCCTTCATCGGCGGCGAGGATTTCACGACACGCGGCTTTCTTTGCCACTTCGCCGGTTAGTTTCCAGATGCGCTTCATCCCCTCCTCCCGCACTGTGCAGCGGCGCATGCCGGGTCAATTTCTTTCCGGTCATACTGGCAGTCCAGTGTGGAGCGATCAGCGATCCATCGCGTTTTATGCTCGGGTCGTCCGTTCGTGTATTCGACGCAGAGTTTCCAGTATCCAGGCTTGCGGATTTTCTTCGCGCATGCGGATAGGTCTTGATAGTCTAGGACGCTCATTTCCCCTCCTTGCGCTTTGCCCATTCCTTGCGGCAGTCGGCCAGCAAGTTATCGGCGGCAGCTTGTCCGCGATGCTTTGCTGTTGATTGGCAGTAACGCGCTATTTCGCTTCCAGCTTCTTTCGCAGACTCGTTTGTATATACGGACGGAAAGTAGCGATTAACGATGCACATAACCTCGCAGCGGTGTAGATCGTCAGCAGTCGTGGTGATTCCATCAGCCATCTGGATAGCCTGGCGTTCGTCTTTGGCTTCTTCGATTGTGGCGAATAGGTCGTTCATGCCGTCCTCCAGTTCGCTACGGTGAAATACTTCCAGTTACCGTTTTCAGCCAGTGCGCGTTGCTGGGCTTCTTCGCCATTCTTTGCAATCACCTCGATGCGAACCTGCCGTGCGTTCTGAGCGGCGTTCGTCGTTTGCTTGCGCTTGAGTGTGACGAGGTATTTCATGCTGCCCTCCGCGTCACGTTGTGCCATTGCTGGTCACGGTAGAACTTGAGCAGATGGCCGTCAGCGGTGCAGATTCCTTTTTCAACCATCCACGAAACGCAGGATGCAAAACGCGCATCCCTGGCAGCGGCTTGAAAGATGAATTTCAACTGCGCCTCGCTGCGTGGATGCGTTCCCCAATGGCGATCAATGCCGTCCATATCTTTCGGCTTGAGTGCCTTGGCTGCATCAGCAATGGCGCGTTTGGCCTTGGCTTCGCTCTCTGCGTCAGATTTGTACGGAAGCGCGGCCACTTCTTTGCGCGGTGCTTTGCGGCACAAGTCACGGAACGCCAGCGCATTAGGCGCGTGATCAGTCGGAAGGTGATCAAGCGCGTAAGCAATAGCCTCGGGCGAATCATGGAAGCCTCCTAGTTCATTTGCCCACGCTTCTTTGGCAATCAGCATCCCAACATCAACGCCGTTTTCTACCTGCGAAAACTTGGCCTTGAACTGAGCGCCATAGATGCCGATCAGCCGAGCGAATATCCGCTCCACCCATTCGTTGCGAAGTTGCGGTTTCATGCTTTCTCCCCTTCGATAAAGTCGAACGGAGTAGAAAACGATGATCTTCTTAACCCAAGAGCGCGGAGCGTTGCAGAGTCGTTAATCTGTTTTTGCTCGGCGTAAGTTGGCGTTTTTGGCTTGTCGATAACCCATTCAGCTTTAAAGCCAGTCCAGCCACGCTGACAACATGCCTCCAAAACGTCAGCAAGTGCCATCCCTGCCGTTTTCGCCTCTCGGTCTATAGCGTCTATTACCCTAGATGTAATTAACGCCTTCTTCGCTTTCCTATGCGTTATCCAATCGGAAGCAATCGAAGAATCGACGCCTATGCCGACAAGATGCGCTTGCGCATCAAAGCGCGGAGCGCGTTGCTTTTGTTTTTGATCTTGTTTTTTATTATCTATCTCTTCTCTTTCTCTAGGTGCGCACGATTGCTGCAAAACGTCCGCATCATGTCCGCTTTTTGTCCGCATTGTGTCCGCATCACGTGCGGACATTTTGCGCACAGACTCAGAACAACGACGTTTCGCCGACTTGCCGTTGTGTTCCTCGAAGCGTACGATTCGTACCCCTTCTGGATGATCGGCCAACCATCCAACCAAAATTAACGACTCTGCAAAACCAGCGACTCCTGACTTACGATCTATAGCCCTAGTTGTCAGGCCTGGCATGATTCCGTTCTCGCTATGCTGATCGGCAGAAGCCCACAACCAATACAACCCACCAACGATAGTTGCTTCGCTTGCTCCTGTCTCGTCGCACATCTTCGCAACCCTTGGATCGTCCCAAAGGTTTCCGCGCATCTTTATCCAATCACCGGCCATCATCGATCACCTTTGGAAATATATTCCAGTCACGACGGCGGCGAGCCATCAGATCAGCATACTTTGCATACGCACTGGTTTTCGTCGGAGAGAACCCAAGGTATTTGCACCAGTAGTCATTCTTCAATAGCGTTTTACAAACACGACGCCACGATGGTGCTTTACCTGCGTTTTCTATCTTTAAATCGGATTCATCTGGTATTCCGTTTTCGTAGCCGCGAGCTTTCCACCACTTAATATAAACGGCGATCTTGTTTTTATAATGCTCTGCTGTTTTCGGTGGAGTGCTTTGCAATAAACTAATTGCGAAACTTTCCCACGTATGGCCTTCCGGTAGCTTTATCGTATGGTTTCCCATGATGCTGCCGCGCTTGTTGCTATACATTTTCCCTGTATTTGCACCATTTACGCGCATTAGTAGCTTTGACCACACAGCAGGCTCAACAACTTGATAAAGCCACAATCCTTTGCGCGATTCGTCGCCAAAAGGCTCACAAATACGCATCTGATGCAAAGTCATACCGGCTTGATGCATACGGTCGTAGAGTTTGTTGTATAGCAATCCAGTGCGACCATGAAACGTCCAAATATCCTCTGTTTTCCAGTCGTAAATTGGGTAAATATTCCAAACGTTTTCTACTACATTCGTAGAATACATTTTGCCGTCGAAATTCTTCTTTTCGCGTGAAATAGCACGGAAACGATTAAGACTTTCCTGCGCTCTGATACCAACGAATGCAGCACACAATTCACCTTGTGCGTACCATTGTCCAAACGTAGGCACAAACTCTTCAAACATTATCCCTTCATACCAGAACGGGAAATGCGAACCTTCTTTAATTGCAATATCTTCTTTCTCACGAACCCATAGATTTTGCTTTGTTTCATCCCAAGCCGTCCATTCAGGTTCGTGCATAGAGCAAGCGTTCCAAGTCTTAACTGGAACTGAAATCCAATAAGGTTCCGTGCAGTCTTTGTACTCTTCAAATATCTGGCGGGCGAAATCAATCGTCAGCGTGAATTGGGCTTCCCAATCAAGGAAGAAAAGACCAATCTTGCGCCCACGTTTGCGGGCTTCTTGGCAAACAAGATGCGCCATTACGCCGCTGTCTTTTCCTGCGCTAAATGAACAGTAAATCCTGTCGAAGTTGTCAAAAGTCCATTCAATGCGCTGTTGCGCCGCTTGAAGTACGTTAATCCCTAGATCAATCTTTGGCATTGCTTAACCTCCCAATGATTGATTGCTTCTTGAGCGCGCATATTCGCCATATCTTGCTGCGACTGGCTAAGGTATCCCCATGCCTCTCTGACAATATCCTCTGGACACTGCAAAGCCATAGCTACAGCAGCATGCCCAATCCATGCCTTCTTGTTAATGTCAGACTTTGTTAGGTTATGTTCGCAAGAGTATTTCCAGTTATCGGCCACGTTAATCATGAACGACCCGTAAAGCTCATTGTCGCCAGTGAATTCGATAGCCTTTTCTAGATACTCTCGGCGGTTTGAGACGTCGCCCCACATATTGTGCTTTACCTCTTCCCAAGCCCAATACGGATGCCATATTTCGCCATTTTTAAGATAGCTCATCTTGTCCCTCCACTTCTTCAAATGAAGTAGCTTCCCAGGCAGATGAAAACTCACGGTCGGCAAATAGTCCAGCCAATCCGGTTACTTGTTGCAGGCGCAGAACTTCGTCGGAATCCATGCCAAGTTCTTGAGCAATCTTTTCGTCAGACCAGAACCTGCGCTTCAATTCAATAACAATCTCTGCCATTGAATCTACTTTATGCTCGCCTCTAGCGCGATTGTGTCGAATGGTTGCTGCCATCCGGTCGCCTTTGTCCTCGCGGCTATTGTTGATAACAACGGCAGGCAAATAGCCACGAATGCGGCTTCGAACGCTTTCGCTTTCTTTGCCGACGCGATGGCGGTGGAATCCGTCGATTACCTCAAAAACGTCGTCACGCATCCACGAAACGATTGGCTGCGTATATCCATCCTCAAGAATCGAATGCTCCAACAGCTTCATTTCAGGAGGGGCAACGCTGTTCGGGTTGTAGTCGTTGGCATGAACGAGATCAGACTTAATCCACTGAACGCAATCAACTGGCTCAGTGTTGAACGGGCTGTGCTTAGATAGCGCCTTTCTGATTCTATTGATTGCCTGAACTTTGTCGTCTAAGCACAGAGCATCAAGGCTGTAGAAAATTGTCGCAGCCATAGCAACAATTCGATCAGCGTCCGACTGGACAAATAGTGTTAGTTGATCTTCGTCTTTGTCTTGTGACATAATTACCTCAAGTAGTTACACAACCCGAGCGGCCTGCCAGCCATCAAAGCTCGGGTTTTTCTTTGCTGTTTGACGCAGCATAATATTTCATTCGTCGTACTTCCGACCGAAGTACAGCGCAGCCGCCAGTGCAGATGCGCCGAATACTCCGAACGCAATCAGCAGAAGGTCTAGTGTTGCTTCGAGGCTCATTCGTCGTCCTTCGGCAAGTTCATGTTGTTCATCACCATGCAAAGCAGGGCAGTGACGCCAACGACTGCGAAGGCGAAGAGACCGCCGAAGACGTAGGGTGTGAATAGTTCGTGGCTCATGGTTTCCCCTTGTTTCTTTTGTGTTGTCAGCTACAGTTAA
>ERZ1034363.1609-NODE-1609-length-12453-cov-2.801713_pt1 | contig 12453 bp, 19 predicted proteins | sample MGYA00520616_ERZ1034363 | MGnify/ENA primary metagenome ERZ1034363 (study PRJEB33736, sample SAMEA104284506) | Azolla filiculoides | biome: Urban; feature: Water surface; material: Ditch water | place: Netherlands | collected 2015-10-28 | depth 0-0.1 m ...
ATATTAAAAATTTTTCAATTTTTTTTAATGAAAATTTAAATAAAAAAAATTAATATATTTATAAATAATTTTCAATCATATAATAATTATAAGTCCTGAATTAGGATTTGAGATAATTCAATTAATTTTGATTGAGGATTTTCGATTTTATGAAAAATTGTTGTCATTTTTAAAATATCTTCAAAAGTTTTAACATTTGTTTTTAGCCAATCTTCATTTGAACTTTCATGCCAAGAACATCTTAATTCAAAATTATATTTGTTTTTAGCAGTTAACAATTTTTGAATAGTTTCTCCCTCCGGATTAAAATTTAAATTTGTAGTTATTGTAACTTTAATTCTAGGATGTTGTAATTTTTTAATAAATTCAATAGTTTCATCAATTACTACTAATGGATCTCCACCTAATAATTCAATATGTGTAATATAATGAATATTGTTATTTGTAAAATCTAATGTTTGTTTAATAACTTCATCAAATATTTCCTTATTAAATAATTTTTTATTATCTAATAAATCTAATCTACAACAATATGAACATCTATTATTACAAGATAATGTAATATCATATTGAATAGCTAACAAATATTCATTTGATTTATTAAAATGTTTAGGCCATTTTTCATTTTCCATATTTTCCCTTATTTGTAAAAATGTTTTCTATAAAAATTAACATTTGTAATTTTTTCACCGTGTTCAGGATATAATTCTATATCTAATTGTTTTTCAATACCATCACAAATTTTAAAATGTTTACAGTTAAAACATTCTGGTTTTTTATAATATGTATGAATTCTATTTTGTTTAGCTGCATCAAATAATGCTTTATATTTATTTATTATATAGTATTTTGACTTAATTTTTTCATCATAAACTGCTATATTCCAATCATATATATCATATATATGTTGATAAGTATTACAAACATATTTTTCATAACCAAACATAAAACAATAAGGCGTATATCTAACATTTATTAAACAAAAATCATTTAAAAAATCAATAGCTTTATGAATATATGGAGTTATTTCAGAATAATTTATTGTTTGAATTCCGTTAGCGTTGTTCCAATAATTTAATGTTAAAAAATTTACTTCAAAAATATTAAACTGTTTTATAAGTTCCGCAAATTCAATTAAATGCTTATAATTTAAATGTGTTACTGTACAATTTATTCTTACTTTAATATCTAATTTATTAGCATTTTTAATTGCTTCAATTATATGTTGAAATCCTTTTGGATGATTAACTAATTTATTATGAGATTCTTCATTATAGCCATGTAAACTAAATAATATTTCTCTTAAACCACATTCTTTTGATTTTTCAAGAAAATCAATATCTTTAAATTTTGAGCCATTACTTAATGTACTAATGTAAAGATTATTAGCAGTACAATAATCTAATATTTTGAACCAATCTTGATGTATTGAACTTTCACCACCTGAAAGATCTACTTCTTTTATTTGGCATTCAATTAAATAATCTATTCTTTCTTTAATAGTTTCAAAGGATGTTACTTTATCTAAATCTCCTAAATAATAACAAAATCCACAAGAATAATTGCAATTAGTTCCTGTATCTAATTTTGCTCTATTATTAATAGGTTCATTATAATCAATTTCAGGCGATGCTACTAAATTGTATAAATTACTCATACGTGTGTTAACCTTTTATTTCTTTCAGTTTCTTTACAAGTTAATAATAAATTTTTAATTGAATCAGGATCTAATCTATCTTTATATTTTTTATATATTTCAAAAGAATTTTTTTTAGATAAAATATATCTTTCATCTTCTAATTTATTTTTTGTTGCTGCAAAAATACTAAAAGTAATATCTTTATATTTTTCTAAAAATTCATCTAATCTAGAATAATTTTCATTTGTAACAACTAACATAAAAGTTATTTTTTCTTTATTAATTTCAGGAATATAATGATCTTTTGTTAAATCTAAATTTTCAGAAAAATGATAAAGATAATAAGAAATTAAATTATCATATTCTGGATATTTTTTAAAAAATAATCCATTTGTATTAATTGATATTTTACAATTTTTTTCAAGCAAATTATTAAAAATAATTTCTATATTTTCTTTTGAAACTAAACCAGGTTCTCCACCACTTAATGATACTTCTGAATTTGGTTGGATTTCATTTAATTTGAATAATATATCTTCATCTGTAACGTCTGGTTGTGAATGAGTATTTGTTACACAATATGGACAATTCCAATTACATTTATATGTAGACATTAAACTATAATTCATATTTGTCCTTTTAATATATTAATAATATTATCATTATTATTTAATTCTATACTTTTAAAATTATTTTCAATATCATATTTTCGCCAAAATAAGCCTTTATCTTCTTCAATATAATCAAGTACATTAGACATATAAACTACATTTCTTTTATGATATTTACATTCTGCAATAAATCTAGGAGAGCAATCAAATTTTCTAGGTACTTTAGTATAGTAATATGTGCTAAATTTTCCCCAAATATTTTCTACAGGTGCTTTAATAAATTCTATATTATTAAATGGCTCGTACACATCATTCGGATTATGAATAGCTATAATCTTTTTATCTTTTGGTAATTCTTTTAATTCATCTTGAGAAATTTCTCTACAATTTTTTGATACATAAATTAAATTATTATCTTCAAAATTTTTGTATTCTTTGAATTTAAAAAGTATTTTCTTTTTGTAATCAATTGTTCTAGGACCAGAATTATAAACTCTATAATCTTGTAATATAGTTATATTTTGATCTTTAATTAAATGTAAATCTCTTTTTCCACAAGCAAACATAAAAATATGTTTAAATTTCAAAATAACATTTCTATCTTTCATTAAATTGCCATCAACAATTAATAAGTAATCACCAATTAATATTTTTGGTCTATTATCAAAAACAGTATTGTTAAGAATATTTTGTACTTCATTTTCAGTAAAATTATATTTGTTTATTATAGCAGATTTAAACATTTTTTCATCTATATCTTCACATAATAATATTTTAACATTAAAGAAATCTTTAAGAATAAAATAATAATCTATAACTTCAAATGTATGGCCACATATTCCTTGATTTTTTATTCCCCAAGAATATGTTAAATAAATTGCATCTTTATTTAGATTAATCATTAATGCCTTTCAAAAAATCAGTTATCATAATATCAGAATTATCTAATAAAAATTCATTTATGTTGCCGTTTTTAATACAATTATATCTTTCTTTAATACTATCATTATATTCTAAATTATAAATTATAAATGGAATATTATGAATAAAACATTCCACAATTAATCTATTATTTTTATCTAAAATTGTTGATACATATATTGCTTCTTTAATATCTTCAAATAAATTTTCAAAATGTTTATTATTTCTTTTTAAAAATATATTTTCTTTTTTAATATTATATTTAATTATAATATCATTTACAATTTCATTTGATACTTCTAAAACTGAAGATATAAAAATTTTATCACCTTTATTTGCAAACACTTTATGAATTTCTTTAAAAAATTTTAATCTAGTTATTTTATCTTTTAATTGATAATCATAAAATCCATAAAAAGTAGTATTTTTAAAATTATTAGTTTTTGGTTTTTCATTTGAATATACTAACTTATTTGTATTTTGTAAAAAATTATTTAATTTATCAAATGTTCTTACATCAAATATTAATATATTTTTAAGTTTTAATTTATAAAGATCTGTAAATTTATTAATACAAACAATATCATTTAAATAATCTTTATTAAAATTATATTTATTTAAAAATACATTTTTAATAAATTCTAAATCGTCTTCATTTATATCAAATATAAAAAATTTAATATCATATTTTTCTTTTAAAAAAATATAATATTCAAAACAATAAAAAAGTGTTCCATTTATTTTTTTATGATTTATAAAATTATATAGAACACCATTCATTAAATAGTCTTAATAAATTTTTCAAATTCTTTTGAATCTTCATCTAGTTCTTTTAATTTTTTAATATTTTTATTAAATTGATTTTTTTGCCATTTAATTTTTTGAATTTCATCTTTAGTATTAAGATATTCTTCAAGAAGTTCAATTAACATTTCATCACCTGTTTCAATAATTTCAATATATTTTTCTTCTCTATTTTTATCACTAATAATATAACCAGCATCAAATAATGTCATTGTTGCGTCAATATAAAATATCATATCTATTAAAGATTCGTTATTAATTACTGATAATAATTTTTGTTTAATTTTATGATGAATTTCTTGTTTTTTAATTGAACTAAATACTTCTAATTCTTTTTCATTTAAATCCACTGAAATAGATCCATCAATAGTATTATAAAATACAGTCTTACCATTTAATAAATCTTTTTTTACTAATTCAGAAGTTTTATCATTTAATTCAATAGATGAATCATCTAATTTTAAACATTCTGAAAAAATTCTTTTTTGTGCGCCTTTTGTTTCAATTACTTTGAAGTAACCCATTTAATTCCTTTATTTTAAAATTTCATAATTTAATTCTTTTAAAGAATTTTTAACTAAATTTGGTAATTTATCGTTATATTTTAAATATTCTCTTGTAAAAACATCAATATCTCCATCTTCTAACCAAATTGGGAAAAAATCTACATTTGAATAAATATTATTTAAATTATAATTTATTTCAATATTTTTTGATTCATCATCAATTTTAAATAATTTTATTAAATTTTTATTTAAAATTAAACCTTTATTTAACAAAATATTTTCAAATTTAATAGTTTCAATATTTTTTTCATTTTTTAATATTATTGCATTATGAACATCATAATAATAAAATCTATTTCTAATTTCTGGATATTTAATTTTTGAAATAGATTCTGATAAAACCGGATTCATAGTAATATTAAAAACTTTAATTTCTTCATTTTTAAAATATTCTTTTAATTGTGTAATTCCATATTTACCTATTTGTCCACAAATAACATAATATTTTAAATCATTTTTTAAACTTTCAAATTTTTTAAAAATATTTTCAATATTTGGATATTCATTAAATAATAAAACATCAGGATGATTTTTAAAACCTAAATCAAAGTCATATGAATTACTTAATGAAGTATTTAAATCTTCTATTTGTGTATACTTTTCAATTATACTATAATATTTTTTAATTTTTTCTTCATTTTTTGAATAATCTTTGACTTCTTTATCAGTTGTGTGAAACGGATTTGAAAAATCTTCATCATCATATTTTATTAAAAAATTATTATCTTCTAATATTAAATTTTCAAAAATATCAGGTATTTCATTTGTTTCTTTATTATTTAAAACTAAAGATAATTGTCTAGCTATATTTTGTATATTAGTACCTAACATTCCATTAAGAATTATAATCATATTGTAATCCTTTATTAATAGTTACAATTGCAAGTACAAGCATAGTTACAATTACAAGTACAATAATTACAATTACAAGTACAATAGTTACAATTACAAATACAAACAGTACCACAATAATTTAATTTATCAACTACATAATTAACATTTGTAGCAGTTATTGTAGCAGTAGCACCAACATATCCATCGCTCCAATGATAATTAATATGACTAGTTAAATTATTTAAATCATTTGCTTCAATAGTTCCAGAAAGACCAGTATCTGATACTGCTCCTGCACCTCTTCTTGCTCTTTCTGTAGTTATATAATTTCTAATTTCAACCCATTTTCCTGAAGTAATTATATCGCCAGCAGAAACACCACCTAAATTATAAGCTACAGGATAATTATGGCCATCATAAGGTGACGCCGCAGTATAATTTGGAACAGAATGACCATTACATCCACATGACATTATATAACTCCTTTAAGATAATTTAAATTCCCTTTCACATTTTCATCAATGAAATTCTCATAGTTATCTACTTCTTTTGTATTATTTATAATAAAATCAATTACATCATTATCAGAATTTTCTAAATTTTCAGCATTTTTTTGTGCTTCTTGTTCCATAATATGAATAACAAGATCTTCTAAATCTAATCCTAATGCATTAGAAATAATTTTAATTTTTTCACTAATATCTAATTCTTTCACATCATTATGTTTAGTAAATTCTTCAATAATATTCATACTTGTTTGAAATCCATTTAAAAGAACATCTCCAATTAAAGGATTTTCAGTTTGTATTTCCATCATAGTATTAACTATATTTTCCATTTTACTTAAAATAGAATTATTTTCGTTTTGCATTTTATTCCTTTGTTTTAAAATCATTAAATTTAGGTATACTATCTAAGTTACCATAAGTTGTTACATTTCCTTCGTCAGTAAAATATGTTTTAATATCTTTTCTAACACCGCATCCATCGCACGTATCGCAAAATAAATCACAAATAGGAATTAATATATTTCCATTTTGCCAATCAAATCGTAACATATCTTTAACTTTATTGAGATATTCAATTTCTTCTTTTGATAATTTATCCCAAGCAACAGAAGTAATTATTCGTTGAGGATTAAATGCTTTTGATATTAATGTAATATCTTCATATGCTTTATTTATATTTAAATTATGTATTGTATATCTTATTCTAAATTTTACCAAATTTTCATTTAATTTTTTGAAGATTTGAATCATTGTACTTGTAGTATCTTTTCCAGAATGAGTTATTCTTTCTGAATTTCCAACACCATCAAATGATATATCTAAAGAAGTTAATCCTAATTTATTATATTTTAATTTTTTATAATTAAAAAGAAATTCATCTTCTAAAAATTTAATTCCATTTGATTCTATATTAAAATGAACATTTTTCTTTTTTGAATAAGCATATTCCATAGCATAAACAGCATTTTCCCATTCAAGAGTAACTTCTCCACCAAACATAACAAATAATGTTTGAGTATCTTCTGGTTCTCTTGCTAAAATAATATCTATTGTATTTTTTATTTGTTCTTTTGAAAGAATTTGTTTAGGACGTTTTAATAATTCTTCATAACAATATGTACAAGCAAGATTACATCTATTAGTGAAATAAATTACATTTACTCCACTATTTTCAATAATAGGTTTACCAGATTTATCGCCGATTGAAAAATTCATTTGCGGATTCATTTAATTAAAACCTTGTGTTTGCTTTTATATCCTGAACCTTCAGCATCTCTTCTTTTTCCTTCTTTAATAATATATGAAATATCATCAAGAAAACCAGGATAATCATATGTATATTCAAAAATATGATTAAGACCTTCAGCATTACCAACGTATTTTTTATCTACCTTGGCTTTACCACCTCTAGCTTCTGCCATTTGTATTTCTAATTCTTCAATTGAAATAACATTATGTGTTTCACAACTCATCCTACACTTCCTAACCAATGAATAACCATATCTTGAAAAACTGGTTCATCTCTGCATTCTTTTGTTATTCTATGAGATTCCATATAAATTATATGAAACAATTCACATACACTATCTAAAGGTTTATTATTATTTTGAACTTGAGAATATGTACAACCTGCATTACAAACTTGTTCTAAATTACAACTTTGACATTTATCAAAATTCTTAGGATTAAAATGTTCTTGATAATATTTAAAATCAAAATTTTCATCCATTTTAAGTAATTTTTTACTTGCAAATCTTGCACAAGGATAAAAATCACCACTTGACATTAGAACTCCACCTGAAGTTCCAGCAAAACATCCAAATGGTCTTTTACCTTTTACTAATCCAAATAATGAATCTAAAATAGCTAATCTAAAGAATCCTATTGATCCAGGAATACCTTTTTTAATATTTTCAATATAACTATTAGCTAATCTTTCACATTCAACCTTGAATAATTTAATATCTTCTACAGTCCAAACATCATCTCTTACTAAGCTAAAGTCAGGATGTTCAATTCCATAATCAAATAAAAATTTATAATTTTCAGTCATAGATGAAACATTTCCAGGCCATATCATTACTTTACAACCACTTGTTAAATCAAGAATTAAATCTTTTTTAGTTTCATAAAGTTCTAATATTCCATTAAAATAATCACCATCTTTATTTTTATTTTCAAGCATTGGTAATAATGGTCTTGTTTCATTACTTGACATTCCATCAAAAGACCAAGAAATTCCAACTTCATTTTCTTTAAGATAATCATGTTTTTCTTGATCAATCATTGTCATATTAGAAATAATATTTAAACCAACACATTGTTTATCTGCTCTTAAATATGGAACAGCATGAGTAATTAAATCCCAATTTAATAATGGTTCTCCACCGAAAAAAGACACTTGATATTCCGAAGTATTAGATAATCTCATTAAATCTTTTAATTTAATCATACCTTGATCAAATACTTCTTTAGTCATAAATGTATTTTTATTTGCCACATAACAATATGGACAACCAAGGTTACATTTTTCAGTAACCGAAACTTCTAATGTAAAAGTTTTCATTTTATCCTTTCTTCATATCACAAATTTTATTTTTTGCTAATACTGGTTGTTGTTTTGTTGCTGTTAATAAAGACTTATAAATTATATCATTTAATTTAAATACTTTACACATATTAATATTTTTAGTACTCCATTTTAAATCATATTCGCTTAAATTATTTGGATTATTAACAAAATCATTTAATTTATATTCAACTATATTCTTAGTAGATTCTAAATTATAAGATGCAGCCGGGCATTTCATACAAAATAAAGAAGTACAATTTGTACAATCATCATTCATATAATTTAATAAATCTTTGAATTTAGTGTTTGATTGTTCTAATTTTTCAAGAATATCTAAATCCCTAATATCGCCTATTTCATGATCATCATAATCTTCATACATTGTACTATGACAAGGACTTAATTTACCATCAAGATTAATACCATAATAATTAATTCCGGCTGAACATAATGCTCTTGAATTTCTAAACCAACCAAATACATCTGCATTTAATTTATTTTGATAAATGTATTTTGCTATATTAGCTAATCCAATTTTTAAATCATTAAAATATTCTTCTTCTTTTTCTTTATCATAATCATTAAATGAATCCGGTGTAGGAAAATAATTCTCACAACCTGGAATATTAATAATATCTAAAAAAGATTCATAGATATATTTAAAAGTTCTTGGTGTAATTGTACTTTTTATTTTTCTTCTTACATTAATTTCGCCAAGAATAGCAAATGCTTTTTTAACTTCATCTACTGAAGATTTATTATTTTTAGTTACTCTTTCAATATCATTTACTGGTTTTCCATCATAAGATATTTGAATCTCAAATCTATCTCTAGTTAAAAGTGTATTAATATTTTTTAATGATTCTTTATATTTTTCAATATACATTCCATTTGTATAAAAGAAAAAAGTAATTTTTTTATTTTTTGCGTAATATGTCATAAGATCCAAACAATATGGCATATTCATCATTGGTTCACCGCCCCAAAAAGCGATTATAATTTCTTCATTTGGATCTTTTTCTTGAACTCTTTGAATAAAATCAATTATTTCTTGAGTCTTAACATCTGTTTTAGAGTTTTCAATTTTTGCCAAATCAGGCACATCAGGGTTATGTCCCTCGGAACAGTACTTACAACCTAAGTTACAAGTACTCGTAACATTTATATCTAAATTCATTATTTAACCTTTATAATAGTATTTTGAGTATTGTTAAAATATAAAACGACAAAACCGATAAAACATGTAAAAATAATACTAAATATTTTATATTTCATTTTTTCTCCTTTTTTAATATTTATATTATAACATTTTAATGTTAAAAAATAAACTACCAGTCTGCAGACTGTTTTTCTGTTTTTATAAATTTAGTTTTTTCTAAATCTTTTTGTAATAAAGCTTTAAAATAATCATCTGTACTTATAGCATCACCTATATATTCTAGCTCAATATTGTTTTTTAATGAATAGTCCATTATAATGTCCATAAATGATAAACTATTATCTTTTGTTTTTACTTCTTTGATGTATTTAAGTAGTACATTCATTAATAACGGATAGTCTTCAACAATCTTCATCTTGTTTTTCAAGTTTTCTCCTTGTTACAACAATATTTCTGTTGTATTCTTTTCTTAATTTAATTATTTTTTCGTACTCATCTAAAGAAATTTTGTACGTTGGGTTGTATTCAAAAATTATCGATTCTTCGGTTTTATCTAAATACTTTTTCATCACTGAAACTAAATCTTCCGATACTTCATTGATGTAAATAACTAATTCAATTATTTCTTTATTATTATCATAAGTGCTTTCATTAACATTTTCTAATTTTTCATGACTTTCTAGAGAAACCATATTTCTCATTTTTATATTTTCATCTTTCTTCTGTTCTATAATAAAGATTAATGAATTTTTTACTATTTGAGTAACATATGCGAAAGCACTTACAGATTGTCCACTTCGTTGTGAAATCATTTTATGATTAAAGTTTTTTATGTACTTTAAAATTTTATAGCAAGTATCTGAATAAAACTCATCTCTATATGTATAACCACTAAAGTTAGGTTTTTTTAACATGTTCTTTATAACTAATGTTATCATCTCTCCAAATTCTTCAAATGTTCTATGATCTATTGCATTTCTCTCTGAAATTCTTACTATGTGCGCTCTTAATGTTCTTTTAAATCTCTGACTCTTTAGTTTTTTTGATTTAACTTTATCAATGTATTTTCTAAGCCTTTTCAAATCATTTGCAGAATAAACATCTTTTAAACCATTGTTTAACCTTATAATTGCTGATTTAAGCTCATCTTCATTTACGTATTCCAATATATCCTCCTATATAAATATATTTAATTAAGATTATTTTAACAAGTTTTAACTTAATAATAAGAAATAACTTTAAAAATTATAAGGAAATAATAAAATGAATTATCATAATTTCGCGCAGAAAACAAACTTTATTGGTGGGTCTGAGAAGTTTGAAGATATGGTGTTTTACATGACATCAGTAAATATTCCGGGTATAACGTTTAACTTACCAGAAATCGGTGGTAGATACAGCACTAAAGCTTTCTTAGCTTCAGATAAAATAACATATAATAATTTAAATTTTGAGTTTTTAATAGATGAAGACTTCTCTTTATATAAAGATTTAATGAAAAATATAACTAATTCATATAATCCAGAAGAAGGAACGTTTAAAAGTGAAGAATTTACATTTTGGTTGCAGATAAACAATAACAAAGGAAACAAAGTTATGAGTTTTGAATTCTATAATTGTAGAATAGAGAATTTAGGCGATATTAATTTAAACACACAAGACGATAGTACTGAACATACTATGACATTGGATATAAAGTATGATTATTATAAGATAGTAGAAAATCCAGATATGAGTTTTGCACAAGCATAAAAAAAGCTACATAGAAATTAATCTACGTAGCTTTTAATTAACCTTTATAACCATCGCCAAAAGTCTGATGACCTACAGCAGAGTATTCTCTATAAGTTTTAGAATCGCACTTTTCGCAAAGTGGTAATTTATCTTCCGAGTATTCTGAAATTGGTATCTTTACCTCTTTTAAAACATTTAAATCTTCACATTCGGAGTTAGTACATTTATATTCATAAGTTGCCAATTTTAATCCTTTTAATAATTCTTGAGTTTGTAATAACGATCCAATAGCAAAATTTATGTTTAATAAACTTTCATCTATACTTTCATTATTCTGAATATTTATATTAGTTAAAGCTTTATTTAAAAAAACATTATGTTTATTAATAAAATTTTGAATTTCTTGCATTTTCTCATTCATAGTAACTCCTTTACGATTAATACATTGTTAAATATTTATTTTTTGTTAATTCTATATAATCAGTAATGCTCTTTGTTTTTAAACAATCTTCAAAATCATCTTTATCAAGTACATTTAATACTTTTTTATGAATTCTTTTTACAAAATCATCGTTAAACTTATAAAATTGTTTACCAGCGACTTCAACTATTTTCTCAACAATTCCTGCTTGTAATAAGTGTTTCTCAGAAACTTCTAATTCATCTCTCGCAAACTTACACGGAAGCATATTCTCCAAATTTGTAAAAGAACCAGTATTAGCTCTTAAAAATTGTTTAATATTTTTCGGTAAAAATAAATCATCGGGTTGTAAAAAATTACAATTTCCCATTTTAATAATATTTGGAGACTCTAACATTGAAATATTAGCGATGTGAATCTCCATTTTTTGAACTAATTCATTACTAAGAATACTCTTACTATTTAGAAGTTCCATCAGCTACCTTTACTGAATCTGTAACATCAAGAGTTCTTACAATCATTTTCATAAATGCATCAATCATGCTATTTACTTCACTTTCTGTAAGAATATTTTCATCATAATCTGCTTTCAAATACTCTGTTTCAGAGTTTTCATCAATTACGATAATTACTGTTTCATTCAGTTTATAACTGTTAGGTGTTAATTTTTCTATTTTGTATAT
>ERZ1034363.1610-NODE-1610-length-12448-cov-3.080268_pt1 | contig 12448 bp, 12 predicted proteins | sample MGYA00520616_ERZ1034363 | MGnify/ENA primary metagenome ERZ1034363 (study PRJEB33736, sample SAMEA104284506) | Azolla filiculoides | biome: Urban; feature: Water surface; material: Ditch water | place: Netherlands | collected 2015-10-28 | depth 0-0.1 m ...
CCATCGAACACCAAGTCGCCACGGCTCTGACGCTCAGCGACGTGAGCATGATCAATTTCTGCAAAGCGGGCCTGGAGGCCATGATCGGCGACGGCCTGGACTATTTGTTTGCCAACGAAGAAGAAGCGCAAACCTGGTGCGGCAGCACCGACCTCGACGCCATCATCGGCCAGCTGTCGCCCTTGGCGAAAACCGTGTGCCTGACCCGTGGCCCCAAAGGCTGCATCGTGCTGCAAGGCGGCCAGCGCACCGCAGTGCCCGCTGTGCCCACCAAAGCGGTCGACACCAACGGCGCAGGCGACATGTTTGCAGGCACCTTTTTGTACGGCATCACCCACGGCCACACCGCCGCGCAAGCCGCGGCCCTGGCCAACCGCACGGCTGCCGCTGTCGTCAGCCAACACGGCAACCGCTTGACAGCAGCGCACATGCAAGCGATCTGCGCAGACTTCCAAAAGGCCTGAACATGAAAAAAATCCTGCTTCTGGGTTCTGGTGAACTCGGCAAAGAATTCGTCATCAGCGCCAAGCGCCTGGGCTGCCACGTCATCGCCTGCGACAGCTATGCGGGCGCCCCCGCCATGCAAGTGGCCGACGAGTTTTGCGTGTTCAGCATGCTCGACGAAGCGCCGCTGCGTGCCGCCATTGCCAAATACCAGCCCGACCTGATCGTCCCCGAAATCGAAGCCATCCGCACCGAAGTGCTGCTGGACGTTGAAAAGCAAGGCTTTGAAGTCATCCCCAGCGCCCGCGCCGCCAACCTGACCATGAACCGCGACCGCATCCGCGACGTGGCCGTGGGCCTGGGCGTGCGCACCGCCAAGTTCAGCTACGCAGACTCTGCCGCCGAGCTGCTGGCCAAAGCCACCGGAATTGGTTTCCCGGTCGTCATCAAGCCGGTGATGAGTTCATCGGGCAAAGGCCAGAGCGTGGCCAAGACGGCCGCCGATGTACAAGCCAGCTGGGACTACGCCTGCGCGGGCATGCGCGGTGACCGACAAGTGGTCATCGTCGAAGAGTTCATCCACTTCGAGTTTGAAATCACGCTGCTCACCGTGCGCCAACGCAAAGGCCCCACACTGTTTTGCCCGCCCATTGGCCACGTGCAAGAGCGCGGCGACTACCAATACAGCTGGCAGCCCCAGAGCATGACGCCCGAGCAAGTCCAAGCCGCACAAGACATGGCCGACAAAGTCACCACCGACTTAGGCGGTGCAGGCCTGTTTGGCGTGGAGTTTTTTGTGACGAAAGACGAAGTCATCTTCAGCGAACTGAGCCCCCGTCCGCACGACACGGGCATGGTCACGCTGATCAGCCAAAACCTGAGCGAATTCGACCTGCACGCCCGCGCCATCTTGGGCCTGCCGATCCCGAGCATTGAATGCGTGGAAGGCGCCAGCGCCGTGGTGCTGGCCGACAAAGAAGGCAGCAACCCAACGTTCACAGGCGTTGAGGCGGCTTTGGCAGAACCCGGCGTGGACGTGCGCATTTTCGGCAAGCCCACCACACGGCCTTACCGCCGCATGGCCGTGGCCCTGGCCAAAGGCCCCAATGCCCTGCAGCGTGCGCGTGATGCTGCGGGCAAGATCAAAGTGGTGGTTTAAGGACCTGCAAAAGCGGTCAAGTCGTAGACCAAGCCAAGGCCCAACACCTTGGCCCTGAAATCGCCACGGAACGCGCCCATGGTGCCGGCTGTGCCCATGATCGACAAACGCTTTGACAAACGATAGCCCAAGCCCACGTTGATCTGCCCGACCAAACCACCCCCGGTGGCCAAACCACCGCCGCCGGCAGCACCCACCAGGGCTTCGGACTCGGCAAACCAATCGCCACCAAAGTTGCGCTGATTGCCCAAACCCATCAAGCCTGTCATGTAGGCCCCAGCCTGTCCCTTGTAAGCGGCCAAGCCCTGACCTGTCACAAACCACTGGCTCGTCTGCTCAGGCGGGCTCAAGAAATAGTCGAGCTGAACACCCAAGTTGTCCACATTCAAATCGGCATAACTGTTGCGCCAACCGGGCGCAGCTTGCCTGTAAGTTTGCTGCGCCAAACGAACGCGCAAATGGTGCGCGTCCAAGCCCTTCAAGGCCGACACGCGAACAGGCTCGGCCCCCACCTGAGGGGTCGCAAAATGGTGCACCCACTTCAAGCCCAAAGCATCGCCCTTGAACTGGCCAGACAAATGACCCACCTTGCCCCAAGCCAACTCCAGTGAATCGCTGCGGCTCACGCGCTGCTGCAAAGCCACACCCGCATCCCAAATCAAACCACCCCGTGTGTCCACCGCGCCACCACCGGCAGGGCCAGCGGCCGCGTGCAGCTTGAGCGAGCCCCCTTGCCAAAGCGGCAAGCGGTAACCCCCACCCGCCAAAATTTGCATGTAGCCACTGCTTTGGCCCCCCATGGCCCCATCGGCACCCAGCTTCACAAACCAATGCGGGTCCAGATCGGCCGTCCACTCCACGCCCAGCAATTGCATACGGGTGTCAGCAGACGCACCCGCCGGCGCAGCCACGCGCACATCGCGGGCCACCAAAGCAAACTCCTGCGACCCCAAAGCCAATGAAGCCGCACCAGCAGGTTCAGCCGCAGCCCGCCTCAAATCTGGGGGCGTGCGGCCACCGACCCACAGGCTGTGAAAGCTGTGGTCATAACGGACATAAGGCTGCGTGCTGCTGATCGTGCCATCCGGAAACCGCACATGGCTCACACCAGCCCCCACGCGACCACCACTCGCCAAGTCGTAGCCCAGCCCGACATCGGTGCGCAACATCAAGCCACCACCCGCCAAAGGCTGGCCGCCACGGCCACCGCCCGCACCCACAAACACCCCCACCGTGCTGCGCCACTTCGGACTCCATCGGTGCTGCAACTCCCCAGCCACCCCCAAGGTGATGAACCCGCCACGTTGCCCCCGTGTCGCCCCATAAGAAGCCACGCCCAACTTCACGTCTTCAGATGCGCCCCACCACAAGCTGGCGCCCGTCATGCCCATGGTCTCGTTGGCAGGCAAACGCCAAGTCTCCTGGGTCAACGACCCACTCATGGGCGTGGTCGGCAAAACAGCCTCAAGCTCCGCCGCTGGGGGAGTCGCCTGTGCCCAAGCGCCAGTGAACCCCACTGCGCACACAGCGCCAAATAACCAAAATTGAGATTGCATCATTCAGCCCGCACACTTTCAAACACCTCGGCCTCGCGCAGCAACTTGCCCGCCAGGTCTTTGGCGGCCAACTGCGGCACAAAGTCAATCGGCCAATCAATGCCCACCGCCGGGTCGTTCCAGAGCAAACTGCGCTCGTGCTCCGGAAACCAATAATCGGTCGTCTTGTACAAAAACTCCGCGCTCTCGCTCAACACCACAAAGCCATGCGCAAAGCCCGGCGGCACCCACAGCTGGCGGTGGTTGTCAGCGCTCAGGTGCACGCCCACCCACTGACCAAACGTGGCCGAGCTGCGGCGCAAATCCACCACCACATCAAACACCTCGCCCTGAGTCACCCGCACCAGCTTGCCCTGTGGGTGCTGAATTTGGTAATGCAAACCCCGCAACACCCCTTTGGCCGACTTGCTGTGGTTGTCCTGCACAAAGCTCACCTCCAAGCCTGTGGCTTGGGCGAAATCGCGGGCGTTGAAGCTCTCATAAAAAAAGCCCCGCGCATCGCCAAAGACCTTGGGCTCCAAAATCAACACATCGGCAATGGCGGTAGGGGTGGCGGTGAATGGCATATTGAATGGGGGTCTGACCCCGATTATTTGATCAAGTTCAGCAAGTACTGCCCGTAGCCATTCTTGGCCAAAGGCGCTGCCAGTTTTTGCACGGCGGCGGCATCGATCCACTTTTGGGCGAAGGCGATCTCTTCGGGGCAGGCCACCATCAAGCCCTGGCGCTTTTGCAGCGTGGCAATGAAGCCCGCGGCCTCCAGCAAACTGTCGTGCGTGCCGGTATCCAGCCAAGCGTAGCCCCGGCCCATGATCTCGACATTGAGCTGCCCCAGCTCCAAGTACCGCTTGTTCACATCGGTGATCTCCAGCTCGCCGCGGTGCGATGGCTTGATGTCGGCCGCAATGTCGCACACTTGGCTGTCGTAAAAATACAAACCCGTCACCGCGTAGTTGCTCTTAGGCTGCTTGGGTTTTTCTTCAATGCTCAGCGCCTTGAACGCCCCATCAAACTCCACCACGCCATAGCGCTCTGGGTCGTGCACATGGTAGGCAAACACGCTCGCACCACTGCGGCGGTCGTTCGCACTGGCCAACAGCTTGACCAGATCGTGCCCGTAATAAATGTTGTCCCCCAGCACCAGCGCACTCGGGTCGTTGCCCACAAAGTCCTTGCCGATGATGAAAGCCTGCGCCAAACCATCGGGGCTGGGCTGCACCGCGTATTGGATGTTCATGCCCCACTGGCTGCCATCGCCCAACAGCTCGGTGAAACGGGGCGTGTCTTGCGGCGTGCTGATCAACAACACATCCCGAATGCCCGCCAACATCAAGGTCGTCAGCGGGTAATACACCATGGGTTTGTCGTACACCGGCATCAGCTGCTTGCTGACCGCCTGCGTCACGGGGTAAAGCCGGGTGCCGGAGCCACCGGCCAAGATGATGCCTTTGCGATTTGTCATATGGAATTGTTTTTTGTTTGAAATGTGATTGTCATGCATGTGTTTGGAATCAAGAAGCGCATCACTTTTACACCGCCACCTGCTGCAAAAACCCACGGGGGTTGCTTGAAAACTGCACAAAGTTGTCAGGCGTGATGATCACGCGCAACGCTTGGGGGGACTGTGCGCAAAACATGTCCAAGCCTTTGGCCGACTTTTTGCGGCCCGACTTCACCTCGATCGCATACAGCGCATCGCGGTACTGGTAAACAAAATCCACCTCGTCATTGCGCTCGCGCCAATAAAACACCTGCCCCGGTTGTTGCACCAATTCAGCGCCCACCGCCAACTCAAACGCCCGTCCACGTTGCTCGGCGTTTTGCAACACATTCACGCCAGCGGCCATGCTGAAAAGCGCAGGGCAAGCAGGCAGCATCTTCGGGCTGGAGCTGCGGGCCAACCAAGCCTTGGGAGAATACTTTTGTAACGCATGCAACAAAAAAGCGCCGCCATACAAGTCGATGTAATGCTTGATCAAGTCGGTGTTGCCCTTGTCTTGCAACTGCCCCAGCAGCTTGGTGTAACTGATCTCTTGAGCCGGATAGGCGCACAAAATCTGAAACGCCTGGCGAAACAGCGCAGGGTTGGCCACCTTGTGGCTCTGCAAAATGTCTTTGCCAATCACCGCCTCCACAATCGCGTCTTTCATGTAGGCGTACCAACGGTCAGGGTCTTGCTCCAGTGCCACCGCACCCGGATAACCGCCAAACGCCAAATAGCGCGGCAAGTCATAGTCAAATGCGGCCTGCAGTTCGGCAAACGTCCAGTGATGCACACGCAGCAGCTCAAAGCGCCCTGCCAGACTTTCTGTGACACCCGCCTGAATTTGTAAAGCACTAGAGCCCAACAGCAACAAACGCAAACGCCCGGGCTTGGCATCCCACAACGCCTTGATGGTTTCGGGCCAATTGGCCACCTTTTGAATCTCGTCGATCACCAACAGCGCGCCATCGCCCAACAACAAGGCTTGCTGCCATTGCGCCAATAACCAATTGCGGTCGCTCACCAGCACATCGTCGGCATTGGCGTAATGGTGCGGCCAAGCACCTTGCGCCATCAACTGCCGCACACCCGTGGTCTTGCCCACCTGACGCGGCCCGGCCAAAACTTGGATGAGTGGTTGATCAGCCGCAAATCGTTGGGCCAAAGTGGCGACGAATGGGCGTTGGTAGATTTCAGGCATGGTGATTTACATTTTACTAGATGCCGCTATTGAAATCACTAGGCCAATCTAGTTTATTGAAGGTCGACACGTCTACAAGTGCCACTTTCCTTGCGGGAGGCTGTCTCTGTGGGAGGCCGCCCCTGCGGCCGAATGCCTGCACTGGCTCCAGCCAACATTCGCGAGCAGGGGCTCGCTCCCACAAATACAACTCACCAAGACCTTGATGAGAGCCTGAAAACGACAAAAGAGCCTCTCGGCTCTTTTGTCTTCAAACAATCGGGATCTGACCCCAATTAAATTTTTAACTGGCTTGCAGGGGCTGGGCGTGGAGCTGGATTCCCAGCGCAGAAGTAACTTTCAGGATGGTGGCGAAGCTAGGGTTGCCCTCTCCTGACAACGCCTTGTAGAGGCTTTCCCTGCCCAAGCCTGTATCGCGCGAAAGTTGCGACATGCCCTTGGCTCTGGCAATGGTGCCCAGGGCCTTGGCGATAAAGGCTGCGTCATCTCCCGCCTCTTGCAGGCAAGCCTCCAAGTAGAGCGCCATGTCCTCTTCGTTTTTGAGGTGTTCTGCGCTGTCCCATTTCCGTAGCTTGAGAGCAGTCATCTATTACTCCTTCAGTTGACGCGCTAGCTCCTGCGCGGTTTGAATATCTTTGAACTGACTAGACTTATCGCCCCCGGCCAACAGAATGACGATCTCCAGACCTCGTAGCGTGAAATAAACCCGAAAGCCTGGGCCGTGATGAATACGCATTTCTGAAACACCTTCACCGACAGACTTGTGGTCCCCGAAATTTCCTTCTTCCGCACGATCGATACGAGCCTGGATCCGACGGGCGGCTTGTTTGTCCCGCAAGGACCCAAACCATCCGTCAAAAATGTCGGTTGTATAGATCGTCTTCATGTCGCATTGTATTAATTGGGATACAACACTGTCAAGCTAAGGAAGCAACAGCGATCAAGAAATTCCGCCTTCCTCCAAAGTGGCCCAAGAGGCAGCAACTGTAGAAGGCCAGCTCTGTGGGAGGCTATCTCTGTGGGAGGCCGCCCCTGCGGCCGAATGCCTGCACTTGCTCCGTCCAACATTCGCGAGCAGGGGCTCGCTCCCACGACATTCGTCACTCCCGACTCCTGCCCTTGTCACCCGCCCCCTGCGTTTGTCACCCCCGACCCTATCGGGGGGCCATCCCCTCACCGCGTCGCCCCATAAACCGCCCATCCCAACCACTCGTGCAAAGCCGTTTGCCACAGCACCAAGCTGCGTGCCAACGAATACTCGGTCCAAAGTGTGTCGGCGCCGGTTCTGAAATCCACTGGGTACGGCGTCACCCGACAACCCACCGCCTCAAACTCCGGCACAGCACGGGGCATGTGCCAGGCCGATGTGACCAACAACCACGGTTGCTGGCAGCGCCCGCCCAGCACCGCGGCCACCTGGCGGGCGTTTTCTCGGGTGGTGCGTGAGCCGCCTTCCAGTGTCACGCGGCTCAAGTCCACGCCCTGCTCTTCATAAAACGCCTTCGCCAATTCGGCCTCGCTCACGCCCGTGGCAACCAAGCGCCCCTCCCCGCCCGAAAAAACCAATTCCAGCTGCGGGTGCTGGCGCATCAAGCCCACGGGCAGTGACATGCGCTCGGCCGCTTCGCCCAGTGGCACCTGCGCGTGCGCCTGGTAACTGCCCGGGTGCTGCGTCGCCCCGCCCAACACGATCACGCCCACATGACGACCCACAACCTCTGGGCTTGGCACGGGGTAGCGGTTTTCTAGTGGGCGCAGCAAGGCCTGGGGCAAGGCCTCGAAACCCAACAGCCCCAGCACCACCCAGCCCGCCCACAACATGCGCAGCGCAGAGCGCCGCCAACGCGCAGACCAACTGAGCAAGCACAGCGCCACGCACCACCACAGCGCCAACCAAAACACAGGCTGGGTGATGGCTGACATCAACTTAGACAGAATGAACATAGGCACAAATTACAATCCTTAGGCACTGCACGCCCCTGCGCCGTGCTTATACAACGCCCCATTGAGACCATGTTCGCCAAACTCCAGCACCGCGCCTTGCAGGCCGCACAACTCTTTCTGGTGGGCATTTTCTTTTGCTTTCCGGTCTCATTGGCAGCCACCAACATCTTGATGGCACTCATGCTGATCGCTTGGCTGCTGGCGGGGCAGTTCAAGACCCGCTGGCAAAGCATTCAAAACAACCCCATCACTTTGCCAGCACTCATGCTGTATGGCTTGGTCATTTTGGGCACTGCCTACAGCCCGGCCAGCGGCACAGAAATGCTGCAGCCACTGAACAAATACAGCAAATTCCTGTTTGTGCTGATGGCCATCACCTTGCTGCAAGACGAAACCTGGCGGCAACGCTGCTGGCGTGCATTCGGCTATGCCATGCTTTTTACCCTGGCGTCTGTCTACGCCAACATCTGGTTTGACTTGCCCTGGTCTGTCACACACAACCAAGGCTGGGGGGTTGATCACACCGTCTTCAAAGACTACATCGCACAAGGCATCATGATGTCGCTGTTTGTCTTGCTGTGCATTCACTACTGCCTGCAAGCCACGCAGCGCACATGGCGGCTGCTGTGGGGGGCACTTGCCGTTTTGGCCCTGCTCAGCATCACACACCTTTCAGAGGGACGCACGGCCTATTTGGCCTTGTTCAGCAGCCTGGCGCTCTACGGCATCAGCCGCATCACCAGCCGAAAGAAATGGCTCTTCATGAGCCTTGCGGGTGCGATGGCTCTGCTGCTGGTCACTTCGTCGGCCACCTTGTCCCACCGTGTCCACTCGGTGGTCACAGAAGCACAGCTTTTCATGTCGGGATCCAAAGACGGCTCCACCCAGCACATGACAACATCCACCGGGGCACGCCTGGCCATGTGGCAGCTTTCTGTAGAACACATCCAGCAGCAGCCGGTTTTAGGTTCTGGCACTGGCTCTTATCGTCACATTGCCAAGCAGGCATTCAGTGACCCTGCGGTTTGTGCCATCGCCTGTGTTCATCCCCACAACCAATTTCTGTTTTTTGGGGTCGAATACGGCTTGCTGGGCGTTGCCGCTTATCTCTTGTATTTCTATCGCCCCTACCGGTTTGCCAGCACCCTGAGCACGCCAAACAAGGCTTTGTTATTGGGCTTTTTGGGCATCTTCTTTGTGGACAGCATGGTGCACGGCGCGATGTGGGTTGCTGTAGAAAGCCATTACTTCACATTCATGATGGCTCTTTTTATGGCCCAGACACCCGACCCACGTAAGCGTCCGGCCATCCCATCTAGCACCGATACCCCAGATCTAAGAGCATCGTGTCCACGTCATAGATCGTGGACACATGTACACCAACAACCAACTCCCCCAGCCCGGCCGTGGCCGCCGCACCTACAGCCCCGAGTTCAAAGCCCAGCTGGTTGCCGCTTGCCGCATTCCCGGCATGTCGGTCGCCTCTGTGGCTAGAAACCATGGCATCAATCACAACATCCTGCACCGCTGGCTGCGTGAACTGCCCGGTCCAGCTCCTGCCCGCTTGCCTCAAACGCCCCACAAGGCGGGGCCCGCCTTCATCGAGTTGCCCATCACTGAGCCGATAGCCCCAGCTGTTGTCGCCACCGACAGCGTTCACGTTGAAATCCAGCGCGGCGATCTGTCTGTCAAGTTGGCCTGGCCCGCATCTTCAGCACCGGCCTGCACCCAATGGCTTTTGGAGCTTTTGCGTTGATCCGCATCGATGCCGTCTGGATGGCCACCGAGCCGCTGGACATGCGCGCCGGTGCCGATACCGCCCTGGCCAGGGTGGTGCAAGTCTTTGGCGCAGCCCATCCGCATCACGCCTATCTGTTTGCCAACCAGCGCGCCAACCGCATGAAGGTGCTCGTGCATGACGGGGTCGGCGTATGGCTGGCAGCGCGCAGGTTGAACACCGGTAAATTCGTTTGGGGCGATGCTCGGCTGTCGCCCCGGTTGCCGATGAACGCAGCGCAATTGAGCGCATTGGCGCTTGGTTTGCCTTGGCAACGCATGGGTGATGCGGGTGTGATCCGTGTGTTGTGACCGCCGCAGTGTGATCATCGACCACAGTCTTTAACTTGTTCAATTGGGGCATCCTCGGATACCCAACACCGGCAGTGTTGGGCACACTTCTACCCCATGAACAGCGCACCGCCCGCACTTGCAGACTTGAACGCAGATGAGCTGCGTGAGATGGTCACGGGTTTGCTGCAAAAGGTGGCCAGCAACACCGAAAAAATCAAAGCTGATGCGGCGCAAATTCAATTCAAGCAAGCCCTGATCGACAAACTCACCTACGAGAATGCCGTTCTCAAGCGCCTGAAGTTTGGCCTCAAGAGCGAGCGGATGAACGCCGAGCAGCGCAGCTTGCTCGATGAAACACTGGACGCCGATTTGCAGGCTGTGGCCGATGAGATCGCGCAAGCTGTCCCCGAATCTGCTGCGGCTCAAGAAAAAAGAACGCCTAAGCGCCAGGCCTTGCCCGCTGAGTTGCTGCGTCAGACGTTTAGCCACGAGCCCGAGTCCACTGTGTGCACCGCCACAGGCTGCGGCAGCCAGATGAAGCGCATTGGTGAGGACGTGTCCGAGAAGCTGGACTATGTGCCAGGCGTCTTCAGCGTGCACCGCCATGTACGTGGCAAATGGGTCTGCGCTTGCTGCCAAACCTTGGTGCAGGTGCCGGTCGAGCCCCACGTCATCGACAAAGGCATACCCACACCGGGCTTGCTGGCCCAGGTGCTGATCAACAAGTTTGCCGACCACCTGCCGCTGTACCGCCAGGAAGCGATCTTTGGGCGCGCGGGTGTGGCGCTGCCCCGCTCGACACTGGCCCAATGGGTGGGCAGCTGCGGGGTGGAGTTGCAGCCGCTGGTGGACGCTTTGAAGCGCGACATTCTGAGCCGCAGCGTGGTCCACGCCGATGAAACCCCGGTGCAAATGCTCAAACCGGGCAAAGGCAAAACGCACAGGGCGTATTTGTGGGCGTATGCGGCAGGAGCGCATGAAGACATCAAGGCCGTGGTGTACGACTTTTGCGAAAGCCGAGCGGGGGCGAACGCCAAAGCGTTCTTGGATGAATGGCGAGGATCATTGGTAGTCGATGACTTCAGTGGCTACAAGCAACTCATGGGCGATGCATCGGGTCAGATCACCGAGGTCGGCTGCTGGGCGCACGCCCGGCGCAAGTTCCATGACTTGCAGCTGGCCAACCAAAGCCAGATTGCCGAGCAAGCCGTCAGGCAAATGGCGCAGATCTATGCGGTAGAACGCGAGGTCAAAGAGCTCAGTGCCGAGGATCGCCTGCGCGTGCGCCAAGAAAAGAGTCAACCGCTGGTGCAGACCTTGCACGACTGGTTGATGCTCAATCGGCAAAAGGTGCCCGAAGGCTCGGCCACGGCCAAAGCGATCGATTACAGCCTGCGACGCTGGAAAGCTTTGACGCGGTTCCTGCAAGACGGGCAACTGCCGGTGGACAACAACTGGATCGAGAACCAAATCAGGCCGATTGCGATAGGCAGGAACAACTGGTTGTTTGCGGGCTCGCTGCGTGCTGGTCAAAGGGCGGCGGCGGTGATGAGCTTGATTCAGTCGGCCAAACTGAATGGACACGACCCGCACGCGTACTTGAAAGATGTGCTGACGAGGTTGCCGACGCACATGAACAGCCGGATCTGCGAGTTGCTGCCGCACCGCTGGACACCGGTTTAGTGTCTACGTGTCCGCGATTTTTAAGTGGACACGTATCTGTTGGGGCAAGCGGAAATCGAAAATCCAGCTGGGACGGCCGGACGCTTACCCTCAACGCACTACTCCTCCCTTCCCTTTTTTGTACTCTCTACGGGTTATCACCTGATTGACTGAATCATAGTTTTCTCAAATACTTGAGACTTCAAATATATAGGCCTTAATCAGTTGGCCTGTATTGTCTTTTGCGAAGAGAGCGAACATGAAAATCGTGTGCATTGGCGGCGGTCCATCGGGCCTGTACTTTGCGTTGCTGATGAAAAAACTCGGCTCTCACCACGACATCACCGTGGTGGAGCGCAACAAGCCCTACGACACCTTTGGCTGGGGCGTGGTTTTCTCGGACCAAACGCTGGAGAACATGCGCCAGTGGGACAGCCAGACCGCTGCCGAGGTGGAGCAGGCCTTCAACCACTGGGACGACATCGAGCTGCATTTCAAGGACGGTGCGCTGTGAAGAGCTGGGCGTGAAGCTCTTGTTCGAGCAAGACGTGCAGTCCGACCTCGACTTCCCCGACGCCGACCTGATCATCGCTAGCGATGGCATCAACTCGCGTGTGCGCAGCCGTTTGCCTGAGGTGTTCCAACCCGACATCGTCACGCGCCCCAACCGCTACATCTGGCTGGGCACCAACCGCCAGTACGACGCTTTCACCTTTTTGTTCGAGAAGACCGAGCACGGCTGGTTTCAGGCGCACGTCTACAAATTCGACAACCAGACCTCGACGTTCATCGTCGAGTGCCCCGAGCGCGTCTGGTTAGCGCACGGTCTGGACAAGGCTGATCAAGACGCGTCGATCGCCTTCTGCGAAAAGCTCTTTGCCAAGAACCTGCAAGGTGAAAAGCTGATGACCAACGCCCGCCACCTGCGT
>ERZ1034363.1611-NODE-1611-length-12447-cov-3.143816_pt1 | contig 12447 bp, 8 predicted proteins | sample MGYA00520616_ERZ1034363 | MGnify/ENA primary metagenome ERZ1034363 (study PRJEB33736, sample SAMEA104284506) | Azolla filiculoides | biome: Urban; feature: Water surface; material: Ditch water | place: Netherlands | collected 2015-10-28 | depth 0-0.1 m ...
TTTGGGATTACTGGATGTATGGTTCGAAAAACTTGAATGGCAAAACGATATATTCAAAATGATGCATATCAAAGAAGTCAAATACAAGATATTTCACTTTTACATTCTGAAGATCTTCTCGGGAACTATGATGATGCACTTTTTTTACGATCTCAGGAAATTGATTTTACATTTCGAATAGAAGAAGTTTCGTATCTTACAAAACTACTCACTCTTATATGTAATAAAGATATCGGAAATGATTCAAAATTTAACGAATATCTTGCAGTAAAACAACTTCAAGAAAATCCCGCAAGTGCAAATGTAATCATCCAAACAGGATGTGACAATTATTGTACATATTGTATTGTTCCATATACACGATGACGTGAAATAAGTCGTTCAATTGATGATATCATCCAAGAAATTCAAACCGTTGTTTTATCCGGAACGAAAGAAGTAACTCTCTTAGGTCAAAATGTAAATAGTTATGGAAAAGAAGTAAGGAAAAAGCTTTGGGATATGAAAGAATTAACTTGGATACATAAAGATGTAACAACCCCATTTCGTGAGTTATTGAATCATATTGATGCAATCGATTGAATTGATCGTATTCGATTTACAAGTTCCAATCCTCATGATATGACCAAAGATATTCTTGATGCTCATGTTCAGCTTAAAAAGATGTGTAATTACCTTCATTTTGCCATGCAATCAGGGAGTAATTCACTTTTGAAACGAATGAATAGGAAGCATACATATGAGGATTTTAAGGCACAGGTTGAATATCTTAGAAAGCGTGATCCACTTTTCTCGATTTCTACCGATATTATCGTATGATTTCCGGGTGAAACAGAAGAAGAATTTCAAGATACTATCCATGCCATGAAAGAATGTCAGTTTGATTTTGCTTATATAGCTCGTTATTCGCCTCGTTCTGGAACGTATGCATATGATGCATACAAGGATGATATTACACCTCATGAAAAGGCAAGACGCTGGAATATCTTGAATAATCTTTTGGAAGAGTCAGTATTGAATCGATCAAAACTCATGATTGGAAGGGAAGAGGAAATATTAATTTCTGGAAAGTGACGAAGTAATGGTTGGGTTGGTCGAACACGAAACTTCAAAGAAGTGTATATTTCAAATGAATCAAATGTTGCCATTTGAGATCTTGTTCGTGTTCATATTCATTCTCTTGATGGATGGAATCTCCAATGAATACTTGTTTCCTAAAAAAATACCAGATGAATGCTGGTATTTTTTTAAATTATTCTTTTACGAATCAGTCATGTTGTAGGTCTACCATTTCCTTATATTCTGGAGATTCTTTATAGAGTATATCATGAGATCACTGTGCTACTATTTTTCCTTTATCGAGAAGATAGATGGTATCAGCATTGATTATAGTTGAGAGTCTATGGGCAATGATAATTGAAGTGCGTCACTCCATGAGATTATCAAAAGCATTCTGTATCAGTTTTTCGGTTTTTGTATCCAATGCACTTGTTGCTTCATCGAGAATAAGAATTTCCGGATTTGCAAGTATGGCTCGTGCTATTGCAATTCTTTGCTTTTCTCCTCCAGAAAGTTTTAATCATCTTTCTCCAACTTCTGTTTCCCATTTTTCAGGAAGAGATTCAATAAATTCTAGTATATTTGCTTTCTTGCAAGCTTCCTCGATATCTTGCTGTGTTATATTATCGCGTACATATTCGAGATTATGTTGAATGGTCTCATTAAAGAGTGTTGTATCTTGAAATACGGCTGCAAATTTTTGTCTGAATGAATCAAGCGTGTATCAATAAATATCTCCATTATTCATAAGAATAGTTCATTGTGTGGGTTTATAGAATCTCATAAGAAGTTGAACTATTGTTGATTTTCCACTTCCTGTTTGTCCAATAAGAGCAATTCTTTCTCATTTCTTGATAGTCATCTGTATATTAGAAAGTACACTCCTTTTTGTTCATGGGTATATAAAAGAAACTCAATCAAAGGTAATATTATTTTCAAGTTTTGTGAGTTCTTTATTCCCAGTATCTTGCTCATTTTCCATAGTAAAAATTGATTCAATTTTTTCATAATGAGCGATATTTATCATCATGTTTTGATATCATTCAAATACACTAAATATAGGTCCGTATACTCGATCCGCAAATGCCAGAAAGAAGAGAAGGGTTCAGAGACTGAGTTGTCATTTATAGATAAGTATAATTCCTATTGAGAGTATGAGCACTTTTGCAACGAATACGAATGCTCAACCAAATGAATTAAATAATATCCAGAGTTTACGGACTTTATTTTGTTCTCGTGAAGCATGATCTATTCTTTCAGAGAGTATTGCAACCTCGTAGTCATTTCTATCAAATATTCTCATAATTTGAAGATTTGTGAAACTATCTGAGATTCGTCAGAATACTTTATCCCAGTATTTGTTTGCAGTTCTTTGATTTGTATGTGCAGATTTTCCTATATGAAATATAAAGTAGATACTGATTGGTAAGAAGATGAGACTAAGTACCGTCATTTTCCAATCAATGATAAATCAAAATATAATAAGACAGACTGCTATTGTGATCTGTGGGATAATACGGAGTATAATAATATCTCAAGCTTGCCATACAGCTTCCGCACCTCGATCTATAATCTTCTGTTTTTCCCCATGTTGAATGCCTATATGATAATCAATAGGGAGAAGTAACATTTTTTGCATTCCTTTTAGCAGAAAATTTTGCCAATCACGATTTTGGAGGGTAAGGAGTGTTTTGGCAAATATGTAACGAGCTAAAATTGACAATATAGTTATACCTATCCATATACCGATAGTAATAAGCATAATATCTGGAATGTGTCATGTTGGATTTTTCAATTCAACTTCAAGCCGATCAACCAGGATTTTATAAAAATAAGGTTCACTTACTATCATGGAAATATACAACAGGAGCAGTCATCATATTGTATATTTTGCTTTTTTTACCTCAATAAGATGAGAAAAAACAGATTTAAGAGTCGTAAATTTTTTTATCTGAGGTGTATTTTTCATGATTTATAAGTGTTTTCTTAAGGAGATAAATCTGTTTTTCTGAATTGGATGATTGAATAATTTGTTGTATTTTCTTATTTTCTCAGCACGAGAATTTTTGAATTATAAGCTGAATAGTCTCTGGATTATACAGATTCTTTTCTTCAATTATAAGATTGTCTGGTGTGTTGTATTCGAGAGCATTATAGTATTGATGATTTCATCAAGACCAAGGAAGGGGTACTATTATCTTTTTGATATGAAAAATATCAAGTTCTCCTAATGTTGTGGCACTTCAGCGTGTAATGGCAATATCAGCCCAATTGTAGAGTTCTCATAATTCTTGTATGTTTGCAAAATCAATTGTTTTTACATGGGCTTTGGTGAATTGTGACCTCAATCCAATATTTTTTAAACCAAGAACCACACAAATATCAAATGATGCATTGAATCTATCAATATTCTTAATAAGCCAGTTAAAAATATTTTGTGATCCTTGACTTCAGCATATGACAAGCAGTCGAATTTTTCCTGATATTACTGTATCAATTCATTTATTTGATAGGGCAATAAGTTCAGGATTAATGATTTGTCAGATGACAATTGTTTTTGTTTTTGGAAAATATTTACTTGCACTTTGAAATCATAGAAAGATTTTTTTCGCAAATTTTCCAGTTATTCGATTTGCTAATCATGGAATAGTATCTGATTCATGTAAATAAAATGGAATTCAAAGTATTTTTGCAGCAAAAGCAACAGGGATTGAAATATGACTTCATTTTGAAAATATAAAATCAGGTTTTAATTTTGAAATGATGATAATAGATTCAAATACACCAAGTAACATTTTTCCTGGTATAAGTAATGTTTTCCATGAAAACTCTCGACGCAATTTTTCCGCATGAATTGGATGAAATGGGATATTCTCACTTTTTGAAATATTCTCTTCAAGTCATCATCTTTCTCCAATCCATTCATAGTTATTATTGGGTCATAAAATTTTTGAAAGAGAGACAAGAGGGGTTATATGTCAACCAGTTCATCCACCAACGAGAATTATTGTATTTTTACTCTTCACCATAAAGCAGTTTTTCTATCATTTCAATATAAAAGTCATATGTTTCAATATTTCATTTCATAAGAAGAATTTCCTCGGGTTCAAACCATTTATAATCTACTATTTCTCATTCCTGTTTTATACAATCTTTTTGTGAAGACATCATAAGAAAGATATATTCTGTACGAGATTTATCTTTTCATGAACTACTCGTATATGAGAGCTTATAAGAAGTAAGTGGAAGTGGTAAATGTTCTAGTTCTATTTTTTTATGATGAAGAATCTCATGATCATCAATAGGGGTGAAAAAAGCTTCTAATCAAAGTTCTTCTTTTAACTCTCGTAAAATAGCATCATGAATTGATTCATCACTTTCGACGTGTCATCCTGGAAGTACCCACAGGCTATCTTTCGTATGTTTTACCATAAGGATTTCATCAGTATCATTTATAATGATAGCTCGTACAACTGGCTTAAATAGTGATTTCATAGGCTTATATAGATATATGTAGGTTGAATTATATGAATTCTTTTTATAAAAATCAATAGTAAACATTTTAACAGACATAATATCCTCATAATTTATCATTTTCAATATGTCCTTCAATTTCGAGTATTGATAAGTGCATAAGGATATCAGTAGTTGAATAGTCCGTTTCGAGTTGGATTGCATCTACAGTTCAGTATCCATTTTCAATACTTGAATATATTGCTTCTGCTTCTGAATTTTGAAAAGGTTGATGTTTTCCTTTGGTTTCTAGTGAGAACATATGATTATGCTGCATTAATATATATTCTTCAAGTATATCTTGTATGTTTCATACACATTTTGCTTGTCCAGTCGTAAGTAAACTATTGCTTCCTTTGCTACTTTCTCTATATATATCTCATGGAATAACGAAGATATCCCTTCCATGTTCGATTCATAGTTGGGCAGTAATGAGGGTGCCAGATCATTCTCAAGCTTCAGGTATTATTATCCCCTTACTCATTCATGCAACAATCTCATTCCTGATTGGGAAATTATATACTTCTGGTCATGTTCCAAGGGGAAAATGAGAAATAAGAGCTCAATTATATTTTATAATATCTTCAAAGAGTGTTTTATTTTTTGCAGGATAACAACGATCAATTCCAGTACCAAATACTACCAGGGTTTTTCCGTTATTTTTTGTTTGAATGGTAATTTCATGAGCTAATGTATCAATACCGTAAGCACCTCCACTTATGATTGTAAAATCTTCTTTGATAAGTATCGGAATAAAATCCTCTAGTATTTTTTTGGCATAAGGACTATGTTTCCTCGATCATACTATAGCTAGGATATTTGTATTAAGAATATCTACATTTCAACGAACATATAGAAAAAATGGTGAGTGATTCAATGGTTTTAATATTTCTGGATATCGTGCATCATGAATAGAAATGAGAACAATATCAAGTCTCTGAATGAGTTTCAGTATATCTTCTGTATCAATTTTATCTATATTTGATAGTATTTTTTTAATTTTTTCTGTCTTATTTCAGAAGATATTTACTAATATATCATAGGAAATAGATTTATAAAAATCTTCGTAATATTCATTTTCTAAAAATATCTTCTTAAGATCTTGTTGAGTAAAGCCAATAGTATGTAAAAATGCAAGGAAGAAAATATTCATATTCTGTTGTCATTAATGTTTCTTTCTTCTTAAAAAGAAATTCTCAAGAATAATTGAGGGTTTTTGATGTGTAAATATTGTTAGATATGATGCACCAATAATTTTGATGGTATGCTCTAGTTTTTGAAGAGATAGATTCCTAAGATTTTGATAGTTAATTGCCAATGATCCAATGTCATTTGATGTAATATTTGTAGATATTCTTATTGGTGATTTTATGAATTCTTTTGATATATTTGATTCCATGGTATCAAATATATTTATATATATGAAATCATTCATATATGATAGATTGGTGATTTTTTTTATCTCTTGTATGGACGTATTATCTGTAATATACAATATAAGTTGATTTGTAATTTTTCTCTCTATAAGCATTTCTATAATTTCTTTGGTGGATGTTTTAGAGATTTTTGGTGGATATTTTAGAGATTTTTCTAGAATTTGAGAAAAAAGATAACGATTATATTTTCCTCATTTAGGGGATATGTAGTTAAGTCAATTTTGATCTCAAATAATTCACCCAAGTATGTGATTGTATTGATCACAGCTTCGTAAAATAGTTTCTATTGTTTCGATAAGTGTATGTATTTTTGTTGTTTTATTTGTACCAAAGTACATACTTGGGGATATCTCAATAATAAGAAATACCTTTAATTCTGTAGATTCTTCATACTCACGACTATACACTCTATCACTTTTTGCACTCATTTTCCAGTCAATAAGTCGAGCATTATCATTCGTATTATATTCACGAAGATTTGTAAATTCAACTCCTGTTCCTATATGTTTAGAGTGCTGATTTCCGCTAAAAACTGAAGTAGATCGTTTGTGTGAAATAAGTCGAAGCATATAATGCTACTTGTTATTGATTAGTATATTTTGGCACTTGATAAAGCGTTCCTCTTGCAAATGTGTTTAATTTATCAGTAGAGAGAATTGTTGGAAAAATAATATCACATACACGAAATACTGCATTGAAATCGAGCGTATATTTGCATGGACATTGTACACAAACTGCTTGTCAAATGAGCAAATTTTCACCATTCATCGCATTCATCATACATTTATTTGTTTCACCAATTTCAGTGATAATATCCGTGTAATGATCTCCAGTTTCTATAATAGGGCATCACTGATTATCTACTGGTCATGCTATTTCTGGACAAAGATCAGTTGTATCTACGGGTAACACGCGCACTACTACACTACTTGTTGCCGTATGTCCTGTGGAATCTGTTACTATAAGTGTAACAGTATAGCTTCCAACAGTATCATAGGTATGTGTTGGTTTTATTTCTGTACTTGTTGTTCCATCACCGAAATCCCACTTATAGGTATAACCTCATGAGCCTCATGAAACATAAGGGGTAAATGTACTTGTAAGCGTTCCTATTCATGATATTGGATTTGCATCAATTCAAACCGTAAGTGTATTAACGCTTGGATTTTCTGTTGTTTCTCATGGAATATGAAGCTGAGTACTTACTGTTGTACTCTCATCTGTATCTTTATCGGTTACCGTAAGAGTAACAGTCCATGTGCCAGGATTGAGAGTAAGATCATTAATACATTTACCTTCTTTGTAAACCTTTTCTCATGTATTTTGATTCACAAACACCCAATTATAACTGTAGTTTCCAGTAGTACTTGTTTTCGCAAGGAAATCATAGGTATTATCTGTATATTTTGAGGGTTTTTCACCATTACAATTTACTCATTCTTTCTCTAGAATGATAATATCAGCAGCAGGGGTATTTCTTATATTTACTCATTCTGATGGCTTACAACTTAGTACAGTATCTTTATCTGGATCACAGTTTTCTGTGATATTTACAACTATTTTATTTACTGATATATTTCCAGCCGCATCACGTACCGTGAGTGTTACTGGGTATATTCATGATTTTAGATATACGTGATTTGGATTTGCCTCAGTACTTTGTCATCCATCACCAAAATCCCATAGATAACTATAGGGCTGAACTCATCATGAAACTTTTGAGAAAAATAATGTAGCAACTCATGCTGGCTTTTCATTTGCCCAAATGAATGAAGATAAAAGTGGGAGGATGGTTGTAGATTTTTCGATTGAAACTTGAGCCACCGATACGCTTTCTTTTCCTGATGATTTATCGGTAGTCGTAAGTGTGATAACCCAAGTTCAGTCATTAGGGAATTGAAAATTATCAAGCCATTTTCCTGTTTTATTTATTTCTGTTTGCGAATTCGGATGAAGAAAATTCCATTTATATATAAGATTTGATTCTTTTGGTCCATCTTCTTGAGTAGAAAATATTTTCCCATATAGGTCAAATGTATCTTCTGTAGTTCAGAGTTTTGGTTGATTTCCATTTCCATTTTTTGAGTCTGAACTTTCTTTATCAAAAATGAGAATCTGCACTCAGAAATCATTCGAATCTCGCGATGTATTGCTACATTGATTGAGAGAGAGCATTTTTGCAGCCATAACAGCAAATTCCCATCTTGTGATTTGAGTAGATGTAAGAGAAATGAGAGTATTTAGTTCATCTTCTGTTATGATATTATCTGAAACAATATTTTGATATGTATTATCAATCAGTCAGACTTGTATTGCCTTTTTTGTATATCAAAACCAGTAACGCATTCCTTTATCACCTGTGTTATTTGGAAATGAAAGCTGTGATTGAAGGGATGAATTCATAGCCTCATTCCATAGGCTAGCCTGACGAAGAAGTACAGCAGCAGCTTCTATACGTGTAATATTATTGACTGGACAAAAAGGAGTACTTGTTGGATTTTCATTTTTTGTAAATGTTGTATTATTTTGGCAACTTACACTTCAATTTATATCATAGTTATATCACTGAATAATCCCTTTTTCTTTTCAATACGAAATACAGTAAAAATATGGATTTATTTTTGTAACATCAATAAAAGGATTTACCTGATATTTTATATAATCTTCTATACTAGGGCTAATACATTTATGACAAGATACTCATACTACAATTCATACAAATAAATCACGGGCAATGAGTTCATTTGGATAAAAGAGATGTTCATCAGTATCGGTTAAAATTCCTTGTTTATAGAGCTGCAAAACCGAAGAATAATAGGTGTCGGTTGTTTTAATATCAGTAAAAGGAAGCAACCCTTCACCATAAGTATTTTGAATACCAATAATACTTATGAAAAAGGTAAGAAGAATACGTATCCAAAACATAAAAACTTATATCAAAAATATGCTTTTTAGTATATAATTTTTCTAAGAAGATGCAAATATTACGAATGGACAATTGTCCCACCAATATGCCTTCCTTCATAGTGGTCAAGAAGTCATGAATGAATACCATCACATATGATGGTTTCTATTCAATGTTTTATTCATTCACGTCCCACCTCAAGTTTCGATGCCATCCCCCCAGTTCATCATTTTGTAGGCTTTCAACATATTCTTTCAATCCATGTATCAGTTATTTCGGTACCAAAAATTCTTTCTATTCTTGTATTTGGATCACTTTTATCTTGATAACAGCCATTTTCACTTGTTACTATCACCATAAATTTTGCCTGAAAGAGTTGTGCAAGTAATAGGGCATTTTTATCATTATCAGCTCATCGTTTCAGGGCAATCATTTCCTCTGTAGCAATTGGATCATTTTCATTTGCTATTGGAAGTATGTTATTATTCCAATCTCGTTTTACAGTATCTATAAGTGTATTTTTTCTTTCTTTAAAATCAGTTATATCTGCATGGGTTAAAAGAAGTCATCAAACTGATATTCCATGGGTTGCAAATTTTCTATCATACCCACTCATAAGTTCAGTCCAGCCAATCTGTGCAAGTACTTTCTTGTCTTCAATATCTGGTCGTTTCTTTCTTCATGCTCAGACAGCTCATGAGCTTACAAGTATAATCTCTTCTTTATATTTTTGAATAAGTAAACCAATATCACGGATCATTCTGTTTACCTTTTCTGATGTTTCAAAATTTTCAAGAGATTCGGTACCAATCTTAACAACAATCATATTTACATTTTAATATATTAATTTTATAATAATTTTTATTATATAAAATTCAAGTCATTTTTTACTTTTTAAAAAATCACCCGAATGGATGATTTTTTAAAAAGTGTATATTTTATTCTTCTGATTTTGGTTTCATAAGAGGAAAAAGGATGACATCACGAAGATTCTTTTGCCCAGTAATGAGCGTAAGGAATCTATCGATACCAAAGCCAAGTCATGATTGAGGTGGCATACCATATTCCATAGCTCTCACAAAATCATAATCTGCTGAAGTTGCCTCTTCATCACCTGCCTCAATGGCTTTTGCTTGTTCTTCGAATCGCTCCCTTTGATCAATCGGGTCTACAAGTTCGGAATATGCTTTTACTATTTCCCAACCATTTATAAGTAACTGAAATTGTTCTACTATGTATGGATTAGTATCACTCGTACGTGCGAGTGGTTGCATGAATTTTGGATAATTGAAAATAAATGCAGGTCATACAATTTGTGGACGAGTTTTTTTCTTATATAGGTAATCTATCATTACAGCAAGAGACATTTTCTCTATTCCATCTATTTTTACTCAAATATCTAAAATAGCCTTTCTCATTTTATCTTCTTCACCAATAGAAAATTCACGAATATCAATAGTAGTATCTGCTTTTATTCGTTCAGAATAATCAATACGTTCCCAATCTTTCATAAAATCAACATCTCGGGCATTTCATTCCTTATCTTCAATACAAATTACTGGAGGAAGTCAGAGTTTTTGAAAAAGTGCTTTCACCATTTTCTCTGCAAAATCCATGTTATCTTCATAACTCCAATATACTGCGTAGTGTTCAACCATTGTAAATTCCTGAAGGTGGGAAGGGTCACTTCCTTCATTTCTGAAATCTTTAGCAATCTCAAATATACGCTCAAATCGACCAACAGTTGCTTTTTTTAGTGCAGTTTCAGGTGATATACGAAGAAATACATCCAAATCATAGTCATTATGATGTGTGATAAATGGCTTTGCTGCTGCTCCACTTGCTGAGTTTCAGAGAATTGGTGTTTCTACTTCAAGAAAATCATTTTCCTCATAAAAATCTCGAAGTGCCTTCATGAATTTTGAACGAAGTAAAAAACGATTATATGTTTCTTCGTTTGTTATAAGATCAAGATATCGTTCACGGTAGAGTGTCTCTTCATCTGAAAGTCCGTGCCATTTTTCTGGAAGTGGTCTTACTGCTTTTGAAAGAAAAGTAAATTCTTTTGCGAATAGGGTAAGTTCACCTTTATGTGTATAAAAAAGTTCACCAGAAACACCTATCCAATCACCAATATCCACCAATTTTTCAGAAAATTTATATGCGGTTAATTCATTGGAAACCTCTTTTTTTACACCTTCTTTTGTTACTATAGAACAATTTTCTCGCGAAAACATAACTTGCACTTTGGCAGTTCCATCCATTATGGTCATGAAGAGAATTTTCCCAAAACTTCTATGGAGTGTAATTCTTCCAGCAAGTGATATAAAATTTGTTGAACTTTCTATAATAGTTTCGATGGGACGAAGTGTTTCAGGAGAAGTTCCAATAAGAGCACATATTTTATGTGTTCTTTTAAAACTTTGTGCATATGGTTCGATTCCAAGTGCGCGCATTTTCTTTAGTTTCTCTATGCGAGTAAGCGATTCTTCAGAGTATATTTGTGCCATAGGATACAGAAAAAATATAAAAGGGAGTATATGAAAAAATAGAAGGTGAGCAAATTTACATCTCGGTAGGCATATGTATACCGAGAAGATGAAAGCAACATTTAAGATTTTCTGTTGTCTCTAGAATAATTCCAAGACGTATATTCTTGAGTTCTTTATTTGTTTCCTCGAGAATCTTCGGAGTATGGACATAGAAGCTATTAAACGTTGTTGCAACTTCGTAAACGTAGTTTGCAAGTATATGAGGCTTATATTTTGATGCAGTTTCTTGTATTATAGCATCTTTTCTCAGAAGTATCTGAATAAGTTTTTTATCGTATTCTGAGAATGGTATGTCTTTACTGAAGTTTTCTCATTTCTTAAAATCCTCAGGAAGTATCTTCTTTGCTCGAACGTAGGCATACTGGATATATGGTCCAGAATTTCACTCAAATGCAAGTGCTTTATCCCAATCAAATACCACATCTTTTTCACGATCCTGTGCAAGATAAGAATACTTGATAGCTGCAACAGTAATAGTTTCTATGTCATTATCAGAAAGTATTCGTCCTTTTTCTGATAATATTTTCTTTGTCCTTTCTTCTCCTTCTTCGATGAGTTTTTCGAGAAATATGACGGTTCCATGGCGAGTCGACATGGCTCATTCCTTCAACTTGATGAATCCGTTGAACGCATGAAAAAATTCAACTCATTCAGTGAGTTCTGGCCAAGCCATCTTTGCAATAGCAAATGCTTGACGGAGGTGGAGTTGTTGACGTACATCGACAGAGTAGATAAGTTTTGATGGATTCCAACCATTCGTGAGGCGATATTTGATTGCTGCAAGATCACTCGTAAGATAAAGTCCTGTTCCATCTTTTTTCTGGAGGATACAAGAGGGGAGTTTCATCTCTTCTGGGAAAACCACACCAACACTTTTATCTTCTCAATTTGATAGAATTGAGTTATCCGTTGCAATTCATTTCTCGATGAGTTCTGCAACAATAGCCTTCATATTATCCTTTAATTCTGGGTAATCTTCATT
>ERZ1034363.1613-NODE-1613-length-12441-cov-2.387011_pt1 | contig 12441 bp, 12 predicted proteins | sample MGYA00520616_ERZ1034363 | MGnify/ENA primary metagenome ERZ1034363 (study PRJEB33736, sample SAMEA104284506) | Azolla filiculoides | biome: Urban; feature: Water surface; material: Ditch water | place: Netherlands | collected 2015-10-28 | depth 0-0.1 m ...
CGAGGCTATATAATACCACTTATTGACGTATTCTTGCGAGTAGAAATCTCCCGATTCGTGGATTCTTACATAAAGCCCCTTTAATGTTTTAATCGATTCTATTATGTCCAGCATAAAAGTTGTTCCTTTGCTTGCCTCCAGTTTCTTCAGTCGTGACGGTAAGACGTTTCTCGTGTATTGTCTTTGTGCTTTGATCGCATAACATCCTGGACACTCCATAAAGCAAGTTCCTCCAGTTGTTGCAGCAGTCTTCCCGTCTCCAGCTGGTAAGTTCCAAATTAATATACTTTTATGCAGCTTGCCGTTGCCTTCACTTAATAATTCTCTTGCTTGTTTCTTTGTCATCTTTTCCCCTTTGAGTTGTTGTTGTTGTTGATATAAATAATATCTTATAAGAGACTCCAGGAAGTCCCCTAAAGAGATTAAAAAAGATCTTTTATAGCGTCGTTGATCTCTTCAGTAAAATCATAACCGTCAAAGCAGCTTGCGATCTTCTGAAGTGCAGCGATCTCTTTTTGAAGTGTAACCAGGCGGTCGTCCAGGTTCTCCATAAGTATTTCTAGTGATTTCTCTTGTTTCTCTTGTTGATCCAAATATTTGTTTAGGTGGTAAGTATTAGCGTCCATGTTGTTTCCTTTGTTGTTGTTGTTTTAGTATTGTAAAAAGTTGCGAATCTTTTTGATTGTATTTAGGCTTGAAAAAGATATAAATTCCCAGCGGCTCCCGTCCCCGTAAAGATCATAATGCAGCCCTTTGTCCTCGTTTCCTTTTAATATCTTAATTTTTAAATCCTGGTTGTAGATCCGTAAAGCTCTTAAGATCTGTTTAGTATTTTGTAACATAATTCCCCCTCTAATAATCTTTTTTTATAGTATGATATACATCGGCAAAGTGAGTCTTAATCTCTCTCCCCAAAGCAGTATCAAAGCCGTAACTTTTTACATAAAGCCCTTGAATCTCTTCATTAAGTAATACAAAGTTAAAGATCCTCCAGGGCGTTGTTTTGTACTTCTTAGCTAGTACTTTTGAGGCTTCTCTTAGAATCCAGGGTTCGTGACGGATCACTCCTGTGTATTTGTGAAGTGTCTCTATAATGTTGTTAGTTGTAAAATAGTATCGTTGTTGCATCTGTTCCCCTTTGTTGTTGTTAATAGATTGCTAGCGTGATCATTATGATCGGCACTATAATAAAGCCCAGGAAGATCATCGACGTGATGAAATCCTCCAGGTTGTTAATCGGTTGGTCTGGTTGTTTCTTGTATGGCTTCATCTTTTTACGCCTCTTTTAATTTCATAAATAAATCTCTCTCCTGTTTTAGTTGGAATATATTCTATAATATCATCTGGATGAAATCCTTGCTCCATTAATAAAGCAATCGCCATGTCTCCCGCAGTGTTATAGCGATAATCATATGCCATAAATTTATTACTAAGCCCGAAGATTCTGATCCGAGCCCCCTTTGTTTCTGTTGGTTGATAATACTTTACTTCAAATAACATTATCATCTTGTCATCTCCTTTGTTATATATGTTGCAATTATGTTAGATACAAAGATCACCGCAGCTATTACTCCTACAACGTAAAGAGTTGTTAAAAGTGTTATTAAAGTTGTTGTTAACATCCTAGCCCCCCTATCTTGTAAGGTCGGCTATTAATGCTAGCGTCGCATATAATGTTATAAGTAAAGTTGCACCTATAAAAAAGTTTCTTTTGAAGTTCGGGTTTTGCTCCTTGAATCTTCTTTGGTTTTGTAGTCTGTAGTCTCTCATCTGTTCCCCTTTGTGTTATTTAGAGTGGAATTCTAGCATATTATAAAAGTATTGTCAAGGATTTTTGTATAAATTTACAAAGAATTTTAAAAGTTGTTATCAAAGCCCCTGGTTAACGCCTTTGTTTCTCTTTAGATTTCTTTGAGTTACTCTTTAGGTTGTATCCTGGTTGTTATATATGTTATGATCCTGGTTCGTTTAGGTTGTCTCCTGGTTGTCTCCTGGTTGTCTCCTGGATCCTTTGAGTTGTCTCAAGGTTGCCTCAAGGTTGCCTCAAAAGAAAATATAAGGAGACACAAAAAACCAGGATCAACCCTAAAGCCCCTTGCAGCAACCCTTTGCGTCTTCTTTTGGTGGGGCAAGGCGTCTTCTTTTTGGGATCATCGAGGCGGTCGACGGGGGAACCAGGCGTCTCGTGCGTATTAAGAGGACAACAGATTTTTTACCCCTAAAGGTCACCCTTATATTCCCTTAGAACAACCCTTAGATTCCCTTAGAACAACCTTTGGCGTCCCATTAGAACCCCTCAAGTAACCACTTTAGTAACCACCTATGCTGCCTTAAGACCTTAAAAGTCGACTCTTAGAACAACCTGATGTTGACATACCAAGTTACTGTAGTGGTTACCTGAAGGAACAAAAAAGGAATTCTCTTAGTTTTTCTTATGTATATTAGTCTTAGCAACTCTTGAACATAGGAACAACTAAGGGAACCCCTTAAGTGATCTTGAACATACTTCAATAACAACTGCTAGGTGACCTTGAACATACTTCAATGTTACTTAAGGTTGTTATAGGTGTTCTTATTGTTGTTATAGTATATATTAAATATTAACAACTCTTAGAACACTTATAGTATTCCTTTAGTATTCCTTTAGTATTCCTTTAGTATTCCTTTAGTATTCCTTTAGTTGTTTTTTTCTTTTTTCTTTTCTTTTACCCTTTAGTCAGCCTTCGTGACAAACTTCTATTTTATGGTATCTAGAAGCCTGTGTCCTTATTCACTGAAAACCACTTAGAATCACTATTAGAATCTATCCATTCCTCTAGTGTTTTCTCTAATAATTCATCTTTGTATGCATCAACTGAGTCCTGCTCATCTCTTCCCATAGATTCCATCCAGTACTCTACTGCCATAGATAGTGCATCTATCCTATCATCGTGTTGTAATGAGCCTCTGTCCTTTGTCATATGTGTCAATTGGTATATTAAACTATAAGCTAAGTTCTTAGGGTCAACCATAGCAACCTTTAGGTCATTATCTATAACCGTTTGGTTTATTACCAGTCTATGCTGGTTCATTACGGGTTCCATAGTCTCTATGATTCTCTTCTCTTTCTGAGAATGACTTCTAATCTCTTCTATACCACAAGGATGTATTGATTTTAATATAGGTCTTAGCAACGATGCGAACATCCCTTGTCCAAAGTTGTTCTCTATTAGTATCATTCCTACCTGGTATTGCTTAGCAACTCTTGCTAGTCTCCTTAGGTTGTCCTCACTATAACCCCCTTGCATCCCTTGTACATCCAAAACATACAACTTACCATGCAAATGATTAACGATAGCATAAGCTAGTTCATCACTACCCATACCTGAGGGGTCAATAGCCATTAGACTACCTTCATACTTAGCAAACTCATTAGCAACATACATAGGTCTCTGGAAGGTATCACCTGTAAACCCTACATTAGCTATGTTTTTCAAGGCATTAGAAGGATCTCCACTCCAAGAACAACTTATAGGTCCTCTTTCAGAATCTAATCCCATTGTAATCAAATCTCTAGTCTTTAAAGGGTATTTCTCAGCATCACTTAGTGTTGTATCCAACATAAACTGAAGCATAAAGTTGCTCTTACCATACGAAGCTTCCCTTTGTAACAACTCTGCATCATCAAATCTCTTAGGATCTGTAGGGTCTCCTATCATAGCTATACCATCTTCTAGGTCTTTTACTAGTGTTGGTGCTAGAGAACCTTGGTATATCTCTATATTACCTGGATATCTAGAAGGCCATATACGTGTTGCATATCCTTTTTCCCTATATCTATTATAGATTGACTCAGCTGTTTGAGGTGTACCCAACTTAATGATTTGTGAATCTGCTTTAGGTGTTAGCAACGCTTCGAACTCTGAGGCACTCTGCATTAACTTAGCTCGTTGTATCTCAGTTGCACTATTAGTTGCTGTTTCAATATCATCTGCAATAATTAAGTCAGCTCTTGACCCCGTTAACTGTGATGTAATACCTAAAGATTTAACTGAAGGTGCGTGAGATAGTTGTGCTCCATCAACATCAAAAGCCATAAGAGATTGTCTCTGGTCCGACCTAGGTGTTAAGTGTTCTAACACTGGCATTTCCTTAATTAACCTTAAGGTAAACTGAGAGAACTCATCGGCTCTCATCTTTGATGCTGATACAACTAGTATCTTAATATCAGGGTTCCTCAATAATCTCCAGGTTACAAACGCTGATGTAATCCAAGACTTTCCTACCCCTCGATATCCCTCTAGTATCTTTCTACTTTGTCCTTCAGCTAGATAACTAGCCATTTCTAGTTGTATTTTAGTTGGTTTAGGTAGACTTAGGTGATCCCAAGTGTACGCTAAGTATTTCCTAAAGTCTAATACTAGTTCTTTTAATTCTTCTTGTGTCATATTACTCCTTTATGTATATGCCGTTTTAAAGCATTTTAAGGTACCTAGGAGAGTTGCAAATGTTTTTGCTAACTCCAACTATACCTAGGCACTAAAAACGCTTTGTAGAGCTTCTTATTGAAACTTGTTTACTTAGCTGAATTCTGCTCTAAGCAACTCTGATGTATAACTGTCACTATCAGTTAAGAACTGTTGTATCAGAGAACTCATAGGCTTAGATTCTAGTAAATCAGCTGTTATTTCGTTGTCCTTAAGGAACTTAATTATATGACCTACCACAGCTGGTGGAACATCTCCACCCTGCAGTATACCTGTAAAATAATTAGCTAGTTCTCCATGGAGTCCATTAAGCTGGTCTAAGCCAGCCTTCTTATATGTTGCCATATTTATTTTCCTTTCCTAATTTCTATTACTTTAGCTCTTTGTTGAGCTGATCTACTTTCATTAGATGATTTAATATCACTTATTGTTATATGAGCATTATATTTTCTATTAATAGTCTCAAAGTTATCTTCTATGTATTGCCCTTCAGCAGCTTTCTTTATGTTACTATACACTGTATTTAGGATAGATATTTTAGTTTTAAAAGGACCTACATTTTCCCCTGCAACACCTAGTGGTAACGCTTGGAACTCTGGGTCATCTAAGACTTCTTGTAGTTTACCTCTAGCGTCAACATAAGGATGTGACATATAAGTCTGTAATTCATATTTATCTTTATAATCTAAGTCTATAATAATACCATTAGGTAATGTTAGTTTCTCATCCATCTTTTTAAACCCTGGTTGATACTCATACAACTTAGTTAGTAAAGAATCCTCAGTTAATGCTGTAGATGTTCTCCAATAATTCCCGAGTCTTTGTACTTTATCATTACGTTCACCTAAGAAGTTTATAGTGTTTCTATCTCCATACTTTTGAGACATCTTACCTATCTTTTGTCTATAGTGTTCAAGCCAAGTTTTAGCTTCAAATGAAACAGTACCCTCATTCACAGATCTCATAAATGAATGTAGAGGAACAAAGCCTGTTGCATACTTTTTAAACCATTGAGCAGCCATTTCACTATCCCAATGGGTTACAACATCTTGTAAATCTTTTAACCCTTTAGCTCCTGATTTCTCAGTAAATATTTGTCCACCTAACGTTACAAAAATAGCTAAATAACTTTTTTCCATTTTATCTAGTATTTCTTTATCTGCTTCTAATTCTGGTGAATACTTAGCTTCATTTATTATTTCTTCTATTCTTCTTTTTTCCTCTAATAACTGTAAAGCATTAGCTGATAACAATAAATAAGAACCTACAGGATCAAGCCTATTTAATGGAATATCAAAGTCTAACCCTGGTATTCTTATCATAGCCCCTTGCTGTCTTACTGCAGCTTCCGTCTCATAATTCTTAGGGTCTGATGTAGGTGTTATAAAGCCATTCTCATATAGATAAGCCCCGAATGCAGTCATAGCTGTTCCCATCATTATCTTAGAAACAGCGTTAGCTCTAGCAATACCACCAGCTTTTAAATCAGCTCTCATATCTCTTGATAATAAGGCTGTAGCAGGGAACCTTTGGATTGTATCCTTAGCCATATTAAGTACCGTTTTAATATAAGGTAACTGAGTTTGTAATAAAGGAATATTATGAATTAACTTACCCATACTATTTATTATAGCTGCTGTAGGTCCTTTTCTTGATGCATTATCAGCAAAGATATCACTTTGAAATAACATCTCTCTAAGATGTACCATAGCTTGTTCGTGCTTAGCTGGATCAATAGGGTATTCTTTTAGTAATGCTTCTTCCTCAGGTGTAAACTTAACTAAAGCTTCAGCATTCTTTTCTGCCATATGCTCAGCTGCTATTATGTCATTAGTAGTTGCCTCTGGATTATTCTTTTTAAACTCCTCCATCTCTTTAGTAATAGCTACCTTCATAGTATTAACACGTTGCCCTTGTTTACTATAGAACACTTCATATGCCTTTACAGTTTTCTGAATGTGTAACTCGTGTGCCAAGGGATTATCAGGGAATAAAAGGTTTGCTTCTTTAGTAGCTAAGTATTTAATATATGGAGAATAATAAACTCTTTTCATAATATCATCAGCTATAGTTAGGATATTAAAAGTTGCTTTCACAAGTAACCCTGTGTCATCTATTACGTTATTAACTATGTGTTTAAATATAGTATTAGGATCTTCAAACCCTATATAACCCTTTTCGATAGCCCCATGAGAAACCTCTGAGTCCCATTTAGTATTCCATCCATCAAGACTTTCTCTTTGTAAAATACCCTCGATACCTTCTCCAGTATCCTTAGTTATCATTCTTATCAGCATTCTTAGTGTTTCATTAGATGCTGCATAATTACCTTCGTTATATGCTTTTACTTCATTCCACTTGTCTCTTTCAGCCATATTAAAAGATTTACCAACTAACCATCTAAAATAAGATTCACCTTTAAGCACACTTCGTTTTATTAGAGAACCTGCTAAGGCTGCTGACATAGTACCTATTTGTGCTAAGTTACCAGCCAACCATATCTCAGTAAGTGTTCTTTGTAGTTTCATAAAAGGATTCTCTGCTCTGTCGTGACCAGGTAACCCTTTAGTTAGACTTCTATTACTTGCATCATTTATATCAGATAACTCATCCATACTTTTAAACAAAGCGTCTAAGTCTTTCTCTGAGAATGCTGCTATAGTCTCTTCTTTAGTAAATCCATTCTTTTCAAACTGCTTTACCTTTTCATTAAATGCCTTTAGATTATCAGCTACATTCCCTATTGCAATATTAAGTTGTTCTATAGGAATCTTTTGAGAACGTAATACACGTCCTGCAGATGTTGAATTCTGTTGTACAACTTTACCTGTTGCTGAAGCACTCTCTAGGAGTATTGGGTTGTTTACTAAGTATGCAACTTTTTCTTGTACTGTCTTAGCACGTTCAAAAGGCTCTACTGTATTATTTACTTCATTAGCAAATATCATTCTAACAGTTACAGTATCAGCAGGTAGATTCTCAGTCTTAGCAGCCACTTCTTGTACATAAGTATTCATCTCATCAACTGATTTAAAACTTAGAAGCTTATCCATAGCAGTTCTTTCTAGCTCTACATCAGTTAATACACCTAAGTCTAATTTATTCTCATCTACAATTGCCTGTGCAATATCTTCGTTGATGAAACCACCTTTTTCAAAGTTAATCTTAGCTCCCTCTGCAGGAGTTCTAGGTGCATTAGGGTCAACATTATTAACGGCATCAACAAAGCTTTGAGCTTGTTCTGGAGTGACACTATGAGTTACTTTAGATGTAACCATGTCTTCTTCTACTGCAGCTACGTTGCCCCTGGTAGCAGTAGTTTCTCCTGTTTCTTTTACGGCTACCTTTCTCATAGTAGGGAAGTTCATCTTAGATAAGTCTAGTGCATTTATAGATGATACAGGTCTACTTCTAAGTTGATCCTCAAGGTAAGGACGCATAGCTTTACCTAATCTAACTACATCTTCTGGAGACATACCTAGTTGCTCTGAAGCATAATTTAGGAATGCTGTATAGTTCTTAGAAGGTTTCGTATCGTTACCTGCTATATAAACAGCTTTCTGAACATCATTAGCAAAAGTAACTCTACTTGTCTTATAGAAACCATTTGCTTTTGCTAGGTTAACTGGAAGAGGAGCAAAAGGAACTTCTTTTATAGAACCGTTAGCTATTGCTTCAGGAACTGGAGGTGCCACTTCAGTAGCCACTTCAGGTGTAACACTTTGTTGTGCACTTTGTTGTACCTCAGGTGTAACACTCTCCGTAGCCATAGGTGTTTCAGGTGTTGCAGTGGTTACCTCAGTGGCTACATCTTTTTGTGCTTGAGCAACTACTTCTACATTAGCTTCAACGCTACCATCAGCTTTAATAACAGCGTCAGGTGTAACATTAGGTGTAGCGTCAGGTGTTACTTTAGGTGTAACTTTAGGTGTAACTTTAGGTTTACTATCTTGATTAGCTAACTCTATTAATTTACCTACCTTAGCTTTCCCTGCTTCAATAATAGGTGATATAGCAGGCACCTTACCCACCACCATAGTAGGATTTGGTCCAAAGGCTAAACCACCTAATAATACATCACCTACTGCAGCTGTTACTTTTTTTCCTTCTTCTGTCTTAGGTACATATGACGTTCTTTCCATTGCATCAATTGCAGACTGTTCTATTGCTTTATTATCCCATTGTTTACCTTGGATAACATTGCCTAGTTGTCTACCAAAACCATCTATAGTTCCTTTAATATACCCAACTGTTCCTGTAGTTGCTTGAGTTACTAAAGATAAATCAGCTTCTGCTCCTCCAATAACACTTTCCATAAAGGTAGCTGGCTTATGTACTATAGGTGCTTCCCCAGGTCTCTGAGGTGGAATTATTTTAGTGTACTTTTGTTTAAATACATCTGCCTTAAGAAAATCAGGAACAGGGTATCTAATACCGTCTGATGCCTTATGTTAATCTTTCCCTAGCTTTGCTGCTTTCTCTACTTCTTTATACACTTTATAAGAGGGAAACATCTCCTTATAAATAGCTTGTTTTTCTACATCTGTCATTTTATTAATCCTTGTTTCTTATATTTGATATAAGCAGCATATTGTACTAAAGTATTAGCAAAGGTCTCAAATCTTTCAGTGACACCATTTTTTATACCTTTTCTTTTATACTGTAGATATTCATTATTAATTAAAAAGTCAGCTGCTGCCGCTTCATAGTTACCCTTTTTGAAATCGTGAACCCACTTATGGTTAACATTAACGTCTCCCCTATAAGTTGCTTTCATTATTTCACCTTGTATTTTAGGATGAAACTTACCTAGTTCACCAAAGATAGCCTCAGCTTTTTCCTGGTGTTTCTCATATGTTTGAACAAATGTTTGATTAATGTATTCACCTGTTTGTCCTACACCCTTAGTTACGTTACCTTTAATATCTTTATAGTAACCTGGTACATAACCCTCAGCGTGTACTACAGCTTTTTGAGGTTCTGTAAGTTTTACATTCAACGTCTTCTCTACAGCTTATACTGCTTTTTCTCCTGCTAGACCCTTTTGGACTGCTGTAGTTGCACTCCAAGGGGCATTTATAGTTCCTTGTTCCATCTTATTTACCACCAAATGTTTTTTCTACATCAGCAATAAATTGATTACGAGGTTTAAACTTACCATCTCTAGGGTCTCTTTCAAGTTTAGGTTTAGGGGTAGGCTTTCCCCCTCCAGTACCCCCACCAGATGAATTTGATTTTTCAACACTTTTCTCATGTGCAGTACTAGGGTACTTACTAAAAGCAGCTTTCATAGCTTCTTCTTCCCACTTAAATATATCTGTTGTTGTATACATATGTTTATATTGATTTGCTTTAAGATGTTCCTCTCTAAATGCATACATTCTTCTATTAAAAACATCCCTTCTTAATTGACCTTCTTTAGTCATATTAAATACACTATCTTGTCCTGTTGCTCCTGCTCCTGCTGTAACAGCTGCTTTAAAAGCGTCATTAGCTGCCGCTGATTTTGCATCCTTAAATGATTCTTTAGCGGCCTGAGTAGCTTCATGTAGTTTCTTACTATCTTCATACGATAAGAATTCTTTATTTTCCATTATTTCTTTATCTGTTAAAGTACCTGATAATGCCTTATTATCTAAAGTAGTATATATTTTAATATCACTTTGTTTAGGATATACAACACTATTGTAGTTCTTAATTTCTTCTTTTGTATCTGTGATTTCTTTAAGTGTCCATCCTACTGTATGTTTCTCAAGAAACTTATTTATTTCAGTAGGTGTTTTACCTGCTAAAGCCATATTTACAATCATTGATTGAGTTTGTTGTTTAGTTTCTGCTCGTTGTAATTTCTCTGTTTCATAACGTTGAGTATTAATAGCAGTAAGCGTAGCTCTAGTAGAATCTAACTCAGTTTTATAAGCAACATTCTGTCCTAATCGTATACCATCTTCTGTTGTTACATTTGCTAAAGTAGCTAACATCTCATGCCCATTATAATTAGGGTCCAACCTTTGTTGTTCCGTAATATATGCACTCATTGATTTAAAGTACAACTGACCAGCTTCAAACGTAGTAAGAGATGGATTAGCTGCTTTAATTCTTTTTATTTCAGTAGCATAATAAGATGATGTACTAGTAGCCTTCATACTTTCTAAAGCACCAGGATCAACATTTGGATTAGCTGCTATTACCATTTTTGCTAAATCGTCTTTTTCTAACAAGTGTTGCTCAAATAACGTAGGAATAGCATTAGCTGTTTTCATCTGATTAGCTGTTACATTATTCTTATATACAGACTCATTTACTTGTCTATCGTATTCCCCAGCGTGCACCGAGAATGCTCCTAGATAAGACTTAAGATAAGATTTACTAACTTGACCATTCTTTAATTCTTGCATAGATGTTTCCATCTTACCTCTAATATAAGCTGAGCGTTCTTCTTCAGGTAACTTTCTAGATTCATTAAGGACATCTAGTGCATACCTTTGTCCCTTAAGTGTTCCTTCAATTGTTTGATGAGCTGCCTCTTGTTCATTAGCATCTTCTATAAGTGGAACACCTATTTTAATTCCAGTATCTACTACAATACCTAAAGCTTGTGCTAGCTTTTGACCACTAGTTGGTGCTTGTATTTGTACAGGAGCTGCAGCAAGCGGTGTTACTGTAGTTCCAAATTGTCCTGTTTGTGCCGCAACACTAGGCGTCCCCCCTAATCTTTGTACTTGTTCTTTCATTATTTACCTCAGTATTAATTTAATGTTATTTATTATTGTTATTTACTTCTACCAAAACCTACTAGGCTTGAACCTATAGATAATGAAGTACCTCTATCTAATCCGAATGATGTATTAGTTGCTTTAAACGTGTATCCATTTGGTACAGTCCCCATTGAAGTTGCATTGGCTGCTGTAAGAGTAGCAGTTTCTCCTGTTGCTGTATTAGTAAGAACTCCTCCTCCTGCACCTTCTAATGACGCTCCAGCTCCTAACGATGAACCTATACCAGCTCCCATCATATAACCACCAGCTGCACTTGCACCAACTTGTAACAACGCATTGAGACCAGTTGTTTTCTTTGCTTCTAATTGTGCTACTTGATTTAAACCTTCTAAATAAGAAGATTGACTTTCTAAGCTTGCTCCTCTTAATGCTGCATCCTCACCGCTTATTATAGTTCCCTCAGCAAATGATTGTTGTATATAGCTGTTAGTTAAGTCTCTTAAGGGAGATAACCCAGATACACCAGATTCAGCTGAAGCAGCTTGAATTCTACCTCTTTCAACATTAGCTTTAATAGCTTCATTAGCCAAGTCTAACCCAGCTTTAGCCTTTAGTTCCTCTTGTTGTTGCTCTTTTAATTTATAATTCATAGCAACTGAGGAAGCTACTGCCTCTTGTTGTTTTACTGCAGCTTTATTTTGTTCACTAATTGAATAGGCAGTCATACTACCCATTACTACTGCCCCTGTTATTGCCCAAGCCATATGTTGTTCCTTTCTTTAAGTTGATTGTAATTATTTAGTTGTTCTATAATCTGTAACGGTTGTTCATCATTACAGTTTATATATCGTTCCTCTAGCTTATCTAGATTGGTTTCATCATCCTCATTAACGTGTATAGTCATCCACCTACACTCCTTATGAATATAAAGTGTCTTTTGACTTCCTTCAAGTGATTCAAATGTGTATGGAGCAACTATATGTTTTAACTCCCCATTAATCATTACATCACATTCACCAGTTAACACTATGTTTAAATGTCTTGTCTTATGTGTTTTACCTACTATTATAAGCCCTGCTGGCATAAGTATTTCCCTGGTGTACACCTTGTCACTAAAGTAATGATTTACAGGACAAGTATCTTCTATAGAATCAACAAAGGTTATACTTAAATCTTCTCTATATGTTTCCAATGTATTCATATAACCCCTCCTCTATCATCCTAGAGTGTCCACTAAAGTAATCCTTATCTTTAAT
>ERZ1034363.1614-NODE-1614-length-12435-cov-2.801424_pt1 | contig 12435 bp, 11 predicted proteins | sample MGYA00520616_ERZ1034363 | MGnify/ENA primary metagenome ERZ1034363 (study PRJEB33736, sample SAMEA104284506) | Azolla filiculoides | biome: Urban; feature: Water surface; material: Ditch water | place: Netherlands | collected 2015-10-28 | depth 0-0.1 m ...
TACTTGGCTGACCAGCTGGGCCGGCGTGCCGCCGAGCTGCATCGACGGGTAGATCTGGCATTTCATGCGCTGGTTCGATTCCTTCTGGATGCGCTCGCACCAGGGCTGGATGAACATGGTGTTGGCGTAGGAGTTCGATGGCAGGAAATGGTGCACCTTGAGGATGACTTCCTGGGCCTGGGCGGCGCTGCCCAGGCTGAGGGCGGCAAGCGTCGTGACGAGGGCTTTGGCGAGAGGGCGCATGGTGTTGTCTCCTTGTGATGGGTGGGGTGGCAGGCGCTGATTCTCGAAACCTCGACCCGGCCTGAGAAGATGGCAGAAACGCAAGCGCGATAACATTTGCTTATCTCCATCGTCCTGATCCGGGTCCCCTTCATGAAGCTGTCCGCCCTGCAAGCCCTCGTCGCCGCCATCGAATCGGGCAGCTTGCGCAGTGCGGCCAGGCGCCTGGGCCTGTCGCAGCCGGCGCTGACCAAGACGATCCGCGAGCTCGAGCGCGAGCTGGCCGCGCCGCTGCTCGAGCGCACGTCGAAGGGGGTGCTGCCCACCGCCCAGGGCAAGGTCCTGTACGCCCGCGCCCTGAAGGCGAACAAGGAGCTCAGCACGGCCGTCGATGAGATCCGCCAGCTCGACGGGGCCATGCTCGGGGAGCTCAACGTCGGGGCCGTTCCGGTCGCCGTCATGCTGCTGCTGCCGGAGACCCTGCGCACCTTTTCCCGCCAGTTTCCCGACATCAGGTTGCGTCTGAGCGAGGAGCTGTTTTTCGCGCAAATGCAGAAGCTGCGCTCGGGCCAGGTGGATGTGGCGATCTGCGGCATCCCGGACGGCCTGGCCTCGGGCGAGTTTCACATCGAGGCCCTGATCGAGACCGAAATGGTGGTGGTGGTCCGCAAGGGCAGTCCGCGCCAGCAGGCGCGCCGGCTGCAGGAGCTGGCCGATGCGCCCTGGGTCTACACCGGCTCGACCCATGACGCGGGTTACGCAAGACTCCTGTTCGAGCGCCATGGCATGGACGGGCCGCCTTCCCGGACCATCGTCAACTCGACCTTGGCGCTGCTGTCGCTGGTGACCGCGGGGGACTATGTGGCCCTGATGCCGCGTCAGATCGCCGTCCACCCGATGGCAGCCAGTTTCTTCGCCATCGTGCCGTTGGCCGAGGAGGGCTATCGCCTCCAGGTGGCGGCGCTGATCCGGCGTGAATCCGCGGTCGCGCCCGTGGTCCGGCATTTCCTGGCCCACCTGCACCGGGCGGCCCATCACGTCAATCACCGGCAGGACTGGGACGAGTCCAGCTCGCTGTCCTGCTAGCGTCGACGCCGTCGTGCGGCGGCTGAGTGTCCGGTCGGGTGTCGGCGACAGCGGCGCCGGCCGGTCGGCAGCAGAGGCGAAAAAGAAGTGAAGAAGAAGCGAAAAACGAAAAACCCTGCAGACCGTGAGATCTGCAGGGTTTCATGTTTGGTGCCCAGGAGAGGACTCGAACCTCCACGGAGTTACCCGCTAGTACCTGAAACTAGTGCGTCTACCAATTCCGCCACCTGGGCATCTCAGGAAGCCGCTACTATAGCACGGATAAACATGAGTGCAAAAGCCGAGTGAAAGAAAAACCTATCTTACTGACTGAATTCGAAGGCCAGGTCAACGGCCACCGCGACGGCCACGGTTTCGTGGTGCGTGACGATGGACAACCCGATGTCTACCTGCCGCCCAACGAGATGCGTGCCGTCCTTCACCGCGACCGGGTCAAGGTCCAGGTGGTGCGGCAGGACCGCCGCGGCCGCCCCGAGGGCCGGGTGACCGAGATCGTCGGTCGCTCCAACGCCCCGATCATCGGACGCCTGCTGCAGGAGTCTGGCGTCTGGCTGGTCGCGCCCGAGGACAAGCGCTACGGCCAGGATGTGCTGATCCCCAAGGGCGCCATGGGTCAGGCCCAGCCGGGTCAGGTGGTCGTGGTCGAGCTGACCGAGCCGCCCGCGCTCTACGGCCAGCCGGTCGGCCGCATCAAGGAGGTGCTCGGCGAGATCGACGATCCCGGCATGGAGATCGAGGTCGCGGTGCGCAAGTACGGCGTGCCGCACGAGTTCTCGGAGGCCGCGCTGGCGCAGGCACGTGCCTTGCCCGACAAGGTGCGTCCGGCCGACAAGAAGCACCGGATCGACCTGACCGACGTGCCGCTGGTGACGATCGACGGCGAGGACGCGCGCGACTTCGACGATGCGGTCTACTGCGAGCCGGCCAAGGTCGGGCGCGGCAAGGGCTGGCGCCTGCTGGTCGCGATCGCCGACGTCAGCCACTATGTCGAGACCGGCGAGGCGATCGACATCGACGCCTACGAGCGCGCCACCAGCGTCTATTTCCCGCGCCGCGTGATCCCGATGCTGCCCGAGAAGCTCTCGAACGGCCTGTGCTCGCTGAACCCGGAGGTCGAGCGCCTGTGCATGGTCTGCGACATGCTGATCAACGCCCAAGGCGACATCCACGCCTACCAGTTCTATCCGGCGGTGATGTTCAGCCATGGCCGCCTGACCTACACCGAGGTCGCGGCCATCCTGCAGAACACGCGCGGGCATGAGGCGCAGCAGCGCGCGGCCCTGGTGCCGCACCTGCTCAACCTGCACGATGTCTACCGGGCCCTGCTCGAGGCGCGCCAGCGCCGTGGCGCGGTCGATTTCGAGACCACCGAGACCCAGATCGTCTGCAACGAGGTCGGCCAGATCGAGACGATCGTCCCGCGCACGCGCAACGATGCGCACCGCCTGATCGAGGAGGCCATGCTGGCGGCCAACGTCTGCTCGGCCGAGTTCATCCAGCACGGCAAGCACCCGGGCCTGTTCCGCGTCCACGAGGGACCGACCCCGCTCAAGATCGACATCCTGCGCCAGTATCTCAAGGCGCTGGCCTTGCCCTACAGCGTCAGCGACGAGCCGACCCCGCTCGAGTTCCAGCAGATCGCCGCCGCGACCGGTGACCGGCCCGATGCGCTGCAGATCCATCAGATGCTGCTGCGTTCGATGTCGCAGGCGATCTACTCGCCCAACAACGAGGGCCATTTCGGCTTGGCCTTCGAGGCCTACACCCATTTCACGAGTCCGATCCGGCGCTATCCCGACTTGCTGGTGCACCGCGTGATCAAGTGCATCCTGGGCGAGCGCAAGTATTCGCTGCCCAATCTGCCGACGCCGGGCGAGGCCCAGCTCAAGCTGGCCAAGCGGCTGGCCGACCGGGTCAAGCCCCCGGCTGCGGGCGAGAAGCCGGTGCGGGCCAGGAAGCCCAATGCCGAGTTGCTGGCCTGGCAGGCCGCCGGCCTGCATTGCAGCGCCAACGAGCGCCGCGCCGACGAAGCCAGTCGCGATGTCGAGGCCTGGCTCAAGTGCAAGTACATGCGCCAGCACCTGGGCGAGGAGTTCAGCGGCAAGGTCAGCGCGGCCACCAGCTTCGGCCTGTTCGTCACGCTCGACAGCCTGTATGTCGAGGGTCTGGTGCACATCACCGAGCTCGGCGGCGAGTACTACCGCTTCGACGAGGCGCGCCAGGAGCTGCGCGGCGAGCGCACCGGCATGCGCTATGCGCTCGGCACGCCGGTGCGGGTGCAGGTCAGCCGGGTCGATCTCGACGGCCGGCGCATCGACTTCCGCCTGGTGCGCGAGGGCGAGGAGCTGGTGGCGCGTGCGCTGCGCGACAAGAAGGGCGGCTCTGCGGCGGCAGCCGGCGAGGGCGCATCGGCCCGGGTCGCGCGCAAGCGCAAGCCCAGGGCGGGCGAAGCCGGTCAATCGGCCCAATCGGGCCCGTCGGGCAGCTGGTCGGGCGGCAAGCCCGCTGGCAAGGCTGCCGGTCGCAGCGCGGGTCCGTCGGCAGGCAGCAAGTCACGCAAGGGTAAGCGTTGAGATGCGGATACTCGTCTTTCTGCTTGATAACCTGTTCTTCGTGCTGGTCTTTGCTTCGCTGCTGCGGGCCTGGATGAACCAGTCCCGCTTGCGCATGACCGAGCAGCCCGGGCGGTTCGTGATGGCGCTCAGCGACTGGCTGGTCAAGCCGCTGCGTCGGGCCCTGCCCAATGGCTTGCGCCAGGCCCGCCTGGACTGGGCCAGTCTGGCGGCTGCCGCGCTGCTGGCGCTGTCTTATGCGCTGCTGCTGCACCTGCTGTCGCTGTTCCTGCTGCCCAGCTTCGATTGGCTGTCCTGGGTCTGGATGGTGCCCGCGCAGGCCTTGCTGTTCCTGCTGCGCACCGTGCTGCAGGGCTTGCTGGCCATGACGCTGGTCTACGCGCTGATGAGCTGGATCCAGCCCTTCTCGCCGATCGGCGGCGTGCTGGCGCGCCTGCTCGCGCCCTTGCTGCAGCCGCTGCGCCGGCGCCTGCCCCTGGTCGGCGGGGTCGACCTGTCGGCGCTGGTGCTGGTCCTGCTGCTCCAGGTGCTGCTGCTGGCGCTGGGCTGATCCTGCCTCTGGGCGCGGGCCGCTGTCCTTGGCGTCCTTGACTTTGGCCTGTGTCTGCGCCTCGGATCAGCACGGCCAGGGCGCGAGGCCGGCGAGCAGGTCGCCGGCGCGCAGGCCGCGACCACTCGGCCAGCGGTCGGCCAGGGTCCCATGCTGGTGTACCGCCCGGCGGGCCGCCTGCAGCGCGATCTCCAGTCCGCCGTCCGGGCTGTGCTGCGGCATGGCCGCCGGCATCTGGCCCGGCTTGCGGGCCTGTGCGGTCTGTGCCCAATAAGCTCCCACCATGCCGGCGAGCACATCGCCGGTGCCTGCGGTCGCGAGCAGGGCGTTGCCCGTCGGGTTGATGAAGGGGGTCTGCCCTGGCGCGGCGATCACGCTGCCCGAGCCCTTGAGCACGACCACGGATTGGAATCGCTGCGCCAGCTGGCGCGCGGCTTGCAGCCGGTCGGCCTGGATCTGCGCGCTGTCGCAGCCCAGCAGCCTGGCTGCCTCGAGCGGATGTGGTGTCAGGATGCTGTGCTGGCCGCGCGCCAGCCGGCGGCTCAGCTGTGCGCGCCAGTCGGCTTGTTGCGCCAGCGCGTTGAGTGCGTCGGCATCGAGCACCAGGCGCGGGGAATGCTCGAGCAGGGCCGGCAGCACCGCGCGCACCGACTGGCCGCCACCACAGCCGCAGACGGTCGTGGCCTGGCGCGCCAGCTCGCCCTCGGCGCTGGCTTGCGCCGGGCGGAACATCAGCTCGGGCCAGAGCAGGTCGAGCGCGGGCGTGGCCGGTCCGGCGCCGAGCAGGCCCAGATAGACCCGGCCCCCCCCCCCCAGCAGGCCCGCGCGCGCCCCCGCCAGCCACCCCCCCCACCAAGACAAGGACAACAACCCCGCAAACAGGCCCCCCCCCCGCCGCCCGGGCGGGGCCGGGGGGGGGGGGCCCCCCCCGCGCCCGCCCCCCCCCCCCCCCCCCCCCCGCGGCCCCCCCCCCCCCCCCCCCCCGGCCCCGCCAGCAGCGCCGCGCCGCTCATGCCATTGCCATCGACCGAGACATCCTGGCCGCCGAGCACCAGCAGGTCGCCGTGGCTGCCCTTGTGCGCGCCATGGCGCCGCTGGCGTGTCAGGCCCGGGTCGGCCTCGGGCGCGTTGAGCCAGGCGTCGGGCGGCATCCGGTCGGCGGCGACACCGAGCCGGTCGAGCCAGACCTGGCCGGCTGCGTCCCGGCCGTCGGCGGTGAACAGGCCGGGCTTGAGCGTCAGCAGCGACAGCGTGTGGCGCGGTCCGGCAGGGCGGGCCTCGAAGGGGTTGCGCCAGGCGCCGCTGTCGCAGTCGAGCCCGCTCGGCAGGTCCACGCACAGCACGGTCGCGCGGGTCTGCTGCAGGGTCTGCATCCAGTCGGCCATCGGGCCGGCGACCAAGCCGCGGCCGCCCAGGCCCAGCAGCGCGTCGATGCCGAGGTCGAAGTCCTCGGGCGGCTGGTCGGAGAACTCCAGGCCGGCCGCGCGGGCCTGCTGCAGCGCGTAGCGGGCGTCAATCGGCAGCCGGGCTTCGTCGCCTTGCCAGCTGACCGTCAGGCGGGTCTGTGGCAGTTGCGCTCGCAGCAGGGCAGCTGCCAGCAGGCCGTCGCCGCCGTTGTTGCCGGGGCCGCAGGCGATCCAGACCTGGCGCGCATGCGGCTGCAGCGCCCGGGCCAAGGCGGCGACCGCGCGGGCGGCACGTTGCATCAGCAGGTGTGGCGGCAGGCCGGCGGGTGCCGCCTGTTCGATCGCCCGGCTGGCGGCGCTGCCGTGCAGGGGGAGCTGGGGCAGGCGGGATTCGGTATCTAGGCGCAGCAGCATGAGGTTTTGGAGGTGTTACAATCGCTGGGTTTTGCAAATTGTGGCGCATGCGGCGTCGCATCAAGCAAAGCTCAACCGCAAACAGGTCCGACCAGGTGTCGCTGGCATCACGCCGCGATGATGGACCTGATTTAAGCCCCAACCTCAGGAAATCTAACCATGTCTATCTCCATGCGCGAAATGCTGGAAGCCGGTGTCCACTTCGGTCACCAAACCCGCTTCTGGAACCCCAAGATGGCTCCGTTCATCTTCGGTCACCGCAACAAGATCCACATCATCAACCTGGAAAAGACCCTCCCGCTGTTCGAGGAGGCTGCCAAGTTCGTGCGCCAGCTGACCGCCAACGGCGGCACCGTGCTGATGGTCGGCACCAAGCGCACCTCGCGCGATATCGTGTCGCTCGAAGCTGACCGCGCCGGCGTGCCTTACGTCGAGCAGCGCTGGCTCGGCGGCATGCTGACCAACTTCAAGACCGTCAAGACCTCGATCAAGCGCCTGAAGGACATGCAAGCCCAGAAGGAAGCCGGTCTGGAAAGCATGTCCAAGAAGGAACAGCTGACCTTCACCCGCGAGATCGAGAAGCTCGAGAAGGACATCGGCGGCATCCAGGACATGCCCGCTCTGCCGGACGCCATCTTCATCATCGACGTCGGCTACCACAAGATCGCCGTGTCCGAAGCCAAGAAGCTGGGCATCCCGATGATCGGCATCGTCGACACCAACCACTCGCCCGAAGGCATCGACTACGTGATCCCGGGTAACGACGACTCGGCCAAGGCGGTCGCACTGTACGCCCGTGGCATCGCCGACGCGATCCTCGAAGGCCGTGCCAACGCCGGCGCCGACCTGGTCAAGACCGCTCAAGCCGATGCTGGCGACGAGTTCGTCGAAGTGCAAAACGCTGCCTGAAGCTGAGCACCCCAGTTGAAAAGGGGCTCGCGAGCCCCTTTTTTGCAAGCAAATTTTCATCTGACAGTGCAACACTGGGTCCCACACTGGACTCGAACGGAGAAACAAGATGGCTGCAATCACCGCTAGCATGGTCGCCGAACTGCGCGCCAAGACCGACGCCCCGATGATGGAGTGCAAGAAAGCCCTGACCGAAGCCGAAGGCAATATGGACAAGGCCGAAGAGATCCTGCGTGTCAAGCTCGGCAACAAGGCCGGCAAGGCCGCCAGCCGCGTGACCGCCGAAGGCGTGATCTCCAGCTTCATCGACGGCAGCACCGGTGCCCTGGTCGAGATCAACTGCGAAACCGACTTCGTCTCCAAGAACGACCTGTTCCTGGCCTTCTGCAACCAGGTCGCCGAGCTGGTCGTCAAGCACAACCCGGCTGATGTCGCCGCCATCGCCGAACTGCCCCTGACCCTGGAAAGCTTCGGCCCGACCGTGGAAGAAGTCCGCAAGGGCCTGATCGGCAAGATCGGCGAGAACATGGCGATCCGCCGCTTCAAGCGCTACGCCGACGGTGGCCAGCTGGCCGCCTACCTGCACGGCGTGCGCATCGGCGTGATGGTTGAGTTCGACGGCGAGCTGGTTGCCGCCAAGGACACCGCGATGCACATCGCCGCCATGAAGCCGGTCTCGCTGTCGAGCGCCGACGTGCCGGCCGAACTGGTCGCCAAGGAGCGTTCGGTCGCCGAAGCCAAGGCTGCCGAATCCGGCAAGCCGGCCGAGATCGTCGCCAAGATGATCGAAGGTTCGATCCAGAAGTACCTGAAGGAAGTCTCGCTGCTGGACCAGGTCTTCGTCAAGGCCGCCGATGGCAAGCAGACCGTCGCTGCCTACCTGAAGTCCGCCAACACCAGCGTCAAGGGCTTCACGATGTTCGTCGTCGGCGAAGGCATCGAGAAGAAGGTCGACGACTTCGCCGCTGAAGTCGCCGCTCAGGTCGCAGCCGCCACCCAGGGCGCCTGATACTGATCTGACCCGGTCCGAGGGGCCTAGCCGGCAATATGCCGGCGCCCCCACCGGGAAAATGCACGGCCGGCCCTTCGCGGGGTCGGCCGTTGTCGCACTCAAGCCCTAAAATCCACCGGATATCAACGAGATCCCTGCTTATGCCTGCTTACAAGCGTATCCTCCTGAAACTTTCCGGCGAAGCCCTGATGGGCGATGACGCCTTTGGCATCAACCGCGCGACCATCGGGCGCATCGTCGAGGAGGTTGCGGATGTCACCAGACTCGGCGTGGAGGTGGCGGTGGTCATTGGCGGCGGCAATATTTTCCGTGGCGTGGCGGGTGGCTCGGTCGGCATGGATCGCGCCACGGCCGACTACATGGGCATGCTGGCGACGGTCATGAATTCGCTCGCGCTCGGCGATGCGTTCGAGAAGGCCGGTGTCAAGGCGCGCGTGATGTCCGCGATCGCGATCGACCAGGTGGTCGAGCCCTATGTCCGTCCCAAGGCGCTGCAGTACCTCGAGGAGGGCAAGGTCGTGGTGTTCGCGGCCGGTACCGGCAACCCCTTCTTCACGACCGATACCGCCGCTGCCCTGCGCGGCGCCGAGATCGGTGCCGAGATCGTGCTGAAGGCAACCAAGGTCGACGGCATCTATAGCGCCGATCCCAAGAAGGACCCGGCCGCCACGCTGTACTCGAACATCAGCTTCGACGAGGCGATCACGCGCCAGCTCGAGGTCATGGATGCGACCGCCTTCGCGCTCTGCCGCGACCAGCGGCTGCCGATCAAGGTCTTCAGCATCTTCAAGCCGGGTGCGCTGTACCGCGTCGTCATGGGTGCCGACGAAGGCACGCTGGTCCACGTCTGATCTAGCAACACAGTAGCAAGAGGTTCAAGATGGCATTGTCTGAAATCAAGAAAAACGCCGAACACAAGATGAACGCTTCGATCGAAGCGCTCAAGAACAACCTGGCCAAGGTCCGCACCGGCCGCGCCAACCCGCAGCTGCTCGACACCATTCAGGTCGAGTACTGGGGCTCTATGGTGCCGATGTCGCAGGTCGCCAACCTGACCCTGCTCGACGCGCGCACCATCGGCGTCGCGCCGTGGGAAAAGGGCATGGGCGCCAAGATCGAGAAGGCGATCCGCGAGTCCGACCTGGGCCTGAACCCGGCCTCGCAGGGCGACCTGATCCGGGTGCCGATTCCGGCCATGACCGAGGAGCGCCGCAAGGAGATGACCAAGGTCGTGCGTGGCGAGGGCGAGCACGCCAAGGTCGCCGTGCGCAACCTGCGCCGCGATGCCAACGAGGCGGTCAAGAAGCTGGTCAAGGACAAGCTGGCCTCCGAGGACGACGAGCGCCGCAGCACCGAGGAGATCCAGAAGCTGACCGACCGCATGATCGCCGAAGTCGACAAGGTCATCGCTGCCAAGGAACAGGACCTGATGGCCTTCTGAGGCCGCTCCAGGCGCACTGACCCAGACTCCCTCTGCATGTTCAAGCCAAAAGCCGTCAAGTCTCCCGCCGCCATGCCCCGGCATGTCGCCATCGTCATGGACGGCAATGGCCGTTGGGCCAAGAAGCGCTTCCTGCCGAGGCTGGCGGGGCACCGGCAGGGCTATGAGTCGCTGCGTCGCATGGTCGACCTGTGCCTGCAGCGCGGCATCGAGGTGCTGACGGTGTTCGCCTTCTCGTCCGAGAACTGGAAGCGTCCGGTCGAGGAGGTCTCGGGCCTGATGGACCTGCTGGTCAAGGGCCTGATGCGCGAGGTGCCCAAGCTCGGCGAGCAGGGCGTGCGGATGGAGTTCCCGGGCGAGCGCCAGGGCCTGTCCGAGCTGGTCCGCTCCAGCCTGGAACAGGCGCGTGCGCAGACCGCGCAGAACGACAAGCTGGTGCTCAACATCTGCTTCAACTATGGCGGACGCTGGGACATCGTGCAGGCCGCGCAGCAGCTGGCCTTGCGCGGCGAAGCCATCACCGAGGCTTCGCTCTCGGCGGCGCTGTCGATGGCCCAGGTGCCGGACCCGGATCTGCTGATCCGCACCGGCGGCGAGCAGCGCATCAGCAACTTCATGCTCTGGCAGTCGGCTTATTCCGAATTCTTCTTTTCCGACAAGCTATGGCCCGATTTCGATGCGGCCGAGCTCGACCGCGCGCTGGCCTGCTACGCTCGCCGGGAACGCCGCTTCGGCCTGATCTCGGAGCAGCTCGCTGCTTCATCCGACCTGGGCTGACCCCATGCTCAAGCAAAGAATCATCACGGCCCTGTTGTTGCTGGCCGTCCTGCTGCCAGCCCTGTTTCACTCCGATCCCCGCCCGTTTTGCCTGCTCACGCTGCTGCTGATCGTGGCGGGCGGCTGGGAATGGGGTCGGCTCAACGGCCTGGCCTTTGGCGCCGCGCTGGCCTGTGGCCTCGGCCTCGGGGCCTTGCTGGGCCTGGCCTGGTGGCAGTTCGGTCTCGAGCGCGAGCAGCCGCTGCTGTGGCAGCTGACCGGCATTTTCTGGCTGGTCGCCGCGCCGTTGCTGCTGCGCGCCGGTGTCGCCGGCTGGCCCCGCCTGCCGCAGGCATTGCGCCTGTGTGTCGGACTGGCCCTGATCGGACTGGCCTGGTGGGCCATGGCGCAGGCGCGGGTCCAGGGCGTCGCGCTGCTGCTGTCGATCATGGCGCTGGTCTGGACCGCCGACATCGCGGCCTACTTCGGCGGCAAGGCCTTTGGCCGGCGCAAGCTCGCACCGACCATCAGCCCCGGCAAGAGCTGGGCTGGCGTCTACAGTGGCGCTGTCGGCGTGCTGCTGCTGGCCGCCTGCTGGACCTGGGCCGAGCAGCGCTATGGCACGCCGGGCGCCAGCCTCTACGGCCGGCTCTGGGCCATGGGGCCGCTGGCCATGCTCGGCGCTTTGCTGCTGCTGACCGCGATGAGTGTCTGCGGCGACCTGATCGAGTCGCTGGTCAAGCGCAGCGCAGGTGTCAAGGACTCCAGCCAGCTGCTGCCGGGCCATGGCGGCGTGCTCGACCGGGTCGACGCGCTGCTGCCGGTGCTGCCGCTCGGCATGATGCTGGCCACTCTCTAATGCTCAATCTCCGGAACCCGTCCATGCACCTTACTTCCACGCCGATGCGCCAGCGCCTGACCGTGCTCGGCTCGACCGGCTCCATTGGCAAGAACACGCTGGACGTGGCAGCGCGCCATCCGGAGCGCTTCGAGGTCTACGCGCTCAGCGCCTCGACCCAGGTCGAGCTGCTGCTGGCGCAGTGTGCGCAGTTCAAGCCGCGCTATGCCGTCATGGCTTCGCCCGCGCATGCCGCGCTGCTGCGCCAGCGCATCGCGGCCGAGGGTCTGGCCACCGAGGTGCTCTCGGGGCCGGCGGCACTGTCCGACATCAGCTCCTTGCCCGAGGTCGACGCGGTGTTGGGGGCTATCGTGGGGGGGGCTGGCCTTTTGCTTTGTCTGGCCGCCGCGCGCGCCGGCAAGAAGCTGCTGCTGGCCAACAAGGAAGCGCTGGTCGTCGGCGGCGAGCTGTTCATGCAGTCGGTGCGCCAGGGCGGCGCCACCCTGCTGCCGATCGACAGCGAGCATTCGGCCATCTTCCAGTCCCTGCCCGAGGATGCCAGCTGGAACGAGCGGGTCGAGAAGATCATCCTGACCGCCTCGGGCGGACCGTTCCGCAGCCGCGACCCGCTGACGCTGGCCAAGGTCACGCCCGACGAGGCCTGCGCCCACCCGAACTGGGTGATGGGGCGCAAGATCTCGGTCGACTCGGCGACCATGATGAACAAGGCGCTCGAGGTGATCGAGGCGCGCTACCTGTTCGGCCTGCCGCCCGAGCGGATCGAGGTCGTGATCCATCCGCAGAGCGTGCTGCATTCGATGGTGCAGTACCGCGACCGTTCGGTCGTGGCCCAGCTCGGCACGCCCGACATGCGGGTGCCGATCGCCTACGGCCTGAGCTGGCCGCAGCGCATCGAATCGGGCGCCGAGGCGCTGGACTTCGCACGCCTGAGCGCGCTGACCTTCGAGCCGGCCGATCCGGCCCGCTTTCCCGGCCTGTTCCTGGCCTGGGAGGCCTTGCGCGCCGTGCCGGGCACGACAGCGGTGCTCAATGCCGCCAACGAGATCGCGGTGTCAGCCTTCCTGGACGGCCGACTGCGCTTCGACCAGATCCACCAGGTCAACCGCGCCACGCTCGAGCATTACCAGCCGGCCGCTCCGCATGGTCTCGATGACCTGCTGGCGATCGACGCCCGGGCCCGTGCCCTGGCCGCCGAACGCGTGGCGCA
>ERZ1034363.1615-NODE-1615-length-12421-cov-10.425308_pt1 | contig 12421 bp, 11 predicted proteins | sample MGYA00520616_ERZ1034363 | MGnify/ENA primary metagenome ERZ1034363 (study PRJEB33736, sample SAMEA104284506) | Azolla filiculoides | biome: Urban; feature: Water surface; material: Ditch water | place: Netherlands | collected 2015-10-28 | depth 0-0.1 m ...
GTGTTAGCATCATCAACGCCAATTAAAACAACACCTCCTGAAGCATTTGCAAAAGCACATACTTCCTCTGTGATTTCCTTTATCTTATTTGGAATACTGACTTTGAATTCGGCATTATAACCTTCTCCAGAAGCTATTATTGATTTTATTTCGGTTGGGTTTAGCATTTTATTTTATTAGTTCTTATCAAATGTATGACAAAAAATCATTTTCTTAAAGACTTATACTTTCTAGTAATTATTTTATAAAGTTTTTGTAGCAATTCTTCTTTATTTATAAAGTTAATTTGAGATAAAAGATTGTAATTTGAAACTATAGTAAGTTTCATTAATTGATTAATATTCTTTTTGTTCCAAAAATATAGCTTACCATTTATTCTATAAATAAAGCCCTCGAAAGTTGTAATTCCATTTTTATACTTCACAACACTGAAAACATTACAATTGATGTTTTTAATTTCATCAGGATGCAAAAAATCCATTTCGGATATTATATTGTCAAACTTAAAATTTTTATTTGACTTCAACACTCTTCCTTTTCTTTCCGTTTTATATACTTCTTGTGAAAAATTAATGTTCTCTAGTTGTAACAACCAACAGTTATTCTTTTTAAGTTTCCCAAGGTTAATTTTGTTTTTTACAACAAACTCTTTTAATAGATATTCTTGAACCATAGCATTTTTTCGTAAAAAACGAAAAAATTTAAAAGATGACATTTCAAAAAATGGCTCATAAGGATTAATGTTAACAATATCCTTGACATTATCATCTTTTTTGTGAAAGTCAAACGCTTTTTTATGGGCTACATACATCAAAGTGTAGTGAATACCATTTTCACCAATACTGAATGTATATTTTTCTCGGTTTTCGTTAGGTTGAGTATAAAAGAAGAAGTTTGGAAATTCCATATTGTATTATTTAATCCCATTCACTAACAAATTCTTCTTTCCTTTCTCTTTCAATACTCATTTTAGAATACATTATATTTCTCTCGATTAACTCAATAAATTCATAATAATTTATGTTATTTTGGTTAACTAGAAAATCTTTAACTTTTTCATATTGAGATAATTCAAATTGCATATTTGGCAATCTACTTCCCATTGTTACTCCAGATGATGTATAAAAATCAAGTCTTTTAAATAATTCAATATCACAACCTTTATCTAAAATAATTTTTAGAAAATCTAACATCTTATCTCTATAAACAGTTGTAACAATATTAAATATGAATTCAATCATTTTGTTATCATTGGAAGACACCAATTTTCTTTGTAAAAAATCAATCTCTTTTTGATTATTACCTTTAAACACATTAGAAAACTCTGATGCTCTATGAGAATAGCTTTTAAAATTTACAAAATAATTGATCATATTTTCAAAAATGATTTCATAATTAGGTAGTTCCCATAATTTCTTAAAATTGTTATCATCAAAATCTCTTCTCGATAAATAATCTTTTTCATCAAAATTGTACTTTAACAAATCAATAATGAAATTTGAATTATAGGATAAAATAATTTTAAAGACGTTTAAGTCGTAATCAAAATGTCTTCTTTGGTTATCAAAATATAGATACAAAAATTCTATTTTGCTTAGACTTGATATAAATGTTGATTGATACTTATCATGGATGATTTCAAAAAAACGATCATCTATATTTAGGTATTGGTGAAGTTTAGTTTTTTCAATTAATAAATTTAATACTTTTTCAATTTCTTTATTTGTATCAATATCTAGATATTCAAGTTTATCTAATACATCATCTAAGAAGTAAACATTTGTAAAATCTATTTTCTCTATTAAACTAAATACACAATTGTAATCATCTATGCTGGTTAATTCAGGAGGAGTTCTTAAAAAGAGTTCTAATAATAATCCTTCTGTTTTGGTGCTTTTTTTGAATACTGTTTTTAATTGTTGAATTTTACTATCATCATATTCTATGCTTGACAATATTTTTCTAAAGTATAATCTTTCGGAATATTCATATTTAAAAATTTCATCCAATACAAGAATAAATGTATCGAAGTCATTTGAAGCTAAGTTTTGAAAAATATCAGAAACAGGACTTATTATGCTTTCAATACAAGAATAATTATTGTATTTATTTTCAGATATCACTTGCAATGATTTTAGAAATTCATTGTAGTCATCAAAAGAATAATTTGAAAAATCTTCAAGAAAATCTTCATCTCTATCAAATTTTTTATCCAACTTTGACCAAAGAATATACTCTTTTGAACGAATTAATTCTTTTACTTTTTTTGAATATTTAATTTTAGAATAATCAAGAGTTTTTGTGTATTTTTTTATAATAGAAGCTTCCCTGAATGAATTATTTTTGAAATTTTCCATAAAAAATGGAATTATTAAATCTTTATCGAAAGTAACAACTCTTTTTTCTCTTTCATTTAAATGAGAATAATGATGTCTTTCAAAAAAATCCAAAACATCATTTTTTAATATGTCATTCTTGTAGCAACCAAAAATAAAGTTTAACAGCTTTTCTCTAAATTTTTTGTGGTCTTCACTTAAAACAATAAACATCTGACCAAAATAAATCTTATTTCCATCGCCTCCTTCATTGTATTGATAACTATCAACTAAGTACTTATCAGAAATATAAAGAATGATTTTTGAATAAAGAATTGGATTTCCTTCAATTTTAGAATATAAAAAATCAAAAAGCTGAATTTGAGTTTTGTAACTATATTCAAAACTAAATCGTTCATAAGTAAAGGATTGTTTGAATACTTTTAATACTTTAGTAAAAACTAATTCATTTGAAAGTGCATATTTCATTAATAGTTCCAAAGCTACCTCAAACTTTTCTGGAATGTGATAAAAATTTACTAATAGACTGATTAATTTATCATCATACGATTTTATATGATTGTCTTTATATAATTCAAATTTTAAGTTATCAGTATTAGTCCGTTCAAGTTTAGTTATGAAGGTATTTGCATAAAGAATAGTTTCAGTTTGGAGGTAAAACCAAAAACTTTCTAAAAATCTAATTGATTTATCCTGATAGGATTTTATATTATTCCATTTCGTATTCAGATCATAAATTATCAATTCCTTAATTTCTTCAAAACCATAATTACTAATAATTGGGTTCAAAAGACGCATTAAAGAAATTTTATGTTCATCAAAGTATAAGTAAAGTAATAGTGAAAATGAAATATGTTTTTCTTTGATAAAAATTAAGTAAAATATATATTCTCCAAGAATTTGGTCGGCAACTTTATATGTATTTTTAAATTCATCAGCCAATTCATTTTCAACTAATAAACTTAATTTTTCTATTAATTCATTCTTAGGAATATTAAAGTATTTATTAATTTCATCGATGAGTTCTACATTAGAAATATCAATTGTTCTAAATAAACTTAAAATTCCGGCTACCTTAAGTAAGGTTAAATCATTTTTTAAAGTATTGTTTGCAGAAGAAAAATACTCTTCTAAAATCAATGATGCTTTATTCAATTTTTCAATGTCGTTATTAATTCCAGCTATGGCTGCCATCAAAGCAATCCTTGGATTTCCTTTAGAAATTGAATAAATTCTGTCTATGTAGTAGCTATTAATGTTATACTCTGGTGAGCTAAGAATTTTTGATAATTCTGTTTTATCAAAATTTGCTAATTCAATTAGTTCATATTCTTTGAGTTCTTTTTCTACTTCATTTTTAAGATAATTTCTTACCGTTAAAACTATTTTTATATTACCCTCTTTGAATTCATTCTTGAAGGTGATAATTGATGATAAATTACTTTTTAATTTATTTGCATCATCAACTACAATTAAATATTTTTTATTTTTAATTAGTTGAACTTTTAAATCCTCCCAAATTAATTGGTTGTTATTTCTAATGTATTTAACTATAAAATCAGAATTACTTTGTATGAATTTTTCAACTAATTCTAATGAAAATTTTGTTTTACCTACACCAGCTTGTCCTGTAATTAAAAGAAAATCTGATTTGTTTAAGAATTGTTCACCTTTTGTTAATTCATCTGTTCTGTTATAAAAAGTATTTGATAATGGTGTTGCGAACTTAGATTTTTCATATTGAGTAATGAATTCACTCATTTCTAAAATTTGACCTGTATCAATTGTTAAACCTATTTCTTTGGCTAAAGAAGGAAAGTCTCTAAAGATAATTGTTGCTAAAGCATCTAATCCAATTACGTCTAATTTTGTAAATCTATTAATCTCGTTTTTATACAAATTTAATTCTTCCTGAATTTTTGTTGTAATTTCTTGATTGCAGATTAAAATAATTCTAACAATTTTTTCTTGAGAAATATCCTTTTGATTAAAGCAATGTCTAATATCTCCTTTAAGTTTTTCTATTAATTGCTTTTTCTCAATAGTTGTAACTTCGTTAAAAATGTAGTTATCACCATCTGAAATAAAATTATCAGGAGTTCCTTTCTTAGATTTTTCCTTTCCAATTACCAAACCTGTGGCATTAATTATTGGAAAACGATATGCAAGATATAATCTACATAAGTTTGCAAATTTATCTGGATTACATCTTTGAAGTGCTTGTTCTATTGCTGTTATCATTGTAAATCATTAATTTACAAAAATAATCATATTTCTAATGTAGAATTACAATAATCGATGTAAGATTTTAGATTGAATAATTCAATTTGGTTTTCATCGTCTCCTTCAAATTGCCCAATTGCAATAAATGCTATATCATTGGCAAATGCTTTTTCACCAATTAAGTGCTCGATGTGAACGTAAATCACTTCTCGAAGTCTTGGGTTGTCTTTGTGGACTATGTAGTTTTGGAGCAACACTTTTATTCCTAAATCGGTTGGTTTGTTTGGGTTCTCTAATGGGATGAAATACATTTCACTTATTCGTAAAGTGATGCCGTAATATTCTAGTGGTTTGTCGGTGCCGTTTTCGTATTTGGTTAGGTTGGTTTCTGGTTGAAGGAATGCGGTTATTTTCCAACGTTCTACCACCGGTGCATGATGAACTAGTAATTCTACTTCTTTGAAAAGGTAGGGATTTCCGTTTGCAGTAATTATTAATTCGCCGCCTTTAGTTTTGTTTTTGATGATGAGATCTAGGTCTTTGTTGTATTGATGGAGTATTTCGAGTAGTTTGTCGAAATGGGTTTTTAGTTCGTCTTTTGAGATTTCGTTTAGGAGTAGGAAAACGAAGTTGTTTTGTTGGAAGTAGTTCCAGAAGTTGATTATTGTGTTCATGTTGTTTCTTTTTTTTGGAACGCGGATGAAACTGATGCTTCGCAACGCGGATTTATACGGATTTCATCTTTTGTCTTGTGCTGTTTTTTCAAATGCAATTAAATTTACCATCTCTCGTAAACGACTTCTAACTCTATTGCCGTAATGAGTTTCTATTTCTGTGGCGGATAGGTTTGTGGTTATGTGGGTTAGGAGTTTTTTTGAAATGAAAAGATCATATCGGCTTAATAGGATTTCTGCCATTACGTTGCATTCGTTTCCAAAATACTTTAGGTTGTTTTCTGTTCCTAAATCGTCAAAGCAATAGGTTCTTGGTTCTGATTGATATAATTTGCCGATGCTGTATTTGTGAATTATTTGGTAGCCGTCTTGGATGAATTCAAAGCTGATGTCTCTGCAGGGTTTTACGAAAAACTTAAGTTCTGTTGCTGTTAGGTATTTCATCAAATTCATCAATGATGTTTTTCCACAGCCTATTGGTCCGGTTAATAGGATGCCTTTTTCTAAATCGATATTGAATTGATAACAAGCTTGTTCATCCTTCAAAAAGTATGCAATTAGTTTGTATATTATTTCATGGTCTGTTTCTAAGATTTTGAATTTCTTACCATACAACTCAATTCCTTTTTTTTCTAACCAAGAAATGATTTCTAAATAACTGAATTTTGTATTCATAACTTATAATTTTTATACCTGACTGCCACTGGCAGTCCTCCTCTTAATATCAAATCTTGGTTGAGGTTTATTCCGTATTGAAAACAAGTTGGTTCGTCTTTTAGGAAATAGGCAATGAGTTTGTAAACTATTGGATAATCTGTTTCAAGGATTTTGAAATGATTGCCGTATAGTTCAATGCCTTTGTTTTCTAACCAAATAATAACCTCATCATAGCTATAATGGCTCTGAATAGTCTTTGTCGGTTGATGTATTGAGTTGTTTTGCTCTGTTGGGTTGTTCTGCATTTGAAATGAATTTAGGTGCGTTAATCATCCAATTTTGTGCTGCTGCTTGCCAATCGACCATCGGTGTTTTGCCACCAACTAACCAACCGACACTGGAGAAATAGTTATAAAATTTTTGGGCCTCGAGTTCCGGGAAATTTTGAGACTGGAAATAAAGTTTGATTTCTTCAATGTCAGGATTTAATTTTAGATTATGAGCTATCTCGACTTCGCTCGATATGACAAACTCGGTTATTTTCTTTTCTTCTTTTTTTGCGGAACTTTTTTGCCAACTGTTTTTTATTTGATTTTCATCGGAGTTGGCGAATGTTTGAAGTATTTGCCGATTATCATCGTCCAATGTTTCCAACATTTCTTCTTTTTCTTTTTTCGCGGAACTTTTTTCTTTTTCAGAATTTTCATTTTCTAAATTGGAATTATTTATTTCTTCAAATTTTTTTGCTTGCTTTTCCAAGTTTGAAACGTTTTTATCGTTTAAAATGTTTGTATTGTTTATATAGTTTATAGAAGGTACTACTGCTTGTTCAGTACCTGTTTCACTACTAGCACAAGACTTGTTCAAGACTTGTTCAGAAACAAGTTCATTAAGTTGTTCATTTTTTGGTTTTCTTTCGGATTTTGGTAGTGGTTTTAAATCATCTGAAAAGTCGAAAAGAATAACATGACTTCCTTTGAATGGATTGTAGGATGGTTCGTAATTAATGTAACCCAAACTATGCAAGTTTTTAAGACATTTGTGATAAGTTGCTTTGGAACTGATTTTGCTTATTCGCATTACCTCATCGCGATTTATGCTTATTGGATTTTTGAAGCGGTTGCAGTTCCAAAATTGGAATAAAGCAATGTATAAGCTAACGTGTGTTGGATTTAGCGTTTTATCAATGGCTACTTTTTCGAAGAAACCGGTTAGGTGTTTTATGTAATTCATTTACTAGTGATTAGTGAATAGTAATTAGTGAATAGTGTAGCTTGAATAAAATCCAAGCAAATACCTGATTATCAGGAGATACCTCTACTACGCTCGGTATGACAAAAATGCATTCTACTTAAATATAGTAGGCAAAGTATTTACTTTATTGCCATTTAATAATTTATCAATATCTGAATTGTCATAATACATGATGCCACCTATTTTGGTATAGGTTAGTGTTCCGTTGATGCGGAGATTTTGTAAAGTACCTGGAGAAATGTTTAACAGTTTTCTGACTTCATTGGATTTGAGCCACTGTTTTGTTTGTTGCGGTTTGGATTGAATGATTTCTTTTAAATCATTTAGAAGAAGACTACGAAATTCGTTTAAGTCTTCACGTGTAATAACTTCGATTGCCATAACGTAATTTTTAAATTGTTATGGTACAAAATTGTGGCGTTTGATTTGTTTTCTTTCACAACGGGGTTCATGTTGTGAACGATTTTTATTTAAAGTACCTCATCTGAATTGTTCATCCTAGTCAATAATTTTTCATTTAAAGTTGTTATAAACTTTGTTCTATCATTCTTACGGGCTTTAATTTCAAGGAATGTTCTACGATATTGCCCTAAATCAATTTCAAAAATATGCTCAAAATATTCAGCAATATCTTTAAGATCTGCGGCACCATTATTAAAAGCTCCTTCAGTATGTAATGCAAAAATAAGTTCAGTTAACGCTACTTTTGAGCCTGTCCACATCATTTTCATGTTCGGTTGGCGTTGTGTTTTTTCGTTAGTTCCTTTATTTTCAATCATAATTAGTTTATTTTCAAGATATAATTGAATTAAGTCATTAGCTAATATTTTTGCTACTTTATAATCATGAGATGTTGAAAAATTAGTATCTGTTTCAAAATAATAGCTACTTAATGCTAATTTCACATCAAACTTCCCTCTTAGAAAATATTTGTAATCCAAATAATTATTGCCAGAGCGAAAATATTTGTAAAATTCTAATTCATTATCAAAAAAAGCTTTAAGTTTTATAAGTTCATTATTGTAATATTTTTTTAAAATACGATTGCCTCCATTTGGCTTTTTCATTTCAATTTTAAGGATTGAATTGTAATAAATAATCTTTGATGTAAATTGGGGTTTAATTTCCTTAAAAAAATATATTTCTTCATCTTGACTTTTGAATTGACTTTTAATAACTACATTTTTTAAATTCTCTTTAGCTTTTAAAGTTATCTCAATAGCCTTTTCACAACGCTTAATTTCATTGTCTATTTCAAGATCAATGAAATTAAGTTGTTCATTTAGGTCTGTTTGTAGATTTATTATTTTTTGATTCAAATTTAATAATTTGATGAGTTCCTAATCGAATAAATATTTATATTTTATAAAGTTCCTTTACTTCATTCAGAATTTTTACTATTCTATCAGATGTAATCTGCATTTTTTCTAATACAATTTTATTTTCATAAAGTTCTTTAACTAAAATTATATCTTTAGAAATAAGAGTTGTTTTTTCGTCTTTTGAAAGATTTATTAAAGTAGTAATTGGATAAAGATCAAATGAATCAATATTGTCTTTAATTCCGTTATTTAACGGATAATCCCAACTAAGTAAAGTTAAACCAACGCATTTCGCATAATTTATTGCATCAATAGTAAACCTGGTATTAGTAACCAACCAGCCTTGTTTGAGATGTGTAGTGTTTTTAGAATTAGTATTCCACTGTTTTTGGATGTCTAAAAATCTTGAATTAATGTATAAAGGAATTTTTACATTACTAACTGCATTAGCGTCAGAATGAAATTTACATTCAATTGCATAAACGCTTCCTTCTTTTTCAGCTAAAACATCTATTTCATGTGTTACACATTCACCATTTAAAATAACACTGACTTTTGTTTCATATCCTTTTTCACGTAATAAAGCTCCAACTAACCTTTCAAAAGGATAACCTGTAGGACCTAAATCAAAAATGGCACGTTTTAGACTATATCGAGAAGCAGATGTTCTGTTTGATTTTTTTAAATAAGCAAACACTTTTTTATATATTTCATTTGAAGAAATACCATCATAAATTTCAGTTTGTATTTTTGAAATAATGTTTTCAATTTCTTCTTCAGATGCACCACTACGTAGTAATGAATGTTCTAATTTTTGAGTTGAAAATGGTTCAACATCAAAAGAATTCTTTTTAATAAAAATTGGTTTTTGTTTCATAATTAAAATATTAAAAACGTAAAGTTTCTGTCATTATACCAAATCTAATTGAGCTGATTTGATGTTGAAAATAAATATTATAATAATCCATACCATGATAGAATTGAACAAAAAAGCCAATATCTTCCAAGAATTTTGGGTGATAATAGACAATTAGACTGGCATTTAATCTTTTGGCGTCAAAATAGTTCCAATTATTAAAATTATCTAGCATTATTGTCGTTTCAGCTTTAATTGAGAAGTTTGCTATTTGTTTTTCGTTTGGAAGTGTATTTGTTTTCATAGGAAGCTTGTAGGCTAGAAAGGTATTGTGCCATCGAAGTCCACTATATTGACCTTGAAGTTCTTCTAACATCCAACTCTTTGGGTGGATTTCAAATGAGCTTTTTATAAATTTGAAAGCTTTTAAGTTTTGACTATATGATGATTGTAAAAAACCTAATTCTAAATAATTTGTTGCAAAATTTCCGGATTGTAAATTGACTTTTCCATCATCTGTATAAAAATTACCATCTTGACCATTAGAGTGATGTGCAATTTTACCAAATAAAGTTAATTTATTGGCTGCATCTTTATGTCCTGTTAGAAAATAAAATGCTATTTGAGGAATATAACTGGGTGTTTTTACTGGATAAGAATATTCATCAAACATTCTTATAATAATTTGAGAAGTTAACACTGCCATTAATCTTGAATCTTTACGTTCTCTGATCTTAAAATTAGGACTAACATTTGCCTCAAACATTAAAGGTTCTAAATTCCCAATATCAAAGGGAAAAGTAACATAACTTTCTCCTTGATTTACTTGTGCAATTTTATCTAAAGATAGAATTGCTGTTGTATCTACTTTAGTTTGAGCTGAAGTTATGGTCGTTATTACAATAATAAAAACTAATACTATATTCTTTTTCATATTTTATTGCTAATTCGTCTATATTTTCAGATATTTTACAAGAAAGAAAATAATATTTTTCTACATTTTAGTATTAATTAAAAAAGACATAGACAAGAATTGTTTTAATTTTCTAAAAACCACCATTTTGGTTTATATTGTTTATTTACTAACCCAAATTTTTTGATTGCATGCGTTTCAAGATGTGTAATTAAATCAGGAATAGAATCAGTTACAAAAAGGAGCTTCATATCTTCTGGACTGATGCTTTCATTTTCAAGCATAATTTTAATATGATGACAAAGTTCTTTATGATAATCTGAATCAAAAATAATTATCGGAAAGTTTTTAATTACTTTAGTTTGTATCAATGTAAGTGCTTCAAATAATTCATCTAAAGTACCAACTCCACCTGGCATCACTACAAAGGCATACGAATATTTTATCAAAACAACTTTACGAACAAAAAAATAAGGAATATCTATCCATTTATGTAAATATGGATTTGGTTTTTGTTCTCTTGGCAATACAATATTGCAACCAACAGAATAACCATCATTTTCAAATGCTCCTTTATTTGCGGCTTCCATTATTCCTGGTCCGCCACCTGTCATTATTGTAAAACCTAATTTAGAAATTTCTGCACCAATTTTTTCAGCATTTTTATAATGTTCTGATTCTGGTGTAAACCGAGCCGAACCAAAAATAGTTACACATGGACCAAGGAAATGTAATTTTCTAAATGCTCTTATAAAATTAATTTGAACCCTAAATGTGAACATTAGCTCTTTAAATCTCGATAGCGGACCTCGAAAGAATAAAGATTCATTCGTAACTAATTTATTACCATTCATTTTTAATACCTTTTAAAAACTTAAACTTCTAATTTGATTTTTTATAACTCCAAACCGCCATGCCGTTTACAAATACTGCAAATCCGGTAACAATTAATAGGTTTGGCAATACTTCATAAAATCCGGATCCTTTTAGTAGAACCATTCTTATGAACTCTACAAAGTATCGAATAGGGTTTAACAATGTTAAGCTTTGCGCCCATTTTGGCATACTTTCGATAGGTGTAAATAAACCACTCATTAATATGAAAATTACTATAAAGAACCAAGCAATAAACATAGCTTGTTGTTGGGTTTCGGTATGATTAGATATGTATAGTCCGAATCCTAAAATTAATAGTAAATACACTGATGTGAAACCATAAACAAGGAAAATATTACCTAGCATGGGAACATTAAAAACAACTTTAGCTATAAGCAAACCAACAGTCAAAATCACTAAGCCAAGTACCCAAAATGGAAATAATTTTCCAACTATAAACTGATATTTTTTTATTGGTGTTACATTAATTTGCTCCAATGTACCTAACTCTTTTTCTCTAACTATATTCATTGATGACAGAAATAAAGTAAGCATAGTAACCAATAAAACCAAGATGCCAGGAACCATAAAGGTTTTGTAGTTTAAGGTTTTGTTGTACCAAAAAGACGGTATAACCATAATATTTTGAGGTATTTCTTTGTTTCCTGAAAAATAGTTGGACTGCATTTGAATATTTTGATTGTATGTATTTATGATTTGTGTTACATATACATTTTCAACACCTGCTGTTGCAGCATCTATAGCATTAATACTTACTGAAATACTTGTTTTTTGGTCTTTTTGAAGGTCACGATTGAAGTGAATTGGAATATTTACAATAATGTCGGTTTTTCCTTTTTGCATTTCTTGGATAGCTTCTTTTTCAGAAAAATAGGGTTCTGTAACTTTAAAATAGGTTGAGGATTTAAACGAATTTATTAAATCTCTTGATTCCCGACTTTGGTCATTGTCAACAAAGGTTATTGCAATATTTTTAACATCGAATGTAGCTGCATTTGACAAAATTAATAATTGCAAAATGGGTAATATAAATATAAGTTGAAGCATGCTTTTATCTCTAAAAATTTGCTTGAATTCTTTTTGTATGATGAATAATATTGTTTTCATATGTAAATATTATTTGTTTTTTGGTGCATATGTATCGCTTTTTTCATTGGTGTTTGCTTGCGCAAACTTGTTGTTAATGGCGATTTCATAATTTATTTTTATATGCCAATGATTGTTTTTAAACCTTTACAGTGATACTATTCTTATTCTAGTCTAATTTTATATTTTTTGATGCTCAATGT